>Ga0302326_10023933_pt1 | contig 12428 bp, 12 predicted proteins | sample Palsa_T0_3_FD_202264 | JGI IMG/M metagenome (GOLD analysis project Ga0302326, IMG submission 202264) | Peat permafrost microbial communities from Stordalen Mire near Abisko, Sweden - Palsa_T0_3 | ecosystem: Environmental > Terrestrial > Soil > Palsa > Peat permafrost | place: Sweden: Abisko...
TCTAACGTCGCCCGGCGCGGGACGCTGGCCGGCATCGACAGCCCCGGCGGCGCCGCGAACCCTGGTCTGCGTCGCCGTGCACGCGCTGCGGAGCTTGCTGCGCAGCCAGTTTGACCGGCTCCGGGCCGGCCTATGAGGATGGGGCGTGACTGATTTCGGTGGCGCGCAGGAGTTCACCACGTGGGATGGCGAGCCGGTCAGTCGTGAGCCTCCGCACGGGGCGATGGTCGTGGTCGCCAGCCGCGCCCCGGAGGGGTGGCGGTACCTGCTCTTGCACCGCGTGCATCACGGCGGCCCTGCCCGTGCGGGTGACTGGGCATGGACGCCGCCCAGCGGCTCGCGCAAGCCGGGCGAGGACCTGTCCGCGTGCGCCGCCCGCGAGTTGCAGGAAGAGACCGGATTGCGGGCTTGGCCGCGGCCGGTGCTGACCGAGGCTGTCGACTGGGCAGTGTTCGCCCTGAAGGTCCCGTGGGGCACCGAAGCCGTGATGGACGGGGCGGAGCACGACAGGTCCGAGTGGGTCAGTTTCGCCGAGGCGAGGCGGCGCTGCCTGCCCGCGACGGTAGAGGCGTCCTTCCTGGTCGCATGCGAAGCATCGGGCTTCGGCTAACCCGCAACGGGTCGCTGCCGTATCCGCCGGGCGGCATGCCTACCAGGCGATGCTTGAGCTTTGGGTGCGCACGTACTTGCCATTCTGGTGCAGGGAGTACACCCACACCGGCTTGATCGCCCCGCTGACCAGGTCGACCTGGTACGCGGTAGTCCCGCCAATGCCCCAGACAAGCAGCTGGCTGCCGCTGATCGTCATACTTGGCGCGTTGCCCGGCATTGTCCCGGTGGTGGCCGTGTCAGGGATGCCCGTCCAGGTATGGATGGTACGGAGCAGGGTGCCATCCGCGGTGCTGTAGGCAGACAGCGTGACAGACGAAGTGCGGCCAGAGTGCGCTGAGTCGGGCTCCGTGCTGGGACTCGAAAGGACATACATCGCCTGCCCGTCGGCGGACAGGATTGTTTCGTACGGCGAGCTGTCGGCCGGGCCGGTGGTGACCTTGTGACTGCGCGCAGTCGCGCTGCCGGGGGCGGAGCTGACCGGCAGGAGCCACATGGTGCCACCGGCCCGGACCGTGCCGCCGTTCTCGGGGATCGTGAAGGTGGCGAAGCCGAGTTCGCTGCCGTCCGCGGTGATGGAGAGGCTGCCGGTCACCAGCCCTGTGCTGCCAGGGCCCGCGAGGGGCTCCGTCCAGTGCCGGGTGGCCGTCCCGGTGATCACGCTGAGCGTGGGCACGTTGCTGCTGAGCCCCAGCGTCACGTATGCGATCCGGTGGCCATCCTGGCTGGCCGCCAGGGCTGAAATATCCCCAGGGATCCCGGAGCGCAACTGCATGAGATGGCTCGGCTTCCCGTCCGGGGAGAGCACGAACTCATACAGCGCCGAGGTGTATTCACGATCGGAAAACGTCGTCGCGGCCGCGATGAACGTGGTGCCTCTGGCCGCCGCGACGGCATCCCAGGTATAGCCGCCGTCCGGCGGCGAGATCAGCCCTGTGACGCGCGTTGTCCCTGCCTGCTGGATGACGAGCTGGCTGCTTGCCAGCTCGGCCATGAACGGGGCCGCGCTGATCGTGGCCGGAGCGGTCACAGTGGCGGGGTGACTGGAGCCGGCTACCAGATGCGGGACCGCGATGGCGGTACCAATGACGGCCACGACAGCGGCCGCGGCGGCGAGGGGAGCGAACATGCGGAACCTTCTCTGCGAACGGGATGTGCTGCGGGCCCGCGCCGCCCGGTGGTACTGCACGCCGGGGCGGATGGTCTCGGGCCGCACGGTCCGTGCGGCTGCTTGATAGGCATCCCGCAGCCGGTCCTCGAGCGTCGTAGTCACTTGTGCTCCTGAAGCTGTCGGGAGAGTGCGGTGAGCGCCCGGGCGGTCCGGGAGGACACGGTGCCGCGCCTGATCCCCAAGGTCTGGGCGATCTCAGCCTCAGGCAGGTCGAGGAAGAACTTCAAGGCGAGCACCTCGCGCTGGTGCTCCGGCAGCCGGGCAACAGCGGCGAGCAGCTCGCGGCGGTCCTCGCCGTCGATCGCGGCCGCTTCCGCGGACCAGACTGGCGGTTCCCGCTGCACCAGGTGCCGTCGCGCCTTTATCCGGCCACGGCCGCGATGCACCGCGCGGGCTCCGTTGACGACGGCGGTGCGCAGGTATGCGGGGCGGCTGGCGGGGTCACGGACCTGGTCCCAGTTCCGGTGCAGACCGAGAAAGGCGTCCTGGACTACGTCCTCAGCGGTCTGCTGATCGCCGGTCAGCGTGACAGCGAACCGGATAAGGCCGAGGCCATGCTCCCGGTAGAGCGCGTCAATGGCGTCCTCAGCGGACCCAGGACTGAGCCCAGATTCAGTATCCAGGGCTACTCCTGTGCTCATTGGGTCGTTGGAGAAGCTCATGCCCATCAGATGCCATCCGGCCTGGAATGCTCCTCACGTTACCGAAACGTGATAAGAGCGGCACCGTTCGCGCGGATACTGGGGCGGGAACCACCGCCCGTTATGAATCAATGGGGGTCGGCAGAGGGGACCAGGCGCAGATCCGTGCGGCGCGGCGCGGCATCAGCCTGCTGGTCACCGGAGACCGCGGTCAGCGTCAGGCCGAACACGTGCTCCTGCAGCTCGGCGGCGGTGATGCCGATGTCCGCGGCGATCGCCGCCGGGGTCAGGCCCTCGGCGCGCAGCGCGCGGAAGACCTTGCCGAGCAGCTGCGACGACTCCCGCGCGATGCCTTCCGGCTCCGCGCGCCGGTAGCCCAGCCGGGACAGCTGAACGCAGGTGGTGCGGTAGCCCCAGTCGGTCAGCAGGTCCAGCTCGTGCAGCCGGTGGGTAAGCGCCATCGCGGCCACGTTCCAGGTCCGCTTCCCCGCCAGGATGCGATCCTGGGTGGCGTGCCGCAGGCCCTGGGCCAGCACGCTTGCCCGCGGCATCAGGAACGCGGCGGCGAACCTGTTAGCCTCGGTCTCCGCCGCGGGCCTGCTGCTCGGCACCTGATGCTCGCCATGCAGCACGAGGTGCCCTAGCTCGTGCGCGGCGTCGAAACGGCCGCGCTCACCGGTCTTGCCGGTGCTCAGGAAGATGAACGGCTTGCCGTTCCAGTACAGCGAGTAGGCATCCAGCTCGTCGTTCTCCGCGGTCAGCGAGTAGATCCGGACACCACGCGCTTCCAGCAGATGCAGCATGTTGGCGACCGGCCGCTCCCCCAGCCCCCAGCGGGCCCGGACCATCTCGGCCGCGGCTTCGGGATCCTGGCCGGTGAGCGTCGGCAGGTTACCCTCCGGCAGCCGGAACCTCGCCTCGATCCAGTCGTTGATCAAGATGGCGACGCGGCCAGCGGCCAGTGCGCGGTCCCGTTGCCTGGCGGTCATCTTGCTCAGCGCCCGGAAGCTCACCGCCTCCTCGGGGATCTCATCCACGTCGGTAGCGGCAAGGAAGGCCGGTGCGACACCGAGGGTCTCGGCGAGCAGGTGCAGCGTTTCCTGCGCGGGTACCTGGTGGCCGTTCTCGTAGACCGACAGGCTGTGCGTGCTCACCCCGGTCAGCTCGGCCAGACGGGTCAGCGTCAGGCCGGACCGCTTGCGGGCAACGACCAGCCGCGAAGGAGTTAGCACTGTGCGTTCCGGGCTTTCGGGCGTTAGCGGCGGACGACCTCGACCACGACATGATCGTCCTGGTCGTCCGCAATGTCCAGCATGCGCCTGGCGAAGAGGGCCTCATCGCGCGGGAACGGCGGCAGGATGATCCGCTCGGCCCAGCTGGTGATCCGGCCGTCCTCGATGCCATCAGGCAGCGACAGCTCGACCCGGAACTCGTCCTCGTCGGAGTAGAAGAGCAGCACCCAGGTAAGCAGCGTACCCGCCTCGGCCGCGGCACCGAGGTCTCCGAAGACCCGGAACTGCCCCAGATCGCCGAAGTCGAAGGCGAGCTGCCCGTTCGCGGCCACCGCCTGCGCGGTCGCCTCGCCCTTGCGGTGCCTGGTGCCGGGCAGCACGCCAGCCAGCCCGGTCAGCTCATCACCGGTGGCCGCGACGATCGCGAACTCACCGCTCGGATGGATGGTCCGTGCCAGGTTCCGCGGATTGTCGTAGCTCCATCCCTGCGGCACCAGCTCCTCGCGCAGGAAGCGGCTGACCTTCGCCCACCGCGTCAGGCCCTCGATGATCGGCGGGTCCAGTTCCGTGCACACGCTCGCTTCGGCGTCTGCCTGCCGCACCACGCGCTCTATGACGTCGGCATCGAGCCCAAGGTCCGCAAGGCGGTCCACCGCTGCGTCATCTACCAGTACCAGCGCACCCATCCGAGGCACCCCTCCTTCGCTTACTTCAAGAAACGATACCTCCGATGAGGTCAGGAAACATGAACCACGCCGCGTGTCTGTGCGGGTCCTTAGATGCGGGCAAGGGCCTCGCGCAGCGGGTCCAGGCCCATGGAGCCCAGGCTGAGTGCCTTGGAGTGGAAATCCTTGAGGCTGAAGGCGCCGCCGGCCCGCGCCTTGGCCTCGTCCCTGGCCTGGAGCCAGATCCGCTCGCCCAGCTTGTAGGACGGGGCCTGCCCAGGCCAGCCGAGGAAGCGGTGCAGCAGGAAGCGCAGCTCCTTATCCTCCTTGCTGGAGTGGGCACGGAGGAACTCCCAGGCAATCTCGGCGTTCCAGCGCTCGCCCTCGCGCCAGCCGGTGCCGGCGGGGATCTCCAGCTCCAGGTGCACCCCGATGTCCAGCGCCACTATGGCAGCGCTCTCCAGCTGGCCGACGAGCATCCCCAGGTGCGCTCCCGGGTCGTCCAGGTATCCGAGCTCGCCCATGAGCCGCTCGGAGTAGAGCGCCCAGCCCTCGCCGTGGCCGGAGACCCAGCTCATCTGCCGCTGCCAGCGGTTCAGGCTCTCCTGCTCGGTCACGGCCTGCGCGATCTGCAGGTGATGACCGGGAACGCCCTCGTGGTGGACGGTCGTGACCTCCTTCCAGGTGCAGAAGGTGTCAACGCCTTCCGGCGGGGACCACCACATCTGCCCGGGCCGGGACCAGTCCTCGGAGGGCCCGCTGTAGTAGATCCCTCCGCCGTCAACCGGGGCGATCATGGCCTCGATCCGGCGCGCGGGCGCGGGAACGTCGAAGTGCTTGCCGTGCAGCTCCGAGATGGTGCGGTCGGCCAGTTCCTGCATCCACGCACGGAAGTTCTCCCGCCCGTCGATGCGCCGCGCCGGGTCCCCGTCCAGGATCGCGGCGGCCTCCTCATGGGTGGCCCCCGGCTTGATCAGGCTGGCGACCCGCGCTAGCTCGGCCCGCAGCCGGGCGATCTCCGCCCAGCTCCACGCGTAAGCCTCCTGCAGATCCATGGCGGCGCCGAGGAAGTACCGCGAGGCCCGGGCGTACACCTCGGGCCCGCACGCGTCCTTCTCCCTGGCCAGCGGCAGCAGCTCACGGCTCAGGAAGGTGCCGAGCCCGGCCGTGGCCGCCGTCGCCGCGCTCGCGGCCGCGTCAAGCTCCCCGCGCAGCGAGTCCGGAACCCCGGTCAGCCGCTCCGCTAGCCCGCAGTAGAAGGAGTCCCCCGGCTTTGCCCAGGCCGCGCACTGCCTGGCGACCTCCTCGACCTGCAGCCGGGCCGGGGCCCGCCCGTTCCTGGCCGCGCCGAGCAGCGTCTCGGAGAGCTCGCGGTAGGCCTGCGGCACCGCCGCCATCCGCCTGGCGACGTTGACGGCGGCCGCCTCGCCGTCGGTGGGCATCAGGTCGAAGACCTCGCGCACCGACTGCACCCAGCTGGAGATCACGTTGAGCTCGCTGGTGAGGTCCCCGGCGTCGTACCGCTCCACCTCCAGGGCCAGCCGCTCCCGCATCGCGGCCCGCGCGACCTGCTCGCGCGGCCCAGGAGCCTGCGCCGCGTCAAGAGCGGCGACGGTCGAGCGGTCCAGCTCGGCCCGCTCGGCGAACCCGTCCGCGCTGAGATCCGGCAGCTCGTCGTCGTGTCCGGCGATCCCGGAGTAGAAGGGGTCCAGCGCGGTCGCCCGCTCCACATAATCATCGGCGATGCTGTCAATCGAAGGCATAGCCGGGAACTCTAGCCTCGTACCCCACATATCGCCAACCAATTTCGCCCACGCATTCGACCATGAGAGGGACAGGCGGACCCGAAGAACGACGGATATATCCTGACGGCGTGACTGAGACTGCGGAATTCACGAATGTGCACCCGGCACTGGCGGATTTCTGGCATCCGGTCGCGCTGTCCGCCGAAGTAGCCGACGCACCGGTGGGCGTACGGCTGGCCGGGCAGGGCTGGGTGCTGGCGCGGCTCAGCGCCAGCACCGGTGATACGGGCGTCGTCGCGTTCCCGGATGCCTGTCCGCACCGGCGGGCGCGGCTGTCCGCCGGCCAGATCGTCGAGGGCACGCTGCAGTGCCGGTACCACGGATGGCGGTACGCCGCCGACGGCGCATGCGTGGCAATCCCCGCGCTCGGCGACGACGCTTCCATCCCGCCTCGGGCCACGCTGGACAGCCCGGCCGCGGTAGCCGAGCAGGACGGGCTGGTGTGGCTGGCACCGCGGCCGCCGCGAGCACCGCTGCCGGCGGTCGAACCAGGCAGGGCCGACGGAGCGGACATCACGACGTTGATCATGCCGACCATGCGGATGCCGGCCAACTCGGCGCTCCTCGTCGATAACTTCCTGGACGAAGCACACTTTCCCTTTGTGCACGCGGCCACGATCGGCGGGGCCGGGCCTGAGCCGATCGAGCGTGCCGACATCGACCGGCAGGGGCTCGCGTTCACCGCGATCCGCGAGCATACGTTCACCAACCTGACCGACCCTGCGGTGCTGGACGGCAGCCGGTCCGCCGTGCAGCGCCGCCGGATGACGTACGGGTACCAGGCGCCGCTGACCGCGACGCTGCTGCTGGAGATGCTCGACCAGGGCACGTGGCAGTTCCTTACCTTCAGCGTGCAGCCGGAGGACCAGCAGTCCTGCCGGGTCTACATGACGCTGACCGGGCCAGGCATGACCGACCCCGAGCAGGCACGCAGCTCGATCGAGTACGAGATGTCCATCCTGGCCGAGGACCTGGACCTGCAGCAGGCCGCGCTATCCGGGCTCGAGTTCCCGCTCGACCCGGCCGCCGAACTGCATACCCGGGCCGACCGGATCTCAGTCGAGTTCCGCCGGGTACTCGCCGAGGCCGTCAAGCTGTAGGCAGGCCGGCCGGAGCAGCGTACGCGTCCGCGGCACGCTGGCCGCCGACGATGTAAACCTGCGTGATGTGGCGCGATCATGGGTCTATGGACCTTACTTACCTGAGCGCCACCGACGCCCTGCGACTCTTCCGTGCCCGCGAACTGTCGCCGGCAGAGCTCATGCGGGCCGTCATCGACCGCGCTGAGAAGGTCGAGCCGGTCATCAACGCGTTCGCCGAGCGTCTCTTCGACGAGGCGCTCGACCAGGCTCGCGACGCCGAGGAACGGTACCTGGGCAAGGGCGGCCGCCAGCCGCGGCCGCTGGAGGGCATCCCTGTCGCCACCAAGGAGAAGCACGCCATCGCGGGCCGGTCGCTCACCGAGGGATCCCTTGTCAACATCGGGAACGTCGCGACGGAGAACGCCCCGGTCATCGACCGGATCCTGGCCGCAGGCGGGATCATCCACGCCAGGACCACCACACCCGAGTTCAGCGTCACCTACTTCACTCATACCCGGCTGTGGGGGGTTACCCGCAATCCCTGGAACACCGCCTTCACTCCGGGCGGCTCCTCAGGAGGCTCGGCTGCCGCGCTGGCCGCGGGCACCACGCTGCTCGCTTCCGGCTCCGACATCGCCGGCTCTACCCGGGTCCCTGCCGCGTTCACCGGTACGGTCGGATTCAAGGCGCCGTACGGCCGCATCCCAGGCGCGGCGCCGCTTTCCGCGGACTTCTACCGCGGTGACGGTCCGCTGGCCAGGACCGTGGACGACTGCGTCGCGTTCGCCAACGTGCTCATCGGCCCCGACCCGCGCGATCACACGTCGCTGCGCCCCCGGCTGACTCTGCCCACCGGCTACGAGCCCGCCGCCGGGATGCGCCTCGCCCTGTGCCTCAGGCTCGGCAACTACCCGGTGAGCGCGGAGATCGAAGCCAACACCCGTGCCGCGGCTTCGGCGCTCGCCGATGCCGGAGCGAGCGTGACGGAGATCGAACTGCCCTGGACTCACGCGGAGATCATGCGGGCGGCCGGGGCACATTTCAGCCAGATCTTCGGCGCGATCATCGCCGAGATCGCCAGGGATCACCGCGATCAGCTGATGCCGTACACGGTGGCCCTCGCCGACCAGGTGGCCAATGCCTCCGGGCGAATCACGTTCCTCGACGGCCTGCAGATCGAGACCCGGATGCAGCGGCAGCTCGCCGAAGCGATGGCCCCGTTCGACGCGCTGATCTGCCCGACCACCGCCATCCCCGGCCTGCCCGCCGGCGACGACCTGCTTGGCCCCGAGGTGGCGCTGGACGGCGGGGTCCTCGGCAGCACGGCCACGGCAACGATGACGGTCCCGTTCAACATGAACAACCGCTGTCCAGTGCTGTCCGTCCCGAGCGGGCACATCTCTGGCGGGCACATGTCTGGCGGGCGCACCGGCAGCGGCCTGCCGACCGGCATCCAGATAGTCGGCCACACCTACGATGACGCGACCGTCTTCCGGGTCGGCAAGGCGCTCGAGCAGGCAAGGCCCTGGGCGTACACCGCTAGCCACCGGCCACAGCTGCCCGACGCGGACTAACTGCAACCCGCATCCCGGACGACGGCACCGCCCTGCACTACTAGCGGCATGTGCGCGGCCGGGTCGGCGAGCACACCGATGTCCGCCAGCGGGTCGCCATCTAGCACGACCAGATCGGCGAGCGCGCCGATGTCAAGGGTCCCGATCCGGCCTTCGGCGCAGAGCAGCTGCGCGGCGGTGCTCGTGGCCGAGCGGATCACGTCGATCGGCGGCTGCACCTGCGCACGGATCCGGAATTCCTCGTTCTGGTGCCGGTGCATGCCGCCGAGCAGGTCAGTGCCGAAGGCGAGGCGGACACCGCCCCGGTATGCCAGCTCAAGCGCGGACAGGCCGGCGTCGAGGACCTCGTCGACCTTGCGCCAGCTGTCCTCGGGCAGGCCGAATTCCCGGCCCTCCCGCTTCAGCGCCCAGTACGTGACCAGGGTCGGGACGAGAAATGCCTCGTGCGCGGTGAGCAGCGAGACGCTGCTGTCATCGATGAGATTGCCGTGCTCGATGGACCGGATCCCGGCCTCAACGGCACGGTTCACGGCGCGCGCGGTGTAGGCGTGCGCGGCGACGTACCGGCTGGCCGCCGTGGCCTCCTCTACCACGGCACGCAGCTCGTCCATGGAGTACTGGGTGGAGTCGATCCTGTCGGTGGGCGAGGCGACGCCGCCCGACGCCATCACCTTGATGTGGTAGGCGCCCTTGCGCAGCTCGTCCCTGGCGGCGGTACGCACCGCGTCGACGCCGTCGGCGATGCGGCAGTCCGCGCCGGGCGAGTGCGCATCGAGCAGGTGCTCGCCCGGGCCGCGGCCGTCGCCATGACCGCCGGTCTGGCTGAGTGCGCGGCCGCAGAAGTACAGCCGCGGACCGCGGATGAGACCCTGCGCCTGAGCCGCGGCCATACCGTAATCGGCTCCCGCGGCATCCCGGACCGTGGTGAAACCACGATCGAGCATCGCGCCCATGATCTGGCCAGCGTGCGCTGCCAGGTAGAACGGGGATGTCGTGGGCAGCGACGCAAGGTCCGCGGTGAAGGCGGTGACGTGCACATGCGCGTCGATCAGCCCGGGAAGCACGAATGCGCCGCGCAGGTCGCGGATCTCGGCGTCCGGCGGCGCGGTCAGTCCCCGGCCGGTCTCCGCGATCCGGCCGCCGACCGCGAGCAGGTCACCCTCGGCGTAGCGGCCGGCCACGACGTCGAGCAGATGGCAGTTGCGCAGCAACAGCGCCGGCGCTTCTTTCATACGAGCACCGCTTTCATCCGAGCACCGCTTTCATCCGAGCACCGCTTTCATCCGAGCACCGCTCCTCGCACCAGCGGGACCTTGGCGCACTGGTAAGGCGTCTCGTCAAGCAGCCCGGGCGTGATGCGCACGCCAGTCAGCTCATCGGCGAGCGCGAACGCCGCCGCGGCATGCGTCGAATCAAGGTACTCATCCGCACCGGCCACCCTGAACCCGGACACCCCCATCAGCTCATCGTATTCATAGGCATAACTGCCCGACTGGCGGGTCGGGAAGAGCGGGTCGAAACACAACCGGGTGCTGCCGTTCTCCAGCCAGCAGAACTGGCCGGCCGCACTCTTGTCCCGGGAATGCGACACCACCCGGGTGGTCGCGGCCAGCGGCAGCATGACGGACTGGGTAGTGCCGAGCGAGCCGCCAGGTTCCACCGCAAGCGTCCAGTTGCCTGCGTGAGTGGCGGCTATGAACCCCGGCGCGGCCGCCGCCATCAGCGCGTCGACGCCGGTGATCTCACGCACCGGCTCCGCGCTACCGAGCCGCCTCAGCACCTGCTCCGGACTCAGACCGCGCACCAGCGTGAAGCAGTACGCCCTGGCCAGACCGGGAAAGAGGGTATTGAACCAGCTATAGGTGTGAGCGTTCGCGGCCATGACCCAATCATCTCGCAGCCGCCAGCCGCCCCTCCCGGACTCCATGATCATGGGTAGTTCTGCCCAATTATCGGTCGTTAGTACCCATGATCATGGGGAGCGCACGAGGGTGCCGAACAGGCGGGTGAGCTCGGTGGCGGGGTCGTCCGTCAGGCCGCTGTGGACCGGGCCTGGCTGGACGATCGTGGACCGCGGCGCGGTGAGCCAGCGGAACCGCTCCCCCAGCGGCTGGCCGGCCAGCGGTCCCTCGGTACACGCCTTCTCGAACGCGCCGAGCGCCGAACGTACCGCCGCCACGTCCACGTCCGGATCCAGCGCGAGCAGCCGCCGCTCATCCAGCTCGATCCGCGCGCACAGGTACCGGTGCTGCTGCGAGTAGACGATCACCCCCGCGTTGATCGCCTCGCCCCGCTCCACCCGCGGCACCACCCTGATCACCGCGTACTCGAACGAGTTCACCTCCTGATCACCTCACGCAGTCCATCCGCCTGTGAGAGCAGGGCCACGCGCCGCAGCAGGTGGGAGACATAGGCCTCCCCGCCGTATTCACCAAACCAGTCATTCGGAACGGACTTCACTGCTTCCTCCAGGACAGCCTGCGTGACCTGCGGGGCTAGTGCCGCGTGTGCTTCCTCGATCCGGGTAGCCCGGTCTTTCAGCACATGCTCGCTGGCGTCGAAGGGCTTGCCGGGATCGGCTCTGGCCCAGTTGTGGTGGAAATACAGTGCCGCACCGTGGTCGATGAGCCAGATGTCCCGGTGCCAGACCAGCAGGTTCGGGTTACGCCAGGTGCGGTCCACGTTCTGGACGAGGGCGTCGAACCACAGCACCTGGCTGGCGAAGTCGGCTTCCGCGGTCCAGCCGAGCGGGTCGAAGCCCGCCGCGCCGGGCAGGAAGTCGACACCTAGATTGAGTCCCTCGCTGGCGCGCAGCAGGTCCTGGATCTCCGGATCGGGCTCGCTCGCCGCGATCAGCGGGTCAAGCTCGGCGAGCACCAGCTCCGGCACCCGGAGCCCGAGCCGCCGGGCCAGTTCCCCCGCGATGATCTCCGCCACCAGCGCGAGGCTCCCCTGCCCCGCGCCGCGGAACTTCATCACGTAGGTGCCCAGATTGTCCGCCTCGACGATGGCGGGCAGCGACCCGCCCTCCCGCAGCGGGGTGACATACCGGGTGACCGTGACATGCTCAAGCACGCGCGTCAGCGTACCCCTGCCCCGATCGCGTACCCCGCCCGGACTACCGGCGGACCGCCGCACGGCCTCCGCGACGGCTGCATTACGGTGCGCAGCTAGAATGTTGCTCACTGTAACTGAGGCTGGGGGACATATGAGTACACGCGCGGGGACGCTGGGGGCCGGGCTGGTCGTTACGGGGCTGGTCGCTTCTGGGCTGCTGGTGGCGGCGTGCGGCAGCAGTAGCAGCAGCAGCAGCGGGGCGGCGGCGGGTTCGGCTGCCGACCTGCAGTCGCAGTACGAGAGCGTGGTGGACTCGGTGCTGCCGTCGGTGGTGCAGATCTTCACCAGCGACGCGACCGGGTCAGGGGTCGTGTACGACAGCAAGGGTGACATCGTCACGAACGCGCACGTGGTCGGGAACGAGTCGACGGTCAAGGTGGTGCCGGCCACCGGCGGCGACACGCTGACCGCGCGGGTACTTGGCAGGTTCCCGGCAGGCGACCTGGCCGTCATCCGGGTTGAGAGCGATGCCAGCAAGCTGAAGGTGGCGAAGTTCGGCAACTCCGACGACGTCAGGGCGGGGCAGATCGTG
>Ga0302326_10023936_pt1 | contig 12426 bp, 14 predicted proteins | sample Palsa_T0_3_FD_202264 | JGI IMG/M metagenome (GOLD analysis project Ga0302326, IMG submission 202264) | Peat permafrost microbial communities from Stordalen Mire near Abisko, Sweden - Palsa_T0_3 | ecosystem: Environmental > Terrestrial > Soil > Palsa > Peat permafrost | place: Sweden: Abisko...
TCGGCCCGCGTGGTCGGCGACGTGATCGGCAAGTATCACCCGCATGGCGACGTGGCCGTCTATGACGCCCTGGTCCGCCTGGCCCAGGACTTCGCCCAGCGCTATCCGCTGATCGACGGCCAGGGCAACTTCGGCAACATCGACGGCGATAACCCCGCCGCCATGCGCTACACCGAATGCCGGCTCACCGAGGCCGCGCAGCTGCTGCTCGACGGCATCGACGAGGATGCGGTCGACTTCCGGGCCACCTATGACGGCGAGGAGGAAGAGCCGGTCGTGCTGCCGGCCGGCTTCCCGAACCTGCTGGCCAACGGCTCCAGCGGCATCGCCGTCGGCATGGCCACCTCGATCCCGCCGCACAACGCCGCCGAGCTGATCGACGCCTGCCTGCTGCTGCTGGAGCGGCCGGACGCGACCACGGCCGAGCTGATCGACAAGGTCCCCGGCCCCGACTTCCCCACCGGCGGCGTCATCGTCGAGCCGCGCGCGGCGCTGCTGGAGGCCTACGAGACCGGCCGCGGCGGCGTGCGCCACCGCGCCCGCTGGACCCGCGAGGACACCGGCCGCGGCACGTGGCGGATCGTGGTCACCGAGGTGCCCTACCAGGTGAAAAAGGCCGATCTGGTGGCGCAGATTGCCGGCCTGATCGAGGCCAAGCGCGTACCGCTGCTGGGCGACGTGATCGACGAGTCGGCCGAGGACATCCGGCTGGTGCTGGAGCCGCGCGCCCGCACCGTCGAGCCGGAGCTCCTCATGGAGAGCCTGTTCAAGCTCTCCGACCTGGAGGCCCGCTTCCCGGTCAACATGAACGTGCTCGACGGCCGCGGCGCGCCGCGGGTGATGGGCCTGAAGGCCGCGCTCTTGGCCTTCCTCGACCACCGCCGCGAGGTGCTGGTCCGCCGCGCCCGCTTCCGGCTCGGCAAGATCGAGCAGCGGCTGCACATCCTGGCCGGCCTGCTGATCGTCTTCCTCAATCTCGACGAGGTGATCCGCATCGTCCGCTTCGAGGACGAGCCCAAGGCCAAGCTGATGGCCACGTTCGAGATCGACGACGTCCAGGCGGGCGCCATCCTCGACACCCGCCTGCGCCAGCTGGCCAAGCTGGAGGAGCTGGAACTGCGCCGCGAGCACGCGGACCTCGCCGAGGAGCGCGATGGCATCGCCGGCATGCTCGCCAGCGACCAGCAGCAGTGGAAGCTGATCGGCGCGGGCCTGCGCGAAGTGCGCAAGGCGCTGGGGCCTGACACCGCCGTCGGCCACCGCCGCTCCAGCTTCGCCGACGCCCCGGTCATCGACGTCGCCGCGGCGGCCGAGGCGCTGGTGACGCGCGAGCCGATCACCGTCATCCTCTCCGAGCGCGGCTGGATCCGCGCCGCCCGCGGCCGCATCGACGATCCCTCGGAGCTGAAGTTCAAGGAGGGCGACGGCCTGGCCTTCCTGGTCCCCGCCGAGACCACCGACAAGCTGCTGCTGTTCGCTTCCGACGGCCGCTTCTTCACCCTGGCCGGCGACAAGCTGCCCTCCGCCCGCGGCCAGGGCGAGCCGCTGCGGCTGATGCTCGACATCGACGACCGGGTCAGCATCCTGGCGATCTTCGTCTACCGGCCGGGCGCCCGGCGGGTGCTGGCGTCGAAGGCCGGCTACGGCTTCATCCTGCCCGAGGACGAGGCGGTGGCGATGCGCCGGGCCGGCAAGCAGACCCTGAACGTGGACGACGCCGGCGCCTGCTTCTGCCTGCCGGCCGACGGCGACCACCTGGCGGTGCTGGGCGACAACGGCAAGGCGCTGATCTTCCCGCTGGCCGAGCTGCCGGAGATGCAGCGCGGCAAGGGCGTCAAGCTGCAGAGCTACCGCGAGGGCGGCGTGCGCGACGGCCTCGTCTTCATCGCCGCCGACGGCGCCGCCTGGAACGACGCCGCCGGCCGCACCCGCGCCTGGCCCGACTGGCGGGGCTGGCTGGGCAAGCGCGGCGGGGCCGGCCGCCTGGTCCCCAAGGGCTTCCCGGCCTCGAAACGGTTCCGGCCGAGGTAGCGCCGCGTGAGTTCGACGCCTTCCTGCAGGCGACCGACTTGGCGCGCCTCGAAGCTGGGATCGACTACGCCCAGATGTCGGCGGCCATGATCTACGGGTTGCCGATGGGTGCGGACGGCCCGGCGGCGCAGACCCAGGAGATCCGGCGGGAAGTGTCCTTGAGCTTCCCGGCTCTGGCTCGCTACGTCCGAACCGCCTCGACCCAGGGGGACGGGCTTCTGATCTGGCTCTCCTAGCTCGCCGGCGGTGTCGCCCAGGATCAGCCGCCGGTTTTTCTGGACGGGCGGCTGAAAAAAGCGAGTATCCGCGCCCGATGTCGCTCCTCGTCCGCACCCTGGCCGGTTTCGTGGCGCTGTTCGGCTTTATGGCGCTGGTGATCTGCGGCGCGGCGGGCGGCGTCGGCTTCTGGCAGGGTTGGCTGCTGATCGGCGTCTTCGCCGGGTGCTCGGGACTGATCACGGTCTGGCTGTGGGGCCACGACAAGGCGCTGCTGGAGCGGCGGGTGAAGGCCGGGCCGGGGTCGGAGCCGGATCCGATGCAGAATGTCGTCCAGGGCTTCGCGAGCGTGGTTTTCCTGGGGACGCTGGTCGTGCCTGGCCTCGACCACCGCTTCGGCTGGTCGCACGTGCCGACGCTCGTGGTCGTCGCCGGCGACGGGTTCGTCGCGCTGGGCTTCCTGGTGGTCTTCCTGGTTTTCCGGGCCAACACCTTCACTGCCGGCACCATCGAGGTCGCGGCCGACCAGCGCGTGATCGACACCGGCCCCTATGCGCTCGTCCGCCACCCGATGTACGCCGGGGCGCTGGTGCTGTTTGTCGGCATGCCGCTCGCCCTCGCATCCTGGTGGGGCCTGGTCATCGCCGCCGGGATCGTGCCGGTGCTCGGCTGGCGGCTGACGCGGGAGGAGGCGTTCCTCTGCAATCACCTGCCGGGCTACGCAGACTACCGGCGCCGAGTGCGGTTCCGGCTGGCGCCGATGGTCTGGTAGCCGGGGCTGCGTAGAATCCCGCAATTGCCGGGCCGCGGCGCGGCGCCGCGACGATGGACGTTGATTTCAGGACTCGAAGGCTGATATTGATAATCGTTCGCGATTGGAAAGTCCGCCCGTGCGCCGTCTGAGTGAGTTCGAACCGCCTCTCGCCGTCGTCAGCGATGCGACGACGCCGCTCTCAACCGGGCGCCGGGGTTTTGCGGGGACGATTGCCGAGGTGCGCCCGGGCGCCGCGGCCGGCGGCCTCGACGGGCTCGAGATCGAGCGGCGACTGCTGGAGATGGGCCTTATCGAAGGCGCGCCGATCGAGATCGTGCACGAGGGCCTCTTCGGCCGCGATCCGATCGCCGTGAAGCTGGCCGACCGCACGGTGGCGCTGCGCCGCCGCGAGGCGCGCGCGGTGATGGTGCGGCCCAAGGCCGTCCGGTGAACGCCGTCGACATCGTCGCCGCGCCGGCCCCCGAGGCTGCGGTCCGGCCCGTCCGCGTCGCCCTGGCTGGCGTGCCCAACTGCGGCAAGACCGCGCTCTTCAACGCCCTCACCGGCGCGCGCCAGAAGGTGGCCAACTACGCCGGCGTCACCGTCGAGCGCAAGCAAGGCGTCGCCGTGGCGGCCGACGGCGCCCGGCTCGCCATCCTCGACCTGCCGGGCACCTATTCGCTGCGCGCCCGCAGCCCCGACGAGGCCATCACCCGCGACGCCGTGCTGGGCCGCCTTGCTGGCGAAGCCGCGCCAGATGTCATCGTCTGCGTCGCCGACGCCACCTCGCTGCGCGTCGCCCTGCGCCTGGCGCTGGAGCTGAGGGCCGCCGGCCGGCCGATGGTGCTGGCGCTGAACATGATCGACATCGCCCAGCGTCAGGGGCTGGAGATTGACGTGGAGGGCCTGGCGCGCGACCTCGGCGCGCCGATCGTGGCCACCGTCGCGACCCGCAAGCGCGGCGTCGACGTGCTGATCACTGCCATCCAGGCCGCGGCCGCCACGGGGACCGTCGCCCCGCCGACCTGGCATGATCCGTCCAGCGCCGAGCTGCGCGGCCTGGGCCGCGAGGCCGAGCGGCTGATCAAGGCCCACGTCAAGCCGCCCAAGCGGCCCGACACCTGGACCGGCCGGCTGGACTCGGTGCTGCTGCACCCGGTGGGCGGCCTCGCCGTGCTGCTGGTGCTGCTGTTCTTCATGTTCCAGGCGGTGTTTTCCTGGGCCCAGCCGGTGATGGACCTGATCACCGCCGGCTTCACCCTGCTCTCGAATTTCATCGGCCAGGTGCTGCCGGACGGGGTGCTGAAGAGCTTCCTCTGCGACGGCCTGATCGCCGGCGTCGGCAGCGTGGTGGTGTTCCTGCCGCAGATCCTGATCCTGTTCCTGTTCATCATCCTGCTGGAGGACGTGGGCTACATGGCCCGCGCCGCCTTCCTGATGGACCGGATCATGGGCAGAGCCGGGCTGCATGGGCGCGCCTTCATCCCGCTGCTGTCGTCGCACGCCTGCGCCATCCCAGGCATCATGGCGACGCGGGTGATCGACCAGAAGCGCGACCGGCTGACCACCATCCTGGTCGCCCCGCTCACGACCTGCTCGGCGCGGATCCCGGTCTACACCCTGATCATCTCGGCGTTCGTGCCGGCCCATACCTACTTCGGCTGGGTGAGCGAGCAGGGGCTGGTGATGCTGGGCCTCTACGCCACCGGGATCACCAGCGCGCTGGCGGTGGCGTTCGTGATCCGCACGGTGTTCTGGCGCGGCGCCTCCGAGCCGTTCCTGATGGAGCTGCCGGCCTACAAGCTGCCCGACGCCTGGAACGTGGCGCGGATGGTCTGGCAGCGCGGCGAGATCTTCCTGAAGCGGGCCGGGACCATCATCCTCTCCATGATGGTGCTGGTCTGGTTCCTCTCGAAGGTCCCGTTCGCGCCGGCCGGCGCCAGGGACCCGGCCATCGACTACAGCTTCGCCGGCATGATCGGCCATGCGCTGCAGCCCCTGCTGGCGCCGATCGGCTTCACCTGGCAGATGAGCGTGGCGCTGATCCCCGGGATGGCCGCCCGCGAGGTGGCGGTCGGCGCGCTCGGCACCGTCTATGCGGTGGCGGGTGGGGACCAGAACACGGCGGCCCTCGGCCATACCCTGGCCAGCCACTGGTCGCTGGCCTCGGCGCTGGCGTTCCTGGCCTGGTACGTCTTCGCGCCCCAGTGCGCCTCGACCCTCGGCGTGGTGAAGCGCGAGACCAACTCCTGGAAGTGGCCAGCGATCATGTTCGCCTACATGATCGCGCTCGCCTACGCCGCCGCCTTCATCACCTACCGGATCGCCCTGGCGCTCGGCGCGGGCTGACGCCGGGCGCGCGGCGCCGTCTCAGAAGATCACCTTCTCCTCGCCCCACCAGAGCGGCGACTTAGGCAAGTCGATGAACCGGCGCTCGTCCTCCAGCAGCCGCCGGCCGGCCTCGGCGGCGGCGGGATCGCCGCTGGCCATGTCCTCGAAGCTGTCCCACCAGAGCTGGGCGACGCCGTCGAAGCCTTCCGGGCCGCCGCGGGCGGCGCGGAGCGGCTCGGAGACCTCCGCCGGAAGGCTGTGCAGCTGGACATAGCGGCGGATGCGCAAGGTGTCCTTGACGCTTGCCACCAGCGGCGCGTGGGTCTCCAGCCAGTAGCGCTGGAAGTCCTCGCGGGTGAGGTGCGGCAGGCGCACCAGAGCGAAGGTCAGCTTGATCATTTGCCCGTGTCCCTGGCCGCTAGCTGGACGAGTTCGCGCGCCGCCGATCTGGCCGCGGCGTCGGCCGCGATGCGCGCGCCGAAGCCGCGGGCGCGGCATCTGTAGTCCGGATCGCTCAGCACCTTGTCGATCGCCTGGGCGATTTCATCGGCGGACGCGTCTGGTGCGAGACGGACGCCTGCGCCCTGCGCGGTCACCCGGGCGGCGTTGTCGGCCTGGTCGCGCCCCATGGGCAAGCAGACCAGGGGCAACCCGGCCATCAGCGGGCGCAGCGCCGAGGCGTGGCCGCCATGGGTGACCACGGCGGACGCCAGCGGGAGCACGCGGCTGTGCGGGGCGGCGGCCGCGACGGTGACGTTCCCCGGGGCCGGGAAGTCGGACGGCGACAGCACCGGCCCCAGGGTCACCAGTCCGCGCACGGGCAGGGTCCCCAGCGCCGCGATCACCCGCCGCAGCGCCGGCTCCTGGCCCTGGTACATGGTCGAGAACGATACCAGCACCAGCGGCGCGTCACCGTCGGGCGGCGGCGCCGTCGCCTGGTCGTCGGCCCAGGCCGGATCGACGAGGTAGGGTCCGACATACCGGTAGGGCTCGGGTGGCGACTGATCGAAGTCGAAGGCCCGGCTGGTGGCCAGCAGGATCCGAGTGCAGGCCTTCAGCTGGTCGAAGACGTCGGCCAGCGGCGCCAGGCCGACCGCCGCGCGGCCCCGGTTCAGCGGCGCCAGGCCGTACTGGAACGCCTCGCGGGTCGCCGCGGTCACCTGGGCGTAGAACTCGAAGTCGAACTCGGTCTGCGGCGGCGGCAGGCCCCCGCCGAACGGCGGCGCCGCGGCGATGGTCGGCAGCGACCAGACGTTGGTGGCGAACAACGCCAGCGGGCGGCGCCTCGCCTCGGCCCCGGCCATCGCGCCGAACAGCAGCTCCTGGCTCACCACCACGTCCGGCGCGAAGGCGTCGATGGCGTCGGCGACATCCCGCGCATAGAGCGCCGCCGGGCCGCACATGACGCCGTCCACGAGCCGCTGGATCACCTCCAGCGGGCTCTGGGCCAGCCAGTCCTTGATCGGGTCGGTGTCCGGCGAGCGATCCGGCCGCGAAGGCGCGCGCCGCCAGGTGGTGAACGGCGTTCCCGCCGCCGCCGCGTCCGCGGCGTTGCAGGCGTCGCTGATCACCAGCGCCGTGTGCCCGGCGTCGATCAGCTCGCGCGCGGCGAGCAGCAGGGGCGGCACGTGGCCCCCGCCCTCCCAGGTGGCGAACAGGAATCGCGACATGGGCGCCGGATAACCGCTGCCGGCAGGCTCTGCAATGCGCCTGCCGGCGGCCTTGACTTGGGGCCGCATGCGGCCAAAGGGAGCAAGACGCGGTTGAACCGGTTTTGACCTCCAGGCCGCCAGCCAGTAACGCTGGCGCCTGGCGATGCGGGAGCGGCGGGAGGTGCGGCCTGTGCTGGTCAGGGGCCTTGCGGATTGGGCGGTCTCCAGAGCCGATCTCTTCGGCCGGGGCGCCTTCGACAACGGTCCCCGGCTGGTCGACACCACGATGCTCTATGCGCCCCGCAGCGGCGGGGTGAAGCGCTACCTCACCGCCAAGCGCGCCTGGTTCGCCGACGCGCGCCCGCACATCCGCCACACCCTGGTGGTGCCCGGCCCCCGCCACGCCTACGACGGCGCCGGCCGCCTCTCGATCTACGCCGCCCCGCTGCCGTTCGGCGACGGTTACCGCTGGCCGGTCGGCAAGACGGCCTGGATGCGGCGGCTGATGCGCCAGCGGCCGACCCTGATCGAGGCGGGCGATCCCTATACGCCGGGCCTGGCCGCGCTGAAGGCCGGCGAGGTGCTGGGCGTGCCGGTGGTCGGCTTCTGCCACACCGATCTCGGCGCCCTGGCCGCGCTCCACATCGGCGAATGGGCCGAGCGGCCGGTGCGCCGCCACTGGGGCGAGATCTACCGCCGCTTCGACCGGGTCGTGGCGCCCAGCCGGTTCATCGCCGAGCGCCTGGCCGACGCCGGCGTCGCCGATCCGCTGGCGCTGCCGCTCGGCGTCGACGTTGACACCTTCAGGCCCGAGGGCGCCGACGGCGCCGGCCTGCGCCGCCGCCTGGGCCTCACGGCGCGCCACCGCCTGCTGGTGTTCGCCGGCCGCCCGGCGCGGGAGAAGCGGGTGGACGTGCTGGTGGAGGCCGTGGAGCGGCTGGGCGATCCTTACGTGCTGCTGCTGGTGGGCGCGCGGGCCACCGTGCCGTCGCCGGGCCGGGTGATCGAGCTGCCCTACGAGAAGGAGTCCGCGCGCCTGGCCGCGCTGCTGGCCAGCTGCGACGCCTTCGTCCACGCCAACGACAGCGAGCCGTTCGGGCTGGTGGTGCTGGAGGCCATGGCCTGCGGCCTGCCGGTCGTGGGGGTCGCCGCAGGCGGGGTCTGCGAGAGCGTCGACGGCGCGGTGGGCGAACTGGCCGCACGCTCCACCGGTGCGGATTTCGCGGCCGCCGTCGAAGCTCTCTTCCAACGCGACCTGGGGCTGCTGCGGCGCGCAGCCCGGGCCCGCGCCTGCGAGCGCCACGGCTGGGACGCGGTCTTCGAGCGCCTGTCCGCCCTCTACGCCGAAGTCAGCGGCGAACCCGCCTTCGCCCACGCCGGCGCCGAGTTCGCCCTGGCCAGCTAGTAGGGACTTGGCCTGGCGAGCGGGAACTGGGAGCCGTCGTCGGCCCAGGGGTTGAAGAGTGGCGCGCCGCTTGCGGCGACGTCCCGGATGTTTCGGGTCACCAGGAAGAGGTCGTGCTCGATGGCGCTGGCGGCGAGCATCGTATCGACGACGGCCGGCGCGCGCCCGGTCCGTCGCTGCACCTCGCCGCTGACCGCGCCCCAGCGCCGCACGACGGCATCGTTCAACGACAGCACCCGCCCACTGAAGCGGGCTTCGAGCGCGTCACGCGCCGCGGCGTAGCGAGAACGGTTGCTATCGGTCGGGTCCAGATTGTGGATGCCCTTGTCGTACTCGGCGAGCGTGAGCACGCTCAGGAACAGCGTCTGCTCGACTTGGCCCGACGCCCACGTCTTCACGCTAGGCGCGCCGTTCGGGTTGATCAGGGCCGCGACAACGTGGGTGTCGAGCAGCCAGCCGATCAAAGCGGCTCGTCCCGCCCATGATCGGGCGCCCGTTCGAGATCCAGCCCGTCGAGATGCAGGCTTTCCATGAACCGGACGAAGGGGACGGGGGGCGAAGCGGCGATCAGGCGCTCGAGGTCGTCGATGCTGATCACGGCCACCGCCTCCTTGCCCCTGACCGTCACCCTCTGAACCCCCTCGGTCTGCGCCTTGCGCACGACTTCGCTGAAGCGGGCCTTGGCGTCTTCCAGCTTCCAGCGCGCGGTCATCACGCCTCCTGACTAGCTGGTCAGAAGATAGATAGTCAGCGGCGGGCGGTCAATCGGCGTAGGGCGTCAACCGCTGGCGTCTGAGCGGCGAGACGGTCGAACCTGCGACCTCCGGCGTGTACGGCGTCGTCGGGATTTAATGGCGCGAGTGACGGGGCTCGAACCCGCGACCTCCGGCGTGACAGGCCGGCGCTCTAACCAACTGAGCTACACCCGCGTTTCCGCGCCGGGCCGCTGGGGCCCGGATGGGAGGGGCGTCTGATAGGTCCGGCGGTGTGGCCCGTCAACTGCCGCGGGCGGCGTCCGCGCGCCGACTCACTTGCACGAGGTGAGGACGCAGACCAGGCCGCGATGAGTTCGGACTGCGCACTGGGCGAGCGCACCGCGCTTTGCCACCGCGAGTGACGTGGAGACCTCGTAGCCCATCGAGGTGCGGCTGCGGGCGACGCAGGTCCAGCGATGCGCGGTCTGCACCAGCATCGGCGCATCGGTCCGCGGCGAGTAGACGCCGGCGTCGAGCGGCCCGGGTCCGGCGAAGGCCGCAGGCGCGGCAAGGGTCGCCGCCAGAGCGGCGGCGAGGATCCAAACTCGGTTCATGTAGTGCCCCCCAACTGGTCCGCCCGCGAAGTGCGGCGGCTCAGCTTGACAGTGACCGCATCCGGCGCGGCTAGCAATCGCGGCGCCTCGCCGCAGGGCGGATCGCCGCTTAGCCAGCCTGGGCGGGCGAGGGCGTTTGAACCCCCTGGCGCCTTGGGCTAGAACGGCCGCGACTCCGCCGCCGTCGGCCGGGTCGTCCACCCGACCGAGGGCCGATGAACGCGTTCCTGCTGCAGTATCTGCCGATCGTGATCTTCCTGGGCGTCGGCGCGGCGCTCGGGATCGCCTTCACGGTGCTGCCCACCATCATCGCCCCCAAGGCGCCCGACGCCGAGAAGCTTTCCTCGTACGAATGCGGCTTTAACGCCTTCGACGACGCGCGGATGAAGTTCGACGTGCGCTTCTACCTGGTCTCGATCCTGTTCATCATCTTCGACCTGGAGGTGGCCTTCCTGTTCCCCTGGGCCGTCAGCCTGCTGCGCATGCCGCACGCCGAGGCGGCCTACGCCTTCTGGTCGATGATGGCGTTCCTGGGCGTGCTCACCGTCGGCTTCATCTACGAATGGAAGAAGGGCGCGCTCGAATGGGAGTGATCACACCCGCCGGCGCCGCGGCCCGGTCCTCGGTGGAGGGTTACGACGCCAAGACCCACGACCCGTTCTTCGACGGCGTCTCCGGCCAGCTGGCCGACAAGGGCTTCATCACCACCGCCACCGACGACCTGATCACCTGGGCGCGCACCGGCTCGCTGATGTTCATGAGCTTCGGCCTGGCCTGCTGCGCGGTGGAGATGATGCAGACCGCCATGCCGCGCTACGACCTGGAGCGCTACGGCTTCGCGCCGCGCGGCAGCCCGCGCCAGTCGGACGTGATGATCGTCGCCGGCACCTTGACCAACAAGATGGCCCCGGCCATGCGCAAGGTCTACGACCAGATGCCGGACCCGCGCTACGTGATCTCCATGGGCTCGTGCGCCAACGGCGGCGGCTACTACTACTTCAGCTATTCGGTGGTGCGCGGCTGCGACCGCATCGTGCCGGTGGATATCTATGTGCCCGGCTGCCCACCCACCGCCGAGGCGCTGGTCTACGGCGTCATGCAGCTGCAGAAGAAGATCCGCCGCACCGGGACCATCGAGCGATGAGCACCTGGCAGGTCCCCGAGGCGGCGCTCACCGAGCTGGGCGAGCGGGTGGTGGCGAACTCGGCCGGCGCGATCGCGGCGTTCCAGGTGGCGTTCGGTGAGCTGGTCGTGCACGCCGCCGCCCCGCGCATCGTAGAGGCCCTGACCACCCTGCGCGACAGCCCCGAGTTCGAGTTCCAGCAGCTGATCGATCTGGCCGGGGCCGACTATCCGCAGCGCGAGCAGCGCTTCGACGTCGTCTACCACCTGCTCTCGATGACCAAGAACCGCCGCATCCGGGTCAAAGTGCAGACCGACGAGGATACGCCGGTCCCGTCGATCGTCGGAGTCTATCCGGCCGCCAACTGGTTCGAGCGCGAGACCTTCGACATGTACGGCATCTTCTTCGAGGGCCATCCGGACCTGCGCCGCCTGCTCACCGACTACGGCTTCCACGGCCACCCGCTGCGCAAGGACTTCCCGATGACCGGCTACGTCGAGGTGCGCTACGACGACGAGCTGAAGCGCGTGGTCTACGAACCGGTGAAGTCGGTGGAATTCCGCAACTGGGATTTCCTCTCGCCCTGGGAGGGCGCCGAGTACGCCCGGCCTGGCGAGGGCTACAAGTACGGGCTGCCGGGCGACGAAAAGGCGGGGTAGGGGGCGATGACGAGATTCTTCCGGACCGCCGCGCCCAACGTCGGCTACGGCCTGACGGTGCTGGCGACGCTGTTCCTCGGCAACATCGGCCTCCTGCTGGTCACCGTCGCCACCCCGACGCCGGCGGCGACGCCGCACCTGATGCAGGTGCTGGCGCTGGCCATCGTCGGCAGCCTGGCGGCCATCTTCACCGGTCTCAATCTCAACCGCGCCTTTCCGCTGGCCGACCGCTCGGCCATCCTGTGGATCTGGCTGCTCAGCCTGCCGGTCTCGCGCCGCCTGGCGGAGATCTCGCTGTCCGTCCGCTGGGACCCCGGCATGGCGCTGGAAGCCGGCCTGCTCGCCGCGGCCGTGGTGCTGGTGGTGATGAGCGCCGGCCGCCTCGCCCCGGAGAAGGCGCCATGAGCGACGCTGACCACCCGACCATCCCCACGCCCGGCGCGGACGAGATCCCGGTCCGCAAGTTCAACATCAACTTCGGGCCGCAACACCCTGCCGCGCACGGGGTTTTGCGCCTGGTGCTCGAGATTGACGGCGAGCTGATCGAGCGGGTCGACCCGCACATCGGCCTGCTGCACCGCGGCACCGAGAAGCTGATCGAGGCCAGGCCCTACGCCCAGAACATCGGCTATTTCGACCGCCTCGACTACGTCGCCCCGATGAACCAGGAGCACGCCTTCGTGCTCGCCATCGAGAAGCTGATGGGGCTCGAAATCCCGATCCGCGGCCAGTTGATCCGGGTGCTCTACTGCGAGATCGGACGCATCCTCAACCACCTGCTCAACGTGACCACCCAGGCCATGGACGTCGGGGCCCTCACACCCAGCCTCTGGGGGTTCGAAGCCCGCGAAAAGCTGATGGTGTTCTACGAACGCGCGTCCGGCGCCCGGATGCACGCCAACTACTTCCGCGTCGGCGGCGTGCGTCAGGATCTGCCGCCAGCGTT
>Ga0302326_10023937_pt1 | contig 12425 bp, 9 predicted proteins | sample Palsa_T0_3_FD_202264 | JGI IMG/M metagenome (GOLD analysis project Ga0302326, IMG submission 202264) | Peat permafrost microbial communities from Stordalen Mire near Abisko, Sweden - Palsa_T0_3 | ecosystem: Environmental > Terrestrial > Soil > Palsa > Peat permafrost | place: Sweden: Abisko...
GGGGACGGGCGCGCCGGGCCCGGTGGGCGTCGACAGCCAGGCGGCGGGCGATCGTGGCCAGCCAGGCTCGGGGTTCGCGGAGCTGGATGTCCAGGTTGCCGCGGTGGGTCCAGGTCCGCAGCATGGTTTCCTGAAGCAAGTCCTCGGCGCGGCCGCGATCACCGTTGGTCAGCGCGGTGGCCAGTCGCAGCAAGGCCGGGCCGTGCTCGGCGTACAGGCTGCGGAACGCGGCGTCCGCGTCGTCAGCGGAAACCGCGACAGGCTGATCACCGAGCATGATGCCTTCCCTGCAACACGGGGACCTCCTGGTGCGGGTGGTACGAACGGCTGGGCCACAGCGCTGGTGCCGCGGCTTCGGGCTGGGGCTGCACGCCCCGCCCGCGTGACGTGCAGCGCACGGAGCCGGGCTTTCCCGGGCGACGGTCCGCGGGCTGAATCGGGCCCGCCTGACGGCGGCGGATGGGCGTGGCGTGTGATTTGCGGGACGGCGCGTGCCGGATGCGGTCTGTCATCGCCATCGCCTATACCGGGGTGTCCGGGCCGGCGCGGAAGGCGGCCCCGTGGGCGGGCACGATCCGGCTGGCCACTCCCAGCACCCTGGTCTTGGCCCGGCGCAACGCGCCCGGATCACCGTCCGATAGCTGCCCCGCGCCGTCAGACCGGGACTTCCACAGGTGAGTGACGGCGACGATGCCGCGCGCGGTCGCCACGAGCAGCGTCAGGTCGTCCGGGCGGTGACCTGCGGTCTGGATGAGCCGCGCCGACGGCGAGATCAAGAACCGGTCGGCCGGGCGGCGGACCTTCCGGTCATTTTGATAGACGGCCGTGGCATCGTGCAGCCGTGCGACCGGGAACAGCGCCGCGTTGATGATGTGGGCGGGCCGTGCAGTTAGCAGAACCACGTCGGTGACCGCTGCCGGGCGCACCCCGAGGTGCCGGAGCGGCCGAAGGATGGACTCGATGTCGGCCACCATGCCGGGGTTGACGACGATCAGGGCGGTACCGTCACGCACGAAGGTAACCGTGCTGGCGAACCGTCCCCCGAGATAGCCGGTGGACAGCACCTGAAGGCTGGCGGTGCCTTCGAGGGGCGCGTCGGGTGACACGGCCCCGGGGTACGGCGAGTGCCCGGCGGACGGTGGTTGCGCCTGCGGCGCGGCCGCGCTCATGCGTAGTACCGGTGGTGGGGGCAGCGGCGCGGGCGGAACAGGTCCGTGTCTGAGAGGAGCGGCCGGGTCATCACCGTGGTGGTTGGCCGCTGTGCCATGGCCGTTGCCTGGTTTCTATCCACGTGACCAGCATCCAGTCCTAACCACCGGTCGCACATCGGAAGGAGTTCTAACTCTTGAAGGTGCGCACGCCCTACCAGCAGCCCTGGGCCGCCGCGCACGTCCTACGGACATAGGGAGAACTCCTTAGAGCGCCACCGCCGGCGTCTGTCGCGCGAGCAACCCCGTGAGGGATAGTGGAGGGATGAGCGCCCGGGTCTCCAGCCCGGTACTGGTCGGACGGCAACGCGAGCGGGAATACCTGCGCCGCGCGCTTGAGCGTGCCGCGGGCGGCGAGATGCTGCTGGTCACCGTGGGTGGCGACCCAGGCGTGGGCAAGACCCGGCTGGTGCTGGATATGGCCGGCACCGCCGCGGGTCTGGGGTTCCGGGTCCTGGCCGGTGGCTGCCTGGACGTCGGTGACGGCACGCTGCCGTTCGGGCCGATCGTGGAAGCCTTGCGTCCCCTCGGGACCGAGACCGATGAGCAATGGCGCCGCCAGATCCTCGGCGGCAGTCCGGCGCTCGCCACGCTGTTTCCGGGGCTGGGCCTCGTGCCGGACGCGCACGGGGCAACGGGTGAGGGACAGGTGATCGAGGTGGTGCGCGGGATCCTTGATCGCCTGGCGGCCCGCCAGCCTGTCTTGCTGGTGGTCGAAGACGCACACTGGGCGGACGCCTCAACGCGGCACGTTCTGCTGTACCTGGTCCGTAACCTGCGCGCTCCGGTATGCCTGGTCGTCACCTACCGCATGGAGGAGCTCCAGGAACGTTACCCGCTGCGGCTGCTGCTGTCCGAACTGCATCGCAGCAGCCGGTGCGAGAGGATCACCCTGGGCCCTCTGACCCGCACCGAACTCGGCGAGCTGCTCGGAACCATCCTGGGTCATCCTGCAGCACGTGCCATGACCGACGAGATCATGGACCGGGCGGAGGGGAACCCCTTCTACGCCGAGGAGCTGCTGGCAGCCCGCGACAGCGACAGCGCCACGGGTCTTCCGGGCGAGCTTCGCGGCCTCCTTCTGGCGCGGGTGGAACGGCTTCCTCGCGACGCCCGGCCCGTGCTGGGTGCAGTTGCCGCCGGGACGCGGCTCCCGCATGACCTGCTGGCGGCAGTCACCGCATACGACGAGGAACGGCTGAGCGAATGCTTGCTGGCCGCAGTCCAGCATCATGTGCTGGTCGCAGACGCGAACGGGGCGTCCTATGGCTTCAGGCACGCGCTGGTGCGGGAGGCGGTGTACGACGACATGCTCCCCGGTGAGCGCCACCGGATGCATGCCAGGCTCGCAACCATGCTGGCGGACCGCGCTCAGACCGCGCCATCGGCCTCTGAGCTTGGCCAGCTGGCGTTCCATTGGTACCGGGCGGCGGACTGGCCGCGCGCCTTGCTGGCCTCTGTGCAGGCGGGGCTGGCCGCCGAGGCGGCTGCGGCACCGAGCAGCGCCGAGCGACACTACGAGCGGGCTCTGGAGCTGTGGGACGATGCTCCCGAAGCTGCTGCGGACAGCCCGCTTGACCGCGGCGCGTTGCTTCGGCGAGCGGCCGAGACCGCGCACCTGTCCGGCGACTATGCCCGCGGGATCGCGCTGATCGGCGAGGCGCTCGCCGGTGTTGACGCGGATGCCGAGCCACTGCGCGCCAGCTCGCTGCTCGAGTTCCTCGGTTACTGCCGCATCGCCGGGGCGGACAACGACGGAGCCGCCAAGGCGTGTGCGGCCGCGGCTCGGGCTGCCTGCGTGGAGCCGGTCAGCCCGGAGCGGGCGCGAGCCCTCGCGGGAATGAGCATGGTGCAGTCGATGCAGGGCCGCTACCAGGACGCGATCGCGACCGCTGAGGAGGGCAGAAGGGCCGCCGTCCAGGTCAGCGCCCCGGCCACCGAGGCCCGTGCGCTCACGGTGCTCGGATGGTCGCTGTGCCATCTTGGGTGCGTGGCGGAGGGACTCGCCCACCTGGAACGTGCCCAGCTCCTCGCCTCGGCGGAAGAGGACATCGCGACCCTGCTGTGGACACGCGGCCAGCGCGCTGGCGGGCTGCTTGCGGCCGGCCGGGCGGCGGCGGCCATCGACGCGGCCTCAGACGTCCTGGATCTGGGCCGGTCGCTGGGGGCGGAGGCGGCGTACGGCCCCTACAGCGTCACCCCCGGGATCGAGGCGATGATCCTGCTCGGTGACTGGGCAGCCGCGCAACAGCTGATCGGCCGGCTCCTCAACCTGGAGCCGCCGGGCGGCGTGGCCGCGTTTCCGCGGCTGGCCTTGGGGCGGCTGCGTCTGTGGCAGGGCGACGCGGCGGCGGCCCGCGCCGACCTGGCCCAGGCGCTGCACGACAGCCAGCAGGCGATGGTGCCGGAGGTGGCCTCGGTCGGTCATGCCCGGCTGGCCCGTGTCGCGGCAGCGGAGCAGCGGTTCGACGAAGCGCGCGAGCTGGTGCGGGCCGGGCTGAGGTTGTGCGCCGGATCCGATGGTGCGGCCCACCTCATCCGTCTCGCGGCAGCCGGCGTGCACGCCGAGGCGGAGCGCGCGCAGGCCGCGGCTGTCCGGCACCGCGGGAAGGAGGTCGCGTCCGCCGTCGCGACCGCGAGCGACCTGATCAGCCGGGCACGCAGCGCCGCCCGGGCGGGGATCGGCGAGCTGGCGGTCACGAGCGCTGAGATCGCCACCGCCGAAGCGGACTGGGCCTGGCTGCGGCCCGACGAGTCCGATGAGGTCGCCCGCTGGCGCGAGGCCGTCGGCCGCTGGGACGCACTGTGCTTCCCCTACCCGGCGGCACACGCCCGATGCCGCCTGTCCCACGCACTGCTGAGCCGGTCCGGATCGTCCGCCGAAGCCAGCCAAGAACTACGATCGGCGCTGGCTGCGGCCGACGCGCTCGGCGCGAGGGCCCTGGCCCGGCAGATCCGCGAGCTGGGTGCCCGGGCCCGGGTCGATCTCGAACCCGCGCTCAGCGACGAACCCCCTGGCGCGCGCGAGCCAGCCACGGCCGGGACATCGACCGGCCTCACCGCGCGCGAGCGCCAGGTGCTCGAACTCCTGGCCATGGGCCTCACCAACCGGCGGATCGCCCAGACCCTGTTCATCACCGAGAAGACGGTGAGCGTCCACGTGACGCACATCCTTGAAAAGCTCCAGGTGACCAACCGCAGCCAAGCCGGCGCGATAGCCCGCAGCCACGGCAAAGCCCCCGCTGAGGGGGAGGTAACCCCGGCCAATGACCCTTCAGGACGCGGCAAGATTAACTAGTGCTCTGGCTGTCCATGTCCGCCCTGCCGGCAAGACGCCGATCGAGGTCCCTGGTAGTTGGGTGATCATCGGTTCACCCTGGCGGGCAGGCCGCGTGCGGGTGCGTACGCAGGCGGCCCCACCTGGCCGGCCGGCCGTCATCACCGGCTGCTGGCCGTGCCGCGGATCGGCCGCGAGGTGCTCCCGTTCCTGCCGCTGATGCGGGACGCCGAACAGCAGGTAGCCCGGCCGTCGGTGATGAACAACCTCCCGGCCGGCCTCGTGTTGCCGGATATGAGGATCCATCACCAGAACGGCCCGTCCGGCGCGCCTGCCAGGCGGCAGGACAACATGACGGACGCCCAGGCCGGACGGCTCCGCTGGCGGCCGCGCCGCCGCCGGGACCGCGGGAACGCCCGGTGCGCGCCGGGATCAGGCGCCGCCGGATTGCCCGCCGCGTACGGACGGCCGGTAACCGGGTCGGTACCGCGGACATGATCATGGATGCGCCGCACCCGGGCCGCGGCCTGCACGGCCACAGCCCGCTCACCGAAGGTGACCGTGGTTCACCGTCGGCGGCTGACAATCCGACACGTGCGACGAGGCCGCTGGGCATGCCACGCCGGTGCGGCGGCTGAATACGAAGCGCTGATGGCTGTTTACTTACCATCGCCGGCTGCCGGGTACCCGGCAGCCGGCGATGGTAAGGCAGCGGCGCTGCCCTAACCCTAACCGGCGGAGGGTGTCCCCCGCCCGTGCTCCGCCAGGATCGCCAGCCTTTGCAAGATTGCGGCCGGCGGCTCTCCCGTCGCCTCATGCAGCTCGAGCAGCAGCAGCACGGAGACCACGTGCAAGCCGGCCATGAAGTCACCCAGACCGTCCGCGTCGACCGGAGTGAGCGCGTCCGCCGCCCACGCTTCCAGCTCGGGTGAGTCCAGGCCCGCGGTGAGCACCGCGATCGCCAGCTGCATGGCAGCGGCCACGGTCTCGCCGGGCGCGGCCCGCACGGCCGCAGTCTGGTCACCGGACGTCGTCTGGTCACCGGACGCAGTCTGGTCACCGGGCGCTCGAGCAGCGCCAGCTGCTGCGCGAGGACCTGGCGCTGCCGAGACGATCTACCGCTTCGTCTTCCGCAGCCTGTACGAGGTGCGCGCCTTCAACGGCGACCCGCACCCGGGCAACTACCCGTTCCACCGCGGCGGCAAGGTCACCTTCCTGGACTTCGGGCTGGTCGAGCACTTCACCCCCTCCGAACTGCAGCCGCTCATGCAGATGGCCCGCACCATCTGCGTCGAGCGCGACCCGGAGGCGTTCCGCCGCAGCCTGGAGAACGCCGGATTCCTGCGCCCTGGCACGCCGCTCAGCACTCAGGCGATCGTCGAGCACCTGGCCGTGTTCTCCGCCAACTGGCGGGCCATCTCCGAGGAAATCCGGCCCTTCACCCAGGGCCCGGCCACCACCCCGATAGGACAAGCCGAGGCCGCATGGCGGGCGCAGCACCAGGCGATCGCGGCGTGACTGGCCTAAGCCGGGACCCTGGATCCTCCGCGCACCTGACAACTTTCGCGGCTGGACCAATCCCAGCCTACTACCCGTATTAGTAATGAACAGAACCGTAGGAGCCGGCCGGGCCCGCGGGCAGTACGCCAGGCCTCGGAGCCGTCGGCTGTCTCACTCGCCAAGCGAAGGAGACGCCCGTGACCACGACGACGCCCGGCGTTCAGCCCAGACCCGGCGGCCAACCGCGACTGGCTGCTGGCAGCTGGCGGCTGGCGGCTCGATCCGGCATAGTCGCATGCGTCGTTTACTGCATGGTTCGCGGGCCGACCCGGGCGAGGACGCCTTCCCCTGACCGGCGGGATCTCCAGGTCGGCGACCCGCGGCCTGGCGACTAGCCGGGGGTCGTGATCACCAGCAGCTGGGTCATCGACTCCAGGTGGGTAACCAGCCAGTGGATCCCGCACTTAGCCGCCGCATCGTGATGACGTGCTCATCTTCCCTCGAACCGGACATGTGACCGGCTGGGCGTCATAATTGGCCCGCACCGTGCGGGCCGTAGCCTGCGACCGCCGCCCGGCGGGTTCGGACGGATGCGCTGCTCCGTGCCCATAAGCCTGGATCCGGCCCCGCTGCGTCGCGGTGCCCGCAGCAGCGGCCGGACGACGAGCCCGCGCTGGCCGCGATCTTTCGCGGCGCTGCCGGCTAGCCAATGCCGCAGCCGGTGAATATCACGATGAGCTGCGCGGCCAGGCTCGGACTCGCGACGTGTTCTGGGGTGCCGGGTTACGCCAGCCGCCTCGAGGTCAGTGTGATCCAGGTCGCACTCGCGGATTCGGTCCTGCTGAACCGACCGAGCCTCCTATGCGTGTTAGTAGTTGAACACGCCACTACCGCCCCTTCGAGGCACCAGGCCCGGAGGGGGGTGGCCAGCAGCAGGAGGACAGCAATGGTTGATCGTATTGCCCGATGGCAGCCGGATCAGAGCGCGGCCGTGGCCGCCCGCGCGGTAGCCGCGCTGGCGCTGGTTGCGCTGGCGGTGATCCACGTGGTCGATCTGCCGGGCACACTGGGCCCGACCCCGCTGGTCGGCATCGGATATCTCGGGATCATCGCGGGGGCGGTCGTGATTGGCGGGGTGCTGATCGCCCGGCCGCACTGGCTGGCCTGGGCCGCGGCGGCTGCTGTGGCTTCCTCGGCGATGGGCGGATACATCCTGACCCGCGCCCTGCACGGGGGCTTCCTGGGCGATCACGGCGATGTCGGTAACTGGCACTGCCCGCTGGGCATCGCCGCGCTCAGCGTGGAGTCGGTGATCCTCCTGCTCGTCCTGCTCGCCATACTCGGCGCCTGGCAGGCGCGGATCCACGCCGCGCACCTGGCTGCGAGCGCCCGGCCTGCCGGGCGGCGGGTGCCCGAGCACAGCCAGCTCTGATGATCACGCCCTGGCCGCTAGGCCCGCGCTAGATCATCGCCGGTCTCCGCCAGACCCCTGCCAGACCCCGCTAGACCCCGTTAGACCCCGTTAGACCCCGCTAGACCCCTGCCCGGCGTGCCGCCGGGCACCTGGAAGGAGCACCACGATGCGCATGTCCCCGCCCGGCCAGGCAACCGCCCCATGGCGACGGTGGCTGCTGCCGGCGGCTTTCGCAGCGTTCTTCGTGACGCTGCTGGTCCTGCCGCGCCGCGCAGCCCCGGGCACGGCGCTGACCTATACCAAGTTTCTGGCGGATGTCGGCGCCGGGACGGTCCACGCGGTGACCATCGGCCCGGCGGGCCAGGTCACCGGCACCCTGACCGGCGGGCAGCCGTTCACCACCACTATCCCGGTCGCGCTCGGCGGCAATGGCCTGGCCGGTGACCTGGCCGCCCACCACGTCCAGGTCACCGCCACCGCCGCCGCCGCGTCCTCCCCGCTGCTGTCGGTGCTGATCGGGCTGCTGCCACTGCTGCTGATCGGCGGCGTGCTCTATCTTGTTTTCCGCAGCGTCCGCCGGCAGGCGGCGGGCGGCGGCGGTCTGGGCGGTCTGACCAGCCTGACGAAGGCGAAGGCGCGGGTCATCGACGCCGAGCGCCCCGTTACCCGGTTCACCGACGTGGCCGGCTACGCCGCGGTCAAGACGGAGATCAGCGAGGTCGTGGACTACCTGCGCGATCCCGCCCGCTACCACCGGGCCGGGGCACGCGGCCCGCACGGCGTGCTGATGGCCGGGCCGCCCGGCACCGGCAAGACCCTGCTCGCCCGCGCGGTCGCCGGCGAAGCCCACGTCCCCTTCTTCTCGGTATCGGGCTCTGGTTTCGTGGAGATGTTCGTCGGCGTCGGCGCCGCCCGGGTCCGGGATCTGTTCGAGCAGGCCCGCACCCGCGGGCCGGCGATCGTGTTCATCGACGAGATCGATGCCCTCGGCTCGCGCCGCGACCACGGCGGCTTCGCCGGCAATGACGAGCGGGAGCAGACCCTCAACCAGCTGCTCGCCGAGATGGACGGATTCGACGACTCCGGCGGGGTGGTGGTGCTGGCCGCTACCAACCGGCCGGACGCCCTGGACCCCGCGCTGCGCCGGCCTGGCCGGTTCGACCGCGAGGTCGTCGTCCCGCTGCCCGGCCGGGCCGAACGGGCCGCCATCCTGGCCGCCCACGCCCGCGGCAAGACCCTCGGCCCAGACGCCGACTTCCACCAGATCGCCGCCGCCACCGCCGGATTTTCCGGCGCGGACCTGGCCAACCTGGTCAACGAGGCCGCCCTGACCGCCGTCCGGGACGGCCGCACCAGCCTGACCGCCGCCGATTTCGCCAGCGCCCGCGACCGCTTGCTGCTCGGCACCCGCCTCGCCAGCCCGCTCGCCCCCGGCGAACTGGCCACCGTCGCCGTCCACGAGGCCGGCCATGCCCTGGTCGCCGTCCTGTCCCCGCACGCCGACCCGGTCAGCCGGGTCACCGTCCTGGGTGCCGGGCAGGCCCTCGGCCTGACCGAGATGCTCCCCGCCGACGACCGCCGGCTATACGGGGAAAGCTACCTGGCCGAAACCCTTTCCGTCCGCCTCGGCGGCCGCGCCGCCGAACGGCTGATCTGCGGCGAGGCATCCACCGGCGCCTCCGACGACCTGGCCTCCGCCACCGCCCTGGCCACCCAGATGGTCCGCGACTTCGGCCTCAGCAACAAGCTCGGACCGGTCAGCTACAGCGACCCGCCCGACGGCCTGCCCGGATTCGGCGCACGCGCCTACTCCGAGCACACCCAATGGCTGGTCGACCAGGAAGTCGCCGACCTGCTGACCAGCGCGGAAACCCGCGCGCGGGACCTGCTCACCAGCCACCAGGAAGCCCTCAGCCAGCTCACCACCGCCCTGCTAGAACAAGAAACCATCACCGGCGACCAAGTCCGCGCCCTAGCCGCAGCCAGCCCCGCCACCACCCCCGCCGCCCTGCCCGCCGCCACCCCCGCGTCCCTTCCTGCCGGGAACCCGCCCGCCCTCGCCCCCGCGGCAAGGCACCAGCCATGACCATGGGCTGGAGAGCATTCGCAGCGGGGGTCCATCATGGGCCCGCAGACGGATCGGTCATGTCCCGATCGGCGCAGCGGGCCGCCGGGCGGCCTGCGGCCGGGACCGCGGACGGCGCGGCAGCCGGCCCGGGGCGCCGTCAGGTGCGGCTGATCTTTTCGGCCCTGATGCTGGGCATGCTGCTCGCCGCGCTGGACCAGACGATCGTCGCTACGGCACTGCCGACAATCACCGGCGACCTGCATGGGCTGAACCACATCGGCTGGGTGGTCACCGCCTACCTGCTGGCCGTTGCCGTCGTCATGCCCGTCTACGGGAAGATCGGCGACCTGTTCGGCCGCAAGCCGGTCTTCCAGTTCGCGATCGTGCTATTCCTGGCCGGCTCGGCGGCATCCGGGCTCGCGCACTCCATGGACCAGCTGATCGCCTTCCGCGCGGTGCAGGGGGCAGGCGCCGGCGGGCTGATCATCGGCGCGCAGGCCATCATCGGAGACGTGGTCAGCCCGCGGGAGCGGGGCCGGTACCAGGGACTGATCGGAGCCGTCTTCGGGCTGGCCTCGGTGATCGGGCCGCTGCTCGGCGGGTTCCTCGTGGACAACCTGTCCTGGCGGTGGATCTTCTACATCAACCTGCCGATCGGCGCCGTCGCGCTGATCGTCACCACCATCGTGCTGCGGCTACCTAAGCCGCTGGGCCGGCCCCGCATCGACTACCCGGGCATGATCCTGCTCGGCGGCGCGGTGATCAGCCTGGTGCTGCTCACCAGCTGGGGCGGCACCACCTACGCCTGGACCTCGCCAGTCATTATCGGCCTGGGCGCCGGCGCGCTGGCGTTCGGCGCGGCCTGGCTGGTCTCGGCCCGGTACGCGGCCGACCCGGTCATCCCGCTCCGGCTGTTCCGTGACCCGGCCTTCCGTATCGCGTGCGCGATCTCGCTGATCACCGGGATCGCCATGTTCGGCGCGATCAGCTACCTGCCGACCTACCTGCAGATCGTCACCGGCGTCAGCGCGACCGGCTCCGGGCTGCTCCTGTTGCCGCTGATCGCCGGCCTGCTGGTCACCTCCATCTCCTCGGGCCGGCTGATCACCAGGACCGGGCATTACAAGGCCTACCCCATCGCCGGGACGGCGCTCGCCGCCGCGGGCCTGTACCTGCTGTCCACGATGGGCGCGGGAACCTCGCACCTCGCCTCCAGCATCTACCTGCTGGTGCTGGGCCTAGGCCTTGGCCTGTTCCTGCAGGTCATGGTCCTGATCGTGCAGAACACGGCGGCACGGCGCGACCTGGGCGCGGCGACCTCATCGGTCAACTTCGCCCGGCAGATCGGCAGCAGCATAGGCGTGGCCCTGATCGGGGCACTATTCATCCACCGGCTCGACGGCCAGCTCGACGCTCACCTACCGGCGTCAGGGGCCAGCCACCTCAGCGCAGCGCAGGTCAGCTCGATCACGCCGCAGGGCCTCGCCCAGTTGCCTGCCCCCCTCAGGCACGTCATCGCCGCAGCGTTCGCCCAGGCGCTCCCGCCCCTGTACGCGTACCTGATTCCGCTGCTGGCAGCGGCGTTCCTGCTCGCGCTGATCCTCAAGGAGACCCCGCTGCGCGCCCGCGCCCAGCGGGATGCGGCACAGGGCGCCCCCGCGCAGCCGGGAGCACGCCCGCAGGGCGCCCCCGCCGCCAGTCCCGGCACGTCCCAGCCGCCGGCCCGCCCCACCGCAAGTCGCGGCCACACCCACCGCGCTCCGGCGCCCCCGGCTGCCTCACCGCTGGAATAACCCGCCTGCCGAGTGAACCCGCTGCTCTACTAACCGTATTAGTAGATAGTGCACAGTCGATACCGCAAGGAGGTAACCGTGCGACACGCGAGAATCATCATCGCCAGCATCAGCCCGGCACCGGCCCTGGCCGCGGCGGCCACGGACACGGTGCAGCGGATACACCGGCTGCTGAACCCGGCGCAGCCGCTCGGCCACGCACGTCGGCACCTGCTGCGCGCCACGGCCGCCGCGCTCGCGCTGACCCCGGTGCTGCTGGCCCTGGCCCCAGCCGTGCTCGCACTGGCGCTGGGACGCGTTCCCGCCGCCTAACACAAGCGGCGCGGTGACCATCGGCCCAGCCGACCAGGTGACCGGCAGCCTCGCCAGCGACAGCCGTTCAGCACCACCATCCCGGTCGTGCTGGATGACCAGACCCTGGCCGTCAGCCCGCGTCCGGGGAGCTGCTCACCCGCCTTCGCCGGGCGCTTAAGCAGCTCACCACCACCCTGCTCGACCAGGAAACCACCAGCGGCCGCCAGGTCCGCGCCATCGCCCGTACAGCCGCCCGTGCCCGGCCGCCGTCCGCCGGCGCCCGCGCGGCGAGCCAGCAGCCATGATCAGCCCCGGGCGGGCCGGACCCGGGCAGGACCGCGGGGCCATTCCAGAGTGCTCCGGCCCGGCCAGGCACCCCCGGCGTGCGATCGGTGACGTGTGTGTACCGCCGGCCACAGCCGCACTGGCCGCCCGCGGCCACCTTAGCTCGCGCACGCCGCCCAGCTGGCTGCCTCGCCACCGGAATACCCCGCCTGCCAGATGAACCCCGCACCCCTACTATTCGTGTTAGTAGATAGTCGGACCTTTCGAGGAGCTAACCATGCGGCACCCACGAGTTATCATCGCCGGCCTCGGCCTTGCCGCCGTGGCCGCCGCCGGCACCGTCCCGGCCGCCCCGGCTATTGACACGGCCAGGCACCCCGGCGGCCGCGCTGACGACCACCGGCGCCACCAGCCTCACTAGGGAACCCCGCCCCGGGCCGCAGCTCGGGGCTCGCGGGACGCCAGGCGACGAGCCGCCCCGGCAGGCAGGCAACGACAGAAGGAGGACGGTCGAGATGACCGACGGATATAGGCGCCAGCAGGAATCGGTGGCGGTGGGGGCCCGGGAGCGGCCGGTGCTGCCGAC
>Ga0302326_10023939_pt1 | contig 12425 bp, 10 predicted proteins | sample Palsa_T0_3_FD_202264 | JGI IMG/M metagenome (GOLD analysis project Ga0302326, IMG submission 202264) | Peat permafrost microbial communities from Stordalen Mire near Abisko, Sweden - Palsa_T0_3 | ecosystem: Environmental > Terrestrial > Soil > Palsa > Peat permafrost | place: Sweden: Abisko...
GCCTGCTCACGGCGGATCCGCGATATGCGATTCCGCCCTATATTGGCCACAATGGCTGGATCGGATTGGATGTCACGCGACAGTGCGACTGGAGCGAGGTGAAGGGCTTGGCATTGCAGAGCTACCGGCATTTTGCGCTCAAGCGCATGCTGCAAAAGCTCGACCAGGGCTAGGGCGCGCCGCGGGCATCGAGCGCCAAACATAGCGCACCGAGCACGCCCGCGCGGCTGCCAAGCGCCGGCGGCACGATGTAGCGCTCAATACGGGTGAGAATTTCGCTGCGATCGATATAGCCGCCGAGCCAGTGCAGCGTGCGTCGTCGCACCAGGGGAAACAGAGTTTCGGCCATCACGCCGCCGCCCACGATGATTCGCTGCGGCGAGACGGTCAGCACCAGCTGCGCGCAAAGTTGTCCGAGGTAGTCAGCCTCGATCTCCCACTGCACGTGCGCCGCATCGAGATGCTGAAGCTCACTGCCGGTCCGCGCCAAAATGGCCGGACCCGAGGCCAGGCCTTCCAGGCAATCGCCGTGAAACGGGCAGACACCCGCAAAGCCCAGGTCCCGTTCGTGGCGCCGCGGGTAAATGTGTCCGATCTCAGGATGCATCAGACCATGCAGGGGCGCGCCTTCAATCAACACACCGCCGCCAATGCCCGTGCCCACCGTCAGATACACCAGGTTTTGCGTGTCGCTTCCCGCGCCCCAGCGATGTTCCGCGAGCGCCGCCGCGTTGACGTCGGTGTCGAATCCTACGGGACAAGAAAATTCGCGCGCCAGCATGGCGGCGACATCGGTATTGCTCCAGCCAGCTTTCGGTGTGTTGCCGATGAAGCCATAATTGGCCGAGTGCCGCTCCAGAGTGACGGGACCGAAGCAAGCCACACCAATCGCGCTGGGCAAGAAATCCCCGCGGCGTGCTTTGAAAAACTCACGAACCCTCGCGAGGGTCGAGTCAGGATCCGCCGTGGCGAAGCGCGACTCGGCGTGAATCGTGCCGCTCTCATCACCTATTGCGCAGACGAATTTTGTACCGCCGGCCTCGACGGCACCGAACAAGCGAGCCTGGCCGTGCATTAATAGAGCATAGCGTACTTGAGCGGCTATAATGCGAATCCCTTTAGCTACCGCGAGCCAGCCATGAATGTTCCGAGCGCTGCGTCGCGCGCGATGATCGAGCGCCTGATCGCGTTCAACACAGTGTCGCGTGACTCCAATCTCGGACTGATTGAATGGGTGCGTGACTACCTGCAGGGATTAGGGGCGAAAACGCGCCTCACGCATGACGCCTCTGCCAAGAAAGCCAACTTATTTGCGACCTTGGGCGACTCGAAAAAGCCGGGGCTGATTCTCTCGGGTCACACCGATGTCGTGCCGGTGGACGGCCAGGATTGGGATACCGATCCCTTCGCCGCCACCGAGCGCGACGGCAAGCTGTACGCGCGCGGCTCCGCGGACATGAAGGGATTTATCGGAATTACTTTAGCGCAGGCCCCCAAATTCGTAGCCGCGCTCAACGACCAGCGGCTCGACGCGCCGCTCCACTACGCTTTGAGCTACGACGAAGAGGTGGGCTGCCTGGGTGTGCGCGGCTTGATTCGCGATTTGGAGGAGCAGGGAATTCGGCCCGCCGGGTGCGTGGTGGGCGAGCCGACCTCGATGCAGCCCATCATCGCGCACAAGGGCACGCATCGCTTTCGTTGCGCCGTACACGGCCGCGAGGCGCACTCGAGCTACGTGACCCACGGAGTGAATGCCATTGAATACGCGGCCCGTCTGGTGGTGTTCATACGCCAGCTTGCGGACCGCCTGGCGCAACTCGAGCAGCGCGACTACGGCTTTACCGTGCCGTACTCGACTCTGTCCACCGGATTGATTCAAGGCGGCATTGCCGCCAATGTCGTGCCCAAAGACTGCGTGTTTCAATTCGACATGCGCACGCTGCCGCAGCTTAAGCCCGATACGCTTTATCAGGAAATTCGCCGCTATGCCGAAGTGCTTGCGGCGGAAATGCGCGGCATCGACCCGAGCGCCGGGATCGATTTGCAATGGGTGAGCCAAACCGTGGGACTCGCAGCCGCGGAGAGCGACGCGATCGTGCAATGGGCCATGCAATTGTCGAGAAATCCCACCGTCGGGAAGGTGTCTTATGGTACGGAAGCCGGACTTTTCCAAAAGATGGGCGTGCCGACGGTGGTTTGCGGACCTGGGGACATTGCCGAGGCGCATCGTCCCAACGAATTTGTCGCGCTCGATCAGCTCGCGCAATGCGAGAGTTTCATGGATCGAATTCTAGAGACCGGCTACGCGAAGGCTGCGCAGACACTGGAGGCCGCGACATAGCGCTCATGCACGGCGCAGATGCCGTCGCTGCAGCGTACCGCGGCGTAAGCTGAACTCAGGGAAGACAGACCGGGCAGCGCTGCCTCCACTTGCTGAGCATCGTTCTGGAAGTGCTTGCACTGACGGCAAGAAGGCGAATCTGGCCGCCTCATTGGCCCAGCCGATTCCAAAATCCGCTGAAGACCTGGGTCGACAGCACGAAGCCCAAGATCACATTGACCACCACGCCGATCGTGAACGCATAGAAAGGCCGTGCACCAATGGAAGCGAATTCGCGCAGTCGGGTGGTGAGCCCGATGCTCAAGAAGGCAAACGTGAAGGCCCAGGTCCGAAACGCCTGCAAGGGCGCAACGAGCGCGGGTACGACTTCCTTCTTGTAGGCCGCATAGTCAAAACCGCGCGTCACCAAGGTCAGGAGCGCCGATGCGATGAGAAAGCCGAGAACAAATTTTGGAAATCGGTTCCAGATCTCAGCGGCGCTCGATTTGTTCTGCACGCCGGTGCGTTCCCATCGCGTGGTCGCGATCAGGGAGAGTACAAAGGCCCAGACGCCGATCCAGACATCGCGCCCGATCACCTTCATGAGCGTGAACGCGCTCACCGCGGCATCCGGGCTCCCCATGATGCCCGGCACGTTGCCGGCGTAGCCACCGTAGGTTTGGGCCGCCGCCAAGCCCGCTGCGTCGGCAAATTCAGAGGTGCCGATCCAAGCGCCGGCAACGCCGGTGGACAAGCCCAACGCTCGGGAGGCAAGCGGCAGCACGAAAATCATGATGATGGCCCAGACCACCACCAGTGAGATGGCGACCGACACTTCTTCTTTTTTCGCGCCCACCGCGCCGCCGACGGCAATTGCGCCCGAAACCCCGCATACGGCACCGCCGGTGCCTAATGTGGCCGCCAATCGCCGGTCGAGCCCGAGGCCGACAGCGGAGAAATAGATAACGCCAAACGTGGCCAACGATACGATCGCCGCTTGAACGATGGCCACGGGTCCCGCCCAGGCGATCAGCGTCAGCGGCAAGCCGGCGCCCAATAGCACGATGCCGGTCTTGATATAGAACTCGACCCGCATTCCGGGGTCGAGCCAGCGAGGCACGCCGATGGTATTGGAGACCAACAGGCCCAATCCCAAGGCCACGAGCGGCGGCTCCAAGTTGTAATGCGCCGCCTGGTCCCACTGCCCCAGGAAATATAGGCTGCCGGCGGCGAGATACACGAGCAGAAAGGCGGGCAGAAATCGGGTAATTTTTATGCCGAGCGCGGCCGCACCGATGCCGAATGCCACCGCCCAGAGTACGAAAAGTGCCGCGTATTGCACGCCGTGCACTTTGAGCTGTTGGGTTACATCCGCGAGGCGGCTCCATTTCTGCGGCGCCACGGCGATCCACTTGATGCTGCCGCCGCCCGCGAAAAGAGCCACGGCAACCGCGATCAGTCCAAGCCCAATCCAGATGGCCCACCAGTCTTCTTTGCGAAACAACTCGCCCCATGGCGAGCGGCGGACGAGCGCCTGACTATGGGCGGCGTGGGCGAATTCCGCCATAAGGACTCCGGCTAAATTGCACCAGGCTAGCCTGAAGCCCTCGGCGCGTCGAATAGCAAGATCACATATCCAAGTTACGGGAGGTTATGACGAAAAAAGGGGGCTTCGGCAGCCCCCTTGTTGCGGTATTTCAATCACCGCCGCGTTTCAATGACCGATATCGGCGCCCTTGTGAAAATCGGGATACGGCGGAACCGGCGACACGGGAACGGGATGTTCCTTTAATTGTTGCATCACGACGGCCACGGCCTGCTCCAACTGTGCATCGTGCCCCGCGGCCACATCCTTCGGCAGTTCTTCCACCATCACGTCCGGCGGTATCCCGTGGCCTTCGACTTCCCATTCCCCGTTAAGACCGTAGATTGCATATCGCGGTGCCGTTACGGAACCGCCGTCGATGAGGCTCGGATAGCCACCGATGCCCACCAAACCGCCCCAAGTCTTCGTGCCCACCAGGGTGCCGAGCGCGGCCTTACGGAAGTACCAGGGCATGGCGTCGCCGCCCGATCCGGCGGATTGATTGATGATCATCGCCTTGGGGCCGAAAATCGCGCCCTGCGGATCGTGGACCGGCTTGCCGTCGCGCTCGATGGCATTGCTCAAGTGCTTTTGACCCAAAACATTAACGATGTAGTCGGCTATGAGACCGCCTTGGTTGAAGCGTTCGTCGAGAATGACACCTTGCTTGTCCAATTGGGCATAGAAGTAGCGGTTGAAATTCGAGTATCCGGCGCCCGCGGTATTCGGCATATACACGTAAGCAATTTTGCCCCCCGAGAGCGTGTCTACCTTGCGCCGGTTGCCGTTGATCCAATCAAGATTGCGCAATCCGTATTCGGAGGCAGTCGGGACGACGGTGACATCGCGCGCACCGCTGCCATCGGCATTCTTGCCGACGCGTAGTACCGTTTGCTTGCCGGCCGTGCCGTCAAAGAAACTATCAACGTTGTCGGTGGCGTGCAGTTCGCGGCCATTGACCGCCAACAAATAGTCGCCCTCAACGATATTGATGCCGGGCAAGGTCAGCGGCGCTGTCAGCGAAGGGGTCCAATTCTCGCCGTTATAGATTTTCGCAAACCGATAACGGTTGTGATCGATGGTGTAGTCGGCTCCGAGCAGCCCGGGCTTCGGCGCGGTCGACGGCGACCGGGGCCCGTTGACGAACATGTGGCCCACCTGAACCTCGCCCAGCATCTCATCGCAGAGATAGGTGAATTCGGCACGCGATGCCAAGTTCTCAAGATACGGTTGGTACTTTGCTTCGATCTTGGCGATATCCAAACCGTGCGTGTGCGGGTCGTAGAGAAAATCCCGCTGCAAACGCCAGGTCTCGTGATACATCTGCTTCCAGGCGCTGCGCGGATCAACCGTGGCCATCATGCCGTGATTGTTCACGGGCTTGCCCGGATTCGCGTCGGGTGATCCTGGTTTCAGCTCAGACATCGGGGCGAGAAACCAACTCTCTTGCCGTGCATAGAACAATTTTTCGCCGTCGAACGATACTTTGAAACTCGACAGGCCGCTCAAGATCTCCTCGGTCTTGCGCTTCTCCGTGGTGAAGCGCCACAGGGCACGGATGGGCTCGCCGCCATCCTCCGCCGAGCGGCCGACCGGCGGTCCTTCAGCGAGAAACAGCACGCCGCTCTTGCCGACCGCCAGTTCAGAGTAGTTCCGCGACGGGATCGGCATCGATAAAATGCGGTTGCCGATGTCGGCCAGGTCAATGACCGTAGGCTTCGCCTCGGCCTTTTTCTTGTCGGCGGTTTTTTTGTCGTCTTTCTTCTTATCGTCCTTTTTCTCGTCTTTCTTGGCGTCGGCCTTCTTGCCGTCGCCCGCCTGATCGGCTTCCTCATCCTCCTTGTCGTCCTTCTTCGATTCCTCATCCTTCTTCTTGTTTTCATCATCGCTTTCGGGCGGAATCGGCGAGGCGGTGGTACGCGCCAAGACCGCGACGTAGACGCCGGCGTTGACGGTCCGATCCAAAGATGACAAATCGATGCCGGCATCCGATGGGCCATTGTTGGTCGAAGCCGTGAAGTACAAGTACTTGCCGTTCCGATCAAACACGGGATTGGCCGCGTTGCTCATGCCATCCGTGATTTGCGTCGCCGTGTGCGAGGCCAACGAGTACAGAAACACCGCGTGCAGTTCGCTGTCCAAATCGCGGGTGTAAGCGATCCACTGCGAATCAGGCGACCAGGCAATCTGAATCGCCGCGCCAAATCCGCCGCGCAGGCCGGTGTCGACCTTTACGGGCCTGCCGCCGGCGACATCGACGAACCAAATGCGCAAATGCTTGTCGGTGAAGGCGATGCGCTTGGAGTCCGGCGACCAGCGTGGTGCGTAGTAAAACGAGGGATTTGGACCCAAATCGATCACCTTGGGCGGCGACAAGCCGTCCTGATCGCGAATGTAGAGTTGATACTCGCCCGATGCGTCGCTGAAATAGGCAATGGATCTTCCGTCCGGCGACCAGGAAGGATCGCGCTCCGCGCTTCCGGGTGTTTTGGTCAGATTGCGAATGTCGCCTTTTTCAGCGGGCAGCGTAAAAATGTCGCCGCGCGCTTCCGCAACGATACGCACGCCGGTGGGCGAAACGGCGAAATTCTCGACCGCCGCTGGGGGGACGGCCGCTAGATGCGGTTCGAGCGCGGCGAGTTCGCCGTGTATCGATACCGATACGACGTGATCCTGGTGCGAAGCCGGCTCGTATAAATGCAATGAACCAAATTGCTCATACACCAATCCGCCGGTACCCGCGCTCAACGTCTTCAAATCAAGGCCGTGATTATCGAGGACTTGTTGAACTTGTTTGGTCTTGGTGTCGTACTCGAACAGCGAAACCGAACCGTTGCGGTCGGATAAAAAATATACCGCGCCGTCGAGCCATACGGGAAACGAATCGTTGGAGTTCTCGCGCGGTATCTTCTCAAGATCGAGCGTCTTCATATTCACCAGCCACACCTGCGAGGTCTGGCCGCCTCGATAGTGTTTCCAGGCCGCCTGCCACTGACGCACCGGTACGTACGCAAGCGTGCTGCCGTCGCTCGACAAACTGCCCCAATCGACGCTGGGGAGCGGCAGCACCTGCGCGGGTCCGACGCCGTCCGCTCGAATCTGGAAAAGCCGCGGATAAACCGACTTGCTGGCATGCCCGGAGGTGAACAGGACATCCTTGCCGTCCGGAGTCCAACCCGTGACCAGGCTACCGGTGGGCTCCCAAGTGAGACGCCGCGGCACGCCGCCGTCGCTGCTGACGACGTATACGTCAGTCGTTCCGCGCTCTCGCGCTGAATACGCCACTTGCGAGCCGTCGGGTGAGTAATAAGGTCCCGCGCTCACCGCGCCAATCGAAGTCAAGCGCCTGGCGTCGCCGCCCTGGCGGGGCACCGTCCAAATGTCGCCCCCATACAGAAACGCGATGCGATCTTGGCCAAGGCTTGGATTGCGAAGCAACAGCGGCGCGGCGCTCGCTGACGCGCAAAACATGAGGCCGGCGATAACACTCAAACCGGCGCTGACAAATACGCGGAACATGTGCACCTCTATATGAAGGACGGGAAAAAACTCGGCCGAAACTATACACGATGATCGTGTCTAGCCGTTCAAGAAGCGCATCCCCGTCTCGTCATAGCGCTCGCCCGCGGCAACGCCGCTCGGCGCGGCCCCGGCGATGCGCTGAAGATCCGCGGCGCTCAAGCCGATATCCGCGGCGGCCAAGTTCTCCGCAAACCGGGTAGCGTTGGTGGTTCCTGGAATAGGCACGATATGCGGGCCTTGCGCCAGGAGCCATGCAAGGGCGAGTTGTGCGGGGGTGCAATGCTTTTCCTTGGCGATCTCCTGGACCCGATCGACGGTGGCCAGATTTTTTGCAAAGTTGGCGCCTTGAAATCGCGGCGAGTAGCGCCGGTAGTCCTTGGCGTCCAGATCCTCGATGCTGCGGTAGCGGCCGGTAAGAAAGCCGCGCCCCAGCGGGCTGTAGGGGACAAACCCGATGCCAAGCTCATCGCAAACTTGCAGCACGCCATCCTCCGGATCGCGGCTCCACAGGGAATACTCTGTTTGTACGGCCGTGATCGGATGGACCTTATGAGCTTTGCGAATCGTCGCCGCACTCGCTTCCGACAAGCCAATGCCGCCGACTTTGCCGGCTTTGACCAACTCGGCCATCGCGCCGACGGTCTCCTCAATGGGCGTGTTGCGGTCCACGCGATGTTGATAATAAAGGTCGACCCGTTCCACATTGAGCCGTTTCAGCGAACCCTCGCAGCAGGCTCGAACGTAATCGGGTTTGCCGCTGATGCCGCGCATTTTTGGATTTGCCGGATCGCGCTGGATACCGAATTTCGTCGCGAGAAACACCTGGCCGCGCCGTCCGGCGATCGCCTTGCCTACCAGGACCTCGTTGGTATACGGACCATAGGCATCTGCCGTGTCAAGGAATGTCAGGCCGCGCGCGAGCGCATTCTGAATGACTGCGATGGCGTCGGCCTCCGTCGCAGCATCGGAGGCATAGAATTCCGAGAATCCCATGCAGCCCAAGCCGATGGCCGATACCTGCGGACCGTTGCGGCCAAGTTTGCGCATCTTCATTGGCATACCCCGTAGTCAGTTCGACAGCGCCGATTGCAGCTGCAGCGAATCGCTGGGATTCAAAAAACGTATCACGCCGTCATCCAGCGAGCCGAATTTGAGGCTTAGGACGTCTTTCACGTAATTTTGATGCAGCTTCCAAGGCGTTTTGGACCCCTGTTTCGGCAGCTTGTCGGCGACACGCTGAATGTACCCGGAATTAAGATTCAACCAGGGCTCCGCTTTCACAGTGGGATCATCGTTTTGCGGCACGCAAACTTTGTAGCCTTTAGCTTGCATATGATTCAGGACGCGGCAGATGTAGTCGCAGGTCAATTCGCTCTTCAATGTCCAGGAGGCATTGGTGTAGCCGAACGTCGAGGCCAGATTCGGAATTCCGCCGTACATCGTGCCCTTGTAGTTGAGAGTGTTGGCCGGGTCGATGTGACGTCCATCGACGCTGATTTGAATGCTGCCGAGGGCGACGAGATTCAATCCGGTGGCCGTGACGATGATGTCGCCCTGTAGTTCCTTGCCGCTGCGCAATTTGATGCCGTTTTCGGTGAAGGTCTCGATTTCGTCAGTGACGATGGTCGCTTTGCCTGCTTTGATTGATTCAAACAAATCTCCATTGGGAACCAGGCACATGCGCTGATCCCATGGATTGTAGCGCGGAGTGAAATGCGTACCGACGTCGTAGTCCGGCCCCAATGCGCCTTTCGCGCGATCGAGAATCCATTTCTTCACCCGCTCCGGACTGCGTTTGCAAAGGCGAAAGAAATAGATGCCGAATAAAATGTTTCGCCAGCGCACCAAATTGTAGGCCAGCATGGCGGGTAAATGACGCCGCAAAAAATTGGCGAGCGCGTCTTGCTCGGGCCGCGCGACCACGTAAGTGGGCGAGCGCTGCAGCATGGTGACCTGGGCCGCGGTCTTTGCCATCGCAGGCACCAAGGTAACCGCGGTCGCGCCGCTGCCGATCACAATGACGTGCTTGCCTGCGTAGGCCAAATCCTCGGGCCATTTTTGTGGATGCACGAGTTGGCCGGCAAAGCGGTGGCTGCCGGGGAAGACCGGGGTATAACCTTCTACGTAGCTGTAATAGCCGCTGCAGATGAAAAGAAAGCCGCACGTGAAGCGCGCCACGTGCTGATCAGGTCCGCATTCCGCTTCCACCGTCCACAATGCATCTTTGGACGACCAAGAGGCGCGCACAACCTGATGATCGAAGCGAATATTTTTATCGATTCCGTAATCCTTCGCGGTCTCGTTGATGTAGTTCAGAATCGAGTGACCATCGGCAATCGCCTTGCCCTCCACCCACGGTCGAAACGAATACCCCAGGGTGAACATGTCGGAATCCGAGCGTATTCCCGGATAGCGGAACAAATCCCAGGTGCCGCCGATGTTGGCGCGCCCCTCCAGAATTGCGTAGGTTTTCTTCGGACAGTTGGTCGTCAGACTGCATGCGGCGCCGATACCGGAGAGGCCGCCGCCAACGATCAGCACATCGAAATAATTGTTCGACACTAGAAATTCTCCATTGCAACGACGCGCTCAAGCCGCATTGCGAGCCCCAATCTTTCGGGCAAATGCGGTTACCGTGGCGAAGGCATCGCGGGCTTCCGGCAGCAGCGTCACAAACACCGGCCAAACGTGGGGCAGACGATCGCGCACGATCAATTCAACCTTGACACCGGCGGCTGATGCGCGTTCCGCCAAACGCAGGGTGTCGTCGCGCAGGATCTCGTGACGACTGGCGAACAGTAGCATGGGCGGCAATCCCGCAAGATCCGCGTACAGCGGCGAGGCGCGTGGATCGCGGGCATCAGCGCCGGCGAGGTATATCGCCGCAGCCTCGCGAATGCCGCGCGGCGTGAACATGGCGCAGCTCTTGGCATTGGCCTCCACCGATTCGCCCGTGACCGCCAGGTCTGAATAGGGCGAGAAGGCGACGATGGCCTTCGGCAGTGCGAAGCCGGCGTCTCGAACTCCGACCGCGGTGGCGATAGCGAGTCCAGCCCCGGCCGAGTCTCCTGCCAGCACAATATCGGCTTCCGGGTGACGGGTGAGCAGCCATTGGTAAGCCTTGGCGGCGTCTTCCACGGCGGCGGGAAATGGGTGCTCGGGGGCCAAGCGGTAATCGAGTCCGTAGGCCGGGGCTTGAAATGCCTTGGCCATGGCGATTAATACCTGCCGATGAGTCTTCGGCGAACCGAATAGATACCCCCCGCCGTGCAGGTACAGCACGATGACGGGGGAGCGATGGGATGCGGTGGGCGACAAGTCGGCGACATCGAATTCCAATCCCTGCTCAGTGCGCAGGCCCTCGACGCTGTAGCCGGGCGGAACCGCCAGGGCACTGCGGGGCGCATTTTCGCCCATCGCTCGCAGACGTTGCACGTTGATGGCCTTCTTGCCGTGGCGCTTCATTGTGAGGCGAAAAAATCCATTCAAAAGCATGGCTTGCCAGCTCAGCATCAGCACCTCCCCTAGGCTCTCGAGCCCAAAGGAATTATACCTGGGAATCGCGGCTGCACCCTCCAAGGCAGCTTCGTTCGTATTCCTACCAAGGCTCCAGGGATAACCCCAAAAGGGCCGCAAACAGGAGACTGGTCCATGAAAATGCGAATGATGATGATTGCGCTAGCGTGCATGTTGCTGCCGGGATTGGGAGCCGCACAAGACGCCAAGCTCAAACTGCCGGAATTCAGGTCTCTGGCGGCCAAGGCCACCGAATCGGTCAATATCAGCCTGAGTCCGTGGCTGCTGCATATGGCCGGGTCTTTCATCGACGACAAGGATGAGGACAGTGTCGCGACCAAGCACCTGCTGGCCGGCATCAAATCCATTGAAGTACGCAGCTACCAGTTCGCCAGCGACAATGCTTATTCCGCTGCGGATATTGACTCAGTGCGAAGTCAACTGGCGGGCTGGAGTCAAATCATGCAAGTTCACCATCGTGAAAAGAGCGAAGATGTGGACATGTATGTACTCATTGAGGACAACGTAACCAAAGGATTTGCGTTAATCGCCAGTGAACCGCGCGAATTTACAATCGTCAACATTGTCGGATCCATCACGATGGACGACTTGCCGAAGCTGCGCAGCCGCTTGCATCTACCGAAAGTCGCCGATTCGCAAATTAATTTGCTGATGTAGCGGCCGCGCGCTTGAATGAGGATTCCACGGACCTGTTGGATGAGCAGCTTACGAGAGCGCGCGGCGGCCAGCGCGCCGCGCTCACGCTCCTAGTCCAGGCGCATCAGCGATCGGTCTACAGTTTGGCATTGCGCATGCTGGGTACGCGAGATCTTGCGGAAGACCTGACGCAGGAAGTATTCATGCAGATGAACCGCAACCTCGGCACGATTGAGTCGAATCGGCACCTGGGCTTTTGGCTGCGCCAAGTAACCAGTAATCGGGCGATCGATCAATTGCGGCGGCGCGCCCGAGTACAGATGACTTCTTTGGATGAAGAAACTCAGCTGTTCAGCGCCGAGGAAGCGTCTGATCCGCTGCTGCAACGCCACCTGCAGGCATTGCTTGCGGAATTGAGCCCGCCGGCCCGCGCCGTGATATTGCTGCGCTATCAAGAGGATTTGGATCCAGTGGAGATTGCGCGAACGCTGGACATGCCGCTGAACACGGTGAAGAGCCATTTGAAACGATCGCTTCAGACCATGCGGGAAAAAACCGCCGGCCTGCAACCAATGCGCTGCGAGGGTAGTTCATATGAGTAAAGATATTGAATCTCAGATGCGCGCTGCGTTGCGGCCCGTCGCCCCCAGCGAAGAATTCTCGCAAAGGCTCGCGGCGAGTGTTGCGAGCGCGCGTCCCCCGGCGCTTAGAGGCCGCCGCAGTGGTGCGCGCCTGCATCCTCTGGCGTGGTGGTTTTCCGCGAGTCTTGCCGCATCGCTGCTTCTGGCGGTCGGCGTGCATCAGCACCTGCAACAACAACGATTG
>Ga0302326_10023940_pt1 | contig 12425 bp, 11 predicted proteins | sample Palsa_T0_3_FD_202264 | JGI IMG/M metagenome (GOLD analysis project Ga0302326, IMG submission 202264) | Peat permafrost microbial communities from Stordalen Mire near Abisko, Sweden - Palsa_T0_3 | ecosystem: Environmental > Terrestrial > Soil > Palsa > Peat permafrost | place: Sweden: Abisko...
CGGCGCCGGTCCCAATGAGCAGGTCAGCTTCGTCGACGCGGCGATGCCCGGGATGCTGCCGGTGATCAACCGCCGCTGCGTCGAACAGGCGGTGATCACCGGACTGGGCCTGCGGGCGAAGATCAACACCTGGTCGCGGTTCGACCGGAAGAACTATTTCTATCCCGACCTGCCGCAGGGCTACCAGATCAGTCAGTACAAGGATCCGATCGTCGGCGAGGGCCGCATCGAGGTGGAGCGCGACGACGGCTCGACCTTCGTGGTGCGCATCGAGCGGCTGCACCTCGAGCAGGACGCCGGCAAGTCGATCCACGACCTGGACCCCAACGCCACCATGGTCGACCTCAACCGCGCCGGCACGGCGCTGATGGAGATCGTCTCCTATCCGGACATGCGCTCCAGCGAGGAGGCGGCGGCCTATGTGAAGAAGCTGCGCGGCATCCTGCGCTATCTGGGCACCTGCGACGGCGACATGGAGAAGGGCAACCTGCGCGCCGACGTCAATGTCTCGGTGCGGCGTCCTGGCGATCCGCTCGGCACCCGCTGCGAGATCAAGAACGTCAACTCCTATCGCTACATCCAGCAGGCCATCGAATATGAGGCCCGCCGCCAGATCGCCGTCCTCGAGGATGGCGGGATGATCCGCCAGGAGACCCGGCTGTTCGATCCGGGCAAGGGCGAGACCCGCCCGATGCGCTCGAAGGAAGAGGCGCAGGACTATCGCTACTTCCCCGATCCGGACCTGCTGCCGCTGGTGCTCGATCCGGACTGGATCAAGCAGATCGAGGAGGGCCTGCCGGAGCTGCCCGACGCCAAGCGGGCGCGGCTGGTGGAGCAGTACGGCCTCTCCACCTACGACGCCGGGGTGCTGGTGATCGAACAGGCCCGCGCCGACTATTTCGAGCGGGCCGCCAAGGGCCGCGACGCCAAGCTGGTGGCCAACTGGGTGACCAACGAGCTGCTGGCCCGCCTGGCCAAGGACGGCCTGGACATCGAGGCGAGCCCGATCCCGTCCGAGGATGTCGCCGAAATGGTCAGGCTGCTGGAGGAGGGGGTGATCTCCTCCAAGATCGCCAAGGAGGTGTTCGAGCACATGTGGGCGGGGGAGGGGACTCCAAGCCGGATCGTCGAGGCCCGCGGCCTGACCCAGGTCAGCGACACCGGCGCGCTGGAGGCGCTGATCGTCGGCCTCATCGAAGCCAATCCCGGCCAGGCGGCGGCGGTCAAGGCCAAGCCCCAGGCGGTCGGCTGGTTCGTCGGCCAGGCGATGAAGGCCACCGGCGGCAAGGCCAATCCGGCTGCCGTCAACGCCCTCCTGCGCGCTCGGCTGGGAGTGGAGTAGCCCGGAAGGTTACGGGCCGCGCGGTCGGCGGACGACCCGCACAATGCAAGAGCCTTTGTGCCGCAGGGTGCGGCATAGTGTTTCCGCGACTGGATTTTAGACTTAATTGCGGCCGGATGGCTGGCAATTGGGCGGAATCGGGCCTAGATTGTTAAATGTCGTGTTCCGACGGTCGAGAGGGGGCCGGTCGGTGCGCGGGGGAAGGGATGCATGGCGATGAATGACGCCGTCTGTCGCACGTGCCTGCCCGAGTCGGCCTCTCGGCTGAGCGCCGACGATCTGTTCCGTCTGGGCCTGCGGCTGTCCTGCAACGCCGGCGATACGCCGTCCGATCCGGTAACCGCCCATGCCTTGTTCGATCTGGCCGCCCGCCAGGGCTCGATCGAGGCCAAGATCTACCGCCGCGAACTCGGCGAAGAGATGGATCCGGCCGATGTCGCCGAGGCCCAGAGGCTGGCTCGCGACTGGCTGGCCGAGCGTTGATCCTCGCCTGATCGACGACATTGCTCCTCCGTCGGCGGTCCGCTAAGAGGATCACCCCTCGCGGGCCGGGAGCCAACCCGGGATCAAACATCTGGTGACGTGGCCGAGTGGCTGAAGGCAACGGTTTGCTAAATCGTCATACCCGAAAGGGTATCCAGGGTTCGAATCCCTGCGTCACCGCCAAAAACCTCGTGCCTTGAGATGACATGGCCGCGGATCGGCGCCGCTTTCCATCTCGCCAGGTTGGGCTCGCGACGATCACGTCACCGCCAGGACGTTCGTCAACGTCTTGATCAGTGATCCCACATCGCAGGGCTTGAACAGGAACCCGTCACCCCAAGCCCGCAACGAGGGGTCGCAGGCGTCGGGCGAGAGAAAGACGATTTTGATGCTGGCTCCGCAGCTTCGCACGAATCGCGCGAGGCCGATGCCGTTTATGGAACCGGGGAGGCTCAGGTCGGTCAGAATGAGATCGATGGTCCCCCTGCGCGCCAGAATGGCCATCGCCTCGTTGGCGTTCGCAGCGCCGACTACCCGAAAGCAGGCCTTGCGCAGGTCCTTGATGACGACGGTCCGCATGGGCTCTTCATCGCCGACGACCAGAATTGTTGCACCGCCGCGGGTCATGTGGCGTCCCGGGACACTCATTTGGTTAAAACCGAAGGGCGTTGGCCAGGTGCTCCGGAGGCGGGGCGTCAAGGGGCCCGCTGGTCGCTCACCAAAGCAATCGGGGCGCAAGGTCCAATCTTCGGCGGCGATAAGCAATCCAGAATATCGCTGGATGTGATGCCGTGCTCCGTCGAGACGCGCCACCGCTGGAGCGGCGTCAGCCGATAATCTTCATGATCACGCCGGCCCAGAAGACGACCAAGCCGGCCACTACAAGCAGGTTTTCCCAGCGCGGTCGGCCCACCGAGAGGCGTCGCCTCGATCCATCATTTTCAAAGAACACGTTTGACATGTTCGCGATCCTTTCGCTCGCTTCGACGCCGCGCACGAACATCTCCCGCAACTCGTGTCGCGCGGCCCGCGTCAAATGTTCGTGAAGGCTGGGCCACAAGCGCCGACGATCGAGCCGCCGGCGGCGCTCATGACGGGGGATGCTCGGACTGCGGTAAGCTGACACTCGTCAACAGGCGCGCCGACAACGTCGCGGCCGTCGCCGAATGTCCAGTCCAGCCGAAAGACGGGCCGGGGTCCATACGCTACGCGGCCCCGGCCCTGGCCTGACCGCCACCGTCGACCCTGTGGCGCCAGACGTCTGTGGTCTACGGCGAAGCCCGGGTTCCAGATCAGGCGACGCCGCGGCGCGGCGGTCGACCTCCCCAACTCGCCGTCGACGCTAGATCGGCACGTTCAACCATCCTTGCTCGTTGCGCCTGACCGGAAGTCCACGCTCCGCCAGGTGGTCGATCAGCCGGTAGCCGCGCTGGGGCGCGACACCGTCCCTGACGGATTGGTAACAACTGTTACATAATGCCACGCCCCATGCAACTATCTGCTCCCCCTCGTAGCGATTGGGTCCAAATTGAAAATCCACGTCGCATAGGAAGCAGGCGACCATGTGCTTGCAGGAGCCATCATCAAACTTCACCAGCCAGGAACGCCGCGCCATTCGAGCCTCCGACACACGAGTAGAATAACACAGATTTTTACAATTGGTTGCCGCGACGAACAGAACGCCACAGAATTGATTAAAATAGGAGCGTTCGGGGCCGCGCCGCCGTGCGACAACGGCGAAATCGGCGGCAGGTCAAGGCGGCGTCCGCCGCCGTCCGTCGTCTTGAGCTTGCCTCGCCGGCGGCATAGGAACGGCCCAGGCTTCGTGTCAGGCCCGGCGCGCCGGGCCCTGGAGCAAACGCATAGAGACTAATCACCCCGTCCCGATGGTCTCAATCATGACGGGAAAGGTTGTGGAGATCGAGAGCAGGCATTGGCGGACCCCGGGCAAGGCGGCATCCTGGCGCGAAGCCGCAAGGTCCTGGCGAACCTCGCGCGCGAGCCGCTGGTCCACTTCTGCCTTCTGGGGGTCATCCTCTTCGCGTTCGGTCGCTGGCGGGACGAGCGGACGAACCTCTACCGCATAGAGCTGACGCGCGCCCACGTGGCCCAGATCGCGCGGAAGTACGCGTTGCAATACGGCGCGCCGCCGGACGGACCGACCCTGGAGGGCCTGATTCGCGACGATCTGCACGACGAGATGCTCTATCGCCTCGGCGTCGCGCAGAAGCTGGACCGGGACGACGAGATCGTCCGGCGGCGGGTGGTCCAGAAGGAGCAGTTCCTGATCCAGAACCTGCACCCGCCGGCCGAGCCCGACGACGCACGGCAGCGGGCCTGGTACGACGCCCATCCTGGCGCCTACGCCTCGCCGCCGCGGGCGACCTTCAGCCACATCTTCTTCGCCATTGGACCGGGCGGCGACGTCCAGGCCGAGGCGCGGGCGCGCTCGGCGCTCGCCACGCTGTCACCCGCCGTCACCCGGGCGCCCGAGCGGGGCGACCTGTTCCCCGACCTCTATGACTACTCCGCCTACGAGCCCGAACAGGTCACGCGGCTGTTCGGCCACACGCCGTTCGCCGAGGCGGTGTTCGCCGCGCCGGTCGGCCGATGGTCCGGACCGTTCCGCTCGGCCTACGGCTGGCACCTGGTGTTCATCGACGCCCGCGCCTCCGGCGGTCAGCCGTCCCTGGCGGCGATTCGCGACCAGGTGCGCACCGACTATCTGCGGGCGGCGCAGGACGAGGCCAACGCGGCGGCGTTCGCCGCCCTGGCCCGGCGCTTCACCGTGATTCGCGACGACGGCGCGGCGCCGCGATGAGGCGACTGACCCTGGTCCTGGTGATGCTGTGGGGACTGCTGGCGGCGTGCGCGACGGCGGCCCACGAGCTTCGCCCGGCCTACCTCGAGATCTCCCAGACCGGGGCCGACGCTTATCAGGTTACCTGGAAACAGCCGACCATGGGCGACGTGGCCATCCACCTGACGCCGCACCTGTCGAACGGCTGGCTGGAGCGGGCGCCGAGCGATCAATATGCGTCCGCCGGCTATCTGGTGCGGCTGTGGACGATCCAGGCCCGGGAGGCCGCGCCGCTGGATGGCCGGACGGTGGAGATCGAGGGGCTCGCCGACACCATCACCGACGTGCTGGTGAGGGTCCGGCCGCGCGGCGGGGCGCCCATCGACACCATCCTGCGCCCCGAATCGCCGCGCTTCCGCATCGATCTGGGCCACCGGCCGCCGACCGCTCTGCCGGCCTTCCTGCTGCTGGGCGTGCGCCACATCCTGACCGGGCCCGATCACCTGCTGTTCGTTCTCGGCCTGCTGCTGATCGTCCGCGAGCGCTGGACCCTGCTCAAGACGGTCAGCGCCTTCACCCTCGCCCACAGCCTGACCCTGGCCGCCGCGACCCTGGGGCGGATCCAGTTGTCGGCGCCGCTGCTCAACACCCTGATCGCCCTTTCCATCCTGTTCATCGCCCCCGAGGCGATCCGGGCGCGGCGGGGCGGCCAGAGCCTCACCACGCGCCATCCCTGGGTGGTGGCGTTCGTCTTCGGACTGTTGCACGGCCTGGGGTTCGCCAACGGCCTGTCGACCCTGGGCCTGGATCGGGGGGCGATCGTCGCGGCGCTGCTGCTGTTCAACCTCGGGGTGGAGATCGGCCAGCTCGCCTTCATCGCCCTGGTGCTGGCCCTGCGGCGGTCGTTCCGGCTGATGGCGATCGCCTGGCCCCTGCCGCTACAGCTGTCGCCCGGCTATGCGATCGGCGTGCTGGGGGCGATGTGGACGCTGCAATATGGCGCGCTGCTGGTGGGGGCGGCGTGATGCGCTCGGCGTGGACGGCGGCATCGATCGTCGCGCTCGCCGCCGTCGTCCCCGGCGTAGCCAGCGCCCATCTCATGGTCAGCGGCATGGGGCCGCTTTACGACGGCATCGACCACTTCGGGCTGACGCCGCAGGACCTCCTACCGGTGGCCGCGCTGGGGCTGCTGGCCGGATTGCGCGGACCGCCGACCGCACGGTTGCTGTTGGGCGTGCTGCCGGCCGGCTGGCTGATCGGCGGCGCGGTCGCCCTGGCCGGGGCGGTTCCGGCCGCGCCGGTGCTGGCATGGGCGACGGCGGGCCTCTTCATGCTGGTCGGGGGATTGCTGGCGGCCGACTTGCGCGCCCCGCGGGCCGCGTTCGGCCTCGTTGCGGCGGCCCTGGGCCTCCTGCGGGGCGTGGCGGATCTCGCCGGCGCGGCCCCCGGGACGGGCGCCGCCCTGTCGCTGCTCGGCATGGCCGCCAGTGTGTTCGTGGTGTTCGCCCTGGCCGCCTCGGTGACCCTGCCGTTGACGCGCCTGTGGACGATCGTCGCGGCGCGGGTGGCCGGCAGCTGGCTGGCGGCGGCGGGCCTGCTGCTGGCTGGATGGATCCTCCGCTATGGCGCGCGGGTGGCGTCTTGAACACCACCGGGCGCGACGCCTCGGTCAGCCGGCGGCGGGGCTTCGCGGTCGGCGCGGGCGTGACGGCGGTCGCCACCCCACTGGTCGCCGGCGCCCACATCGTCAAGGGCGAAGCGATCGGGTTCGTGACCGGCTTCCTCCATCCGTTGTCCGGCCTCGACCATGTGGTCGCCATGCTGGCGGTGGGCCTGTGGGGCGCGCAGCTGGGCCGCCCCGCGATCTGGCTGCTGCCGGTGACCTTCCCGCTCGTGATGGCGTTCGGCGGCTTCCTGGGCCTGATCGGCGCCTCGCTGCCCGGGAGCGAGATCGCCATCGCCCTGTCGGGCCTGTGCCTGGGCGCCGCCGTGCTGGCCGCTTTGCGGCCGCCGCTCCCGGTCGCGGCGGCGATGGTCGGCCTGTTCGGCCTGTTCCACGGCTACGCCCACGGCGCCGAACTGCCGCCCGGTCAGAACGCGCTGCTCTACAGCCTGGGCTTCGTGCTGGCGACCGGCCTGCTGCACGCCACGGGCATCACCCTGGGCCTGGTCCACCGCTGGCCCTGGGGCCGGGTCGTTGTGCGGACGGCGGGCGGAACGATCGCCGCGGCGGGCGGCTGGTTCCTATGGGAGGCGCTGGCCAGCCGTTGAGGCGGCTATGCTCCCGGCGCGGCGGCCGGCGGCGTGTACCAGATCGGCGACGACCAGGCGCGCTCCTGAATGGTGGCCGGCACGCTCTTGGGAATCGGCAGCTGGTTGGCGATCGCCAGCAGGGTGCTCCAGCGCGGCGTCGGGATCTCCAGCACCCGGACGTAGTAGACCGCCGCGACCTTGGGATTGAACTCCGGATCGCGCCACTCGGCGGTGAGGATCGGCGCGCCGATGGTGTTGGCGTACTTGCCGGTCTTCAGGTCGACGGTGTCGCCGACCTTCGCGGCTCGCCCGGTGCGAGGATCGACCTTGCGACCGCCGGATAGGGCCGCGTCGAAGATCTTTTCCTTGTAGTCCTTGCCGGTCAGCCAGACCTTGATCACCTGGACGCGGTCGAGGTTGGCGCCGTCCGGATCCTTCATCGCCTGCAGCAGGAACCGCGGCGCCTTGGCGTCGGCCGGTGGGGCGGGCAAGTCGCCGCCCATCGGCGCGCCTTCGGCATAGGCGCGCGCCACCCAGTCCGCCTTGCGGAGGTCGCCCTTGTCGAAGGCCCAGCCGGCGAACACCCGCACCCGCACCCGCGTGCCGGTGGTGGCGAAGGTTTCCTTGCGCTTCAGGGCGGCGAAGATGGCGTTGCGGCTGTTCTCCTCGGCCCAGACGCCGGTGAGGCCGGCGCCGCTGAACATCAGCTGGTTCTCGATCGCGCGGGGCGCGTTGTTCAGGTCGGCGTCCATGTCGAGAGCGGCGGGCGTCTTGACGATGTTGAGCGCCCGCTTCGCCGCGAGACCCCGGGGCAGCATGGTCTTCGGGTCGATGGCGAACGGCCCGGAGGCGAAGGCGTTCTCGTCCGAGGCCGACAGGCCGTTGTGGAAGTCCGATGCGCCGACCAGGCCATATTTGAAGGGGTTGGCGCCCACCTGGCTCTGGATCACCAAGCCGCGGCCGAACGCCTGTCGAATGTAGCTGCCGTTGGGCTTGCTCTTGATCCCCGGGTAGGTGAGCAGATGGTCGAAGATCTCGAAATTGGCGAATTCGTCGTTCGGCGAGAGGCCCGGGGCGGTGTCCGAGGTGCCCTTGTTCTGGGTGATTTCGGTGAGCGGCTCGTTGAGCGCCCGGTGCTGGGCGTAAACTTGGTCGATCGGCCGGCCGTTGGAGTCGTTCCAGTCGTACATCAGCCCGCCCGACACGTTGCCGTTATGGGGGATGGCGATCACGTCGACACCGCCGGCGCGGGTGTTCTCCAGGTACGACCACAGCTTCTCTGGCGCGCCGGAATCGGCCGAGGTGAAGGGCAGGGGCGCGCGGTCGCCGTTGAAGATGACGTTGCGATGGAGGTTGTATTTGCCCTCCGCCATCGACGTCCACTCGTAGGCGATGAAGGTGGTGAACTTGCCGGGCTGGTAGTTGTCGTTGGCCGCCTTCATCTCGACGTCCCAGGCGTGCTTCATCGTCGCCATCGGCCGGAACGGCGCGACCCCCGCCATCGCCGCCGGCCCACCACCGCTGCGCAGCTTCGCCACCAGGGTGAAGGCGACGTGCGGCGTCTTGAGAATCTGCTGGCCGAGGTCGGACTGCCGGGCCGGACTGTTCGGGTCGTCGAGCTGAGTGATCACGCCCATCCATTCGGAGTGGTCGGTCACCGCCATGAAATCCAGCGGCCAGGCACGCTTGGCTGGAACCATGTCCGAATGCCGCCGGCCTTCCTGAACGCCGACCTGCGAGGCCGGAACCATCACCGTCTCGCCGCGGCCGAATCGGTAGGCCTGATCGGGCGTGACCTTGGTGCCGAACGACCAGGCGTCGAACGACATGGTGGTGTGCAGATGCAGTTCGCCGAAGAAGACCCGGCGTTGGTCGGGCTTGACGGCGCTCTGATAGGCGGTCCCGGGCGGCGTCGCCGGCTCTTGCGCCGAGGCCACCGTGGTGGCGGCCGTCGTCAACAGCGCGGCGAGCAGTCCATGGAGCCGCCGGGTCATCGCATCCTCCGCGTTTTCTTGGCCGTATTGATACGCGCGTCGGCGCCGAGAATCCACCAATCAGGGCGCGAGGGCGGCCGGGGTGGGGTGTGGCGAATTCCCGGCCCGGGCAGTCGCCGCTTGCGTTAGGGGATGGCTTTTGGCATTTGGCCCCCCCAAGGGCTTGCGAGGACGGACGTTCGACCGGTCCCGGATGGGACACGGTAGCCTCGGCGGCGCCGCTCGCGCGCCAGCGGATCAGGCGCGGACGGCAAGATTAAGGGGAGTAGCCTAAATGAATTTGGTGCTTTTGCTGGTGATGGCGGCCGGCCTGTTGGCCGTGCTCTACGGCATCGTGCAGACCGCCGTGTTGCTGGGGTCGTCGGCCGGCAACGCCAAGATGCAGGAGATCGCAGCGGCCATCCAGGAAGGCGCTCAGGCCTATCTGCGGCGCCAGTACGCCACCATCGCGATGGTCGGCGCGGTCATCCTGGTGGCGATCTACTTCCTCATCGGTTGGACCGAGGCGATCGGCTTCCTGATCGGCGCGGTGCTCTCCGGCCTAGCCGGTTTCGCTGGCATGTTGATTTCGGTGCGCGCCAATGTGCGCACCGCCCAGGCGGCGTCGGAGAGCCTGGCCAAGGGCCTGTCGCTGGCGTTCCGCTCCGGGGCGGTCACCGGCATGCTGGTCGCCGGCTTCGCCCTGCTGGGCGTGGCGGGCTACTACGCGGTGCTGACGGGCGCGCTCGGCCTCGAGAACACCAGCCGCGAGGTCATCGACTCGCTGGTGGCGCTCGGCTTCGGCGCCTCGCTGATTTCGATCTTCGCCCGCCTCGGCGGCGGCATCTTCACCAAGGGCGCCGACGTCGGCGGCGACATGGTCGGCAAGGTGGAAGCCGGAATTCCCGAGGACGACCCGCGCAACGCCGCCACCATCGCCGACAACGTCGGCGACAACGTCGGCGACTGCGCCGGCATGGCGGCCGACCTGTTCGAGACCTATGCGGTCACCACCGTCGCCACCATGGTGCTGGCGGCGATCTTCTTCCGCGGCCTGCCCGAAGTGAACAATATGATGCTGCTGCCGCTGGCCATCTGCGGCGTCTGCATCCTGACCTCCATCGCCGGCGCCTTCGCCGTGCGGCTGGGCAAGAGCGGCAACATCATGGGCGCCCTCTACCAGGGCCTGATCGTCACCGGGGTGCTGTCGATCGGGGCGGTCTGGTGGGTGATCCAGAAGCTCGTCCCCGCCGACGGCGTTCACGTCAACGGCCTGCTCGTGACCCCCAACCAGCTGTTCTATTGCGGCCTTGTCGGCCTCGCCGTCACCGCTTTGATCGTGGTGATCACCGAGTTCTACACCGGCACCAACTTCCGCCCGGTGAAGTCGATCGCCAAGGCCTCGGTCTCCGGACACGGCACCAACGTCATCCAGGGCCTGGCGATGTCGCTCGAATCGACGGCCGCGCCCGCCCTGGTGATCATCGTCGGCATCATCGCCACCTATCAGTTCGCGGGCCTGTTCGGCATCGCCATCGCCACCACCACCATGCTGTCACTGGCCGGCTTCATCGTCGCCCTGGACGCCTTCGGTCCGGTGACCGACAACGCCGGCGGCATCGCGGAGATGGCGGGTCTGCCCAGCGAAGTGCGGGTTTCCACCGACGCCCTCGACGCGGTGGGCAACACCACCAAGGCGGTCACCAAGGGCTATGCGATCGGCTCGGCCGGCCTGGGCGCCCTGGTGTTGTTCGCCGCCTACACCCAGGATCTGAAGTTCTTTTCCGCCAACTCGGACAAGTTCCCGTTCTTTACCGGAATGGGCTCGGTGGCCTTCGATCTTTCCAATCCGTACGTCGTGGTTGGCCTGCTGTTCGGCGGCCTGCTGCCGTTCCTGTTCGGCGGCATGTCGATGACCGCGGTGGGCCGCGCCGCCGAGGCGGTGGTGGAGGAAGTCCGCCGCCAGTTTCGGGAAAACCCCGGCATCATGACCTATGAGGTCAAGCCCGAGTACGGCCGGGCGGTCGACATCCTCACCAAGGCGGCGATTCGCGAGATGATCGTCCCCTCGCTGCTGCCGGTGGCCTCGCCGATCCTGCTGTTCTTCGTGATTCAGGCGATCGCCGGCAAATCCAACGCCTTCTCGGCCCTGGGCGCCATGCTGATGGGCGTCATCGTCACCGGCCTCTTCGTGGCCATCTCGATGACCTCGGGCGGCGGCGCCTGGGACAACGCCAAGAAGCTGATCGAGGAAGGCCACTACGGCGGCAAGGGATCGGAAGCCCACAAGGCGGCCGTGACCGGCGACACCGTCGGCGACCCCTACAAGGACACCGCCGGCCCGGCCGTGAACCCGATGATCAAGATCACCAACATCGTCGCCCTGCTGCTGCTGGCGGTCCTCTCGCACATCGCGGCCTGAGCCGAAGCCCGGCGCCGCCGATGGGCGCCGCCGGCTCGCCACCCTCCGGCGAAGGCTACGGCCCCTGGCGGCCGTGCTGGTTCGGATTGACCTCCGACGGAGGCAGGGCGCCGGCGGCGCTGATGCTGCCGAGCAGCTGTTCCAGCACCGACATCTCGCGGCCACGCGTCGGGGTCTCGCGGTCGTTGTAGGCGATCACCCGTCCATCCTTGAGCGTGTAGGTGTTGACCGCCACGACCTGGTCGTCGGTCTTGCGGAACCCGATCGCCACCACGTCGCGCTTGTTCACCCGCGGATGGTAGAACGCCGTGCGGCTGGTGACCTGGGAGATGTAGTACCAAGTGTCCTTGTCGAACGTGGAGACCGCCGTTGGCGACCCCAGCCTGGCCAGCACCGTGGAGCGGGTGTCCTCGCCGACCTTGACGTCGGCGGGGGAGTGATCGATCGCCTGGAATCCCTGAAAGCTGTTCACTGGCGAGCAGGCGCTGGCGCCCAGCAGGCTGACGAGGAGGATCGCGGTGGCGGCCTTGCGGGGCATTGAGGCGTCTACTCACTCTGGCGGCTGACGCCTTTGACCTACGGCCGAAGGACGCCTAATTCAATACGCGGCAGGGGAACTCATTCCCGCGGCGAAAACGAGGCTTTCGGGCGATGTTTAAACAGTTGCTGGCGAGATCGCCGGCACGGCGCGCCGCCTCGGCCCTGCACGACGCCGCCGTGGCGCAGTCGCGGCAAGCGACGCTCTACGCCGGGATGGGCGCGCCCGATACCGTAGAAGGCCGCTTCGAACTGCTGAGCCTGCATGTGATCCTGCTTGTCGAGCGGCTGAAGGGCGAACCAGGCGCCGCGGCGGACGTTCGCCAGATGTTGTTCGACACCTATGTGAGCAATCTCGATGGGGCCCTGCGCGAGATGGGCGTCGGCGACCTGGCCGTGGGCAAGCGGATGCGCAAGCTGGGCGAGGCGTTCTACGGGCGCGCGCAGGCCTGCGACGAGGCGTTCGCGTCGCTGCCGGATCGGACCGTTCTGAGCAAGCTTCTCGGTCGCACCGTGCTGCGGGACGCGCCGGGCGCGCCGACTCTGCTGGCTGACTATGTTGCGCGGTGCCGTGAGGGTCTGGCGGCCACCGATACGCGCGCGCTGGTCTCAGGG
>Ga0302326_10023943_pt1 | contig 12424 bp, 7 predicted proteins | sample Palsa_T0_3_FD_202264 | JGI IMG/M metagenome (GOLD analysis project Ga0302326, IMG submission 202264) | Peat permafrost microbial communities from Stordalen Mire near Abisko, Sweden - Palsa_T0_3 | ecosystem: Environmental > Terrestrial > Soil > Palsa > Peat permafrost | place: Sweden: Abisko...
TTCGACACAGGGGACGCACCAGGTGGCCCAGAGGTTGATGAGGCGGAGCTTTTGGGTATTGTTGTGAACCAGTGTCGCGATGCCGTCGAGGTTTACGGTGTCCAGAATGACGGGTTCTTTGGCCCACGTGAGGGCAGCTTTTTGCGTCCAGTCGCTTTTCTCGATCCACTTGATGGAGCAGCCAAAGGTTTTTGTAACGGCAACGGCTACGGGCCGGTCGGTCAGCAGGGCGTCGATAGCGTTGCGGGCATCGAGGTTTTGGGGTGTTTTTTGAGGGTTTTCGGTATCGTCGATCCGGCCGTTGTAGCGCAGCCGTCGTTGTTGGTCGAAGATAAAGACATGCGGGGTGGAGACGGGGCCGTATTGTTTTGATGCGGTCTCGGTTTCGCCGTCATAGAGATAGGGGAAGTTATAGCCGGCATCTTTTGCGCGGGTCTTCATGTCATCGAAGGAGTCGCCCACGTCGCTATAGCCGAGCTCGTCCAGCCGAAGGGCGGAGGGTGCGTTGGGGCTGATGGCGACGACGCGAACGCCTCTGTCCGCATAATCGTTGGTGAGCCGGATGATCCGTTGTTCGTAAGCCTGGGATGTGGGGCAGTGGTTGCACATAAAAACGACGACGAGCAGTTTGGCATCTTTAAAGGAATGCAGCGTGTAGGTGTTGCCGTCAACGCCGGGGAGGCTGAAGTCGGGCGCCGGGCTGCCGATGGCGAGTGTGGGGTGGTCATTTATATGTTCCGCGTCGATGCTGGTGGCGAGGTCGGTAAGGGGCTGGCCGGCGGCGATAGCCAGGAGGTACCAGGCATCATGGGGGAGCCATTGTTCGGCCCAGCGCCAGTCGTAGTCTTTTTTTATTTGCGCGTAAGAGAGGTTGAAGTCGATATCTGACTCGTCGTCGAGACCGGAGGTGATGCCGTTGACGATGCCGCCGGGTGCGTTGGTATATTCGAAGGTGCCGAAGAAACCGTAGGCGGGGTTGTTGTGCCCGGCGCCCTGGAGCATGGAGGCGTCGTAGGGGTTGAGTCCGAGGACCCAGTTGAGCTGGTCGAGAGCGAAGGTTTCGAGGGAGTCGGTGAAGAGGGTGGCGGCGGATGTGGCGGCGGCGGGTGGCGGGTCGGCGGTGAACAGAGGGATGGCGAGGCGGGCGGCAGCGGCCATCGAGGACAGGCGGGCGTCTTCGCCCTGCCACCAGGGGGAGGCTTCGCTACCGTGGGGAAAGAAAAAGCTGCTTTGGCGGTTGCCAAGGGTGTCCTGCACTAACTGCCGGCTATAGCCGAATGGGTTATTGACTTCGTGCGTGATGGCCAGCTCGTGTTCGAGGGAGCGGCGGACGGCTGTCTTTATGGCCGCCCGGGTGGCGGCCGTGGCATAGGGGCAATAATATAATAAGCTGACGAGGGGCAGACCGGCGTCGGAGGAGTGGAAGAAGGGGCGGTCGGCGTTGTCGGCGCGCCAGTAACCGGAATAATTTTTCCAGGAGCTTAGGCGGCTGAGCAGTTGGCGGGCATAGGTTTCGGCGGCGGCGCGATAGCTGTCGTTGCGGGTGGCTTTGTAGAGCTCGGTGGCGGCGGTGAGGGCGCAATAGTCGTCGACAATGTTTGGCTTGCCGTCATTGGTCATCGCTGCGTTGTTTTTTTCGAGAAAGGCGAAGGCATCTTCCGCGGCCTGCCGATAGCGGGCGTTTGAATAGTCTCCCGGGATGCCGGTCATGGAGGCCATGGCGAGGGCGGCAATGGCCATTCCCCCACCCGACCGGAAGCTGGATTGGTAGCTCCGCCAATCGTTGACGATGCGGTCGCCGCCGAAGCCCTGGTCTTTTGTTTGCTTGATCCGGTAGCTCTGCTGTTCGGGCGAGATAGCCCTGTCTTTCGCGAGCTTGCCGGGGCCCTGGGCGCTGATGGAGCGATAGAAGGAGCCGCCTTTGGCCTGGACGCGGACGAGGTAGTCGGCGCCGTATATTCCTTCGTCGAGGATGCGGCGGATGAATTGACGGTAGTCGGTGCCGGGGCGATGAGCCAGCAGTTCGTTTGTCTTTAGCAGGCTATAGACGACAAAGGGGATTTGCTGGGGGTTGAAATAAGAAGAGAAGGACAGATGTGAAAGGTGTTTACCATAGTCGCCGGTGGCGTCGTACCAGCCGCCGTGGAGGTCGAGTGTGTCGTTCCCGGCGGTGGGTGGGGTGGTTGCGGCAGGTGGGGCGTGGGTGTCTGGGTTTGGGGCGGCGGAGTTAATTGGGGCGAATTCGCCGTAATTAGGATTGCGGGCGGAGGCGGGCAGCGGCAGGTGGCGATCGGCCTGATCGAGGAGGCCGGCGCAGCGCTGGCCTTTGAAATAATAGACGATATCGGAAAGGGTCGCTTTTTCGAGCACGTTGGCGCCGATGATAAAGGGCCAGGAGGTGGCGGTATGGCCTGGCCCGAAGGCCCGCAGCCGGTAGGAGCCGGCTGCGGTGCAGGGGGTAAAGTCGATGGTCCAGAACTGCCAGTCTTTCCATTTGTCGACGGGGCCGCTGTACGCGATCTTGCCGCGGTAGACAGGCTTGCCGGTGCTGTCGTCGATCAGCTCGAAGAAAGCAAGGGGAAGGTGGCGGGTGGCTACCACTACGGCGCGTTTGGGCTTATCGCTTTCGTAGCCTACCTGGTTGGTGAGGACACGAAGGGATTGGGCCTTAAGGGCAGCCGGCAATAGTAGCATTAAGCTGACGAGGTATCGTTGATATATTCGGATCATCGGGTTAAAAATTTCCAGCATTGACATCCCACCAGAGCCGGGTGCCACCGTTGTCGGGGCCGCCGAGGAGCTGGATGCCTGCTGTTTCCGCCGTCGGGTTGAGGGTCGCCTCGCTTTGGGGGTAGGCCAGCCGTCGCACCTGAACCTGGGTGTTGATCGTTCCGCCGCTGCTGTTGACAACGAGGGGGAACAGTCTTGGATAACCGGTACGGCGGTACTCTGTCCAGGCTTCCTGTCCTTCGGGGAACATTGCCAGCCATTTCTGGGTGATGATGCGTTCGAGCATCGTCTCCTGGCTGGCGTTCGGGTCCCATTGAATCGTGATCTTTCCGAGCGCGGTATCGTTGTTGGCGCTGTTGAGATAGTCAACATAGGCAATGGGCGTATCCACGGCATCGGCTATATAGGCGGCGGCGCTGCCTGCCACGCCATATTGCTGCATGGACGTCTGGATGCCCGTCTCATAATCTGTCTGCACGTCACCGGCGCCGGCCCAGCCGCGCAGGGCGGCTTCCGCCTTCAGGAACCACACTTCCGCCGCCGTCATGATGACTTCCGGTGCGGTCAGTGTAAAGGTAGTATTAAAGTTATATTTCGAGAATCCTGAGTAGAAGGGTTTCGGCGGGATATTGCACCCAATGCGGATACCGATGTATTGAGTGGTGTGCCCTGTATTGCTATCGGGCATGAAATAGACTGGCAGCCTTGGATCGTTGTAGCCTACCATATAGGACCCGATGGAAGCGTTCATGGAGTTATCCCCGTAACTGTTGGTGATCTGGTTGTAGTCATTGCCATTGGCCTGGCTGGCTAATACCGCTGCATCGTCCGCGGCTGTAGTCAGCAGGCCACCGCTATTCGACAGGGCTTTTTCGGCCTGGGCCCGGGCAGTAGCCGGATCGATCTTCACGATGTGCATCGCCAGCCGGAGGCGCAGTGAATTAGCAAATTTCAGCCATTCTGCATAGCTGCCGCCGTAGATTGCATCGTAGTTAGCGAGCGGAGCGGCAGTGGGGTTAGCCGCGATAAAAGTCTGCAGGTTGGCGACGGCGGTATCCAGCTGGGCGAACATTTGCGTATAAATGGATTGCTGGCTGTCGTAGGGTACGGCGGTCAGAGAGGTGCCGACTTTGCTGTACGGTACCGGGCCGAACTTATCGGTGATCCGGTCGATGGCTTCCACTTCGACGATGAGTGCGATCGCCCAGTAATCCGGGTTGGTGGTCTGTACACCGGAGGCAGCCATCTTATTTTTGATGGGGCCGATGAGATTGGTGTAGATACTGTTGAAGGCTTCGGTATTCCAGCCATCGATGAAGACATAGTTGGCGTTGTCCAGCGCGAGGCCGAAAGTCTGGTCGGGCATGGCGTAACCGCAATAATCATCCGCATTCAGGTTCTGACCGGTCTGGTAGCCGTCATCGGTCATGTACATGATCTCCTGTTCAAGCGGAATAAAGAGTGTCGGGATCGACAATTGGGAATTGGGAATACCGGTAGGATCGGTATCGAAACTATCGAATTTTTTTGTACAACCGCCCAGGGCTGCTGCCAGGAAGACAAACAAGGCGATATATCTATATTTATTCATCGTTACTATTTTTTTAGAATAACAGGTTAAGCTTCAGGCCAAAATTGCGTGCTACGGGCTGGCTGAATACATCTACGCCGCCGAGTCCGTTGCCGGTGGAAGAGGTCAACTCAGGATCAAAGGGCGCTTTCCGGTAGAAGTAAATCAGATTCCTTCCTGTCAGCGAGAGGCGGAGGCTTTTAACGGCGCTGCCTTTTACCACCCAGTTGTATCCCAGGGCAGCTTCCCGCAGGCGGACTACCGTTGCGCTGTAGACGTATTCGCCCAGCGTGGCGTTGCGGCCGCCGATGAAGGTGTACCAGTTTTTGGGGTCGATCCGGGTGACCGTCTTGTTTGTCGTTTGGTCCACGCCGTAGATGCTGACGTATCCTTTGTCACGAGCCTGACCGCTGACTTTAGAGACGCCATAGGAGTCCAGCATGCCCTGCATCACGGAGATCACCTGCCCGCCGAATTTGCCGTCGACGAGGAAATTCAGGTTGAAATTCCCGTAGGTAACCGCGTTGTTCCATCCCAGCTGGAATTTTGGAGCGGGGTTACCCACATCCGAATAGCCGTTCAGCTGGCCATTGCCTTGCACCGGAAAATAGTTGCCGTTGCCGTCCGGCGTCAGGACCAGCCTTCCCGAGGCGTCTTTCTGAAGCGTTTGCACATACATGTCGCCGTATTGGCCGCCTTTGGCGACATAGGTATCGTAGTTGTTATTTCCGGGAGTGAGATCTACGAGGTCAATGCCGTCTTTGGAATCGATATCGATGACCTTATTGACATTCTTTGAATAATTGACAGCGGTGTTCCACGTAATCGGGCCGTGGTTGATCAGGTTGTAGCCGACCGTCAGTTCGATGCCTCTGTTCTGGATGTTGCCGGCGTTGACATTCCCATAGGAATAGCCGCTGGCGGCCAGGGGCACGATAGTGATATCCTGGTCGTAGGTATTCGTCTTATACCAGGTGAAGCTGGCGGTGAGGTTGTCATTGAAGAAGCGCATATCGAAGCCAGCCTCTGAGGCTTTGGTCTGTTCAGGCTTGAGGCTGGACGGCGCTGTAGTGCTGAGGACCGTATTGTTGCCCGACGTGGTATTGACCGGATTGGTCTGGTATTGGGTGGCGGTATTGCCCACCTGCGAAAAAGAGCCTCTTATCTTGGCAAAACTGATGACCTGGGGAAGGTTCAGCATCTTCGTGAGGATAAAGTTGAGGCCGGCCGAGGGATAGAAGTAATGATCGTCCGGGGTGAAAGCCAGGTTCGAGGACCAGTCGTTGCGGGCGGACAGGGTCAGGAAGATCATGTCTTTCCAGGAGAGGTTGGCATTGCCGAATACGGATTGCACCTGGTTGTGGTAAGGCTGGTCGGTTTTCACATTGCTGCCGTAGGAGCCGCTGGTACCGCCTTGCGCCACGGCGGGCGCCACTTCGATATTCTGGATGGTGAAGAGGTTGGGAAAGAAAAGGCCAAAGCCCTGGCCGGGGCCGGGGCCCCAGTTGATACCGCTGGTGACGTTGTCGGTGATGCTGGCGCCGAGTACTCCGTCGACCTTGAAGTTGGCGGAGACGGGGACGTTGAAGTTGGCGAGGATATCGCCGTATTCCTGCTGGAGGGTTTGCTGGAAACCGTTCCAGCTACCATTGCCATTAGGCGCTGCGTTGGGGGGCAGGGTACCGGCCCAATATTTCTGATCGCCATCGTCGTCGGTGCGGTCGACATTGCCGCGTACCTGGAGGCTGAACCAGGGGGCGAAATCATATTTTGCGCTGACGTTGACGATAATGCGGTTGCGATCGTCTTCGTTGGTATTGCGGTTGATGATCCACCAGGGGTTTTGCTGAACGTCTTCGATGAAAGGCCAGTTCTGGGTCGGGGCGCCGTTGCCGCCTATCGCCGGTGGCACCTGATAGTTCTTATACTGGGCGATATTCATCCCGCGGGGGAAAAAATACAACCCGGTCAGTGGATTGGAGTTGAAGCCGATAGGGGGGCTATTGTTGAGCTTCTGCGTAATATAGTTGACGTTCCCGTCTACGGTGAGCTTGTTGTCGAGGAATTTGGCGACTTCGTGGAAGTTGAAGTTGTTCCGTTGCAGCTTGTTCTCGGGTTGGACGCCACGGGCCGTGGTGTTGGTATAGGAGAAATAGGTCTGTGCTATTTCCGAGCCACCTGAGAGCGCTACGGCGTTGGTGAGGTTGCTGCCCGTCTGGAAGAACTGTTTGATGTTATCGGGGGCGCTGGTGATCTTTGGGCCCCAGCTGTCGACGGCGCCGGCGGATGTTTCGCCGTAGTCGCTTTGGAATTTGGGCAGGTAAGCGTTCTTGTCCATGGAAGCCGAGGAATTGACATTGATACTGGTCCTTCCGGCGCGGCCTTTTTTCGTGGTAATGACGATGACGCCGTTGGCGGCCTGGCTGCCATAGAGTGCGGCGGCGGAGGCGCCTTTCAGGACAGTGATGCTCTCTATATCTTCCGGGTTGAGGTTAGAGATCCCGTCACCGCCTTCGGGGTTTCCGCCGTAGGTGTTGGCGGTGGGCTGGCCGAAGGGGTTGCCGTTGTTGGAAATGGGCACGCCGTCGATGACATAGAGCGGTTGGTTGTTACCGCTTGTCGACCGGTTACCGCGCAGGATCACTTTGACCGATCCGCCGATACCCGAGGCGCTGGGGTTGATCGTCATCCCGGCGATCTTTCCGTTGAGAGAATTCATGAGATTGTCGGTCTTTGCCGTCGTGAGCTCGGCGCCGCCGATCTGCTGGGTGGAATAGGTAAGCGATTTCTCCGAGCGTTTGATCCCGAGGGCGGTGACCACGACTTCGTTGAGGTTTTTGTTATTACCGGCCAGTTCGATGGCCAGTTCACCGTTATCGGTGATGGTGATCTCTTTGGAATTGTGTCCGACATAGGAGAATATGAGGATTTCTCCTTTTGCCGCTTCCAGGGAAAAGCGGCCTTCGGCGTCGGTGCGGCCGGCCCGGGCCGATCCTTTGATGGTAACGGTGACTCCCGCCAGCGGTTGGCCGGTCTCGTCCTTGACGATCCCCCTGATGGGGCCGGCGGTGGGGGCGTTGCCTCTCAGGGGGCTGGCGGCGGTGGGGCTGGCGGCGGTGGAGCTGGCGGCGGCGGCGTCGGGCCGGGTTTCGGGCGCATGATTGCGGCCGTTCGCCAGGAAGACGAGGGGGGTGAAGAATAGCAGTAGCAGCAGTTGTTTCATTTGCAGCAGTTTTTGGTGGTAACAAATCTAATCGTCTGTCGTATCGACCGCTTTTTTCGGGGCCCTACTTCGCCACTACCGTTATAAATAGGGAAAAAATGGGCTTATTCGGCTTTTCGTAGTGGTAATGTAGTGGTGAAAAAATAGCAATTGACCGGTCATTAGCGGATTATTGTATATGAAAAACAAGCGACGAAAATTTTTGATCGCTACCCATGGAGCTTTGGCAGAAGGGTTCCGGTCTTCGCTGGATATGATTGCGGGAGTGACCGAGGATATTTATCTGCTTCAGGCTTATATAGATAAGAGCAAGCCGGTGGACGAGGAACTGGCTGACCTGTTTCGAGGGGCCGGAGAGGAAGCAGGGGTGACCGGGGAGGAAGCAGGGGTGGCCGGGGAGGAAGAGGAGTGGGTGGTTTTTTCCGATCTGCTGGGGGGGAGTATTACCAATCAGCTGCTGCGGGCGGCTTCGCAACGGGCGGGCGGGGGGAGCGGTGCGGGTGGTGCGGGCGGTGCGGGTGGTGCGGGCGGTGCGGGCGGTGCGGGCGGTGCGGGCGGTGCGGCTATTCATATTGTAGCGGGATTTAACCTGCCGCTGCTGATCGAGGTAGTGCTGGCAGACCCGGCGACCCCGGTGGAGGAGATCCTGGAGGCGGCGATTGGCCGGGCCAGGGAGCAGATGGTATATGTCAACAAACTGATCACGCAAAAAAATAACGAGGGAGAAGATGCTTAAATTAATCCGGATCGATGACCGGCTGATGCATGGCCAGGTGGCGTTTACCTGGACGCCTGCACTGGGGGTCGATTGTATTGTTCTCGCCAATGACCGGGCCGCCACGGATGAGTTCCTGCGGATGACCTTTGGGCTGGCAAAGCCAGCGAGTGCCCGGCTGCTGATAAAGACCATCCGTGAGACACCGGCCTGTATCAACGATGCCAAAAATAAATCTGCTACTATCTTATTGCTGGTCGATTCGATAAAGGATGCCGCAGTTCTTTGTGAGGCTCTGCCGGAGATCCGGTCGGTGAATTTTGGGGGGATCCGGGCAAAAACGGGTTCGAAATCTATTTCCAAGGCGATTGCCCTGACCGATCCCGATATCGCTTTAGCGCAGGAGCTTATACAAAAAGGAATAGAGCTGGAAATAAGGCAGGTGCCTACGGACAAAAAGCAACTGGTTAAAAATCTAATCTGACGTGCAGGTATCTTATTTATTGATTACGCTGGTCATCGTGTTTGGCCATTGCGAGGATTTTCTGGGGACGACCCTGCTGAGCAGGCCGCTGGTTCTTGGGCCGTTGGTGGGGTTGGTGCTTGGTGATCTGCACCAGGGCATCCTTATCGGCGCCTCGCTGGAGCTGATCTTTATGGGTAATATCAAGGTGGGGGCGGCGATACCGCCGGATGTTGTCACCGGGGGTGTGCTGGGGACGACGTTTGCGATCCTGTCGGGTAAGGGTGCGGCAATTGCGTTGGCGCTGGCCGTTCCAATCTCTATTTTGGCGGAGATGTTGTTAAGTGCGTTGTTCGTATTCCGCAGCACGTTTAATAAGTTGTTCGTATCGTATGCCTCAGAAGGTAATTACCGCAAAGTGCAGCGGCTGCATCTGTTATCGGGGGCGTTGAAGCCGTTGCTGATGGGGCTGATCGGCTGGCTGTCGCTGCAGTTGGGTGCGGGGGCGATGAAAGCGTTGCTGGATCATATTCCGGGGTGGGTGAATGCCGGGCTTCAGGTGGCGGGGAATGTGCTGCCGGCGGTGGGATTTGGGCTGCTGATGAATTTATTGTTTCACAAAAAAGTAGCGCCGTATTTTTTCCTTGGGTTTGTGCTGGCCGCTTGGCTGAAGCTACCGGTGATCGCTGTCGGGGGGCTGGGGGTTATTATCGCGTTTTTGGTGACTTCGGGGATGCCGGGAGGTGAGGAAGATGCCGGGGAGGAGGTGACGGAACTGACGGATGGGGAAGCGGTGGGGCGGGAGGAAGCGGTGGGGCGGGAGGAAGCGGTGAGGCGGGAGGAAGAGGTTACGCGGGAGGAGCGGCCCCGATTGACAAAGGGGGATCTGCGATGGATGTTCCTCCGGTCGATGGCATTGGAAGCCAATTTTAATTTCGAGACCTGGCAGAATACGGGCTTTGCCTTTAGTCTATTACCGGCGCTAAAAAAATTGTACCGGACGAAGGAGGCCATGGCGGCGGCGCTTGAACGGCATTTGCAGCTATTCAATACCAGCACGTATGGTTCCACGCTGATCATCGGGCTGACGGCGGCGATGGAAGAGCAGAACAGCCGTGATCCGGATTTCAATGCGGAGTCGATCAACTCGGTGAAGCTGGGGCTGATGGGGCCGCTGGCGGGGGTATTTGACTCCTTATTCTGGGGGACGCTAAAGGTTATCGCGGCGGGGGTTGGCACTTCGCTGGCCCTGAAAGGTCATCTTTCGGGCGCGATCCTGTTTATCCTTTTGTTCAATGTACCGCATTTGCTGTTGCGTTATCAGCTGACCTTTATCGGTTACCGGGCCGGGACCCGATGGCTGCAACGGCTGGCGCGGACGCATGTGATGGAAAAGCTGACATTGGGAGCGGGTATTCTTGGGCTGATGGTGGTGGGGGCGATGCCGGCAACGCTGATGGCGATCCACACGCCGCTGAGCTTTGGTGGGGATGCTGGAGGTGGAGCTGGGGCCGGGGCCGGGGCTGGGGCTGGAGCTGGGTCCGGGCCTGGAGCTGGGGCCGGGGCCGGGTACGGGAATGGGTACGGGTTGCAGGGGATATTGGATAGTATCGTACCTTCCGTGCTGCCGTTGGGTCTGACCTTGCTTGTTTATTATTTTATAAAAAGAGGGGTAAAGACAAGTTATCTGATACTGGGGTTGCTTTTGTTGGGATTTGTGGGGAGCATGCTTCATTTACTGGCATAATAATAATATGACTCAATTTCAATTACAAGGCATTGGGGTAGCGCCGGGCATTGCCATCGGCCGCGCGCAGCTCATTCGTCGCTGGGAGGTAACGGCTACGGGTGTCCTGCTGGCGGATGAGGAGTCGGTTCGGCGGGAGGTAGAACAGTATCAAAATGCTGTCAGCAAGTCCATCGAGGAATTGGAAGTCCTGATGGATGGGCAACCGGCAGCAATGGCGGAGATGCTGGGGGTACAAATAGTGATCCTGGAAGATCCGCAATGGGAAGACGATGTGCTGGGAAGGATTGTGGAAGACAAAAAAAATGCCGGTGATGCGGTGCTGGAGGTAATGCGGAAGTGGATGCGGCAATTCAGGGAGATGGAGGGAGAATATTTTCAGGAAAAGGATACCGATATGGAAGATATCGGGCGGCGGATGTTGAAGAACCTGGGGCGGGGAGAGGTGACGGATGATCTGTTGCAGGATTTCGATGTTATCCTGGTTGCCGCCGATCTCAATCCATCGGATTTGATCTCCCGGGACAGCAGCCGGGTAGTCGGTTTTGCAACCCGGGCAGGAGGAGCGATGTCGCATGTCGCCATTGTTGCGCGATCGAGAGGGTTGGCGGCGGTAGCCGGCTGCGGCATTGAATTGGAGCCGGTGGCCGATGGGGATTGGCTTGTGCTGGATGGGGAATCGGGGGTCGTGCTGGTCAATCCGGGGCCTGCCGTAATAGAGCAGTATCGGGAAAAAAGAAAAGAGCAGCTTGCGGTAAGCCGGTCGCTGCGGCAGATCAGGGATAAAGCGGCGTTAACGACGGATGGGACAGCGATCGGGCTTTTAGCCAATATCGGTTCTATCGAAGATATGGAGCAAGCATTGGAGCAGGGCGCCCAGGGGGTCGGGTTGCTGCGGACCGAGCTGCTGTTTATGCATAGTAATAGCTTGCCGACGGAAGATGAGCAATTTATTTTTTATAAAAATATTTTAGTCCGGGCGGCGGGGCGGCCGGTTACCATCCGGACATTGGATATTGGCGGGGATAAGGCGCTCCCTTATCTGCCGCTGCCAAAGGAGGAGAATCCTTCTCTCGGTTATCGTGCTATCCGGATCAGTCTTGACCGGCCCGATCTCTTTCTCACGCAGGTAAAAGCTATATTGAGAGCCAGCGCTTTGGGGCTTTGCCGGATCCTGTTGCCGATGATCAGCAGTGTGGAAGAGGTGCTGCGGGCTAAAGAACTGATCGATGAAGCCAGGAAGGAATTGGTTGGGCGGCAGTTGGCCTTCGATCCGCGGATTGCTGTCGGCATTATGATCGAAGTACCTGCGGCGGCGCTGATCGCGGATCAGCTGGCGGAAGAGGTTGATTTTTTTAGCATCGGCACGAATGATCTGTGTCAGTATACGCTGGCGGTGGACCGAATGAATGAAAAGATCAAAGCGTTGTATGATCCTTTTCATCCCGGGTTGTTGCGGTTGATCCGGTATGTGATCTTTGAGGCGCAGGGTCATTGCATCCCGGTGGGGATGTGCGGGGAAATGGCGGGAGACCCCGAGGCGACTTTATTGTTGCTGGGAATGGGGCTGGAGGAATTCTCGATGAATGCCGTTTCGATCCCGGTGATAAAAAATATTATTTTACACAATAGTATGGAGAAGGCGCGTGCTGTTTGCGACGATCTCATGGGAAAAGGAATTTCCGGACCGTTATGATCACCAAAGACTATATTATCCATGCCCCGGAAGGCATCCATGCCCGGCCGGCCGCGGCGCTGGTCAGGCTGACGCGTCAGTTCAAGGCGGAGGTCCATTTGCGAAAGGGGGAGAAGACGGCGCGGCTGAACAGCCTTTTGAATTTGCTATCCATTGGCGCCAAAGGCGGCGATACGATCTCGCTGCTGATAGAAGGGGAAGATGAGGGTGGTGCTGCGGAGGCATTGGACCGATTTTTTACGGAATTGAAAGAATAAGTATGAAAATAACGATAACGGCC
>Ga0302326_10023944_pt1 | contig 12424 bp, 12 predicted proteins | sample Palsa_T0_3_FD_202264 | JGI IMG/M metagenome (GOLD analysis project Ga0302326, IMG submission 202264) | Peat permafrost microbial communities from Stordalen Mire near Abisko, Sweden - Palsa_T0_3 | ecosystem: Environmental > Terrestrial > Soil > Palsa > Peat permafrost | place: Sweden: Abisko...
TTCGCTCATAGTAACCACTACCCACGATTATAGCTTTGCTTCACACCGGTGTTTCTGGAAGAGAGGAAGATGCTCAAGCCCATAGATGAAGACCCGGCACCCGACTCCGACGCCGCGTTGGCTACTTCGTTAAAGAAGTGGTGGCCTCATCGAGAGCACGAATCAAGTAGCGTGAAGGGCTTTTTCTGTTTTTGTGGCGTACATCGGTGGCGATCGCTCGATCTTGAAGAATTCCTGCCCCCGGGCAAGGAAGTGCGGTTTTGTTATTGGTGTTCGAAAATCCGAATTAACGGCGTGAGTTACGAGCCCTGAGAGGGATATGTCAGTAGCGCCGTGGCCGGGGATGAAGTTTGAAGGGATTGGGATGATTTTGAAGCAAGGATTTGCGATTTGGTTTGGTGGGGCTTGCGTGGCTTTGGGGACAGCGATTTGTGGAGCGCAGGCGGCCCCTGCTCCAACTGCTCCGCCGAGTGGAGCGGCGCCGCCGAGTTCGACCACTGACACGAAGGCGCCGGCCAAGCAGGAACTGAACCAGCAGACACCAGACAAGCCCGCAACAGAAACGCACCTGACCTCGGCGCAAGCCAAGGAGCTATTTCGTTCGGTGGACGAGATATTGCATTTTGCCTCGGACGACTCAAAGCTTCCGGTGAAACATGATGTGAAGCGAAAGCTCCAGACCCGCGCTTCGGTCGAGAAATATGTCGTTGAAAAGTTCAACGATGATCAAGACGCCAAACGGATGCAGCGTTCGGAGATTGTGCTGAAGAAATTCGGTCTACTCGACCGTGATTTTCAGCTGAAGCCATTTCTGGTAAGCCTACTGACTGAGCAGATCGCCGGCTACTACGACAGCAAGACCAAGACGGTAAACCTGCTGGACTGGATTGCTCCGGATTCGCAGAAGCCCGTGCTGGCGCACGAGCTGACCCATGCGCTGCAAGACCAGCATGTCGATCTGAACAAGTGGGAAGACAAGACGCTCGACAATATCTCGAAGAACGTCGCGGACGACAGCCGGCACGTTGAGACCGACGAGGCCGATACGGCCCGGGATGCGGTGCTGGAAGGCCAGGCGATGGCAGTGTTTGTGGATTATTCGCTCAAACCGTCGGGCAAAACGCTACTGACCACTCCCGATATCGGCAGTGCCGGCCTTGACGATCTCACCGACACATCCGACTCGCCGGTGATGGCGCGAGCACCTTTGCTATTGCAGGAATCGCTGCTGTTTCCTTATCGAGAAGGCTTGAGCTTCGAGCAGAAACTGATGAAGGACCAGGGCGTGGAGCAGGCATTTGCAGGAGTGCTGGACCGGCCACCCTCGTCGAGCTACGAGATCCTGAATCCGAAAAGTTATGAGCGCAAAGAGAAGCCTCCGCTGCTCCAGATGCCGGACATTCACGGGTTGATCGACGATCAGTACGATCCCTACGACATTGGGGTTATGGGCGCACTCGACGTGCGAATACTAACGAAGTTGTTTGCGGGAGACGATGCGGCGGTGGCGCTGACTCCGGAGTGGGACGGCGGGATTTATTACGCGGCCCAAAGCAAGACCGCAAAGACCGAAGCCCAGAAGGAGCAAACCTCTTCGGTATCGTTGCTCTACCTCTCAGCATGGAAGAGCGCGGACGCGGCAAAGACCTTTGCGGCGATCTATGCAGATGAGTTGAGTCGCAAATACCAGGGCGTCAAACGTGACAAAGAAGCCGAGTCGCCAGGCGAGCAGATCTATAAAACCAACGAAGGCCCAGTGCTGATTGCACTCAGCGGCAACGATGTTTTCACGAGCGAGGGTTTCGATCTGACGCTGGCCCACAAACTGGAACTGTTGATGGTGGGAGCGCAGGCGAATGGGAATGCCCAGACCGTCCGGGCAATACCGGTAGAGCGGGATTTATCTGGAGAGGTCACGAAATTCATCGGTAAATGCGGGTTGATGAAGGCCGTGCTGCCACACTGATTTGCGGCCATTTATACTCTTACAGGATACAAATTTAGCGAGAAATCGGGCTTCCGGTTGGGAGCGCGGCGGAGTGTGGTTTGCAAGAAGCGGAAATTGGCATTATCGGAGGCAGTGGGCTGTATTCGATGCCCGGCCTGAGCAACGTTAGAGAACAGCGCATCACAACCCCTTTCGGTGAACCGTCGGACGCCTATGTTCTGGGCAATCTTTCCGGACGCAAAGTAGCTTTTCTTTCGCGGCATGGGCGAGGGCATCTTCTGCTGCCGTCGGAGCTGAACTTCCGCGCGAACATCTATGGCATGAAAAAGCTGGGGGTTGAGCGGATTCTCTCCGTCTCGGCGGTCGGCTCGCTGAAGGCGGAGCATAAGCCGACCGAGTTTGTGATCCCCGATCAGTTCATCGACCGGACTTTTCATCGCGAATCGACCTTCTTCGGCAACGGAATTGTGGGCCACATCGCGTTCGGTGATCCGATCTGCGGCGTGGTCGCCCGGGCGATCGCGGAAGGGTGCGAGCAGGCAGGAGTCGTCGGCAAGATCGGCGGCACCTACGTTTGCATGGAAGGGCCGCAGTTTTCGACCCGCGCCGAGTCGAACCTCTATCGAAGCTGGGGCGCGGATATTATCGGCATGACCAACCTGCAGGAGGCCAAGCTGGCGCGCGAGGCGGAGATTTGTTACGCGACGATGGCGATGGTCACCGACTACGACTGCTGGCATGAGGGGCACGATGCGGTAACCGTGGATCAGGTTATCGCAGTGCTCAACCAGAACGCGGCCAACGCCAGCAAAGTGGTTGCGGCAGCGGTCGCGGCGATTCCCACCGAGCGCAGCTGCGGCTGCGGCAGCGCGCTGAAATATGCGATTCTGACCAGCCCGAGCGCCATTTCTTCGGCCGTTCATGAGAAGCTGGACTTATTACTTGGCAAATATCTTTCGGTGAAGAGCGAGGCTTGATTCATGTCAATTCTGGTAGTGGGAAGTGTTGCGTTCGACAGTATTGAAACCCCGCACGGTCGTGTGGACCATGTGCTGGGAGGCGCGGCGACGTTTTTTTCGTTGTCGGCGAGCTACTTCACCGATGTGCGCGTGATTGGCGTGGTGGGCGAGGATTTTTCAGCGGAGAATGAGGCGGTGCTCACCAAGCGAGGCATCGATACACGCGGGATCGAGCATGTGCCCGGAAAGAGCTTTCATTGGACAGGTTCGTATCTCAAGAACCTGAACGAAGCCCAGACACTCAAGACCGACTTGAATGTGTTCGAGACATTCGCGCCGAAGATTCCGGCCGCCTATGAAGACAGCGACTTTCTGTTTCTCGCCAACATTGACCCCGTATTGCAGGCGAGTGTGCGGGCGCAGATGCCGAAGGTGAGGATGGTTTGCGGCGACACCATGAACTACTGGATCCACGATCATCGCGCCAACCTGGAAAAAGTATTGGTCGGTCTGGACGCGCTGCTGATCAATGACGGCGAAGCGAAGATGCTGGCTGGAGACGACAATTTGAAGAGAGCCGCCGAGAAAATCCTGGCGACAGGCCCGAAAACGCTGGTCATCAAGCATGGCGAGTATGGCGCGTCGGCGTTCTTTAGTGAGAGGTCGTTTGCCGGGGGCGCCGGTAAGCCTGGATTTACGGTTGTGCCGTTTCGCGCGCCGGCTTTGCCGCTGGATTCAGTGGTCGATCCCACCGGGGCAGGCGATTCGTTTGCGGGAGGGTTCTTCGGTTACATCGCTTCTCAGCCTGAGCTGACGCCTGCGGTGTTCAAGCGGGCGATGTTTTATGGCGGCGTGATGGGTTCGTTTGCAGTCGAGAAGTTCGGCACGGAGCGGATGCAGGAGCTCAGCCGCGAAGAGATCGATGCCCGTTTCGAGCGGCTCCGCGAGCATTCGCACCTTGATTAAAATTGGTAAAGGGCGGGCCTTGACGGAACCGGGGCCGCCTGACCGCAAACAACTTGCCCGGGAGTCGCGATTCGTCGGACTGGTTGCGGCGCTGCTCGGCGTCGTTTGCTTCGCGTATTGCGCCCGCCATAGCCTGCTGCTGTTGTATGGCGATGCCGTCGCCCACTTGCACATAGCGCGGCGGGTTTTCGATTCGCTGAACCCTGGCTTTCGCCAGCTTGGCTCGGTATGGCTACCCCTGCCGCATTTGTTGCTCATTCCTTTCGTACTGCGCATGGATTGGTGGCAGAGCGGACTGGCCGGGGCGATTCCTTCCATTGCCTGCTACATATTCGGTTGCGTCGGTATCTATAGGCTGTCGCGGCTCTGGCTGGGCGTCGGCCCCTCGGCGGTTGCAGCTGCTTTCTATGGACTGAATCCCGGTTTGCTCTATATGCAGACGACCGCGATGACGGAGCCGCTTTTCCTGGCGGAGATGATCTGGGCGACGCTGCTGATTGCGGAGTTCTGCACGGCAGTCCAGCGCGGTTTTGATAGCAGCACGGACGATAAGTGCGCGTCACGGTTACTTATTCGCGTAGGCCTGGTACTGGTTGCCGCAGTTTTCACTCGGTACGACGGCTGGATATTTGCCTCGTTTGCCTGGCTGGTGGTGGCGGCGGCGATGGTGCGGGGCAATCGGTGGCGCGGGGTGACTGGCGGCGCATTCGTGCTGTTTACGGTGATGCTTCTCGCTTCTCCGCTGGCTTGGATGGCCTATAACGCGAAACAGTTCGGCGACCCGCTGGATTTTCTTCGCGGTCCTTATTCGGCGACGGCCATCGAGGCACGGACTACGCCGCCTGGTGCGTGGCATCACCCCGGCTGGCACAGCATGCGGGTGTCGGCGTTGTATTTTCTGAAGGCCGCCGAGCTTGGCGCCGTACCCTTGCGGTTTACGAATAAGCTGCTGTGGCTATCGATTGCGGGCACAATTGCCGCCCTCGCGCGGTGGTGGAATCGCAGCATATGGGCGGCGATGCTCCTGTGGGTGCCGTTGCCTTTTTATGCATACTCAGTGGCCTATGGATCCGTGCCGATATTCATTCCGCTGTGGTGGCCCCATTCCTTTTACAACACTCGCTATGGCATGGAGATGCTGCCGGTTTTTGCTTTCTTTGTCGCAGCGTTTGTCGGCTGGCTGCTGGACTTTGTGAAAGTGCTCGATCGACGCGCGGCAGGCTGGGTACTGGCTGCGGTGATTGCGATGATTGTTCTCAACAGCGTGACCGTAGCGCGCGCGACGCCGCTGGTATTGCAGGAAGCCCTCGCGAATTCGCGGACGCGCATTCCTTTCGAACAGGCGCTGGCACGGACATTGCAGCCGCTTTCAACACGCATCCAGGGGCCGATTCTGATGTACACATCGGAGCATATCGGGGCATTGCAACGGGCGGGGATTCCGCTGAAGCGCACGATCAATGAGGGTGATTATTACGACTGGCCGGGAGCGCTGCGCGATCCGGCGGGCTCTGCTTCGTTGATTGTAGCGATCGACGGCGACGCGGTAGCGATGGCCGTGAAGGAGCATCCTGACGGACTGGATTTGCTGACGGTGATCTGCTCGACCGATCAGCAGTGCGCCCGGATCTATGCCTCGCGACGGGGGCCAGGCGCGGGAGTTGTACAACCTGAGTTGGGGCGCTAGAGCGTTTCCCGTATAGGTGTAGACCAACTAAACACGCGCAGCTAGCCTTTTCTTTAAGAAAAGGCCAACAGAACCTCCGTTAAAGCAGAAGTACAGTTGCTGTAATGCAAGGCACCCAATTCGGCAGGCCTTTTTCCCCCAAAAAAGGCCTGCAGAATCAATCTCCGGCACATGACACGATCTGTACTTCTGCTCTAGAAGGTTCACAGTAATACAGGAAAGGCGCTAACAAATGGCTGGAGTGAGTGCTACCATCTCCCGAAGCGGGGAGGCGTGATACCGATGACTCTGCAACAAAACGGACACATGCTCAGCTTCAGCAATCTGGAGCAAATTTCGTTGACCGGTGGTGTCGGGGCCAGGCTGTTGACCGCTGCCGTACTCGGCGGCGCCGTAGGGCTCAATCGAGAGTTTCATCATAAGCCTTCAGGAATTCGCACCAATCTTTTGATCTGTTTTGCCGCTGCGCTGTTTACATTTCTTTCGCCGGTTATTGCCGGGGAAGGCAGTACGAACAAAGCGCAGATCGCTTCCAATATCGTCCAGGGCATTGGCTTTCTGGGTGCCGGCTTGATTCTGCATAATCGCAGCCGGGTGAGTGGCCTTACCAGTGCCGCGACTGTATTTGCCGTTGCTTCGATCGGCATGGCTTGCGGGGCAGGGCTCTATGTTCCAGCAGCATTTGCGACCGTGACCGTGATCGTGGTTCTTGAGGGCGTTGGTGTTATCGAGAGAAAATCGAACCTCAAGATATATATCCAGATTTATGAGGTCAGGGGTCAGGATGCAACCGAGATGGAAGGCTCGATATTGAAGGCGATGGATGCACAGGGCATCCACCTGGCCGATCTCGAGCGCAGCACGATTGGCGGCGTGCAGCGCGCAATTTTTAGTGCGCAAACTACTTTCTCGGGTCATACCAAGTTGAAGAATGCCCTTAAGAGTAACCACTTCGTCGAGGAAGTACTGACGTTTCGAAGCTGGGAGGACGATTGATTCGTTTTGTAAAGGCGCATGCCTGCGGGAACGACTTCCTCATTGTGGATAAGGGGTCGATACCGCTGACAGATCAGAGCCGGGTCGCGGTGCAGCTTTGTGCGCGCAACACGGGCGTGGGCGCCGACGGCGTTGAGTATTTGGAGTGGACTGGCGAACGATCGGGCCGGATTCGACTCTCCAATGCGGATGGGTCGATAGCGGAGATCTCCGGCAACGGCACGCGCTGCGTGGCAGCCTGGATGGCGCACGAAAAGCAGGCGGTCGCGGGAGACATCCTTGCCATTGAGACGGACGCTGGTTTGCGCGACTGTCGCATCGTTAGCTTCGATGGACATCGATTCGAGATTGCGACTGGGATGGGGGTACCGGTGGTCGCGGCAAGCTCGGTAACGCTGGCCAACGGGATCGAAATCGAGGGTGCGCTGGTGTCGATGGGGAATCCTCACTTTGTGATTTTCGTCAAGGATGGAAGCTTTTCCGTGGCGGATTTGGCTTGGGAAGAGATTGGGCGGGAGATTTGTTTTCACGCTGACTTTCCTAGGCAGACGAATGTAGAGTTTGTGTTTGTGATCGATTCAGGTCAGATCGAAATGAGGATTTTCGAGCGGGGTGTGGGGCCGACGACTTCTTCGGGAACAGGCACGTGCGCTTCGGCGGCCGCTTCGATTGCGTTGCGCGGGTTTTCGCCGGATCTGTTGGTGAAGGCCCCGGGTGGTTTCCAGCGAGTCCATTGGAATGGCGCGCCGGCGGAGATGACGCTTACCGGTCCGGCGGAATTGATTGCCATAGGAGAGGCATTCTGATGGCGCCGCCATTGCTCAAGCCAGCGGCTCTGCGGCCGGGCGCGCGGATTGCGGTGATTGCTCCGGCGAGTTCGGCTAAGGTAGAGCGGGTTGATTCGGGCATCGCTGCTTTGCGTTCGCTGGGGTATGAAGTGGTGGAAGGCCGGCATCTCCGCGGGCGATCGCCGCAGTATTTTTCGGGGACGGTAGAGGAGCGCGTGGCTGATATTCATGCCGTGTTCGCCGACCCTGACATCGATGCGATCATTTGTAGCCGTGGCGGTTACGGTTCCAATTATTTATTGGAGCAGTTGGATTTCAATCTGGTCCGCGCAAATCCGAAGCCGTTTTTTGCTTACAGCGATATGACTGTGCTTCAGAATTGCCTGCTCGATCGGACAGGCCTTGTATCTTTTCATGGACCGATGGTTGCGGGGGATTTCTTTCGCGATGACGGAGTCGATGAGGCGAGCTTTGCGGCGGCACTGAGTGGCGGCACGGCGGAACTCAGCGAGACGGAAGGACTGCGAACACTGCGGCCCGGGAGCGTTTCGGGGACTTTGTATGGGGGATGCCTGAGTATTATTGTTTCTGCGCTGGGAACGCCATTTGCCGCTGAAACGGAAGGTAAGCTGCTGTTTCTTGAAGACGTAGCCGCGAAGCCTTATCAGATCGACCGGATGCTGCGGCAATTGATCCTGGCGGGGAAACTCGATGGAGTGAAGGGCATTGTCTTTGGCGAAATGCTGGATTGCGTTTCGACTGGCTCTGATGCCGGCATGTTGGAGGCGATGATCTTGCGAGTATTGGATTGGTTCGACGGCCCGATTGCGATCGGACTTCGATCAGGCCATGTTTCGCGGGCGAATGTGACGCTGGCATTTGGCATAGAGGCGGAATTGGATTTGAATGGGCAGCCGGTCCTGCGATTTCTCGAGCCGGCGGTGCGGAATTGAGCGGAATGCAGGAAACAAAGCACATTCATCTGATCGGCATTTGCGGGACGGCGATGGCTTCGCTGGCGGGGATGCTGCAACTCAAAGGACATCGCGTGACCGGGTCGGACATGGCGGCTTACCCTCCGATGTCGGATTTCTTGCGGGAGTTGGGGATTTCGGTGGCCGAGCCTTTTTCAGAGAGAAATCTTGATCCTGCTCCCGACCTGGTGATTGTGGGCAATGCGTTGTCGCGGGGAAATCCGGAAGTTGAACATGTGCTGGACAAGCGGATTCCGTTTACTTCGATGGCACAAATCACTCATGAGGAATTTATTGCAGGACACGAATCGCTGGTGGTTGCCGGGACGCATGGGAAGACCACCACGACGAGTATGCTGGCATGGATTTATGAAGTCGCTGCGCAACGGCAACCCGAACTCGCACCTTCTTTCTTGATTGGCGGCATCGCGGAGAATTTTGGATCCAGCTTTCAATTGCGAGATGGAAGACCATTCATTATCGAGGGCGACGAATACGACACGGCTTTCTTCGATAAGGGGCCAAAATTTATGCACTACTTTCCCGACGCGCTGATTCTCACGCATGTGGAATTCGATCATGCGGATATTTATCGCGATCTGGATGCGGTGAAGACAGCATTCAAGCGGTTGGTGAATCTGGTGCCGCGACGTGGAAGGGTAATTGCGTTCGACGGATCGCCAAATGTAACCGAGTGTGTGGCAAAAGCATTTTGTGCCGTTGAGCGGTATGGCTTTCGAACCGATTCATATTGGCGGCTGACTGATTTGACCCAAAAAGAGGGACAAACGAGTTGGCGCGTTCTTCGCGATGGCGCGAAGTGGGGGGAGTTTACGCTGCCGATGGCGGGCGAGCATAATGCCCTGAACGCCACCGCTGCCGCTGCATTGGCTGCCGGTCAGGGCGTCGAATTGCATTCGATTCAGGAGGCACTGCGGTCTTTCGCAAGTGTCAAGCGACGCCTGGAAGTGAAGGCAGTCGTCGACGGTGTGACCATCATCGACGACTTCGCCCATCACCCGACCGCGATTCGCGAGACACTGCGGGCGTTGCGAGCTTCGTATCAGGGTGCGCGGCTGTGGGCGGTTTTGGAGCCGCGATCGAATACCCTGAGGCGAAATATCTTTGAGCGGGAGTTGGTCGAAGCTCTCGGGCTGGCGGATGAGATTGTGTTAGCCGGAGTGTTCAAACAGGAGAGTATTCCGGAGGGAGAGCGTCTGCATCCGGAAGCGATTCTTCGTGGGTTGCGCGAAGCTGGGCATCGGGCCGAGCTTCATGCGGGTGCCGATGACATCGTGGATGCGATTTCGACGCGGCTGAAGAGCGGCGACGTGGTGGTGATCCTGTCGAACGGCGGTTTCGATGGCATCTATGAAAAACTACCGCACCGTTTGGGAGAGCGGGTCGCGAAAGTATGATTTCGTCGCTGGCGCTGCTCTTCAGTTATGTGCTATTGGCGATTCCGGCGGCACTGATCGGTATTCCCTGGACCCTGATCAGCGGAGACATCACGTTCCTCTATCGGTGGGCGATGTGGATCGTGCGCACAGGAGTGCGGCTGGCTGGGATTCGCATCGACGTCGCGGGCAGGGAATTAGTGCCGCTGGGAACTGCGTGCATCTTCATGTCGAACCATGTTTCGAACCTGGACCCACCGATTTTGCTGCCGCTGATTCCGGGGCGGACTGCGGTATTTCTCAAGCGTTCGCTCATGAAGATTCCTGTCCTCGGCTACGGCATGAAGCTGGGCGATTTCATCCCCGTCGACCGCGACGGCAAGCTCGAAAGCGCAAAAGAGAGCGTTCGGTTTGGCACACAAGTGTTGTCCTCAGGGGTGCATGTAATGACCTTTGTCGAGGGCACGCGATCACGCACCGGAAAACTCCTTCCGTTCAAGAAAGGCCCGTTTTATCTGGCGATGGAGTCAGGCGCTCCGGTGATTCCAGTATCGATATGGGGTACGGAGAGGATGATGAAAAAGGGCGGATTAACGATCACTCCGGGCCTGGCGCATGTGCGATTCCACGAACCTCTGTGGCCGAGGGATTTTGAGAGCCGGGAGGATTTGTTGACTGCGGTCCGAATGTCGATTGCGTCCAGCCTGCCGGAGTGGATGGTCGAGGAGCAGACCGATGGGCTTCGAGAACAGGCAGAGCGAACGACCAAATGAGGGTTTATTTGATGAAGGCGTTGTAGCCGGCGCTGGCAAGCTTTTGGCGCATGGCTTTGGCATCGTCGCGGCTGCTGAACGGTCCAACCTGAACGTGCAGCAATTTGTCTTGAGGTTCGTCGCGGACGGTTGGGCTGAAGCCGTTCTTCTGCAACGCAGCGGCAAGGGCCTCCGCATCGGGTCGGCTTTTTACCGCGGCGATTTGCACCATGATCGTTCCCGTAGACGCCACCGCCGGTCTGAGGTTAAACAGATTCGGGGGTGCAGGAACGAGAGCGCTCACCAAAGCCGGAGCCGGCGTTCTTGATTGCGTGGCCGGGGCAGCTGCATAGGCGTTTCGCGGTGCGACGGTGCCAGCCTGGTTAACGGCCGGAGTAGTTGCAGATGGTGAACCGGAAGACTGCGTGGGAACTACCACCGATGCCGAGCCTGCCGACGGGTCGCCGACCTGCGCGGAGGGCTTCGGCGCAACGGGTTGCGGCTTAGGCGCGACGTACAGGGGTTCGGACGAGACATAAGGGCCGGGCGTGCGATGGCCCATCATGTAGCCGAATCCGAAGAAGACGCCGCAGACCAGGGCGAGGCCGAAAAATATGCCGAGCAGCGAACCCATGCCGAGGCTAAGTTCGCTGTCGCTTCCTGGGAGCTCTTCGTCCGCAAGTAATTCGGCCGTTCTCATCCGTTACTCCTTTGGCAGCACAATCGGCGTCACATCCGCCGCGGCGCGATTGAGCGATTTGTTAAACAGCGTCAGCAGTTCGAGCGGCAGGGGAAAGACGATGGTGGTGTTTTTTTCAATGCCGATCTCGGCCAGCGTTTGCAGGTAGCGAAGCTGCAGCGTCATGGGCTCGGTGGCCATGAGCGCGGCGGCGTTGACGAGGGTTTGGGCGGCGTTGAATTCGCCCTCGGCGTGGATGATCTTGGAGCGTTTGTCGCGTTCGGCCTCGGCTTGTTTTGCCATCGCGCGGAGCATGGATTCAGGCAGGTCTACCTGCTTTACCTCGACGCTGACGACCTTCACGCCCCAGGGTTCGGTGCGCTGATCGATGATGGTCTGGATTCTTTGATTGAGCTGGTCGCGGTGCGAGAGAAGGCCATCAAGCTCGACCTCGCCGAGCACGGACCGCAGCGTGGTTTGGGCGAATTGCGAGGTCTGGTAAACGTAGTTGGCGACCTCGATCACGGCGCGGGCCGGGTCGAGTACCCGGAGGGTGATGACCGCATTCACTTTGAGGGTGACGTTGTCGCGGGTGATGACGTCTTGTGGGGGGACTTCGAGGACTTCCTGGCGGAGCGAAACGCGCACGATCTGATCGAAGGGGCGAAAGACGAGGATGACTCCGGGGCCTTTGGGCTGGGGCAGTACTTTGCCGAGGCGGAAGACGACGCCGCGTTCGTACTCGCGAAGAATGATGATCGAGCTGAAGAGATACAGCACGAGAATCGCGATGAAGACCAATACCGGGATGCTACCCATTTGGGGCCTTTCTAAGGCTATGTTATAGCGGTTGGCTAACCGAGTTAGGAGTTAGTTGCGGCCGAAGTATTGGAAGGAATCCGGTCTACTAACAGGGTGAGATTGCGGACGGCGCGGACTTTAACCACTTCGCCGACGGGTACTGGGATGCTGGATTCGGCTTGCCAGAGTTCCCCATGGACGAGGACTTGCCCGTTGGGGGAAAGTGGTTGCTGGGCAACGGCCGTGAGTCCAATGAGCGCGTCGACTCCAGTAAGCGACTTGTTCCGACGTGCTCGGATGGCCAGGCGGACCAGCACGACTGTAATAAGTGCGAAGGCGAGGCCGGCGGCGATGGCGGTTGCGGGGTGGACGCGGAGCTCGGGGATCGGGCCGTCGACGAGGGTGAGCAAGCCGAAGACGAGGCAGAGCGTGCCGGCGGAGGCGAGGATTCCGTGGCTGGCGAATTTTGCTTCCAGG
>Ga0302326_10023947_pt1 | contig 12423 bp, 12 predicted proteins | sample Palsa_T0_3_FD_202264 | JGI IMG/M metagenome (GOLD analysis project Ga0302326, IMG submission 202264) | Peat permafrost microbial communities from Stordalen Mire near Abisko, Sweden - Palsa_T0_3 | ecosystem: Environmental > Terrestrial > Soil > Palsa > Peat permafrost | place: Sweden: Abisko...
TTAGATCGGTGCGGTAGACAATTGTCTGAAACGTCCGGTAATCGATATCGCCGGCCACCAGCAGCGCACCCACTCGCGGCAGCCGCAACCGCATTGCCCGCGCGTAGTCCAGATAACTGTCCGCCATCCCGCGTGTGATGCTCAGCGCGGCAGCAATCTCGTCGGTGATCGCGTCATGGGTGTCGGTGCCCCAGGTCTCGCGCTCACCAAAATGCCTCAGCCACAACAGGTCCAGCTCGGCGATCACCGCCAACCGCTGCCCCGCGGCACGGTTCTCGGCCCGCGCCGCCGCGCGAAGCAGCTGCATTATTTCGTCGAACATATATTCGATTATGGCAGACGGGTCCGAACAGGAAGCCTCCGGCAATCAGTCGATCCGGAATGAAACCGAGGCGATAGCCGCGTTGGTGCGGGCGCGCAGCGCCGCTTCGAGGATCGGGCCGCGTTGGTTGTACAGCAACTTGTGGCGCCAGCGCCGCGGCTCGACCTGGGCGAGTAGCACGGTGACTTCGCGGCCCTTGTCGATCTCGGTCTTGACGAACTGGACGGTGGGCGCGACCAGGCTGCGGTGCGGGCTGGGCAGCACCTTGAGCTCATACCCCGGGTCCCACTCCCGCCATTTTTGGCACAGCCGCTGAGTCGATTCCGGATCGACCTCGACGGTGAGCGGCACGATTTCGCAGCCGAACCGCATCGCGGTTTGCAACGCGCGCTCCGCCACGCAGCTGACCGCGACGATCGGGACAACGACCATGGCCTGCGCGTCGGCACAGGGCACCGGCTTGGTGGGTATCTGTCCGAGGCCCAACTGTTCGGCCGCGTATCGGTAATAGCGTTCGATGCGGTCCATGAGCAGGACGAGCCCGGGCACCAAGAACACGAGCAGCCAGGCACCTTCGGTGAATTTACTTGCCAGCAGCACGATCCCGGCCACCGCAGTCATCACCGCGCCGGCGCCATTGAGAAGGGCGTAGCCCACCCACCGAGGGCCCCGTTCTTTGCGCCAATGCCGCACCAGACCGGTTTGGCTGATCGTGAACCCGATGAACACCCCGATCGCGAAAACCGGCAACAGCCGTTGGGTGTCGGCGTTGACGACCAGTAACACCAAGGCGGCCAGCACCGCCAGCGCCGTGACGCCGTAACGGAACACCGGCTTCTCGGCGCGCAGCGCGAACATGTGCGGCAGGCGATGGTCCTTGGCCAGCAACTGCATCAGCACCGGCAAGCCGCCGAAGCTGGTGTTGGCCGCGAAGGCCAGCACCAATGTCACCGCCAAGTTGATGACGTAGAAGGGCCACCCGGTCCCGAAAGCGGCCGCCGACAACTGCGCCAGCAGCGTGACGTTGCCGCGGGGCACTACCCCGTGTAGCCGGATCAAGAAGGCCAGACCCAAAAGCATGGCACCGAGCAAGATCCCCAACGCGATCTCAGTGTGCTGGGCGCGCTTCACCGCGGGCGACCGGAACGCGGGGACCGCGTTGGCGATCGCCTCCACTCCGGTCAGCGAGGAGCATCCGGCGGAAAACGCCTTGAGAACGACCACCACCCCCATCGCCTCGGTTGCGTGAACGGGACCGAGATCGTCACCGATGACGGCCACCGGATGCGGCTGGAAGAAGCCGAAGCCGACGATGGCGAAGATCCCGACGATGAACAGCAATGTGGGACCCATCAGCACCTTCGCCGACTCCGCGATGCCGATCAGATTGATCACGACCAGCACGGCGAGCCCAGCCAGTGTCAGAGCGAGCAAGTGATGCGCCAGCGGTGGAAACACGCTCGCCAGGCTTGCCGCTCCGGCCGCCAGGCTCACCGCCACTGTCAACACGTAGTCGACAAGAAGGCTGGCTGCGGCCAGCAGGGCCGGCCACCGGCCCAGGTCTTTCTTCGCGACCGCGTATGCGCCGCCCCCGTCGGGGTGTACGGCGATCACCTGCCGGTAGGACACCACCAGCACCAGCAGCAGCGCGGTGATCGCCAACGCGATCGGCACGGTCCACGTCACGGCGGCAGTGCCCGCGACGATCAAACCCAGCACGATGGCTTCCGGCCCGTACGCGACGCTGGACAGCGCGTCTAGCGACATAGCTGCGATACCGCCGAGTGCGGTCAGCCGGTGTGAGTCGCCGCGGTGATGTCTTCGGAGGCGCCGATCGACGATTCGGTGATGCACGACGGTCGCGACTTGGGTATCGACCACGGTCTGATTTAACACGGCGCGGGCGCTCAGCGCCGCGTTAAAAGTCGCATGAATTGCACAGATGACGAGGAAGCCATGAGGCGCCTACGCGCCCGTGTACGCGGCACTGCGTCTAAATGAAATCGCTTAGCCTGGCGAAACTCTCGATTCGTACACTATTCGCTGATCGAAATGGCCTGCCGCGGGCACTGCCGGACCGCTTCGAGGATTTGTGCTTCGTTTTCCGGCGTGACTTCCTCGTGCAGCACAGTCAGGGTGTCGTCATCCTCGAGTCGGAAAACCTCCGGGATGACGCCCATACACACCCCGTTGCTTTCGCACAGACCCCAGTCGACTTCGATCTTCTTGGTCACCGATTGCACCTCATCGCAATACCTTTACCGGGACGTTGAGCCAGCCTGCAACGTTCTGCATGGTGACTCGCTTGCAACCATCCCAGTCCACCTCGTAGCGGGGCATGAAGTCGAGCAGTTTCTCCAGCGCGATTCTACTTTCCATCCGTGCCAGCGCCGCGCCCAGACAACTGTGAATTCCGTATCCCAGACCGAGGTGTTGCGCTTCAGTGTGATCGCGGTCGATGTCGAAGGTGTCGGCGTCGGTGAAGGCATCGGGGTCGCGGTTCGCTGCGGCGTTCATCACGAACACCGGCTTGCCGGCGGGAATCGTGCCGCCGCTGGTGTGTGCCTCTTTCATGGTGTAGCGGACGTTGTACTGCACCGGCCCCTCGTAGCGCAACAACTCCTCGACGGCGCCCGAGACCTTGCTAGGGTCTTCTTTCAACTTCTCCCACTGGTCAGGATTGCGGGCGAAGAGCACCATTGCGCTGCCGATCAACTTGGTGACGGTCTCAGCTCCCGCGCCGCCCAAAAGCGTGGAAAAACCGCATATTTCGACATCGTCGAGCTTGCGAGACTGGCCATCCTCGCCGGGAATCTCGGCGGCGATCAGCTTACTGATCATGTCGTCCTGCGGGTTTTGACGCCGTTCTTGCACCAAGCTGTAGTAGTACATCGCGGTGTCGATGTTGGCCTGCATCCCGGCTTCGCTGGCCTCGATCTGTCCCGGTTCGCGCGACAGGCTGATGTCGATCCAGTGCCGCACCTGTTGGCGGTATTCCTCAGGCACCCCGGCCATCCGGGTGATGACTTCGACCGGGAACGGACCGGAGAAGTCCTGCACCACGTCGAACCGCTCGGGATCGACCGCGCCCAGATATTTGTCGATCACTTCGTGGACAGTGTCGTGTTGCGATTGAACGGCCCGCGGGGTGAAGGCCTTGTTGAGCAAGCTGCGCATGTGCCGGTGGTCCGGCGGATCCATGAAGATGATGGACCGCATCGCCTCGGTAATACCCTTACGCACCATTGCCAGGTCGCAGCCACGGCTCGACGAGTAGGTCTCGAAATCCTTCAACGCGGCCGCCACGTCAACATGGCGGGTCAGCGCGTAGAAGTCTTCTTTCTCGTCGTAGTAAAGCGGTGCGTCCTCGCGCATGCGTCGATAGATGTCGAAGGGGTTGGCGAAGAATTCTTCGGAGAACGGATGGAAGACGACCTGCGGCTTGGTCATTACACCCTCCTGAGCGCCCGGGTGAGCGGCTGGAATCTTTACGACGGAATGCGTCACTGTAACGCTAACGGTAGCCGGTTCGTCGCGGGCCGAAAAGGCCTCATTTCGTACCTGTCGCGGCCACATCAATGACTCCATCGATGACTTTGTCGAGCACGCCGAGGCCGCTGCCCAGGTCAGCGGCGATGCTCCTGGCGACTGTGACGTCCTTGCCGACGAATTCCCCGGCGGTGTCGATGAACGACGCGACCGATCCTCCCGCCGCGACGAGGTCCAGTACGCGGCTCGCCGCGCTGCCATGCCGGAGTGAGGTCAGCAGCGCCGGTTCCGCCACACCCAGCTGCGCTGCCAAGTCGACGGCGCCGGAGAGCAACCCGAGATGCGCCGCGAACAACGCATTGTTGACCAGCTTCACCTTCTGGCCTGTTCCCAGCGGACCGACGTGCAGGACCGGGTCGCCGTAACAGCTCAACACCGGGTGCACTCGGGCCACCGTGTTGTCGGCGCCACCGACGAACAGCGTCAGTGCACCGGATGCGGCGTTGTGCGGGCCTCCGCTCACCGGTGCATCCACCACGTTGACGTCGTGCGCCGATGCGCGCTCGGCGATGCTCTCGACGGTGCGGGGACTGCCCGTCGTGTGCAGCACCAGAGCAGAGCCGGCCGGCATCGCCGCGACCAGACCGTCCGCCAGGCAGACCTGGCGCACCTGCTCGTCGGTGAACACGCAGACCACCACCGCGTCGGCGGCAGCGCCCACCGCCGCGATGTCGGCGACTGCGTCGGCACCCAGTTGGGCGATCGCAGAGCGCTTCTCGTCGGATCGTCCCAACACGCGGACATCGTGGCCGGCCGCTACCAGACGGGCCACCATCGGCCGTCCCATCCGTCCAGCCCCGACGAATCCGATTCTCACCGAGGGTGTTCCATCAGGGTCAATGTGGCGTCGGCGGCGTCCAACACGGCCCCACCGCCGTGTTGGCCGACAGGAGCGGCGGCACTTATGACGTCGGCGATCAGGCGCACGTCCTTCTGCAGCAGGGTTCCGGCCATGCCGGCGAGCCGGTTCAAACCATCGGTGTCACCGCCAAGCACGTTGAGCGCGAAGCTGTTTCCACTGCCGCGGGAGATGACCTCGGTGAGGCGGTCAGGCAAGACGCCGAGCGCCTCGCCGAGCGCCAACGTGCTGGCCGCGGTGCCCAGGTTGGCGGTGAACAGCGAGTTGTTCAACAGCTTGGCGATTTGTCCCGAGCCCAGATCACCCAGATGTACGATCGGGTCTGCATAGCTCTCGAACACCGGGCGGCAGCGTTCGACGACGTCGGTGTCACCGCCGACCATCACCAGCAGACGGCGCTCGGCCACGGCAGGCGCGCCACCACTCACCGGCGCATCGATAACCGAGATACCTTGCGCAGCAGCCTTTGTCGCTAAGTCATGACAGGTATTGGGATGTACGGTGCTGTGCACGGCGATCACGCCACCCGCCTCGAGTCCGGCCAGGATTCCGTTCTCGCCCGCGGTGACTTCTTCGATGTCGGCGTCACCGACGACGCACAGGCAGACGAGATCGCTGGCGGCTGCGAGTTCCGCAGGCGAACCGGCAATAGAGACGGCGGTGTCGGCGAACGGCTCGAGCGAGGCCGGTCGGCGCGCCCACAGCGCCGTCGGGAAGCCGGCTTCGACTATTCGTCTCGCCATCGGGCCGCCCTGGCTGCCCAACCCGATGAAGCCGACACGGATCAAAGCGCCTCCACATCGGCTGGTCTGTTTGGTGTTTGAGCGCTTACGCACTCGTCGGCGAACGACAGGACGGTCGCGTGGTACACCGCGGCCGTGTGGCCGAGGCTGATGTTGTGTCCGGCTCCGAGTTCTTCGTTGACCTGGAACCGGGTCGCGCCCGAAAACAGCGACGCGATCTCGGTCAGCGCCGCCGGATCAGACTGCCAGACCTTCTCGTGCTCGGCGACACTGAATTGCACCGGGACTCGCACACCGGGCGCGATTGCCGGGAAGTCCCGGCGGGCCCAGTTCGACACCATCTGGCCCTCATAGGGCGGTGCGCCCGGGTAAACCGTGGCGCCGCTCAGCACTTCGGGCGGGTACAGCTCGGCCGGATGCCACAACAGTTCGCGCAGGCCTGCCGGTCGGTGATCGACGGTTGCCGCTTTCAGGATGTCGCGCGCCGCGGGGTGGTAATGCCGACCAGTGCCCGCCAATTCGACGCCGAGCAGATTGGCTCGCCGCTCGGCCGGCGCATCTGAGGCCATCCGCAGCGCCAATTCGCATCCGCCGGAGTGGGCCATCAGAAATAGTCCGGCACCGCGCGGCCGTTCGCCGAGGATCCGATCCACCGCGCCGTAGGCAAGCGCAACCCGCTGCTCCGGGTGGGCCACCGCCTCGGGATAGGGAGCAGAACTGCCGTAGCCGGGCCGATCGATCGCCACCACGGTGTATCCATGCGCCGCGGCTGTTCGCAGCAACGACGACTCAGGATGGCCGGGGCAATCGAAATACAGTGCGGTGGTGCCTCCGCCGTGGATGGCGACGATCACCGCTCGCGGGTCCGCCGCCTCGGCGACCAGAGCGGACATCGGCACTCCGTCGACAATGACCACCCGGGGCCGGGGAGCCGGCGAGGGGGCCGTCATGTATCGGCCCGGAGCAGCAACACGCCGCTGGGCGTCAGTCCACCGCTGCTGACCACTCCGACGCGGGCGCCGGCGACTTGCCGTTCGCCGGCTTCGCCGCGCAGCTGGGTGACCGCTTCGTGCAGCAGTCCCATGCCATGTGTCCGGCCGTGCGACAGCTGACCGCCGTGGGTGTTCAGCGGCAACCGGCCGTCGCGGGCGATGTTCTTGCCGCTGTCCAGGAACTCTTTCGCCTCACCGATTTTGCAGAACCCGAGCGCTTCGATCCAGGACAGGCAGTTCATCGTGAACCCGTCGTACAACTCGGCGACGTCGACATCCTCCGGCCGCAGCGAGGTGCGGGACCACAAGTGCGCGGATTGCCCCAGCACTTGTGGCTCGTGGGTCAAAGTGCTTTGGTCCCAATCGATCCGCTCGATGATCTGGGTGCCGACGGCCTCGACACGCACTGCTGGTTTGGCGGTGTCCCGTGCGGCCTCGACGGCCGACACGATCACCGCGATCGCGCCATCGCAGGGCACGTCGCAGTCGTAGAGCCCGAACGGTGTGGTGATCGGGCGCGCGTTGAGATAGTCGTCCATGGTCATCGGCGACCGGTACACAGCCGACGGGTTGAGCTCGGCGTTGGCGCGCTGATTCAACGCGATCCAGCCCAGCGTTTCCTTTGTCGTGCCGTACCGATGAAAGTGGCGTTGGGCGTTCTGCGCCAGTGTGTGTGCGGCCGACGTGGCGCCGAACGGCATCATCCAATCGGCGCGGCGGCCGCCGGACGGGATGATCTTGCCCTGCTTCATATGCTCGTTGAAGGTGGCTTCCCACAACGTCCGGAAGCACAGCACGTGACGGGCCAGCCCGCCGGCGACTGCGAGCATCGCGGCGATCACCGAACCGCCGGGGCCGAAAGTTTCCATCCCGCCGTTGTGCCACGTCGGCCGAATGCCCAGCGCGGCTTCCAGCGCGGTCACGCCGCCTTCGCCGAAGCCGCCGAAATTGCCGCCACCGGGATAGGTCGACAGGCCGTCGATGTCATCGAAAGTCAGGCCGGCGTCGGCGACCGCGGCTTCGCAGGCCGCGACGGTCAGCGACAACGGCGGCACCATCAAGCGCCGGCCGATCTCCGACATGCCGATGCCGGTGAGCGCCACCTTGTCTTCGAACTTGTCCGGCGTGAGCATCGGCCGGACGAATTCCGCGAAGCGCTCCGGCTCGATTTCGTCGATCGGCAACGCGGCGGGTTCGGCGTGTTCGATGAGGCGGAACAGCGGCAGCCAAACGTCTTCGTGCTGCTCGAAGACGACCTCCACCTGTTGGCCCAATTCCAGTTTTTCAGCGTCGCATTCGACGATGTTGGTGGTCAGCCTTACCCGCGGGTCTTCGGCAATGGCGACCTGCGCGACGACATAGGGAGCGGGCAGGCCGGGCACGCTGAAGCGGTGGTTGACGGTGAACCCGGCCAGGGTGGCGCGGCCCGACACCGCGCGAACACCCAGATTGTGCGAGCGGCAGTATCGGCACACCGGCGCCGGTGGATGGATGAGGGCCGTGCAGTCGGCGCATTCCTGCAGCCGCAGCTGTCCGTCCGCACCTGAAGTCCAGAAGAACTCGTTGTCCTGTGTGATCAGCGGCAGCGGGCGTCCGGTCAACGGGTGAACCCCCACTCCGCCTCGTTCGCTTCGGTTTTCAGGTGCTCGGCCGGGTCCTGGTCATCTTGGCCCGCACCGGCGGACATCGGATGCGGCCCCGGTTCGCGATGCTCGCTCCACTCGGTGATCGCATGCACCGGGCAATCCAGCAGCGCCCGCTTCACTGCATCGCGGTCAACGTCGGCGACGTCGCCGTTGCCTTCCAGCGACGCGTATCCCCAGTCATCGAGCGAGAAGTACTCCGGCGCGTGCTTGGCACATACGCCGAAGCCGTCGCACACCGTGCGGTCGAGGCGGATTTTCACGCGTGGCTCACCACCTCGACCTGGTAGGGACGGTCGGCGGTGAAAGCGCCGACTTGGCATGTCTGGCAACCATTGTCGAGATGACTCCGAACAAGGTCGGGGAACTTGTCCAGCAGGCTGGCGGCGATGTTGGTCGCGGCGTCCAACGTTGCGCACGCGCCGCGTCCGCGAAGCACCACCGACCACCGGCGCAACCGTGCCAGATCCTCGTCGGTGGCGACGCCGTCGCGCAGCGCCGCGCCGACGGCCGCCATCGCCGCGGTCCCGTTGAAGCAGGAGCCGCATTGCCCGGCGTTCTCGCGATCGAAATACGCCAGCACGGCCGCGGCGACGGCGACCGGGCAGTCCTCGGTGAGCACCGCTATCGCGCCGTTGCCCAGGCCGCTACCGAGGTCGCGCAGCGTCTCGTGGTCCAGCGTGGCGTCGAGCACGGAGCGATCCAGCAAGCCGGCGAAATAGCCGCCCAGTAGCGCGCCCTGAACGTGTTCGGGTGAAACATCATGCAGGGCAAGCAACTCGGTGAACGGCAACCCGTGCGGGACCTCGTAGAGGCCGGGCGGGCGGCCGGCACCGGTGAGCGTGACCAGGAAGCTGCCGGGCGAATACGACGTACCCAGCGCGCGGAATTCGGCCGATCCGTGCTGCTGCAGGTAGGGCAGATTGGCCAGCGTCTCCACGTTGCTCACCAGCGTGGGAAGCCCGCCGACGCCCTCCTGGAACGGCCGCGGCGGCTTGTCCGTCGGTTTGACCGGACCGCCGTTGATCGCGCGGACGGCCGCAGTTTCCTCACCCGCGATGTACCCCGGCTCGACGTTCCATACCTCAACGGCGATGCCGCCCAGAGCATCTGGTTCAAGCTCTGCCAATGCTGCTTGGACACTGCGTGCGGAATCCGGGTCGGACACATAGACGTAGGTTCGGTCGGCCGCTACCATCGCTGCGGCAAGCCGCAGTCCGTCGAGTATCAGATGTGGCCGGTACCGGAGCAGCCATCGATCCTTGATCGAAGCCGGCTCTCCTTCTTCGCCATTCGCCACTACGACGGCTCCGCCGGCAGCGTGTCCGTTGTCGCGTACCGCGCGCACCTTGACCGCGAGCGGAAAGCCGGCCCCGCCTCGACCCAGTAGTCCGCCGGATTCGACCTCGCCGAGGAGTTCGTCAGCTCCGGCAAGTGGCTGGTAGCCGCCGAGTTCCCGGTACGCGGCGAGGCCCTCGCGGGCCTGACCACCCTGACCGCCGAGCAGCCTGGGGGTGAACCCCGGCGGGAAGCCGATGGTGATGGCCGGTGCGGCGCTGGTCTCCATCAACTGGCTCCCGAGCTCGCAGTTAGGCTTGCGGACATGCGAACCGCGGTCGTGCGCGTCAATGTCGACCCGGGTAACACGCTGGCGCCTGCACAGCTGTCAGAGGGCATGGCAGTGCTCCTCGGAAGTGTCGGCGATGCAGGTGCTGACGTCATCGTCAAGGATCTCGGGGCGTTGCCTGCCGGTCGCCGCGAGGTAGAGCTGTTGATCGGCTGCGACGACGTCGACGCGGCCAAGCAAGTCGCGATTGATCTGTGCGCTAAAGCTTTTGCGACCACCCCGGTTCCCGGCGTGGTCACTTTCATCAGTAGGGGAACCGATGACGACGCGCACGGTGTGCTGTCCGGGTTCGGGCTGACCGGCGACGTCGACCGGACGCCAGGCGATGACGGCTTCGACATTGTCCACGTGACGCTGTGTGAAGCCGACCTCGAGCGGGTTCCGGAGAGCCGCATCCATACGGCGTTGGAAGCATCGCTGAACTGCGAGGTCCACATTCGCACTGTCTAGTGCATCGCGAGACGTCACGGTCCCAGGAATTCCAGGATCGCGGGGGCCGCCAGCACCCACGTGTCGAACATGTTGAAGTGCTTGACCTTGCCCGCGGCGCGTTCTTCGGACGCGCGCTCCCACGCGTCCTCCGGCCAGGGCGGGTCGATCAGCTTGGATCCCTTGATCAAGCAGCTGACCTCTAGCGATGTCCGCTTCGGGTGATCCAAGTCGTTCTCGCCGCCGCGAATGATCAACGTGGGGACCTTGATTCGATCGAACATTTCGTCGTCGACGCCTGGAATGGTCTGTCCCGGTTTGGAGACGAAGGCGTTGAGCCAGCGCAGCATCAGCTTGAGGAACTCGTCGGAGTCGAAGTCGAGGAACCGCTGTTTATTGGCCGGGTTCTCCTCGATGCGCTCGCGCCATTCCTGAATCTGGACTACGCCCTTCATTCCGGTACCGCGCACCGCGAGGATGCTTGGGACGATGTAGTAGGAACCGAGCACGAACGAGCCGTAGATGCCGCCGACGATGTTCCACACCACCAGCTTCTCCACGAGTTCGGGGTAGAGCATCGTGGTCAGCATGGAATCCCTTGCGCCACCGGATCCTCCGGCGAGAATGCATCGCTCGAAGCCGAGCCCCGTCACCAGCTTGTGCAAGGTCTCGGCGCGCATGTGCGATTCGCTTTGCCCGTAGAACTGCACATCCGATGCACCGCAGTTGGGCCGGTCCCACAGCAGCACCCGGTAACCCCCGGCAGCTAGCGCCTCGGCCAGCGGACGCAGACCGGGAATCTCCTTGCTGAAACGGCCGCCGGGTGTCAGTGCGATGAGATCGCCTGATTCACCGAGGATTTCGTAGACGACGTTGCCACCGTTCACCTCGATAGAGGACACAGATTCTCCTGTCGGTCAGGCCATCACCAGGACGTCGTCGCCGACGACTCGCACCGGGTAGGTGCGGATGCTCCATTCGGGCTTGACCGTAGTCGTGCCGGTCGCCAGCTCGAAACCCCATTGGTGCCAAGGGCAGTAGATGTATTCCTTGTCCCGCACCATCACCGCATCGCCGGCCGCGGTGTCGTCCACGATGGTGCGTCCCCGGGCACGCCCTGAGCACAGCGGACCACCTTGGTGCGGGCAGTAATTCGCGATGGCATAGAAGGTGCCGTTGACGTTGTAGACACCGACACCGTGCCGTCCGATCGGCACCAGCTTGTGCTTGCCCGGCGCGATTTCGTCAACGGTCGCAACGACGTGCTCGCGGCCCTGGGCGAGACGGGGCTCGGGCCGTTTGGTGTCTGGCCCTGTTTCTTCAGCCGTCAACTCAGAGCACCCGGACTTGACCCTCGAGGACGGGAACCGTCTCCGGAAGGTGGTAGGTCGCGATGCCGTTCTTGTACATCACCGCATCCCGGGCGTGCTTGGGCAGGTGCTTGACCAACCAGCGCGGGTCGTCGAAGGTCCAGTGCGGGTAGTCCGACGAGAAGAGCAGGATCTTCTCGCACTCCATCCACTCCAGAGCGCGGGTCAGTTCGGTTTTGTCTTCGGGGTAGTCCAGCGGCTGAGTGGTGAACTTGATGTGGTCCTTGACGTACTCCGACGGCTTGCGCTTGATGTCCATCCAGGACTTACGGGCCTCGTAAATCGCGTCCATCCGCCACATCAGCGGCAGGATCCAGCTGAATGCGTGCTCGACGAAGACGATCCGCAGCGTCGGGAACCGGTCGAAAGTACCGTCGAAGATCAGACTCATCACCTGGTTGGCGGCCAGCAGCGAGTAGGTGACCATGAAGTCGTGGTTGTAGCTGGGGTATCCGACCGGTGGGGCCGGCAGCTCCTCGAAATGGCTACGCGACAGGTGGCAGCTCACGGTGATGTCGTGCTTGGTGGCTGCGGCCCAGATCGGGTCGTATTTCGGATTTCCCCATGACGGCCGCGGCTCGGCCTTGATCAGAATCTGCGCCATGAAAGGGTGCCCCGCCCAGCGCTCGATCTCGCGCACACTGGCTTCCGGGTCCTCGATGGCAGCGCAAATGGAACCGCGCCAACGCTCGTGCCAGTTGTTGTGGCTGTCCAGCCAGTGATTGTGCTGCCAGTCGTTCAAGGCGACCGACATCGCGTGCTGCGCTTCAGGGATGCGAGCCGGGTAGGCGGCGGGTTCCAGGATGGCGATGTCTGAGCCCGCCTCCATGATCAGCTGACGGAACGCCATGTCCGGGTCGCTGCAGGGGAACTCGCCGTTGGGCGGGAA
>Ga0302326_10023948_pt1 | contig 12422 bp, 10 predicted proteins | sample Palsa_T0_3_FD_202264 | JGI IMG/M metagenome (GOLD analysis project Ga0302326, IMG submission 202264) | Peat permafrost microbial communities from Stordalen Mire near Abisko, Sweden - Palsa_T0_3 | ecosystem: Environmental > Terrestrial > Soil > Palsa > Peat permafrost | place: Sweden: Abisko...
ATCGAGACCTCGTTGACGACTTTGTCGGCCGGCCGGGTCGAGATGAACATGAAAACCGGGTTGCGCGGCCGATTGGGCGGATTGGTCTCCGACGAAGCCGGCTTGGCGATAGCGAAGCACACCTTTTTGCCGCTAGGGGAGGCTACATAGGCGCCCCAGTCGCCGTATTGGCCGAGCAGCGTCGGCTTGACCCCGCCTATTGCCGGCGGGGTGGCGGGCTTGGCGGCGGCGTCTGGTGCAGTGGCGGCGGGTGTAGCGGCTGCAGGCTTTGGTTTGGGCTTTGGCTTTTTCACGGGCGCGGCCGGAGCCGCAGGCGCGGAATCGCTACCAGGATCCTGCTGTGCAACGGCCGGAGCGGCCAAAGCCACTACCAGCAACAACGGCAGGATAGCCTCCCCTAATCGGATCCGCATCACGCCTCGCGAATAACCCCATGGAAAGAATAGCAAACTTTTCAATTTTAATCCAATTCTGACGAATACGTAACGTGCCCGATAGAACAAAGGTCATGCCGGACTTGGCGAAAGTGTGATCCGCGACACAGCCAGCCGCACGGCAGCCGCCCATAGTTGCTGTTAGTTAGAGGCCAATTGGAGTTGGGGCGTGACCTCCTTAAGTCACATCGAATCACCGTCGCGTCAGCGCAAATGCTCGGCAATACGAGTCTGCGAACTTGACGAACTGCTGACCGCGGTCGGCCTAGAGCGCGACGGTGAAGCGTTCACTGCGCTGTTCGATCACTTCCGGCCGCGGGTTCACGCACAGATGCTTCGGCTCGGCCTGGCGCCATTTGCCGCAGCCGATGTCGCCCAGGACGTGATGGAAACCATCTGGTGCAAGGCGCATCAGTTCGATCGCAACAAATCGGCAGCGGCAACCTGGGTATTTCGCATTGCGCAGAACCGGCGTGTCGATGTGCGGCGGCGCAGCCGCGACCATATTTTTGTCGACGCCGATCTGTCCGCCATTCCCGATACCGCTCCCGATAACGATGACACCATCGATGCCGCGCGGCGCGAACAGCATGTCCATGCCGCACTCGAAGAGTTGCCGCAGGATCAATTCAGGATGGTACAGCTTGCGTTCTTTCAGGGACTGTCGCACGCGACGATCGCGGCACGCACCAAGATCCCGATCGGTACAGTGAAATCGCGGCTTCGTCTCGCCTTCACCCGCTTGCGCCGCCTGCTGGGTGATGCAGGCGTGACAGGAGCGTGATAGTTATTCGGCGTATGCGCGCGCCGCGCGCGTCTGGATGACATCGATGCAAGCCGTTCTCTGCACTCATTTCTGCAAGCCTGAAGAACTTGAACTAACCGACATACCTAGGCCACAAGCGGGTCCGGGCGAGGTTCTGGTTCGCGTCAAAGCCGCGGCACTTAATTTTTTCGACACGCTGATTATTGCCGGCAAGTATCAACAAAAACCGCCGTTTCCATTCTCACCGGCGGCGGAATTCGCCGGCATCGTCGAGCGGATCGGCGACGGCGTGGCGGATATCACGGTCGGCGATCGCGTGATGGGATGGATGGGCTGGGGCGCGGCGCGAGAATACGTCGCGGCCCAGCCACAGCAGCTCGTGAAGATCTCGGAAAATCTCGACTTCGAGCGTGCCGCCGGCCTCAGCGTCACCTACGGTACATCGCTTTATGCTTTGCGCGAGCGCGCCCAGCTCGAGCACGGCGAAACGCTTGCAGTGCTCGGCGCAAGCGGCGGCGTCGGACTTGCGGCGGTCGAACTAGGAAAGCTGATGGGTGCCCGCGTAATCGCCTGTGCTTCATCCGACGAAAAACTGAAATTTACACGAGAGCACGGCGCCGATGAGACCGTGAACTATGACAGCGAAAACCTGCGCGATACGCTGCGGCGGCTCGGCGGCGAGCATGGCATCGACGTGATCTACGATCCGGTCGGCGGTCCCTACGCGGAACCCGCAGTTCGCTCAATGGCCTGGGAGGGACGGTATCTCGTGGTCGGCTTCACCGCCGGAGAAATTCCAAAACTACCGCTTAATCTCGTGCTGCTGCGTGGTTGCGATATCCGCGGCGTGTTCTGGGGCTCCTGGGGCAAACGCGAGCCGCAGGCGTTGCGCGCCTCGCTGTCAGATATCGCGAAGTGGTGTGCCGCCGGCAAGCTCAGCGGACACGTGCACGCCGTTTATCCGCTCAAGGAGATCGCGGCGGCCATGAAAGCCATTGCTGACCGAAAGGTAATGGGAAAGATCGTCCTTCGGGTCTGAGCTACACGGTCTCGACACGCATGCGCTCAAGCGTGCGCCGCGCAGCCTCGCGATGTTCCGGCTTGATGTGCGAGGAGACCGCTTTGAACGCCGCACCCAATACCGCGGCATCGTCGACAAGACCGATCAGCGAACTTGGGATCGGGATCAGATCATCAGGGGCAATGAAATAGACGATCGCGCCCACCAGCACCGCTTTCACGTAAAGCGGCGTGTGGCGATCGAAAACGCAATAATGTGCGGTCAGCACTTCTTCGGCGAATGGAAGGCTGGCCGTCTCCCGCAGCAGCCTGCGCCAGATTTTGTGTCGAAGGCTCGGCTCATCGGCGGTCGCCCGCTGCGTCAATGCCGCTATGTCTTGCCAGGAAGCTGCTTGCACCCGAAACCACATGGAACCCTCGCGCGATCGGTAGAATCGATCAAAATTGGCTTCGAAACGCGGCAACCGCAAGGCAAGCAGCAGCCGCAAACAGCGAGGCTCAGTCAGCCAGCCAACTTGTCCATAGCTTCAGCTAGCTTGACGTCGAGTTCGGTCAAACCGCCGGCGTCGTGGGTGGAGAGCGTGACCTCGACGTTCTTGTAAACGTTGAACCATTCCGGATGGTGGTCCATTTTTTCCGCGATCAGAGCGGCGCGCGTCATGAAGCCAAAAGCCTGATTGAAATCGGCGAACACGAACTTTTTGCTGATGGCGTCGCGATCCTTGACCTCGTTCCAGCCTTTAAGGCCGGCGAGCGCGCTTTTGCGGGCGTCGGCGGATAGCTTTTGAGCCATGTGAAATCTCCATTGGTGAGGCCAATTCCGTTCAACAAAACACCACGGGCCAAACTCGGCTTCAAGGGTTGAGGTTCCGTCGCGGCGAGAGACGGCGAGCGGCCATTCGGTCCCCGTCAAAACTAGGTCACATCCGCGCCAGAGACTATGGCAAATAGCGCCCGGCCCTCGGGATTAACCAAAGCCCCGGTTTGACCGATGAACCAACGGCTCCGCTATGGCGTCAAAACGCCGGACCCGTGTTAAGATTAACCATGCCGCCTGGACTGCCGAACCGTCCACCGCTTGCCATGAAACTTTGGCTCGCCCGGCGTTCCGGCAAAGGCGGCAGCGGGGATGGCATGCATGCGGCGGCGGAAGGCCGCTCATCGGGTAGAACCATGAGTATGCATTCGCTCGAGAATATAGTGCGAAGCCGCGTCAGGACGTTTTTGCGGCACACTACACTCGTCACATTGCTCGGCACCGTAGTCGTCGGCGCTCTGATCTGGGCGGGCGTGCACTACTCTTTGCAAGATACGGTGATGCGCGTCGCGGTCGGACCGCCGGATAGCGCCAACGCGAGGTTCGTTGATGTGTTGAGCAAGATCGTCACCGACAGTAACGACCGAATAAAGATAGACATCGTACCGACGGACGGCGCTGCTGCTTCCGCTCAGGACCTCGCCAAGGGACAAGCCGATCTCGCTGTGGTGCCGACGACTGTCGGCCAATCGCCGAATTGGCCGGTGGTGGCGATCCTGCGCAAGAATGTGATGGCGTTCATCGTACCCGCACCTCCTCCGCCACCACCACTCCCCGCGCCGGTTGCCGCAAAGGACGCTAAGCCGGCACCAGCACCCGCCAAGGGCGGCAAAAGCAGCAAGGGCGGAAAGGCCGCCAGCGCAACACCGAGCGCCAGCCAAAGCACAGCCTCAGACAACAGCCCCAGCGCCAAGGGCAAGAAGGCCACCGCCAAAAGCGCCAAGAGCAGCGATGACGACGACTCCGACGATTCGGATGACTCCGACAAGTCGTCCGGCGATTCTAAAACCAAGAAGATGAAGGTGACCGACCTTGCCGGTAAACGCGTCGGTATCGTGACCGGCAACGAGGCAAGTACCGATCTGCTCGGCGTCGTGCTCCAACATTACGGTGTGCCGCTCGATAAAGTTCAGATCTCGCAACTCGATCCGGCTGACGTCGCCACCGCAGTTCAGAAGGGTACCGTCGATGTGCTGTTTGTCGCCGGCGCCGCAACGGGCAAAGCGATTTCCGACGCCGTTGCAGCCGCGACGCAAAATGGTGTGGCACCGACCTTTATCGAAATCGATCACGCCGATGGAATCTCGAAACGCAACACGGCGTTCGATTCGGACAGCATCGATGCCGGGACATACGGCGGCAATCCGCCGACACCAAGCGATGACCTCAAGAGCCTGACTTTTGCCGAATACCTGGTGGCGCGCAAAGCCGTCAATCACAACAGCATCGCCGAACTTTCTAGGCTGATCTACACCTCACGGCTCGCGATCGCGAACCAGATGGCCGGCGAGATCAAGATCGAGGCGCCCTCCACCGACAAGGACGCCGACGTGCTCGCCCATCCCGGCACGCTGGATTATCTGAATGACGATCAGAAAACGTTCTTCGACAGATACGGCGACGACATTTTCTACGGCATGTTGATCTTCCCGGTGTTCGGATCGGCGATTGCCGGCGTCGCAAGCTATCTGCGCAGCGATAGCCGCACTCGCCGGCTGCGGCTGCTGCAGAAGGTGCTCGACATGGTGCGCAAGGCACACAATGCGCAGACACTCGAGGCGATCGAGCATCTCCAGGTCGAAGCCGACAATCTGGTGATCGCGATCATTCACCTCTCCGAGCATGAAGAGTTCGACGAGTCGGTGCGCATGTCGTTCGCGTTCGCGCTCGATCAACTCCGTTTCACCGTTGCCGCGCGCCGCACGGCAATTCTCGATCACGCTGATGGCAACGCAGCAACCGAAGCGAAGGCAATAGCGGATGCCAGCACCGAGGCCGATCCGTCACCCAAGCCGGGTTCCAAAGCCGCTGCAGCCTAACTGAGCTAACGATTCGTCAAGCGCAGGCAGTTCGGTATTTCTTGGGTTTGTAAGACGGAACCTGGAACTGCCGCGGGAACCGCCGCAATAGAGTCATCCCACCGTCGCATATTGTTCGAGTCTTCGTCAGAATCAGAAAGCATTTTCCGCCGCATCTCGACGGCGGAGGCCCAATGGCTGCCAATAGGCGAAGACGGGCGGTGCTCTCGCGCCGCGCGCTGTTGCAGAGCGCAGGCGCATCAGCTGCACTCACCTCGATCAGCGCTATCGCACGGCCTTCGCTGAGCTTCGCGCCTGATCGCGCGCGGATCACCCACGGTATCCAATCAGGCGATATCAGCTCAGACTCAGGCGTGGTCTGGGCCCGCGCCGACCGGCCGTCACGGATGCTGGTGGAAGTTGCGACAACCGACAGCTTCCGCGACATCAAGACCGCAGCGTTCGTCGACGCGCTGCCGGAATCGGATTTCACGGCGAAAGCCCTGCTGGAAAACTTGCCGCCCGAACAGGAGATTTTCTATCGCATCAAATTCCAGGACCTCTCATCGGCAGTGTTCGGCGAAGCACAGATCGGCCGTTTCCACACGCCGTCACGCAGGCGACGCTCTATCAACTTTCTGTAGTCCGGGGACACGATGGGCCAAGGCTGGGGCATCGATCGGTCACGTGGCGGGATGAGAACCTACGCCACCATGCTGCGCAACCAACCGGATTTCTTCATTCATTGTGGCGAGAACATTTATGCCGACTGTCCCATCGCCGCAGAGCAAAAGTTGCCCGACGGTAGTGTCTGGCACAACATCGTTACCGAAGAGAAATCGAAGCAGGCCGAGACGCTCGCCGACTATCGCGGCAACTACAAATACAATCTGATCGATGACAACCTGCGCGCCTTCAACGCCGCCGTGCCGACGTTTGCGCTGTGGGACAATCACGAGGTGATGGAAACCTGGTGGCCCGATGAAGCGCTGCCGAACGAGCCCCTTGGCGAGAAAAACACGCTGGTGTTTGCCGCCCGGGCTCGGCGAGCGTTTCACGAGTTCCTTCCCATTCGCGACACCATGGCAGAGCCGGGCCGCGTCTATCGTAAAATCCAACACGGCCCACTGCTCGACGTCTTCATGCTGGATATGCGGAGCTACCGCGGTCCAGACGGAGCGCATGGCGATCGTGTCCTGACGTCGGACGATTATTTACTCGGACCCGATCAGGTTGCCTGGCTTAAGCGTGAACTGGCAGCCTCGCAGGCGACCTGGAAAGTGATCGCCGCCGATTCACCAATCGGCTACGTCATCACGCCGCCGGGCACTGAGAACAATAGCGACGGCCCGCGCGGCCGCGGCGTCGAAATCGCCGAACTGCTGTCCTTTATCAAACATGCCGGCGTCCGCAACACGATCTGGATCACGGCCGACCTTCATTACACTGCAGCGCATTATTACGACCCGAACCGCGCAATCTTTCAGGACTTCGAGCCGTTCTGGGAGTTTGTCTCCGGTCCAATACACGCCGGCACCTGGCCGTCAGAAAACCTGGACCGCACCTTCGGCCCGCAGGTCATGTTCCAGAAAGCGTCGAGCAAGGAGCAAGGTGGAAACCTCGCGCCGTGCTACGACTTGCAATTTTTCGGCCATGTCGCGATCGACGGTGTGGACGAAACTTTGACCGTGACGCTGAAAGATGTCGCCGACAGTGCGCTCCGGTCGATCACGCTTGAGCCCCGCCCGGTACAGGCGCCGCGCATGACTACGCGGCTGTAAGCGGTGTGGGGGGCGGTCCGTTACGCTGCGGCCTGTTCTTTCGACGAAGCCGGCGGCTTCGCCACCGCCATCGGCTCGGTGCGTTTCTTTGCCGAGTAGTAGGACGCGTTTTGATCGCCGCGCAGCGCCTCGCGGGTGAACTGGATCAGGTGATAGCCCATAAACGCCGCTCCGAACATGCCATCGATCTGGCCGCGACGCAGCGCGTGCTTGGCGGTGCGCCAGAACGGCCTGCGGAAGTCCGACAGCAGGCAGATATGGAGCAGCACACGCCACGCCAGCACGGCAGCGCCGCGCAAGTTCGACCAGGTGAGCTTGCCCTTCGCCGGCGTGACGATGCGGTTCACATAGGTCGCCTCGACCTGATAGCGGAAACGCGCGAACAGCCGCTCCGGATCGTTCGCGTAGGCGATCGCGCGGCGCCACATGCCGACGACCTCGTCGTGCGGACGCAGGAACACGACGTTGCTCTCGCGCGCATCGTCGTCGAGCAGCCGGCCGTCGCGCTTGAGGCGGTCCCATAGCGGCGTCTTCGGCAGCGCCTGCAGGAGATTGATCGTCAGCATCGGGATATTGGAGAGATCGATGAAGTCCTTGAGCCGCTGCTCGGTCTCCGCTGTCTCGGAATCGAGCCCGAGGATGATTCCGGACGTAATCTCCAGCCCGTAGCTGTTGAGCGTCCGGATCGACTCCATCATCGGCACGGCGTTGTTGTGCCCCTTCTTGATGGCGTCGAGCGCGTCCGCCTCCGGCGTCTCGATGCCGACGAACATACCGGTGAAGTTCGCCTCGCGCATCAACTCGAGGATCTCTGTCTGCTTGGCGATGTTGAGCGTCGCCTCGCAGGCGAACATCACCGGATAGGAATTGCGCTTCTGCCATTCGACGAGATGCGGCAGCATCTCCTTTGCGGCCTTGCGGTTGCCGATGAAGTTGTCGTCGACGAAATAGAGCGTCGTCGGCGGATTCGGCCGCGAGAAGATGAAGTCGAGCTCGGCGACGATCTGCTCCGGCGTCTTCATGCGCGGCTGGCGGCCGTAGAGGCCGGGAATGTCGCAGAACTCACACGTGTAGGGGCAGCCGGACGAGAACTGCAGCGTCCCGAGCAGGTAGCGGCCGAACGAAACCTTCTCGTAGGCCGGGATCGGAAACTCGGTCAGCGGCAGGCGGTCCTGCGTTTTCGCGACGACCTGCCGCGGTAGACGCGCGGCGCTCGCGTCGAGGGCGCGGATGATCTGGTCGGTCGCGTCGCCCATTTCGCCGATGTGGAGATAGTCGTAATCCGGATACATCTCGGGTGACGCCGATACCGACGGCCCGCCCAGCACCGCGACCTTGCCGGCTGCGTGCGCGCGGCGACGGATGTCGCGGATTTGCTCGGCCTGGATGTGCATGCCGGTGACAAGCACGACGTCCGCCCAGGCGAAGTCAGACACGGTCGCGAATGCGATGTTCTCATCGACGAAGCGGACCGGCCAATTCTCAGGCATATAGGCGGCGATCAGGAGGAGCCCCTGCGGCGGCATGAACGCCTTCACCCGATACATCAGCTTGTAGGCGTGCTGGAAGGTTCCGAAGGCAGGCGCGTATTTTGGGAACACGCACAGGATGTTGCGTCGATTCTGGACAGCAACCTGGCAACGCATGCGTTACTCCGCCTTGGCGATATGGGTATCATCGTATAAAGCGACAGTGATATTCAATAGTTCCGGCAAGTGGTTAGCGCGGCAACGGAATAGACCGACAAATTAACGAACGCGATTTTGCGGCGCCGGCGCGCCGAATTTGCCCTTCCGTCATCAAATCATTATATGCAGCGCAGCAAAACGTCGCATTCGCGCGCAACCACCCCTGATTCCTCAGAGCACCTATGAACCTTCGCAATATCGCCATCATCGCTCACGTCGACCATGGCAAGACCACCCTGGTCGACCGGCTGTTGCAGCAATCGGGCTCGTTCCGTGAGAATCAGCGTGTCGTTGAACGCGCCATGGACTCTAATGACCTTGAGCGCGAGCGGGGCATCACCATCCTGGCCAAGGCGACCTCCCTGGTCTGGAAAGACACCCGGATCAACATCGTCGATACCCCCGGTCACGCCGATTTCGGCGGCGAGGTTGAGCGCATTCTCAATATGGTGGACGGCGCCCTGGTTCTGGTCGACGCCGCCGAGGGGCCGCTGCCGCAAACCAAGTTCGTCGTCACCAAGGCCTTGAAGATGGGGCTGAAACCCATCGTCGTCATCAACAAGGTCGACCGCAGCGACGCCCGTGCCACCGAAGTCGCCAACGCCGTGTTCGATCTGTTCGCGGCACTGGACGCCACCGAGGAACAGCTCGATTTTCCGATCCTGTACGGTTCCGCGAAGCAAGGCTGGATGGCCGCGAGCGCTGACGGACCGAAGGACCGGGGCATGGCGCCGCTGTTCGACCTCGTGCTGAGCCACGTAGCGCCGCCGCAGGTCGAGCAAGGCCCGTTCCGCATGCTGGGCACCATTCTGGAATCAAACCCCTATCTCGGCCGCATCGTCACCGGCCGCATTACCTCCGGTTCGGTCAAACCCAACCAGCAGGTCAAAGTCCTCGACCGCAACGGCGAATTGATCGAAGAGGGCCGCGTCACCAAGGTTCTGGCGTTCCGCGGCCTAGAGCGAACGCCGATCGAGGAAGGATCAGCCGGCGACATCGTCGCCATTGCCGGTCTGCCGGAAGCCTTCGTATCGCACACGCTGTGCGCGCCCGAAGTGACCGAGCCGCTGCCGGCGCAGCCGATCGATCCGCCGACGCTGACCATGACCTTCCGCATCAACGATTCGCCGCTTGCCGGAACCGAAGGCGACAAGGTGCAAAGCCGCGTGATCCGCGACCGCCTGCTGCGCGAGGGCGAAGGCAACGTCACGCTGCGGATCTCGGAATCATCCGAGAAAGACTCGATGGAGGTGGCCGGCCGCGGCGAACTGCAGCTCGGCATCCTGATCGAGACCATGCGACGTGAAGGCTTCGAGCTAGCCGTCTCGCGGCCGAAGGTTCTGTTCCAGCATGGCCCCTCGGGCGACCTCCTCGAACCCATCGAGGAAGTGGTCGTCGACGTCGACGAGGAACACTCAGGCGTCGTCGTGCAGAAGCTCGCCGAGCGCAAGGGCGAGATGATCGAAATGCGTCCGTCCGGCGGCGGCCGGGTACGGCTCATCTTCTACGCGCCGACGCGCGGACTGATCGGCTATCAGGGCGAACTCCTCACCGACACACGCGGCACGGCGGTCATGAATCGGTTGTTCCATGCTTACGGTCCGCACCGCGGCGACATCGTCGGGCGGCGTAACGGGGTGCTGATCTCGACCGACCAGGGCGAGGCCGTCGCCTATGCAATGTGGAACCTGGAGGACCGCGGCCCAATGATGATCGAGCCGGGCTGGAAGATCTATCGCGGCATGATTCTCGGCGAGCATACCCGCGGCAATGACCTCGAAGTCAATGTGCTCAAGGGCAAGAAGCTGACCAATATCCGCACCCACTCCAAGGATGAAGCGATCCGGCTAACGCCGCCGATCCGCATGACGCTGGAAAAGGCGCTGGCCTATATCGAAGACGACGAATTGGTCGAGGTGACGCCGAAATCGATCCGGCTGCGCAAGAAGCTACTCGATCCGAACGACCGCAAGCGCGACGAGCGGCGCAAAGAAGCCGAACGGGTCTAGCTTTTACCGATTCTATTTCCCGTTTCGGTACAGCTGCGTTGGGGTAACGCCGCGAACCTGCGCAACTGGCGACAAATCTGGCCTTCTTCGGGCATCCAAGCCAAGGACCGTGTCGGTTCTGCAACAGCTTGGCCAGATTACACACTGGCCCCACCTTTTTCGCTTGGCAGCAATAGACACCCCCTCGTTTCCGCTAATAATCTACCCCCTGATAAGTTCGTGAATCAGCGCTCTTGAAGCTAACGGAATCGCTCGCTTTGATCGCACCATGAGCACAGTCCTCATCGAAATACGCCGCGCCAAGGCAAGCGATGCCAGCGCGATCGCGTCCGCCCACGATGAGGCATGGCGGATGGCCTACCAAGGCGTCATACCCGGCACAGAACTCGAAAAGCTGATTAATCGCCGTGGGCCGGCGTGGTGGGACAGTGCCATCCGCAAAGGCAGCCGCATCGCGTTGCTGCAATTCGGCGACAAGATCGCAGGCTACGCCAATTACGGCCGCAACCGCGCGCGCAGCCTCTATTATGACGGCGAGATTTACGAGCTTTACCTGCGGCCGGAATATCAGGGCCTCGGTTTCGGGCGACGTCTGTTCACCGCGGCGCGCCGCGATCTGGCGCAGAGCGCGATGAAATCGCTGATCGTCTGGGCGCTGTCGGAAAACGAGAACGCCGTTGAGTTCTATCGCGCACTCGGCGGCAAAGCCGTGGCGCGCTCATCGGAAAAATTCGGCACACGCGTGCTGGATAAAGTCGCCTACGGCTGGCAGAGCTGATCGGTCAACCCTAAACACCCGGCGCTGGCAGACCCGCCTGCATGCATGCGGCGCGCAGCGTATTCACCAATAGAAAGGCAATCGTCATCGGGCCGACGCCACCCGGCACCGGCGTGATGGCACCGGCGACCGCGGCAGCTTCAGCGAAATTCACATCCCCAACCAAGCGTGACTTGCCGCTATCGGTAATCCGGTTGATGCCGACGTCAATCACGGTCGCGCCCGGCTTGACCCAGTCGCCGCGCACCATTTCCGGCCGCCCGATGGCGGCGAACAGCAGATCGGCGCGGCGGCACAGCGCCGGAAGATCGCGCGTCCGCGAATGGGCCACCGTAACCGTTGCATTCTCGGCAAGGAGCAATTGCGCCAGCGGCTTGCCGACGATGTTCGAGCGGCCGATCACGACCGCATCCAGTCCCGCGAGTGAAGCCTGAACGGTTTTGGCGAGCTTGATACAGCCTAGCGGCGTGCAGGGCGCGAGGCCGGGAAGCCCCGACGCCAACCGTCCGGCATTGAGCGGATGGAAACCGTCAACATCCTTGTCCGGGTTGACCGTTGCGATAATGCGCGAGGCGTCGATCTGCGGCGGCAGCGGCAACTGCACCAGAATACCGCTTACCGCGGGATCGACATTCAACCTTTTCACCAGCGCGACCAGCGCATCTTCGCTGACGTCGTCCGGCAGATGGTGATCGAACGGCCGCATACCCGCCTCGACGACCGCCTTTGACTTACTGCCGACATAGGCCCTGCTGGCGGGATTTTCACCGACAAGGACGACTGCCAGTCCCGGCGTCAGGCCCCTCTCGGCGACAAGCCGGCGTGTTTCGGTGCCTACGGCGGCGCGCAACTCGGCAGCGATCGCCTTGCCGTCGATGACCCGGGCAGTCACGGCGTTTTAGTAGACATTCGGCAGGATATAGAGCGCGATCACGTAGCGAATGAACACGATGATCAAAAATAGAATCACCGGGGAAACATCGATGCCGCCCAGATTAGGCAGCATGTTACGAATCGGTCGTAACGCGGGTTCGGTGATGCGATAAAGAAAATCGCCGATCATCGAGACCACCGGGCTTCGCGTGTTCACCACGTTAAAGGCGACAAGCCA
>Ga0302326_10023949_pt1 | contig 12422 bp, 8 predicted proteins | sample Palsa_T0_3_FD_202264 | JGI IMG/M metagenome (GOLD analysis project Ga0302326, IMG submission 202264) | Peat permafrost microbial communities from Stordalen Mire near Abisko, Sweden - Palsa_T0_3 | ecosystem: Environmental > Terrestrial > Soil > Palsa > Peat permafrost | place: Sweden: Abisko...
AGACCCATCGGCATAACTGGTGGGGTGGACACCCCCGTCAAATCGATGCTGATTCACATAGTCAGATGATTATGCACGAGCATGATCATAACGAAGGATCCGACCATTCGCATAGCGGCGAACATGGGACGCCTCGCGCTGCCGGTGGGCTTTCACCCGGCGGCCTACTCGCATTGGGAATAACAGGTGGCATTGTACCTTGCCCGGCCGCACTGGTGGTCCTGTTGGGTGTGCTCGCATTCCACCGCGTAGCATTCGGCCTCTTTCTTATTGTCGCATTCAGCGCTGGCCTGGCCGCGGTGTTGATCGGCCTTGGCTTGGCGATGGTCTATGCGGGCCGCTTCATGAGCCGCTTCGGCGCACAAGGCCCTTTGACCCAGCGCTGGCTGCCACTTGCCTCTTCGGCCGTAATTACGATTATCGGCGTAACTCTAACATTGCAATCGCTGATCACTGTGGGCGTCCTTCGCATCAGAACTTAATCGACCACTAACGCTCCAGGGAGTATCTCGATGAATTTTGACACGACGGCGCCGCTAGGGATCGCTTTGCTTGGATTGCTAATGGGAATGCGGCACGCGACAGATCCGGACCATGTAATTGCCGTCACGACCATTGTGAGTCGCGAACGCCACCTTACTGCCGCGAGTCGCGTCGGCATCGTATGGGGCATCGGTCACACGCTGACCGTTCTGGCGGTGGGCGCCGCGATTATAGTCTTCAAGATTGCGATCCCGATCCGGCTCGGCCTTGCAATGGAATTTGCGGTTGCCGTCGTGCTGATCCTGCTTGGCGTCGGCGCTTTCGCGAGCCTCGTCCAACTGGTCGTGAGGCACATCGCGGGGAGGCCGCTTGCCGACGATTCGACGTTAGTAGTTCATCATCACGAGCATGGTCATGGTTTTGGACAGCATCGTCATCCACACGTTCATCTCAATTCCGGCGAGCACTGCGACTCAGAGAGAGTCGCGCTGCATCACGAGCACAGCATGCCCGTGGGAGCACTGTCGTCGTTTGCGATACGGCGGCCGCTGTTAAGCTCCTTCAGCGTCGGCTTGGTGCATGGACTCGCAGGCAGCGCCGCCATCGCGCTATTGGTACTGAGCGCGATTCCACAGCCACTCTGGGCCACGCTCTATCTGGGTATTTTCTGTCTTGGTACGATTGTCGGGATGGGATTAATCACCACCGCGATCGCGACGCCCTTCGCGGTTGCAGCACAGCGGATGTCATGGACGCATCAGGCCCTCGTCACAGGCTCAGGACTTTTGAGCTTCGGGTTTGGACTATTCCTGGCCTACCAACTGGGTGTAGTTGATCACCTATTCGGCACTCTCCCCATCTGGACGCCGCAATAATAGATGGTGGAAAGATGATTGAGTCCATAGTAGTGACAGTACTTGAGCGCACGCGGTCGATGTCTTGAGGATGCTCTATCATCGTCATAGCGGGGGAAACCACCCGCACGTTCATCGTCATGATGCCGGCGATGAATCGCACCCCCACCACCATCACGGACATCACGACGGGGACCACCATTCGCACGGCCATGGCGATCACGCCTACGACGTACACGGCAATGAAGCCGCAATCGTCGCAAGCGATCCCCATCGCCTCGAGCATTGGCACTTCGATCGCCCATTCGAGGGCGTCGCTATCGCATCTTTCCCCGACCTCGCGACCGACTTCGATCCCACCGTCATAGTATTCGCCAACCATGATCTGAAGTGCCTGCCGGTGGCAGCCCGTCCGCCGCCCGCCCTCATCCAGGCTTCTTTCTAAATCGTTCCTTTCGAGATTTCCCCGGCTTCGGGGCCGGAGGAGCGCCGTCGTCATGCGCGACGAGAGTGCATTCGCCGGCGTGCGCCGAGTTGAGAGGACTTATCCGTGGTGATTTCACCTTCGAGGATGTCGAGGGCGACGCGGTGCTGCGTAAAGATCCGCACTGCGCTCGCATTCGCGCCTCTGATCATATTGCTGGCTATCGGCGACTCACTCGCCGCCGAGCCTGCCGCGGGAAGAACAACGGATGCCCTCGGCCGGCCGGTGACGAACGCGCTGGTGATATTGCGAGCGGCGGACGGTCGCACCGTACTTCGCACCACGAGCGGCGAGCACGGGCAATTCACGCTGCGCGCGCAACTGCCCGGGAGTTACGAGCTGATAGTCCAAAAGCCCGGCTTCAAGCCTGCCAGTGAAATTCTCGTCTTCCCGGCCACGGCCGGAACTCCCCGTCACCTCGTGCTTGAGTCCGTACGGGCATTGACTGTTCCCGTCACTGCAAGCCGCGCCCACCTGCAAAATGGACTAACCGCCACCGGCGTCAGCAAATACACCTTCACCGCTCGCGATATCTCGGGTCTTCCGCAGGCCGAAGCTACCCCTCTCAACCAGGTGTTGTTGCAGATGCCGGGCGTTGCGCTCGACCAGAACCAGGAGATTCACATCCGCGGCGAGCATGCGGGCATCCAGTACCAGATGAACGGAATCCTGCTGCCGCTCGACATCAACAACGACCCGACCTTCACCCAGCTGCTCAACTCGTATTTCGTCAACAGCGTCAGCCTGATCGATGGCGTCCTGCCGGCCGAGTACGGCTACCGCACCTCAGGTGTAGTCGAAATCAGCACTAAAAACGGCTGCGATAACGCGCACAACGAGTTCACTATCTACGGCGGCCAGCGGGACACAGCGCAGCCCAGTTTCGAGCTCGGCGGATGCAGCGGAAGGTTCAGTTACTATCTGACCGGCGTCTACACGCACTCCAATCTGGGCCTCAGCTCCGCGACTCGCGGTCCTGACCCGATTCACGACGCCACCAACCAGGGGCAGGGGTTCGCCTACCTCACCTACTCGGTAAGTCCGACGACGCAACTGAGTCTGATCACCGGAATGACCGTCGCGAGCAATCAGTTCCCCAACGTGCCCGGCGAAACGCCGGAGTTCAAGCTAAGCGGCGTTGCTCCCGCTGATTTTCCATCGACCGACATCGATTCGACCCTCGACCAGCAGGACTACTACGGAGTCCTCGCGTTGAACGGCGCGCTCGGCTCGAATGCCGACTACCAGCTCGCCTACACGATGCACTACAACCGCGAAAACTTTAATCCCGACGATATAAGCGATCTCATCTACCAGGGCCTCGCTCCGAAAGTCTTCGACAGCGATTTTTCAAACTCCGCGCAGGGCAATCTTACTTATCGATGGAACGATCACAGCTTCCGCGGCGGATTTTACTTCGGCGAGTACGGAGTTGAAGCGGACAACACGTCGCAGGTATTTCCGCTCAAGGGTGGCGTGCCGCTGACCGTCCCTATTTCCGTCACCACCGACCTCAACAAGATAAACCTCGTCTACGGCGTCTATCTTCAGGACACCTGGCAGCTTAACGAAAAGCTGAGTGTTAATTTCGGCTCGCGATGGGATCGGGCAAGCGGCCTCGTCAACGACAGCCAGTTCAGTCCGACGATTAATTTTGTCTACAAGCCGCGCCGCGACACCACTATCCACGCCGGCTTCGCGCGCAACTTCCAGATCCCGAACTTCCAGGGCATTTCGCCCGGCATCAAGGCCCTGCAGCACACCACCGGCGGAGTCGGTCCCGGCATCCCCTTGAACGTCAGCCTCGACGCGGAAACCGACTACACCTGGGACGTCGGCTATACCCATCAGATCACGCCGCAGCTGGTGCTGTCGCAGGACGGTTACTTCCGGATGGATCGTCGCTACATAGATGAAGGCCAGTTCGGCTTCGTGCCCGTTGACGCGCCCTTCAACTACGTCAGAGGCTACGGCGCCGGCCTCGAAAACTCGCTCACCTACAATCTCTCCAATCTCACTCTGCGATTCTCGTCATACGTTGCGCGCGAAGAGGTCCGCGGCGTCGCCACCGGCCAGTACAACTTTCCTCCGGTTGCCCAGCTCAACTACATCGATCGGCATTTCATCGTACTCGACCACACGCCGCTGGTGGGTGGCTCAGGCGGCGCGGCTTGGAAATGGAAGACCTGGCAGTTCACTTTCGACGGGCTGTTCAGCAGCGGTCTCCGCGGCGGCTTTGCCAACCGGACTCAGCTGCCGAAGGTATGGCAGTTCAACCTGAGCGCCGCTAAATCCCTCGACCTGCCGCTAGTCGGTCACATCGAGAACCGCGTCATCCTGCTCAACGTCTTCGATCGCATCAACCTGATTCGTCCCTCGACGGGTATCGGTGTCTTTCAATCCGCCTACGGACCGAGAATCACGGTGTACGACGCGCTGACAATTCCGCTCCCGCCGCTCTAAGTGGCCGCCGCTCTGTGCTTTAGCAAGAGTGACCACGCCACTAAGAATCTTTCGTAGGAGCAAACATGTTCGACTGACCGATCTGAGATTTCATCGCCCCGTTGCATAAACTTAGCTTCGAGCGCGGGCGGAAGGCCTCAGAGGTCATCCGCTTCTCCCTCTGGCGTGATGGCGCGGCTCGCCTCATAACCGTGGATTGATAGGATTGAAACTGGCGACTGGTTTAACGTCCGGTTGCCAGGTCGGGCTGGCGAGCGGGGACGCTGGCCCCTTCTTTTAGCTGCCTAGCCCGATGAATGCGTTTCACCCGCGTGTCGATTTCTCTCACGCGGCTCTAGCTGATTCCAAGTCGCGTTGTGACAGCTGCGACCGATAGTCGCCGCTTCGCAACACTATCATTTGACGTTGGCGTTAGGTCAGTCTCAAATTCGCCGCGATTGCGACTATCGGTGTTTTCGGCTGGCCAGACGTCCCGCCGCGCAGCCGCTCAGGCCGAAGTCCGCGACCAATCGCAGCATGTCGGAAGCGATGGAGTACCGTGCCGCGCATGGAATGCCGCTTCCTACCATGCGCAACGGACGCCCTTACATGGTGAAGCAACTCTCTCAGCGTTTATCGCTTCCCACGCGCCCAGGTATCGGCGTCGTTGATTGTTCACGAACACAAGAAAGCGCTTACCGGATATACGGATCCTCTAGAGTTTGTTAACCGCCGTTCAAATCCTCCCAGCAGCACACTGAACAGAATCGATCACTGCAACCCGGACTGTGTGGCGCTCACCAGGCAAGTCGCTGAATGGGCCGTCCCGAGGTAGTCGGGACAGCTTTGGGGGCCCGTAACATGGAAATAGATATCTGTCGTGATGCTCGATGCGCTGACGTCTGTTTCGTTGTCGACGATAATTCCTGAAGAAGCGTTCGTCTCTATCAGCGTCCCCAAAACCGCCGTCGGAAACCCACTGGTAATGTTGAGAGACATAACACACCCTGTGGTGCCCGCCGCAGCACCGGCGCATCGTCCACCCAATCCTGCGAAAAGCCAGTCTGTGGCCCCAGATTGGTTGAACACCTCCGTGAGGTCAGTGCTGCAACTCGCGTTCGTGCTTGCCACATTCCCCAACTGCAAGGGGCCGCCGACTCCGGTCGGATTCATCACGCCAGCACCATTGAATCCGAAGGCAAAGAGTTGCGCGTCGCTGTTCGTGTCCACTCCACACACGTAGAACTTTCCGCTGGAAACGCTCGTGTAATAGTTATTGTCCGGCTGCCCTCCGAAAGCCGTCGCCGTGCCTACGGTACCGACGGTACCGGTCACCGCACTTGCAGCGCTGATTTGTGTGTCTGTTTGAACCACGAAAGTTCCAGGCGTCGCGCCAGTTCGTCTGCCCGAAAAAAAGATTCTGCCGCTGGAAGAGTCCACAATTGTGGGATCGCCAATAGCGCTTGACGCACCAAAGGAAAAGTTGTTCGAACCTAGACAGGGCGTGACCCCTGTCGAACACGATCCCGTCGTCGAACCGGCGGTCTTTACGAAAAACTCCGTTCCCAAAATAGATCCAACAAATACATTTTCCGATACCGAATCGTATACAGGGGCCACCAAAGCTACGCCCGAAACCACATTGACGGGCCAGCCAGCCGCAACCGCTGGAGGAATCGCCGGGGTTGCCTGGAAGACTGGCGTGATCGCATAGAGTTTCCCGCCATCGTCGGTCACGTATGCCGTATCGGAACCATAGTCAACGAATGGGGCAGTTCGATTGGCAGTTGCGCTGGTGTACTGCAAACTGTATTCGCATGGAGCAGCGGCTCCGTTGGTTGCACAATTCGGAAGCGCGGAAGTATTAAATGCAGTAGGAAAGGCGGACTCGACGTTCTGGACATCTCCGGAATGCCACTTAAGCACGTGGAATACCGCTCCGCCATTAGCCGCCGACGCCGTTTCCACGAAAGCTATTAGTGTACCATCGAGCGATAGCGTCGGCGCCCCATTCATCGCTCCGGCCGCAGTCGAGGCATTGTACTCAAATATCGCCTTAGGGGCCGTACCGGAGCAAAACTGGGTGCCACCCGCAGTGCTGACATAGAGATTATTGAAGCCAATGACATTGAAGGTTCCGGGAAAACTGGCACCTCCTCCTGGTTGCGTTACCACTACGAAATCATTGGTGCAGCTGGGTGACGGGTTTGAACTAGTGAAAGAAAACTTGGCCGGATACTCGAGCACACTGGAAACCGAAACTCCAAGGCTCTGATTCCAGTCGTGGTGAAGACGTTTTTTCCGGCCAACGCGGTGATCCCGCCCTCGATTCTCATTTATTTCTCCATCGCCGACAAATCGCTCATCCATCGTGGACAGTTGGGCAGTCGCGATCGCGGACGCGTCGAGCGCCTCTACTGAATTGGTGTCTTGTGATCCACGGCGTTGCAATTGCTGAAGCCAGTAGCGTGGCTCATTGCGGAGACTGGATAGATCTGTCTTCACGTTTGACGAGGAGAAAATCACGTGGCGGTGTGTCCAATCGCTCGGAACGCCGCCAACACTTACCAACTGGAATGCTTCAGAACTGGGTCCCTCTCCTTGGGCAAATATAGGGGACGCCATCAGACACAGGCCGATACCGACTAGCAGTTGCACCGGCCACAATTTCATACACTCTCTTACTCGGATGCGCGAACTAGTCTGCTCGGTCGAATACGACACGAGTTTCCAAACGTTCCAGCGATCTTGATGACGTCGCAAGGCAACATTTCGGCGTCGGTCACCGCGATACGTGATGGTGCGTTCAGTCCGAAACGCCAGTCGCATTTTTACGCGCCTACAGTTACCGTTCGATGTCGCTTCTTTCCGCGAACTAAGACCCGCCGGTTCTGACATTTCTGCCGGTTGAGCAATCTGACGATGCTGATATTCCCGCTCGCATCGCTTACTTTTGGATAACAAGTTCAGCGTTTTCAGCATTGGTACCCCTCCTTGTTGACGAGAAACAGCTACCGATCCAACTTATTGTGTTATTTTATAACTGATGGTAGGGCTTTGGAGTTTATTATAGGACCTGTTACGTGCGATTCTAGCCGCAGCCGCCGGTGTAATGGTTCTGCGAAGAACAGCGCAGTTAGCTAATTGTGTTATAAGAGGAAGGGTGAACTGAAGGAGTAGCGTAACATCACGCGGGACTGGTCACTATTAGATGGTAAAAGGCGGCAACGAAGAAGAGCCAACGTGCCGGCCTGGCAAGGCGTGTCGCGAGACAGCGCTGCAGGTGCGGAAACACAGCGACCCGTGCTCTCAGAGGGCACACGGCGCCCCGTGTTATGAGAGGAACGGGACAGGTCGACCGTCAATGGCCAATGGCGGGCAGTTTTTGGGGTAGAAAGGTTCTGCGGACTGGGCTGGCCCCCCTCGTCCAGTTGGCATCGGGCTGGCGTAGCTTTCGCACGCTGGCCCGTTCTCAAATAGAGGCTTCGACTGGTTGGAGAACGATCAGAATTGCTTGGCCCGCTCGGCGCCCGTCATCGCGAGCCACTTGATGTAGTCTCGATCGTCAGCATCGCAGAGTCCTCCGCACGCGTCGCACCACGAGATTGTGACTCGGTCTTGGCCCCCGCGAAGCTTGTGAGTCTGGACGACGCGCGCCTGCCCCGTCCCGCCACGGTTCGCGCACTTTGTATACTCGTAGTCCTGTTTCATGACTATAACAGTTGGTTATCAGAAGTCGCGCGACGGACAACTTCATAGCAGTTGACTCTGGTATCAAGGGGATCGCGGTCCACAGCGGGCCGCGCTGGGCGAGGCGGATGAATCGGGCCAGTGTAGCAGTTACCGCAAGAGGTGTCGGGACACAGGATCTCTCTAGCTCGTGTACCACTGATTCCGAGCTTCCGACCGAGCCGACGCGACACCCGAACCCCTGCCTCAGCTTGAGTTGTATTTCGCAACACGCATCCTCAGAAAATAAGACCTATTTCGCGGTGGTCCTTCTTGCGGTTCTGGGTTAAAAGATTTCTGAGAATGAGGACACTCTGATGGCCAAATAGACTTGGATCGAAGTCGCACTGAATGGCGAGTGGACGCGGCGGCTGCAGCCTCGGATTCCGATCACTGCGGAAGAAATCGTGCGCGAGGGCGTCGCATGTGTGAAAGCCGGCGCTGCGATTGTGCATGCCACACCCTCGACCCGGACACTGGAAGACAGAACAACGACATCGAGAATTGCGTGACGTTTTTGTCGGGCATAAGGTCCCAAGTCGATACGATCGTGTATCCCACGGCGGTACCGCCGCCGAATCGCAGTGACTGGAAAGAACGCTACGCGACCGTGATGGAGGTCTGCCGGCGCGGTGTCGCGGAATGGGGCTTCATCGATCCAGGTTCGGTCAACCTCTGGAGAGCTGACGCCACGGCACTCGACTACAACAACGACCGCGCAATCTATGCGAACTCTCCGGGTTTTGTTGAATACCAGGTGCAGCAGGCTGAGGAGCACCAATTTCATCCGGCGTACGCCTGTTATGAGCCCGGCTTCGTGAGACACGGGCGATGCTACATCGGCAGCATCCGCGAACGCCAACCCCGATTTATCGTTTTATGTTTACGTCGGCATTTACGTTTTAGCTTTCCGCCCGAGCGATGGGCATTGGATGCTTATGTGAAATTGCTGGAGAGCGTCGCGCCAGGTGCGCCGTGGATTATTGCAGGTTTGGGCGTCGATATGCTGCCGTTGATTCCAGCGGCGGTTGCGATGGGTGGACACGTCCGGGTAGGCCTCGAAGACGCGCCGCACAACTCCAACAGATCGAATCTGGAACTGGTGGAAGCCGCGGTGAACGCAATCCACAAGGTGGGCGGTGAGCCCGCCACTGCCGCCGATGTGCGATCGACGTTGAAGGCTTGGAAAGCTCGAACTTCCTGACGCTCATTGTGGTTTGACGATCGCGAGCGCTGTCGAGAATCCCTAGGGCAGCGAACTTACCGGGAGCCGTTGCCGACGTCGATCTTTCCATCAAGACACCGGCTTGATGAGGTCCGTTCGACTATGACCGCAAGCTCGGGCAAGTACTCGATTCTTGAGATGGGGCGTTTTCTTATTCTCAAGAAGATTGCGTCTTCCCCAAGTCGGAGCACTGCACCTGATCCACGCCCACTGGCGTCTCCCCTGATGGCTCGTTCGGATGCCTGTATGAGTGAAGGTTTGCGACCGTGTTCGTTGAATTTCGCCCGTTAGAGTGATTCTGGCGCGGGTTTGCGCACTGTCCCACCGCTCCAAGGTACTGTCAAACCTGGTTGTGCCAGCCGCACTGCGAAGTCGTCATCGAGCGCGAACGTGCTCGCGCCCCTGAGGGCAAGGCGGCCTGATTTCTACGACGGTCGTTCGGTCATTGTACCAAAGTACTATATATCCCCCACGAAAACTGGACTAATCTGCCGTCCTCCGGTCTGCGGCAGTACAAAGCCGCAGCGGCTGAAGATTCACAGAAAGAGCTTTCATGGGTTGGCCCATCTCGGAGGTTCAATGACCCGAATCAAGGACGTTCTTAAAACCATCGGTTCAATTGCGTTGTACGTTTCGAGTGCCTGTGTGCTTGGGCTCTCTCTGATCGCGCCTGCTGCGGCCCAGCCTTCAGGCGACGATGTCATTTATCTTGATCAAGGATGGTCGCAGGCGGATCGGCAGTGGTACTACCAGGTATCTCAAGGTTCGGAAGTGATGTCGTACGACATCTTTCTGAACCTGGAGGTCGCCGGCAGCCAGGAACTCTTCCGCTCCGATACGAATAGCGATCGCTACGGGCTCACCACACAGCCTGCGAATCCGCAGAACCCGGACGCGTTGCCGGTAGGACTGACCAAGACGGTGGTTACTGAAGGACGCTGGAAAGGCGAGCATATCGGCTTGACCTGCGCCGCCTGCCACAACACGCAGCTGAATTACCGAGGGAAGAAGATCCGCATCGACGGGGCCCCCGCAAATAAATTCGACTTGATGGCATATGTCTATGCCCTTGATGATGCGTTGCAGGCAACATTGAATGACTCGGCGAAATTCGATCGCCTGGCCGCGCGTCTTGGAGCGTCGACCCCAGACGCGAAGAGTGAGCTGCGTAAACGCTTTGAGATCGACGCCGGGCGCGTGCATGACTATCGCACCCGCACCCTGGTAACACCTTCACCCTGGGGGCCTGCCCGGATGGACGCCATCGGGTTGATCGTCAATCGGTTGGTTTCCGTACAACCGAACATTCCAGAGAACTGGTCTACACCGCTCGCGCCGACCAAACCCCCGTTTCTCTGGAACGCCCCGCAAGGTTCGTGGACACAATGGCGCGCCGTTCAACAAGATCCGATCAATCGTAACCTGACCGAGACTATGGGCGTGTTCATGCCATTGGATCTGACCTCCAAGTCACCTGAGGAAGGGCTCTTCGATTCGAACGCAGCAATACTTAATCTTGAGAAGATCGAGGACGCGTTGACTCGTTTGGCGCCTCCCAAATGGCCCGAAGATGTGTTCGGAAAGATCGACCGCGAGAAGGCCAAAAAAGGCGAGGTACTCTTTGCCGCCAACTGTGCGAAATGCCACAACTCCTATCCCTATACGTGGACGGAACCCAACAAGTATGGCAAGCGCTTCCTCGAAGTTGGGTTGGTGCCACAAAAATATGTCGGCACTGATCCGATGCAGTTCGAAGACCTGAGACCCTACGTGCTCACCGCTCAGTTGAGCCGCTATCTGCCACCGCCTTATAAGGGTGAGGAACTCATCCCGACGGGCGCTCTCTATCTCATTCTGCAGAAGGCAATCCTTGATACGGCGCTGAGTAAAATCAAACTCACCGACGCGGAAACCATCAAGCTGCATGGCTATCGTGAATTTCCGTTGCCGCGTCCACAACAGGGAAATTACAAGGCAGCGCCCCGCGATGGAGTTTGGGCTACGCCGCCGTTCCTGCATAACGGATCAGTGCCCAGTCTCTACGACTTATTGACTCCGGCTAAAGAGCGCCCGAAAAAATTCTACCTCGGGCGAGAGTTCGATCCCGTGAAAGTTGGGTTGGACACAAGCGGAAAGTCGGGGACCTTCCTGGTCGACACAACTCTGACCGGTAACTCCAACGCCGGTCACTCCTTCGAGAACGGCCCTCGCGGAAATGGCGTCATCGGTCCCCTTTTGACGGATGAGCAGCGCTGGGATCTGATCGAGTATCTGAAATCCATTCCCGGGGAAGCAGGTCGAGTAACGCCGTTTGGCGGCCCGCCGAATGCGCAAACGGGGCATGGTAAGTGGTCAGGAAATGTAGCGCCGTGATACTTGGGCCAACGATTTAGGAGAATGCCACGATGTCTGATCACGTAGATGGTCCGCGGTCGATCGGCGATCCTGCCGCCGACCTCTCTGACCTGTTCGCATTCACGAGTCCCGAAGATCCGAGCCGGACGGTGCTTGCCGCTAATGTCTTTCCGTCGGCGGGCGCGAGCGCGATATTCTCCAACGCGATCACTCATTCGATCGTAGTTCGCCGTGCGACTGTGGCCGGCCTTGGTGACAATGCCAAGTTCAAGACCGGCGACACCGAGTATCGCTTCAGCTTTCGGTTTGACGTCCTCGAACGAGCGACGGGAGGCACAGAACCCGTCCAACGCGGCACCTGCACCTTACCCGATGGTCAGACTCTCCGTTATGTAGTCAATGACGAAAAGGGCGCGTCGACGCCGGACGGTATCTTCCGGGTATTTGCGGGCCTGCGTTCCGATCCTTTTTTTCTGGCTTGGCTACCGGCGATTTTGAAGAGGGTCCCCAACCTGCTCCAGCACGACAACGTACTTTGCATCGTGGTCGAATTCGACACTGGCCGCCTGCTCAAACCGGATCAAAGTTCGCTGTTCGGGGTTATTGCTGAAACATGCCCGCTGCCCCGGTCCGACAGCCTGATCGGACATGAACCCCCGCGTATCGACTGGGTCGGCCGCCCCGAGCAAACGAACATGCGACTTAACAATCCTGCGATGGCTGGAACGGACGACTTGCGTGACCTGTGGAATCAGCAGACTCCTTTTGCGATCGCTGAGGACCTACAACCTATATTCCGCAAACGCCTGTTGGACAGCCTGACCAATTGGGACATGCGTGATGGCAAGGC
>Ga0302326_10023950_pt1 | contig 12422 bp, 11 predicted proteins | sample Palsa_T0_3_FD_202264 | JGI IMG/M metagenome (GOLD analysis project Ga0302326, IMG submission 202264) | Peat permafrost microbial communities from Stordalen Mire near Abisko, Sweden - Palsa_T0_3 | ecosystem: Environmental > Terrestrial > Soil > Palsa > Peat permafrost | place: Sweden: Abisko...
AGCCGCCATGGCGCCCTCGCCTGCAGGGACAGCCTGCTGCATCAACTGGCCCCGGCGGCGCACGGTGCGGACGGCCGCTGAAAACTCGATAGCCCCGGCCGCGGTGTTGGCTGAATACTCCCCCAGCGAATGCCCGGCGAGATAATCCGCAGTTGTGCCGGCCGCGGCCAGGACACGCAGCGCCGCGACAGATACGGTAAAGATCGCCGGTTGGGTGAACTCGGTCAGGCGCAGCTGCTCTTCCGGCCCGTTAAAGCAGAGATCCGCAAGGTCGAAGCCGAGGGCATCATTGGCTTCCTCGAACGTCTGCCTGGCGAGAGGGAAGGCGTTGGCCAGGTCACGTCCCATGCCGACGCTTTGCGAACCTTGACCGGGGAAGAGAAAAGCAGTCTTGCTCATGTTTATTTAGTGAAGCGGCTGGACCGGAACGCTCATCCCAGGCTCGGACGCAGCATCATCGGCCGGACGTCGGCAGGCAAACTCCTGCTCCAGCTGCTGGTTGATACCCGCTTGCGCGAATTCAGCGGTCACGCGAATGCCGTTATAGATGGCGCGGTCATTGGAAGAGCCATGGTTCACGATGCAAACCCCACGAATTCCAAGCAGCGGGGCGCCGCCGTATTCGGAGTAGTCGAGGCGCTTCTTGAAGTCGTTAAACGCCTTGCGTGAAAGCAGCGCGCCTACTTGCGCGGTGACGGTCGAGTTCAACGACTGGCGAAGCAGGTCCCGCACCAGGCGGGCCAACCCCTCTGAGGTCTTGAGCGCGACATTGCCGACAAAACCGTCACAGACCACAACGTCGGCATTGCCGTTGTAGATGTCGCGACCTTCGACATTGCCGATGAAGTTAATCGAGAGCTGCTTGAGTAGGGGAAAGGCCTCGCGGGTAAGATCGTTGCCCTTACCCTCTTCTTCGCCGATGGAGAGCAGGCCAACCCGAGGGCGAGGGATCTTGAGCACGCTGCGCGCGTACATTTCGCCCATCACGGCAAATTGCTCGAGATTGTGCGGCTTGCAGTCGACATTGGCGCCCACATCCAGCAGCACGCAGGGCGACCCGCTAGTGCTTGGCAGCGTTGCGGCCAGCGAAGGACGATCCACCCCTGGCAACGCCCCCAGCACCATCTTGGCCAAGGCCATCGCGGCGCCGGTATTGCCCGCAGTAAGAAAGCCGGCGACCCGGCCTTCTTTGACCAGGCGCAGGCCGACGCGCATGGTACTCCCCGGCTTCTTGCGGATCGTGGTCGCGGCTTTCTCGTCCATGGTGATCCATTCCGTTGCCGGAACGATCACGATGGGCAGTTCCTCGCCGCCCGTTGCCTCATGCAACGCGGAGCGGAGACGCTCCTCAGGACCTACCAGGTGAACCCGAACGGGAAGGTGACGGCAGGCGTGGATAGCGCCCTTGATTTCGGGCTCAGGAGCCTTGTCCGATCCCATGGCATCGAGCGCTATGTCCGTCAGCAGCATGGATGAGGCTGGAGCTAAGCTTCCTTGGCTTCGAGCACTTCGCGACCCTTGTAGATGCCGCATTTGGGACACGCCCTATGGGGTAGCTTGCGCTCGTGGCAGTTAGGACACTCGGAGACGCCGATGGGAGTGAGCGCGTCGTGCGAACGGCGCTTGGAGGTGCGGGCCTTGGAGTGGCGCCGCTTTGGATTAGGCATTGCAAAATTCCTTTCAGGCGTTCTCGCAGACTGCCCTTATCAGATGCCTGGGCTATAGCCTGTGATCGCTTGCAACTTTACGTTTTCATCCTGCTGCGGAGATCGGCCAACGCTGTCCACCGCGCATCGGCTTGGCTTGCATCGCAAGCACAGATCTCGGTGTTGAGATTCCGTCCACAGCGAGGGCAGAGTCCCTTGCAGTCTTGCCGGCAGAGCGCTTTCGACGGCAGGGAAAGCAACACCTGCTCGCGCAATACGTCTTCCAGCGCAAGACGGCCTCCCTCATAGTACCCGATTTCGGTGTCAGAGGTCGAGATGGCGTGCTCGGGGGCGTCTGCATCGACACCGATGGGGCGGAATAGCAGGTCAAAATGCTCTTCGAGCCGTTGCGCCACGGGATCCAGGCAGCGGGCACAGGGCATCTCAAAGTCACCCTGGTAGCCGGCGCGCAAACGGATGTCCTCGATCACATTGTGGCCCCCGCGGTGCTCGGTGATCAGATCGGCGCGGCCGCTCACCGGCATGGCGTCGATTTGACGGATCCCGGAGCCATAATCGATAGAGCCGGCGGGAATGGTCTCGCTGAATTCGAGCGGCTCGCGTTCTAGATCGAGGACGGTAATCAGTATGGCCATAGCATCCTCCCGGCTCAAAAGCGGTAATACACGGTGATGGTTGGCTCGAGCGTAGTGCGCAACCTATGGCTATCGAGCGACTCCTGATGGAAATCAGGGGTCTTGTACTTCAACCCGCGGAGTTGTGCTCGCGCCCCGAAGCGACTGAGAATCGGGTAGTTGAGCCCCACGCCATAGACAAACTCGGGCAGCAATTGCGACGAAAAATGGGGTGGCGTCACAGCGTTCAGATCGGTGATTGTGCCCATCGGGGAGAAGTAGATAATTCCCCCACCCAGGGTTAGAAATGGCTGAACCCCGTAAACCGTCGGCGACTGGAGCAAGTAGGCGAAGCTGATGTCGGTCACGTTATCCGCCAGCTTCACTATGCCCTTGTTGTAGGCCTCGGAAAAGCGGGTGTAGCCGAGGTTCGCTTCATATCCCAACCAGGGGCGGTACGGCTGGCGAAAACTGACGAGGGCTCCGCCCGACTCGGTCGTATCTTCGCGAATGAAGTTGCCATTGGAGGCACCGGTAACCTGATAAAAGCCGCCCAAACCGAGATCAAATTTCTCTTTGAACTCGGGAACGGTCTGCGCGGTTTGGGTGACCTGCGCAGGGCAAGGACGGGCCCATAGAAAGAGGCCGACTGCCATCAGCGATGCGATGAAAAGATATGGATACTGCCGGCTCCAGGCCGATCGAGGAAAACTCCAGGACTTGTTCAAACTGACACTCTGCATGGTTGCGTCTTATCCCACTATATATGGTTCCATAGGTTGAGCTTGCCGGGCGCCAGACCTGGTCTCAGTGGGGTGGGTGGGCTCTAAGCTGCGGAGAAACACTTCACAGCTTGCGGAAAAAAGTACCCGTTTGGGGAGAAGGCTATCCCTCAGCGGCTAAAACCGAATTCATTGCAAACCAGTTATGGACGGCCTGAAGGCCGTCCCCTTCAACTGCCGCCAATCATCACCAGCGAAGAGGCGAATGCCGGCGACTCCGGCGGCGCCGGCAGCCAGGCAATCCGGGGCATTAGCGGGGGTCACGCCGCCCAGGGCAAAGACAGGCATGCCCTGCGCCTCCGCGCAGGCTCGGCGGAGCGCTTCGAGTCCCTTGGGCTGCCGGGAAAGCTTCTCGAAAACCGGGGAGAAGAGCAGGAGATCCACCTGATCTGCCACGGCCAGCCGGATATCGTCCAGATCATGGCAGGGAACACTGATGATCGCGTCGCGGCCGCGGGAGCGAAAGGACTGGCGGACGCTCCTGGCCGCGCCCGGTGCGGGTTTCCCGGCGAGATGCACGCCATCGGCGGCGGCGGCCAAAGCCAGTGCGGCGGCTTCGGGCGCGGAGATATTGACCAGCAGCTTGGCAGGGTAGCGGCCGATCCTCTCCATCATCTCGCCGGCCAGGGACTGGAGTTGGTGCGCATCGAGATCTTTTTCTCGCAGCTGGATGAAATCTACCCCGCCTGCCGCCCAGCCCTCCACCAGGCTTAAGAGGCGCAGACGAAGCGCGGCGTCATGCCTTTCGAGACACCTCCGGTCCGTAATGGCACAGAGTTGCATGCAGTGGAGTCTAGAGCATTTCTCCTCTTGCTATGGCGGATAAGGGAGGGCGTATGCTAGACGGAGTCATGCAGTGCTTTTGGCAATTTCCATAGAAAACGGGAAATTAATCTCTTCAATTCGTTCTTCCGGTACCCTTCCGACAAGGCATGATTACCTACGACCTACTCATCATTGGTTCCGGCCCCGCGGGGCAGCGTGCCGCCATATACGCCAATAAGCTGGGCAAGCGAGCGGCCGTGGTGGAGCGCATGCGAACCATTGGCGGAGTCTCGGTCAATACCGGCACCATCCCCAGCAAGACGATGCGCGAGGCCGTGATGCACCTCTCCGGCTATAACTATCGTTCGATCTATGGGATGAATTACCGGGTAAAGGAAAAGATCACGATGGCGGACCTCGCGTTCCGGGTTCAGCATGTGATCAAGACCGAGATCGACGTGACCGAGGCACAGCTCTCGCGCAACGGAATCGATGTACTGGCAGGGGTGGCCAGTTTTGAAGACACTACCCACGTCAAGGTGACCAATGAGGGCGGCACCCAGGTGTATGAGGCGAAGAACATCATCATCGCTACCGGGACCAAGCCCGCCCACTCCCCCAAGGTGCCCACCAACGGCCGCACGATCGTCAATAGCGATCAGATTCTCGACCTGCCGAAACTGCCGAATACACTGATCGTGGTGGGCGGCGGCGTCATCGGCGTCGAGTATACGTGCATGTTCGCCGCACTCGGGGTGCGCGTCACCTTGATTGAAAAGCGGCCCAAGCTGCTGGAGTTTGCCGACCAGGAGATCGTAGAGGCTCTGAGCTACCACCTGCGCGACAGCCGCGTGACCATGCGCCTGAACGAGGAAGTGGAAAGCGTGGAAGAGATGCCCGATTGCAGCGTGGTCGCCAACCTGGAGAGCAAGAAGAGGATTTCCGGGGGCGCCTTGCTCTATGCCGTCGGCCGCTCCGGCAATGTCGACGAACTCAACCTGGCTGCAGTTGGCATCGAGGCAGATAATCGCGGGCGCATCCCGGTGGACAAGGATTTCCGCACCAAGACGCCGGGCATCTTCGCGGTGGGCGACGTGATTGGCTTTCCCAGCTTAGCCTCGGTTTCGATGGAGCAGGGTCGTATCGCGGTCGCCCGGGCTTTCGGCAACGAGAACCTGGTTTCCAATCCCAGCTACTACCCGTATGGAATTTATACGATCCCGGAGATCTCCTTTATCGGCAAGACCGAGGAGCAGCTCACCGATGAAGATGTGCCCTACGAGGTTGGGGTGGCCTATTACCGCGAGATCGCGCGCGGCCAGATCCGGGGCGATACGACAGGACGGCTGAAGATTGTCTTTCACCGCGAGACCCGGCATCTGCTGGGAGTGCACATCATCGGAGAGGGCGCCGCCGAACTGCTGCACATTGGACAGGCAGTGATGTCTCTCGGCGGTACTATGGACTACTTCATCGATACAGTGTTCAATTACCCCACCCTCGCAGAGTGCTACAAGGCTGCCGCGTTCAACGGCATCAACCGGCTTGCCCGGGCGGCGGACTGAAAGGGGAGGGCGCATGGACAGAACCATTGGCGTTGTCGTGTCCTCGAGAATTGTTGCGGGGCTCATTGAAGATCACAAGCTGGTTGGACCGCTTCGCACTTATCCGGATAATCCGGATGACCACGAGGCTCTGCTGGAACATCCCTTTGAGAGCCTCTGCCATTTGATCTCGGACCAGGTGGAGGCGCTTCATGCGGAGGGCAAGCTGGATGCGATCGGGGTCGCCCTTCCGGGGATCATCCGCAACGGCATCGTGGAGGACTCTCCTAACCTGGCGCAATTGAAGGGTGCGAATATTGCTTCATCCTTAGCGGAGATTTTTCAGTCGAAGAGGATTGTCGCCCCGTTGAAGACCATGAACGATGCGGATGCGGTTGCGGCGGGGTTGGCCGTCACGCAAGGCCGCATGGATCGCCTGGTGCGGGTGTGGACCATCGGCAACGGCATCGGGTTCGGGCGCTTTCCCTACGCCGAAGGCGTGTGGGAAGGAGGTCACATGGTGGTGACGCTCGATCCCAAGGAAACCTATTGCGGATGCGGTGGGCGGGGACACCTGGAAGGAATCATGGGTTATCGCGCGATGCGCCTGCGCTTCCTGGACATGGAACCGGAAGAGGTCTTTGCCGCGGCCAAGAAAGGCGATAGCCGGTGCATGGATTTCGTGCGCCTCTGGCATCGAGGTCTGGGCGCCGCCACCGCTACCTCCATACATCTGGGCGGGACCGGGCGGTTCTATTACACCGGTCTGAACGTTCGCTTTCTCGATCTGAATCTGCTCAAGGAGTACCTGTGGCAGATGGTCAAGATGAGCCCGCTACAAAGCTACTCGCTGGAGGTGGTGCCGGATGACCCCAAGGTTGCGGTCATTGGCGCAGCGGCGTCCGCTCTGCTGGCGCCGGCCAGCTGAGGGCTTAGGAGTAGCTTCGTTGGTAAATGCGCGACAGCCGGTCGTGCCATCCCAAGCGCTCCGGATCGAACCATGCCCAGGCAAATCCCAAGCCCAGCGGGGCCGCCGCAAGCACGAGGAACAATATCCGCCGGCACATTGCCTTACGGGTTGGGTTCTCGTCCTCGAAGGTGCACAGCGCAATCTTCGCGTAACGCATGCCCGGCGTTCCTTCGGCGAACTTGAAGAAGAGGTATTGATACAGCAGGAAAAACCCTGCCAACACGAAACCAGCGCCGAGCAGCGCAGCTTTGCCAGTGGGCGGATGCGCCGTACAAGCAACAAAGACCAGAATGAAGATCGCAAAGGCGGCGATGACAAGCGCAAGATCAAAGATTCCGGCCATCAAGCGGTCTTCCAGCGGCGCTGTCTTGAGAGGAGTCTCCTGGGTGAGAGAACGACTCTCGTTATGGGCCGCCGGAGCTGCATCCAGCCGGATGGGAGCCCAACGGGCAGGGATCTTCTCGACTTTCACTGTCTTCGAGATGCTCTCGGGGGCCACCTCAAAAATCTTGAGCTGATCCTGTCCCGCCCGTGCGCTCACAAGCAACGGACCTTCCGCCAGGCGCGGACGGATTTTGCGCGGAGCTACCAGCTCCCGCGGAACATCAATAAGATTCGCCGCCAAGGGTTCCACCGCCCCGGTAAATTCCACCTCGTTGTGTTGTGGGGGTTCTGAGGGTTCTGGCTCCTTCGCGTTCACACTCACCGCAGCGACCGGAGCCGCCTGCGATACGTCCTGGGGTTGCGGCGAAAAACAATTACCACCGCTTGCCGGCAGCGCGGCAGAGGCAACCTCCACCCTGGCCAGCTCAGCTGCCAACAGCTCGCTGTATGACGGAGCATTCGCATAGCGCTGCGCTACTTTAGCGGCGAGCCGGGAGGCGCGGGATTCAACCTTGCGTTCAATATCCTCCAGGCCGGGGAGAGGCACCTGCTCCTCCCGGTTGCGTATGCGGCGCGAGCGCGTGGCGGCAAGACGCTCGTTCAGTTCCTTCTTCCATGCGGGCACAATCGCTGTGCCCTCATGGGATACATTCTCTCCGACATTCGGCGAAGAAGGACTCAATTCTGTTCTCCTCTAGTGTGATGCGCATTGCGTGGCCCCGTAAAACGAAGGATAGGGTTGAACACACCCTTAGGCATGTAAACCCGGCTTAGGCGAAATTTGCGCGGAGAAAACAGAAACACGCTTCTTTCTTCACCGGCAAGGGCGATGAAGGTGAGAGAACGAGCCTGCAATGACCAGAGCCGCGGAACCGTCGCATACCTTGGGCAAGGACCTTTTGCTATCCTAACCTCGCCCCTGGTAATGAGAGTCCGCACCTTTTTGTTTATCACAGCGCTAATGCTGTGTCATCTCAAGCTTTGGCCGCAGACGTTGACCAGGCAGTTTCCCGCAATGGCATCCGGGGATACTGCCAAAGGTGGAGCGGAGACGGACCTTGCGAAGGATCGCGTGGCGGTGCAGGACCCACAGGCTGCTTCGGGATCAACCTCTCCCCCCGATGCCCCTGGCTATCCGATTGCCGAGGTGGTTGACACGGCGCCCCCGGGCGTTCCCGTGAAACTCATATCCCATCAGCAGGAGAAGCATGGAAATGTCTATCTGCTAACCGGCGATGTCAGGATCGAATACAAGGATTACATTCTCACTGCAGACAAAGTTTCCTACGATCGCGACACCAGCGACGTCGAGGCCGACGGCCATGTGCAGCTCCAAGGCGGACGAAACAACGAGCTGATCCTCGCCGATCACGGCAAGCTCAACCTGGACCTGGAAACTGGCCGGTTCGAAAACGTGACCGGCAGTGTCGGCCGCCAACCATCCGCGAGCAAGCGCAAGCTGGTGTACACCACCTCGAACCCGTTTCTCTTTACCGGCCGTGTGGTCATCAAGCAAGGGCCGGAACGCTATCAGATCATCCACGGCACAATGACCTCATGCCTGCTGCCTGACCCGGACTGGCGAATCCATTCCGCCCAGATCCGGGTGAACTACGGCGAGGCCCGCGCCAACAACAGTTATTTCACCTTGCTCGGTGTTCCCATACTGTATTTGCCCTACGTCACTCATCCGGTGGATGTCGAAGCCAGGCAAAGCGGCCTGCTGCTCCCGGTCATCGGTACCTCCTCGACCAAGGGGACCATCGTCGGTGAATCGATCTACCTGGTCATCAACCGCAGTATGGATGCCACCTTTGGCACGCAATACTTTTCCAAGCGTGGCTGGTCGCCCAGCGGGGAGTTCCGCTATCGCGGGCGAGGGGAGGATTTCGTATCCGCCCACTTTACCGCTTTGTTCGACCGGGGATTGCCGCCCGATAATCTCAACCAGGGCGGCCAGGACATCCTTTTCAGCGGCCGGCGCGACTTCGACCTGGACGAGCAAACCCGTGCCGTAGCTACCGGCGAGTATCTCAGCTCGTATGTCTATCGCGAGGCCTTTGCCGAATCCTTCGCGCTCGCGGTCGCCTCCCAGGTTACGTCCTCCGCCTTCATCACCCACAATGACAGCGGACGTTCGGCCAGCATCCGCTTTGACCGCTATCAGAATTTTGAAGGCATCACCCTGGTGGGAAACACCTACGATACGCCACAGATACGCATCCTCCATGTGCCCAGCCTGGACTTCGACGCCATCGGTCAGCCACTGGGAGACACGCCTCTGCGCTGGAGCGTGGCCGGTTCCGCAGCCGGGCTGAACCGCAGTGAGCCGGGCTACAGCACGGGCACGATGGGACGCTTCGACCTGTATCCCCATCTCGAGCTCCCGCTGCATCTGGATGGCTGGACGTTTCGGCCAGAAGTGGCTGCCCGCGAGACCTTCTACACCCAGAGCCAGATCCCCAGCGCCACGACCCCCCAGCCGGTAAACGCGAGCGTCAATCGATCCGACCTCGAGGCCAGCTTTGAGCTGCGGCCGCCGGCACTGATGCGGGATTTCAAGGTTCCCTCGCTGGAAAAGATACTAGGCAGCGAAATGCGCCACACGATTGAGCCCGACCTGCAATATCGCTATGTGGCCGGCGTGAATAACTTCTCTTCCCTTCCGCGATTCGACAGCAGCGATGTGGTGAGCGACACGAGTGAAGTGGAGTACTCGCTGACGCAGAGGCTCTTCTTCAAGCATCTGCATCCCAAAGCCTGCAGCAACGATGCTCTTCCTCCACCCGTCAACGGGGTGATCAACGTGCCTCCCAAGTATGGTGAGTGTGGCGGCGACAGCAGTGAGTGGATTACCTGGAAGCTGGCGGCAAAATACTTTTTCGAACCCTATTTCGGGGGCGCCGTGTCCTCTTTGCGGCGGAACGTGCTGAGCTCAACTCTCGACCTGACCGGGGTAAGTTTTCTGAACGGGCCGCGCAACACTTCCCCCCTGATCTCCCGCTTGAAGATCCGCACCAGCGAACACATGGACCTGGAATGGGATGCGGACTACGACATCAAGACCCACCGGATGGACGCCAGCAATGTTTTCGCCAACTACCGGCGGGATAACGTCTTCGCTAGCGTGGGATATTCCACTTTGCAGGCCCTGAATGGGTCTTTCACCTCGGACCTGGCCAGCCAGGTAACGAAGTACAACCTGCTGCGTCTACTGTTGGGATACGGAGATCCGACCAAGCGTGGGCTGAGCGCGGGTGTCAACGCTGGTTACGACTTCGTCCAGAACGCTCTGCAGTATGGCGGCATCCAGTCCTCCTACAACTGGGACTGCTGCGGCCTAAGTGTCGAATACCGCCGCCTGGCTCTGGGCTCGGTACGAAATGAGAATCAATACAGCTTCAACTTCACGCTCGCTGGAGTGGGCGCGGCGGGAAATCTAAAGCACTCAGAGCGAATCTTTTGATGCCGCGCTGCGACACAATAACCGGAGAAATGCTCTAATGGAACCATGGTATGGAAAGGTGGTCTTCTTGTCTGTACGCCGTACCCTGGTTTGGTGCTTGTTGTTTTCGCTCGCCGCAGGCTGTAAGGCCCAGAGCCTCCCCGGCTCCGCATCGAGTAGCCCCTCTCCCGTTCCCACTCCTCAGCTCAACCGGAGAATTGAAGTACTGGTGCGCTCGCAATTCGACGTGCCCCCCCATGTCGACCTGGTTATTGGAGCGACCAGCAAGAGCGAGTTTCCAGGCTACGATAACCTGCCGATTACGTTTTCCAGCAATGGCAAACAGACGACGGTAAATTTTCTTCTCTCCAGCGATGGCAACACGGTTGCGCGCCTGGAGAAGTTCGACATCAGCAAGAACCCCGCAGACATGCTTTCGATTCAAAACCGTCCAACCCGCGGGGCCACCGACGCCAAGGTCACCATCATAAATTTTGACGACCTGGAATGTCCCTACTGCGCGCGCATGCATGAGCAGCTCTTCCCCGGCACGCTCGACCGCTACAAGGGCATGGTGAAGTTTGTTTATAAGGACTACCCTCTGGTGGAAATTCACCCCTGGGCGATGCACGCTGCGGTCGACTCGGCCTGCCTCGCGGAACAGAGCGGCGACGCCTACTGGAGGTTGGTGGATTATGTGCATGGGCACGCGGACGAAGTAACCGGCCCGGCGCACGATAACCATGAAGCCGGCAAAACCCTCGATAAGCTCACGCATGACGAGGGCCAGCGCTCCAAGCTGGACCTTGCCAAGCTCGACGCGTGTACTGCCAAACAGGATGAATCTGCGGTGCGTGCTTCGATGAAGCAGGGAAATAGTCTCGGGGTGAATGGTACGCCGACATTGTTCATCAACGGCGAGCGGCTCTCTGGAGTGCTGCCGGAATCGGAGCTAAGGACTGCGATTGACCGGGCTTTGCGAGAGGCCGGGGTGCAGCCTCCGCCCTCAGTCGCGGAAGCGGAAAAGAAACCGGTAACCACGCCGCAGCCCCCCAAGTAGAGGAGAAAGACCGTTGGAACCGATTGTAGAGCGCGCACTACCTGGCAGCTCCACCGCGCGCAACGCTGTTGCCTGCGCCTCAATGAGCATCGTATTGCTGGGAATTTTTGTTGCAGGATGCAAACACAGCTATGGGCCAGACGTTGTGGCCACCGTGAACGGACAACCAATCCAGGGCGCTGAAGTGGAGAAGGCCTACCGCGACAACCTGGGCAATAACAAGGAACAACCCACCAAGGAACAGGCAGAGGCCACGCGCCTCGGCATCTTGCGGACGTTGATCGATGAAGAGATCCTGCAGCAGGAAGCGAAGAAAATGAACCTGGTAGCCGGCGATGAAGAGGTGGACGCAAAGCTGGCTGAATATAAGGCGCCTTACACCCAGGAGGAGTTCGACCGGAGGCTGCAAGCCGCCAGCATGTCACTGGAGGATTTGCGCACCCAAATCCGGCGCACTCTTACGTCGGACAAGCTCATGAACAAAGAAGTGAACTCGCGCATCAACATCACCGACGCGGACGTCTCCAATTTCTATAACACCAACAAGGCTTCCTTCAACTTTATCGAGCCAAAATACAATATCGCCGACATTGTGGTAACGACGCAGGCTACCCCGATGAAACAGGGGGTGAATCTGCAGAACAGCAAAGCTGGCAGCGACGCGGAAGCGCGCAGAAAAATCGAGATGATACACGGCCGCCTGGAAAAGGGAGAGGACTTTGCCACCCTGGCAATGAACCTTTCGGAGAATCCCCAGGATGCCAATAATGGCGGGAACATGGGGTATGTTCCGGAATCGAGCCTGCGGGATAACGCTCCGGCAGCGTTCGCGGTGATCTCAAAGCTCCAGCCAGGACAGATGACCGACGTGATTCCGGTGATGGATCCGCGCTCGAAGGCGCCTGTGGCCTACGCTATCTACAAGCTCATTGAAAAGCTGCCGGCCGGCCAGCGCGAGCTGAACGACCCCCGGGTGCAACAGGAGATTCGGCAGCAACTGCGCGACAACCGCTCTCAACTGCTGAAAGGCGCCTATTATGAAATATTGCGCGACCAGGCCCATGTTGAGAACCACCTGGCCGAACAGATTTTCAAGAACGGAGTGCAGTGAGGGTGCAGCCGGAGTTCGGTTGTAACTTTGATGGTTTCTTCCGGCAGCCTGGTTGACATGGGCGGAGCGGATGATCGGTT
>Ga0302326_10023952_pt1 | contig 12421 bp, 10 predicted proteins | sample Palsa_T0_3_FD_202264 | JGI IMG/M metagenome (GOLD analysis project Ga0302326, IMG submission 202264) | Peat permafrost microbial communities from Stordalen Mire near Abisko, Sweden - Palsa_T0_3 | ecosystem: Environmental > Terrestrial > Soil > Palsa > Peat permafrost | place: Sweden: Abisko...
CCCGTCGCTGAGCCTGCGCCGCGTGCCGCAGGCGGAGCGCAGCCGAAGGCGGTGCGCATCCGCGGCGTGTAGCCTTCCCGACCTGTTCGGCCGAGCGGCTGCGGCTAGGCCGTGGCGCCAGATCGCCCTGCGGCGGAGGATCACGTGATGACTCGCAAACCCGCACCACGCACAAGTCTGATCACACGCACGACGTGTCGCATCTGCGGCTGCCCTCACCTCGCGCCGGTGCTGTCACTCGGTGAGCAGCGCATCGCGGGAGCCTTCGCGGATCCCGGCGGCGATCAGCCGGTCGAGCGGGCGATCCCGCTTGAACTGGTGCGCTGCGACATGACACGCGATCAGGAAGCGTGCGGTTTGATCCAGACCAAGCACACGGTCCCCGGCTCGATCCTCTACAGCTCCTACTGGTATCGCAGCGGGGTCAACCGCACGATGACCGAGAACCTTCACGGCATCGCCCGCGGGGTCGAACAGATCGTGTCGCTGGAGGCGGGCGATCTCGTCGTCGACATCGGCTGCAACGACGGCACGCTGCTCGACGGCTATCAGGCGCAGGGGCTGCGCTACCTCGGCTTCGACCCCTCGGACGTGGCTCGATACGCGATCGCCAAGGGATATGACGTCGTCAACAACTTCTACTCGGCAGAGGGTCTGCGACAGCGCCGTCCCGACCAGAAGGCCAAGGCGATCACGAGCATCGCCATGTTCTATGACCTCGAGCACCCGCGCACGTTCGTCGCCGACATCGCCGAGGTGCTCGCCGAGCGCGGCATCTGGGTGATCGAGCTGCACTATCTCCCGATGATGCTCGAGGCCAACGCCTTCGACGCGATCGTCCATGAGCACCTCGAGTACTACTCGCTGGCGGTCATCGAGCGGCTGATCGGCGAAGAGGGTCTCGAGGTCGTCTCGGCCGAGCTCAACGACATGAACGGCGGGTCCATCCGCCTGTTCATAGGGCACGCGGGACAGCACACGCGCACGCCTGAGCAGCTCGACGCGGTGACGGCGCTGCGCGTGAAGGAGTTCGAGCTGGCACTCGACGCACCCGAGCCCTACGAGGCCTTCCGCCTCGGCGCCGAGCGGATCCGCGACGACCTGCTCGCGATCTGCAGGAAACTTCACGACGAGGGCAAGAAGATCCACGTCTACGGAGCCTCCACCAAGGGCAACACGATTCTTCAGTACGCGGGTATCGACAGCACCTACATCGAGGCCGCCGCCGACCGCAATCCGGACAAGTGGGGATCAGAGACGATCGCGACGAAAATCCCGATCATCAGCGAGGAGGACTCGCGCGCGCGCAACCCCGACTACTACCTCGCCCTGCCCTGGCACTTCCTTGACGAGTTTCTCGAACGAGAGCAGGAGTTCCTGAAGGGCGGCGGGAAGTTCATCGTGCCGCTACCCGAGGTTCGGGTGGTGGGCGCGTCGTGAGCCGGGCGCAGCGACTGGCCCTGCGGGGCACCTCGCTGATCGCTCCGCTCGCCAGGTCTGAACGTTGAGGATCGGCATCGTCGCCCGCTTTCTGGGGGAACCGATCGGCCTCGGGACCTATGCGGTCAACCTGTTGCGCGCGATCGACAAGCTCGACGACGAGAACGAATACTTCATCTACACGCCGGCGTGGAGTGAGGTGCCACCGCTGGGTCCGCGCTTCCGGATTCGCCGCTCACACGTGCCCCGGCGCTCGCGCGCGGCGCTCACGCTGTGGGATCTGACGTTGCCGGCCGTCGCGGCCGCGCGTGAGCCGGTCGACGTTCTGCACTATCTGCATGTTGCGTTTCCGCCGTTCACACCCGGCAGCCCCGTCGTCATCAACCTGCTGGATGCGATCCCCTGGGTGGTGCCCGGATATCGGTTGCCGAAGCCCTACGATCTGCTCGAACGGCGCGCGGTGCGCCGCGCCGACCTCGTGCTGACGCTGTCGCAGAGCGCGCGCGAGGACATCGAAAGCGTGTTCGGGCTGCCGCGCGCGAAGATCCGCGTGATCCCGCTCGGGGGCCCGGCGCTCGACCCCGAGCCGTCGTCGAAGGAGCCGTACTTCCTGTTCGTGGGCGGCACCGAGAAGCGCAAGAACCTCGGCGCCGTTCTCGACGCCTTCTCGTCGATCGACGGCTTCGAGCTGCGCGTGGTCGGTGCCAACACCGCCTCACCGGTCCACGACTCAAAGCGCGAGCAGAGCGGCGTGCGCTGGCTCGGCCATGTCAGCGAGGAGGAGCTCGTCGAGCTGTATCGCCATGCGACCGCCCTGGTGTTTCCAAGTCGCTACGAGGGCTTTGGGCTGCCGATACTCGAGGCGATGGCGCGCCGCACGCCGGTGATCGCCTCCAACGCGTCATCGATCCCCGAGGTCGCGCGCGGCGGCGCGATCCTGGTCGATCCCGACGACGTCGAGGGTCTGCGGGATGCGATGCGCCGTGTCGGCGCGGACGCCGGCCTGCGCGAAGAGCTGACCAGGCGCGGCGTCGAGGTCGTCTCCGGCTTCGACTGGGATGACACTGCGCGGGACACGGTCGCGGCCTACGAGGAGCTGGGCGCGTCGCGTTGATCTAGGCCTGGAGAAGCGAGGATCCTAGGTTCGCCGGATCACGACCGCTTCGTACAGGTTCCTCATGCGGCGCTTGGCCGACTCCGGGAAGTAGCGTCCGCCGCGCGTCGCGATGCGGTTCACCAGCTGTCGGCGCCTGCGGTCCCAGCGCTGGATCCGCTTGGCGCGCTCGAACCTCCTGAGCTGCTCGCGCTTGACCAGCTCGCGGTCAGACTCGCGTGCGAACCACTCGTTGACGCCCGTTCTCCTGAAGTGCACGTAGCCGTGGTCGGCCATATGCCTGGCGACGCTCGCGTCGCCCTCGACGGAATTGTCCTCGATGATCACGATCCGTGGCCGGTAAATATCGAGGTCAAACCCTTCGAGCACCGACAGCTCGTGCCCCTCGACGTCGATCGTCACGAACTCGAGCTCGTTGAAGCCGGCCTCCTCGAGCAGGCTGTCGAGTGTCGCGGTGCGAACCGTTATCTCCCTGATCGTGCCGCCCTCGCGCCGGATCCACTCGACGCGGTCGGGGGTCAGGTCGAGCGTCGATACCGCCTCCACGCTCTCGGCGACAAAGAACGTCGCCTCGCCGCTCTCGGAGCTCGCCGCGCAGTTGACCACCAGGCACGAGCGATGCCTGCGGATCTCCTCAGCCAGCGCGGGAATCGGCTCCACTAGCAGGCATCGCCATCCACGCTTCTCAAACAGGTAGCTGGCGCTCCCCGTCACGCCGTCGTTGGCGCCGACCTCGACGCAATGGCCAGCGGCGCGGTCGCCGAAGATCTCGGCGAGGATGCGATCCTCAGCGAACTGGGCGTGTGACTCCGCCTCGCTCATCGTCGCATCGGTGCTCATGCCGGGCGCCAGCGGCTGAGAAGCGCCTCGCGGATCTCCTGAGGAATGATCCCGAGCACGAGCAGAGCCGCCACGTACAGCGCCACCCCGAGCACCGCCGCGGCCACCGGGACGAGACCGAGCACGCTCGCGACCGCGCCAGCGACGAGCGTTGCCGCGACCGCGCGCAGGGCGAAGCCGGGGCTCAGGCGCAGTTCCGGTCGACTGCGCGCGAGCGAGAACTCGTAGCTGAGGCCGAGCGTGAGCTCGGCGGCGACCATCGAAATCGCGGCGCCTTTGGCACCGTAGGCGCTGATCAGCGGCACCCCGCACGCGACAACCACGGCAAGCGCGATGGCGCACGACACCAGCATCGGGCGCAGGCGATCGAGCGAAAGCAGCGCGTATCCGCGGGCGCTGATGACGAAGGTGCCGAGCAGCGCCACGGCCAGGATACGGAGGGCTTCGACCGAGTTCCCATAACCCGGCCCGGCTATTACGTGAATGGCAAAGCCAGCGCCGAGGAACAGTCCCAGCGCCACACCGCAGCCGGCGAGCATCATCGTCTCGGCCAGCCTTCGGCTGGCGTAGTCGAAGCGCTCGGAGTCGTCGCGCGCGGCCCGGGCGAGCAGCGGCAGAGCGGAGGAGACGAGCAGCGGCGGAAGCGTCGTGAACGCCAGGAGCACGCGGAGGGACACGCCGAAGTAGCCCGTCTGCGTGGAACTGGACAGCAGCGAAACCATGATCTGGGCTATCTGGAAATAGACGACCGATAGGACGACTGCGGCGGAGTAGGGCAGGATCCGGGCCAGCATCCGCCGCCACTCTCCCGTATCGATCGTGGGGATCAGACGGGAGTCCCGGCCACCGACCACCACGGTTATCACGAGCACCGGGATGACGACGGGAATCTGCAGGGCGAAGAACGGGAGGAGCCCCGCGCCGGCCAGCGCGAGCAGCACCGCCTCGATCGCCACGCCGACCTGGATGGCGAGCTGCATCCCGGCCACCCATCCGAACCGCAGTCCGACCTGGAGCGGGATCGCGCATCCGTCCTGGACGACCAGGAGGACCATGCCGAACCCGGCGATGACCGTCCCGATCACCATCACGGCGGGATACCCGACCACGAGGCCGAACACAACGGCCAGCGAGAGGCCGCCGAACGCGAGCATCACGCGGATGCCGAGGAGGTTGCGCAGGTAGCGTCGCCTGTCGGATCCGTCTCCGGTGGCGTATTCGCGCACGGCGAATCCGGTCAGCCCGAGATCGCTGATGGCCGCGACGATCGCGAGCAGCGCGGTGACGGTAAGGAAGTGTCCGGTGTCGACCACGCCGAGATGACGGATGACGACGGCGCTCGAGGCCACTGTAGCCAGCGTGCCGAGCACATAGCCGCCGAGGCGGAACATGCCTCCGCGGATTACGCTCGGACCGGCCTCGGCGGTGTCGAGGATGTCCCGCGGCTGGCCCCCCGGCGAGTCGGCCAGGGTCGGATCGCCATCGGCCGAGAGCGTGGATACCATTCGGGAACAGGATATTGCACCGTCGGCGTCCCGCTGGCGTGTGAAATTGCCGCGCCGGGCGGCGGGGACGGCCGGCTTTATCCAATGCACATCGCGCTCGTCAACCATCACGTCGGCGGCGAGGCGGGCGGGGGCGGCGGCGTGCGGCTGATGGTCGAGCTGGGGGCCGGACTGGTCAGGCGGGGTCATCGCGTGACCGTCGCCTGTTACGACTTCCTGCCCGGCGGCGAGTTCTCCTACGCGGCGGATCAGCTCGAGATCCGCTCGGTCAGGCGCGGCGGCTTCGAGCTGCCCGCGGGCAACCGGGAGCTCGCGCGCCGCTTCTGGCGCGAGATGCCGAAGGTCGCCCGTCTCGTTCCCCCCGACGCAGACGTGATCAACGCCCACGACTGGCTCGCGCTCCGCCCCGGGCGGATCGCCGCCGGGCGCCTGTCGGTGCCGCTGGTGTGGACACGCAACAACGAATCGCTGTGGGAGCGAGCGATCGTGCCGGCGCAGACGATCACCGGCGACCGCCCGCCTCTGCAGCGTGCGCTGCAGGCCGCCCTGACCTGGCCGGATCTGCTCGACGCCCGCCGGGCCAGCGCGATCGTGGTACTCAGCGCGCAGCAGGCCGACATGGTCCGTCGCAGTTATCGCAAGGACGCCATCGTCCTGCCCGTCGGACCGCCCGCGCACTTCTTCGATCCATCGGACCGCGCGGCGGCGCGTGGCAGGCTTGGCATCGGCGACGACGTCTTCCTGGTCGTGGGCATGGGCACCCTCGCCGAGCATCGGCGGTTCGAGGTCCTCCTCGAGGCCATGTCGCTGCTGGGCGGGGATCCTTCGATCCGCGCGCTCATCGCCGGCTCCGACCACGAAGACCCCGCGTATGCGGACCGGCTGGCTGGAGAGATCACCGCTCGCGATCTATCCGCTCGCGTGAGGATGCCGCGGCAAACTCTCAGCGACGAGGAGCTGAAGGACACCTACGCTGCCGCCGACGTGTTCGTGATTCTGACCCAGCGTTACGCGTGGGGTCTCGCCCCGCTCGAGGCGCTCGCCTCCGGAACACCGGTGATCCTCACGCCGGGGGCAGGCGTCTACGACGTGCTCGCGGGCCGACCGGGCGTACAGGCGATCCCGGCGGAGGACCCGCAAGCGACGGCCGACGCGATCCGCAGCTGGCGCTCGGGCGAGGGCCGTGAGGGCCTCGACTCGACCCGCTCATGGCTGCGTGAGGATTACGGGTTCGACTCCTACGTGGAGCGGATGGAGGGGATCTACACCGACGTTGTCGCCGCCGCTGCGTCAGGTTCTGCGTCCTAGGCGCGTTCGCAGATCACGAGCTCTCGCCTTCACGGCGTCCCGCAGCACCGCGGGTTGCAGATGTCGCAAAGGGTAAGTCTGCGCGAGGTCCCACTCCAACTCCCCGAACAGCGTGTCGCGCGCGCGGACGACGGTCACGTCGACATTGAGATCGGTGTCGCGCGCATCCATCGATGCAGCGATCAGGCCATCTCCGCTACAGGACTCCGACACAGAGTGCTCAGCGATGAAATGTGCTCCTGCCTCGCGCAGAATATTCACGCAGTGCTGATGAGTGAGAGGGTCGCCGCAGATCCTGTGGTGATGCGTCGAGACAATCAGAAATCGCACACGCCGCTCTCTGAGAGCTCGACCGGCGCCGCGAAGCATGGCGACCTCCGCCCCCTGCACATCACACAGCAGAAGATCGATCCTGTCGATATCGCGCTCGTCCATCAGACCGTCAACTGTGATCTGCCGGGTGACATGCCGTTGCCCGTCGCTCTCCCACCTGAGTCTCCCCATTGCGTTGTGCTCGCTACCCACCGCTGCATGGATTATGGATTCCGCCTCCATGTCGTTGAGCGCGAGGTTGCGACGGCCGACAGCGAGGTTCGCCAGGTCGGGCTCGACGAGCGTCAGACGAGCAGCCGGAATCTCGCTCTTTGCCCAGATCGAGTAATACGCCCAAAAGCTCCCCAGCTCGACCATCACAGGGTCGGGCGTGTCTGCGGCCAAACGCTCAAGAATTGCATGAAAGGCGACCTCCTCCTGAGGCTCGTGGTGCCCCCGCAGCTGCCGGATCACCTCGGTCATCCAGGGCCCCGCGTAGCACCCCTCGTACACCAGGATGCCGTTGTGCATGATCTGCACGGGCACGCCATCACGGAGGATCACCTCTCCGGCGTTTGGAACCTTCGGGATTCTGTCCGTATCCCGCACGGCCGTCGTCAGTGCTATGCGTCGCTCGTCAAGCTCAGAGAAGTCGCTCACGGCTTAGTCAGAGAGACGCGCCGGCGGTTTGCAACGCCTCGATCTGCGCGAGCGTGACCACTCGCATGTCGGCTCCCTCGCGGAGCTCCCGATGCCAATCCACGATGCTCTGAAGCGACGCGTCGAGCCCCACCGGAGGCCGCCAGCCGAGGCGCGTTCGCGCCAGCGAGGAGTCGAGCTGCAGGTGGCGCGCCTCATGGGGATGGGGGCCATCGTCGTAAAGCCAGCGGATCTCCTCCGGCCACAGCTCACCCAGACGCTCCACGATCCAGCCCACGGAGCGCGCGTCGTCCTCGGCAGGTCCGAAGTTCCAGCCACGGGCATGCTCCGCTGAGCCGCACAGCTCCTGCGCAAGGACGAGGTAGCCACTGAGCGGATTGAGCACGTGCTGCCAGGGACGGATCGAGCTGGGGTTGCGGATGCGCACCGGCTCCCCGGCGAGCACGGCCCGCATGATGTCGGGCACCAGCCGATCGACGCCCCAGTCACCTCCTCCGATCACGTTGCCCGCGCGGGCGGACGCGAGACGTGGGCCGTCCTCTGCGGAGAAGAACGACTGCCGAAACGCTGCGGTGACGAGCTCCGCGCAACCCTTGGAGCTCGAATACGGATCGCGCCCCCCCATCGGGTCATCCTCGCGGTAACCGCGCTCCCACTCGTTGTTCTCATAGCACTTGTCTGAGGTCACATTCACCACCGCCCGCACCCCCGCTCCGTTCATTCGAACGGCGTCGAGCACGGTGACCGTCCCCATTACGTTGACCTCAAACGTCTCCCGCGGCTCGGCGTAGGAGCGGCGAACGAGCGGCTGGGCCGCCATGTGAAACACGACCTCGGGCGCGGCCTGGGCCAACGCGGCCGCGACCCCACCCGGGTCGCACACATCTCCCTCGAGGTTCTCCATGCCCTCTCCCACTCGGGCGAGGTCATACAGCGACGGCCGCGTCGGGACACACGCCGAGTAACCCGTCACGCGGGCGCCGAGGGACTGCAGCCAGAGGGAGAGCCATGCGCCCTTGAACCCGGTGTGACCGGTGATCAGCACGCGGCGATCCCTCCAGAAGTCGGAATTCACCATTCCAGGGAGAGCCGAGCCGGCGCCAGCCATCACAGACCTAGGCCCATGTCCGCCACGGAGCCATACCCGATTGCCACAGCTCCTCGAGCTGGTTGCGGTCGCTCAGCGTGTCCATCGCACGCCAGAAGCCGGCGTGGCGATAGCAGGAGAGCTGGCCTTCTCGGGAGAGCGCCCGCATCGGCTCCTGCTCCCATACGGTGTCATCGCCCTCCAGATAGCGAGCGACACCCGGGGAGAGAACGAAGAAGCCTCCGTTGGTCCAGCCGCCATCCCCCAGCGGCTTCTCCTCGAACTCCCGTACCCGCATTCCGTCCAAATCGAGTGCGCCGTAGCGGCCCGGTGGCTGTACGGCGGTCACGGTCGCGCTCGTCCCCTGGTCGCGGTGGAAGGCCACGAGCCCGGTGATGTCGATGTTCGAAACGCCGTCGCCGTAGGTGAAGCAGAAGTCCTCCCCGTCCACGTAGGGGAGCACCCGCTTCAGCCGCCCTCCGGTCATCGTCTCCTGGCCCGTGTCCACGAGCGTGACATGCCAGGGCTCGGTCTCGGAACGATGGACCTCCATGTCGCCGCTGGCCAGGTCGAAGGACACATCGCACGTGTGCAGGTAGTAGTTGGCGAAGTACTCCTTGATCAAGTAGCCCTTGTAGCCGAGACAGATCACGAAGTCCTCGATTCCGTGAGAAGCGTAGATCTTCATGATGTGCCACAGCATCGGCTTGCCGCCGATCTCAACCATCGGCTTCGGACGCACGGCGGTCTCCTCGCTTAGTCGCGAGCCGAGACCCCCGGCGAGAATCACCGCCTTCACGGCGTGCAGGCTATTGGATGTCCTCTGTGCGGCGGATCCCCCGCTGGAGATCCGAAGCGACTCTGCACAGCTGCCACGCGGTCTGTCGGCCGGGGGCAGGGAAATTCATGCTGGCAACCCGATCTGCCGATCAGGGATGCAGGCACCCGCTTGGGTCGAGTCCTGCTCACCATGCGCAACAGCAATCAAGAGAACGACCGTCACCACGACGCTCTCCGGCAGCGCCCGCGCTCCAGCATCGTCACGCCAGGCCGACCCCGTGGACGCCTGCGCCTGCGGGAAACCCGCGCCGGGGCGTATACACGGCCTCGCCCCGCGCAATGTCCTGTATGCAATCGCGCCCTCGGCCCGCCGACGCTCAATTCACCCGATCGCCTGCACGGCGTGCCCGGCATCTTCTCGGTCGCACAATGCCCCACCTGCGGGCTTGGCGTGACGCTCCCGGCTGCCGGGCAGGATGAGATCGCCGACTTCTATCCAACGACGTACGGCGCCCACGGGCTGCCGACGGGCGTGCAGGGCCTCATCTCCGCGGCGATCCAGCGCCTGCAGCGCCGGCAGGCATTCCGCACGGCTCCGCTGGAACGTCTGGCCGATCAGCCGGCGGGTCGCGTGTTCGACGTCGGCTGCGGTCGTGGCGATCTCGGCAGCTGGCTGACCCAGCTTGGATGGTCGGTGACGGGCGTCGAGCCCTCGCCGCAGGCCTGCGCCGTTGCGCGCGGCCGGGGCGTGGATGCGCGTCTCGGCACACTCGCCGAGGTCGAGCTCGAGCCCGAGTCATACGACGTCGCGGTCTTTCGGCAGTCGCTGGAGCACGTCGCGGACCCCGTCGCCGATCTGCGGCGCGCGCTCGGCGCGCTGCGCAGCGGCGGCATCGCGATCATCAGCGTGCCGAACTTCGGCTGCTGGCAGCGCCGCCGCTTTGGTGGAGCCTGGTTCCATCTCGACCTGCCGCGTCATCGGTTCCACTTTGACGCCGAGGCGCTCCGGGCCACGCTCGAGGCCGCGGGCTTCGCAGACGTGCAGATGTGCACCTCCTCGAGCACCGCCGGGCTGCCCGTATCGGTCCAGTATGCGACGCTCGGCCGCTGCATCTTCACGAGTGGGCTCGCCCAGCGCGTGGCGTTCGCCGCGTGCGCGCTCACCGCCCCGGCGGCCTGGCTCATCGACCGGCTCACCGGTGGCGGGGACGTGCTCCACGCCGTGGCCTACAAGCGCTAGCCCGAGCGCCGCTCGCGGCGTGTGATCGCCCGCTCGACCAACTCGGCGACGGCCTCGGCGGGCCCCGGGTAGATGTAGCGCTCGAGTCCATGGGGAGCGTAGGCGGCGGCGAGGCTCCCGTCGGAAACGGCCAGCAGCGCCCGGCCGATACCCTCGACATCGTCCGGCGCCACCGCCACCCCGGTGCCGGTTTCCTCGACGATTCGTGAGGCCTCGTTGTCGCGAGCCAGCGCGATGATCGGGCGTTTGGCGCCGAGATACTCAAACAGCTTGCCGGTGGCATGCGAGGCATGGCTCGCGGAGGTCAGCAGCAGCAGGGCATCGCCGCGTCGCTGCAGCGCGAGCGCGTCCGCGCGCGGGATGCGGCCCACATGACGAGCCAGTCCGCGGGACCTGGCGATCATGTCCTTGAGGTTGGCGTCCAGGTTCCCGGCCAGCACCAGGCGCAGGCGGCGAGCCTGCTCGGGATGCTCATCGGCGATGCGCGTGAGCGCGGCGAAAAGCGGAGCGGGATCCCGCCAGGCGGTGGCGAACGTTCCCGTGTGCACGACATTGACCGTGCCGGGCTCGAGCTCCGGTGGCTGAGCGGCGGCGATGCGCTCCTCCCAGCCCGGGTCCCAGCCGTTCGGGATGTGCGCAGCCTCGATCCCCAGCCGCGCGCGGAAGTCTTCGGCGATCGGGCGGGTGACGCCGATGACGGCCTCCGCGGAGGTGGCGACCCTGCGCTCGAGCGACGCATCGAGGCGGTTCTGCGCACTCGTCGGCCAGGCAGGATGCAGTGACTCATAGCGCCATCCATCGCGAAAGTCGGCGATCCAGGCGGGGCGGCCCGCGCCCAGCAGCAGCGCCAGCAGATGGGCCGAATGGGGCGGCCCGGTGGTCACTACACAGTCGATCGGCCGCTCACGCAGCAGCCGCCGTGCCGCTCGCAGCGCGCCGGGCAGCCACGTGAGCAGGAACACATCGGGCACAAGCACATCGGTGAACGGCCACGGGGGAGGCTTCTGGAGCGCGAGCGACGGAGTCGCGGAGCGAAGCAACGGCGGGCGCCGCAGCAGCCGGCGCAGGACGCCCGAGGCGATCAGGTCGCCGGAGCGGTGAGTGTCAGGGTCCTCCTCAGTGGGCGGTGTTCCGTAGGTGTTGCTGCTCAGGACCGTGACCTCGTGGCCCATCCGACGCAGCCACTCGGCCATCGCCTCCCAGCGCGCACCGCCGATCGCCGGATCCGGTGGGAAGTAGTAGCTGACGAACAGCAGCCGCCGCGGTGCCACGAGGCGATCAGCCCCGCGCCGATGCCGAGATCAGCGGGGAGGAGGCACCTGACGCGTCCGCGTCCGCGAACAGGCACAGCCAGCGCTCGAGGTTCAGCGCGCGCCAGATTGCGCCGGGATCGCGCCAGCGCCCGGCCCGCACGTCGGCCTCGACGGCATCGAGGTCATACAGCCCGCGTGCCCGCGCGCGCGGGTCGAGCAGAGACTCCGCGATGCGCTCTCGCGCGCTCGGGGCATTCAGCCAGGCCGACTGGGGAGTCTCGAAGCCGACCTTGTCGCTGCGCGCCAGCACCATCTCCGGGACTAGGCCGCGAACGGCGTCGCGAAGAATGCGCTTGGTGGTCGGAGATCTGAAGGCGAACGCCGCGGGCAGCGACAGCGCGAACTCGGCCACGCGGCGATCGAGCAGCGGCAGGCGCACCTCGCGGCCGTGGGCCATGCTGCTGCGGTCCGCGTAGCGCAGCAGCTGTGGCAGGCTTGTGACGAAGCCCTGCAACAGAAGCTCGCGCCGCAACGGGTCGGCGGCATTCATCCACGGCAGATAGGCGGGCTCACGTGCGCTCGCGGTACTCACGAGCTCGCGGGCAGCGTAGGGACTGGCGATGCGCCGACGGTGAATACGGGCCAGCGAGCGAGGCAGATAATCGACGGCGAGCGAGCGCGTTAGTTCGCGCGCCGAACCATGGGCGAGGCCCTCGAGCAGCTCACGCGGCGCACCGCTGCGCAGCGCGTAACCGCCCATGCCCGAGTAGCCGCCGAACAGCTCGTCGCCGCCCTGGCCGTCGAGTAGGACAACGACGCCGGCCCTCTGCGCGGCCCGCATGACGCACCACTGCGCGTAGACGCTCGAGCTGACGACGGGCT
>Ga0302326_10023953_pt1 | contig 12421 bp, 10 predicted proteins | sample Palsa_T0_3_FD_202264 | JGI IMG/M metagenome (GOLD analysis project Ga0302326, IMG submission 202264) | Peat permafrost microbial communities from Stordalen Mire near Abisko, Sweden - Palsa_T0_3 | ecosystem: Environmental > Terrestrial > Soil > Palsa > Peat permafrost | place: Sweden: Abisko...
ATTGGGTGCGCTGAACTGGAGCGACATCTTCTTCGACATCGAAGCCAACCGGATGGCCGCCAAACTGTACGGCGAGGCGGTAGCACGGATCGTCAAAGATCCGAAAACGGCGGCGTCGTTGGTGCCTGTGCATCCTTTCGCGTGCAAGCGGCCGATCATCGACCAGGGCTATTACGAGACGTTCAACCGGGATAACGTCACCCTCGTCGACCTACGGAAATCGCCGATTCGCGAGGTGACAACGGCCGGCATCCGCACCGAGCACGAGTTGTACGAATTGGATGTCATCATCTACGCCACAGGATTTGATGCGATGACCGGTGCGCTCAGCCGTATCGACGTCCGCGGTCGCGACGCGATGTCGCTGGGCGAGTTCTGGGCCAGCGAAGGTCCGCTGTCTTATCTGGGGTTGGCGGTTGCGGGGTTTCCGAACCTGTTCACGGTTCAGGGGCCGGGCGGTCCGAGCCCGGCCACCAACTTCGTTCCCGCGCTCGAGCAACACGTCGAGTGGATCAGCGACTGCATTGAGTACTTGCGCGTCAACGGAATTCGCACCATCGAGGCATTGTCCGCCGCACAGCGGGACTGGATCGACCACGCCACCTCGCTGGTCGCGTCGACCGTTCTCGTCCACCCGTCCTGCAACTCCTGGTACAACGGTGGCAACGTGCCTGGCAAGAAACGGATGTACATGGGTTATACCGGCGGAATCCCTGAATATCGGCGCCGCTGCGACGAAATCGCAGCCGCCGGTTACACCGGTTTCAAACTGGCTTAGGTGAGCGGCATGTCGTTGGCGACGCGCAGCCTGGGCCTAACCCGCGACGTGGTCCGCGAGCTGGGCATGGTTGTGCCTCGGACCGTGGCCGGCCTCAACGAGTCGACCGGGTGGGCCCCGGCGACGCCGCGCGGCGTGCGCCAGTTCGGCGAAGTCATGCTGGACGAACTTGTGCTGTCGGCGTTTTCGCTGCTGGGTGCGGGACCGGCGGTGGTGCGGCCGTTGAGTGAATGCGCCCCGGCGGCCGAGGAATTATCGGCACTGGGTATAGACGGCGCTCACCGCGAACCAGAACCGCTGCGGGTGCAGGCATTGCAACGGCGACGTATCGGCCGGCTGGCCTACGAGCGGATGACGTTCGAACACGACCCGAGGCTGCCGGCCACGCTGGAGGCCGACGGCGTGGGCGGCACGTCGCGGGCAGTGGTGCATCTGTGCCGGCACCGCGATGGCCCGAGGCCGTGGCTGGTGTGGGTGCATGGCGCCGGTCAGGGTGGCACAGAAGACCTGGTGCTGTCGCGGATCGGACACATACATCACGTGCTGGGGTTCAACGTCGCGATGCCAGTGCAGCCCGGCCACGGTTGCCGACGTCGCGAGTGGCCGGCCTACCCGGACATGGATCCACTTGGCAACGTCGCGGGCATGATGCGTGCGGTGTCGGAGGTCCGCGCCGTGGTGCGCTGGGTAGAGCCGCAGGCCAACACAGTTGTGGTAGCTGGGATTTCGATGGGTACCCCGGTGGCCGCGCTGGTTTCGCATTTGGAAAGGCAGATTGACGCCGTTGCGCTGTATACCCCGATTCTGGGACTGAACGCGATGATCGCGCGACATCTCGGGCGCTGGGGTTCGTCACGCGATGGATTTCGCGAGCTGCTGGAGTCCTCGGAGGTGTCGAGGCTGACCTCGGTGATCGATCCGCTGGCGGTCGACCCGGCGCCGACGCCCGAGCGACGGCTCATCGTCGGTGCTTGGCACGACCGGATGGCGATGCGCGAGCCCACGACCGCGCTGCAGGACCGGTGGGGCGGCCAACTGTATTGGTACGACGGCAGCCACGTCGGTCACATATTCTCGCGGCGGGTGCAGCGGGTCACCGAGCGATTCCTCACCGAGGTGGCGGCCGCAAGGATCGATGACACAGACCCGACCGAGGCCTTCGAATGAGCCCCGCAGCGCGCTCCGCGCGCAAAGTGGTTGAGCTGTACAACCTGGTGGTCTGGAACGAGCGCAACCTGGACCTCGCCGAGGAGTTGATCGGCGACACGGTCACGCGGCATGAGGTGGGTGAGGCCACACTGCTCTCGCACGAGGAGGCAGTCAATCGCATCATCGATCACTGGGCCATGTTCGAGGCCATCAGATTCGACCTGAACCTGGTGGTTGCCGGTGACGATGGCGAACACGTCGCCATCGTCTACCAGTCTCCGATGACGCTCAAGGATGGCACCAATGTTGACGTCGGCAGCATGGAGATCTTCCGCGTCGTCGCCGGGAAGATCACCGAAGTCTGGAATTGTGGTTACAAGCAAGGAGTTTGGAGTTGACCAAGACGCTCGACGAATTGGGGTACTACCTGCTGGCCGGCGCCGGCGGTGAGGGTCCGGCCACCTTGATGGACGAGGCCCGCCGCGGCGAAGAGCTGGGTTTCGGTACGGCGTTCATCTCCGAGCGCTGGAACGTCAAGGAGGCGTCGTCACTGGTTGGGGCGGCGTGTGCGGTGACCAGCCGGATGCAGATCGCCACCGCCGCAACCAATCACAACACCCGCCATCCGCTGATCACCGGCTCATGGGCGACAACGATGCACCGGCTCTCCGGCGGCCGCTTCACTCTCGGCGTGGGGCGCGGCATCGCCGCGATCTACGGTGCCTTCGGCATTCCGGCGGTGACGACCGCACAGATGGAGGATTGGGCCCAGGTCATGCGCCGGCTCTGGCACGGCGAGGTGATCTTCAACCACGACGGCCCAATGGGCAAGTACCCCATCCTTTTTCTCGATCCGGACTTCAAGGAGGACATCCGGCTAGCCCTGGTGGCGTTCGGGCCTCACACACTGGCGTTGGGCGGCAGGGTGTTCGATGACGTCATCCTGCACACCTACTTCACGCCGGAGACGCTGCAGCGCTGCGTCACAACCGTGAAGTCCGCCGCCGAAAAGGCCGGTCGCGACCCCGACAGCGTGCGGGTGTGGTCCTGTTTCGCCACGGTTGGCGACCATCTCCCGGAACAGCTGCGGTTGAAGAAGACCGTCGCGCGTCTCGCCACCTATCTTCAGGGTTACGGCGACCTGTTGGTGCAGACAAATAACTGGGACCCCGTCGTCCTGCAACGGTTTCGGGCTGACTCGGTGGTGACGGCGATCGCCGGCGGGATCGACCACAAAGCCACACCCGAGCAGATCGAACACATCGCGACGCTGATTCCCGACGAGTGGCTGGAGCCGTCGGCGACCGGGTCGGCTCAGCAGTGCGTGGACCGGATCCGCAAGGAATTCGACTACGGGGCCGACGCGCTGATCATGCATGGCGCGACGCCCGACGAACTCGAGCCCGTCGTCGCGGCGTACCGAGCGACCTGATAGGAAAAGGTATGTCGCAGTACTTGAAGGACAAGGTCATTGTCGTGACCGGTGCAGCCAGCGGTTTCGGCAAGTTGATTTCGGAGAAGTGTGCCGCCGGTGGCGCGAAGGTCGTTGGCGTCGACGTCAGCGTCGACGCCCTGAACGAGGTATTCGAGGGAATCCGGGCCGCCGGCTACGAAGGGACCACCCATGTTGCGGACGTCACCGACATGGCTCAGGTCCAAGCGGCGGGCCAACACGCCGTCGACACCTATGGTCGCATCGACGTGATCGTGAACAACGCCGGCGTGATGCCGCTGGCGTTTTTCGCCGACCACGAACGCGCATGGCAGAAGTGGCACAAGGCGATCGACATCAACATCAAGGGCGTCGTGAACGGTATCTCAGCCGTCTACGACACGATGATCACGCAGGGCCGCGGCCAGGTCGTCAACATTTCGTCCATCTATGGCAATGCCGGAACCGAAGGCTCCGGCGTCTACAGCGCGACCAAGGCGGCAGTCGATGTGCTGTCGGATTCGTTGCGGGTCGAGGCTCAAGGCAAGATCAAGGTGACCACGGTCAAGCCGACCGGTGTTCTTGGAACCAATCTCGCCGGCGGGGTCGTCAACGAGGCGGCGGTCATCGGCATTGTGGGGCAGAAAGGTGCCCAGTTCCTCGAAAATGCCGGCAACTTGCAAACCGGAGCGCTACGACCCGAACAGATGGACATCGACTCAGTGGAGTACTGGCTGATTACTCCCGATGATCTGGCAAACGCCGTGGTACATGTCATCGACCAGCCGTGGGGAATCAACATCAGCGACGTGACTGTCCGGGCGAGCGGCGAGAATTACGTCTGCTGAGTCCTCAGGGCATGATGACGGTCCGGCTCACCGGTTCGGCGGCGGCCTGCCGGCTCGATAATCCTCGTCGTAAGGACGCCATGAGCGCGTCGCGCGTCTCGCGTGGGTCGATCAGCTCATCAAAACCCATGTGCTCGGCGGAACGGTAGGACGCCTGCAACTCTGCGTCGCGCAGTTTGGCGGTGAGGTCTTCGCCGGCGTGCGACGCCTTGCTCAACGCCGCTGCGCTCATCGCACCCATGGTGGCGCCGGGGTAGGCGAAGGTGGCGCCTTGACTGTCAAAACTTAACAGCGACATGACCATTGAGCCGAATCCATATGCCTTGCGCAGCGTCACATGCAGCTTTACCGTGGTGGCCGCAGTTTGCGCGGCGAACATGCGGGCGCCGGCGCGCAGTACGCCGCTGCGCTCAGACCGGCTCCCGGGCAACATGCCTGGATTGTCGGCAAGGAAGACGATCGGCAGGTGAAACGAGTCGGCCACCATGATGAAATGCGCCGCCTTGTCCGCGGCGTCGGCGTCGATGGAGCCGGCCAGCACCTTGGGTTGGTTGGCCACCACCGCGACCGGATGGCCACCGAGATGTGCGAGCGCGCAAATGATCGCCCTGCCGAACCGCGGCTGGACCTCGAACCAGTCCGGCCGGTCGAAGGTCACGTCGAGCACGGCGCGCATGTCATAGACGCGGCGGTTGTCGCGCGAGACGATCTCGATCAACTCCGGCGTCGGCCGCGGCTGTGTCGTCTCGTCGTCAGGCAGCGGCGACGGGTATGACCATGCGCTGGAAGGGAAATACGACAGGTAGCGACGGATGTCGTCGAGCACCGAGTCGTCGTCCTCGCCGACGTTATGGATCACCCCGCTAGCCAACGCCACGGCGGGTCCGCCGAGGTTCTCTTTCGAGATGTCTTCTCCGGTCGACTCTTTGACGACTGGAGGCCCGGCGGTGAAGATGGCACCTTGCTCGCTCATGATGCGGAAGTCACACACCGGTGCCACCAACGCGCCGTGCCCGGCCGACGGGCCCAACACGGCACCGACGGTTGGCACCCGGCCCGAGCATTGCGCCTGTGCGAGTAGGTCGGTGGGGGAGCGTCCATAGTGCCCGCCACCCGGACGGAACCCCGCACCTTCGAGCAGCATCACCAACGGAATCTTCTCCCGGAGCGCAAGTTCGGCAATCCGGTAGCGCTTGGAGTTTCCTCCGGGCCCGATGCTGCCGGCCAGCGTGGTGAAGTCTTCGGCGCCGAGCATTACCGGTGAGCCATTGATCAAGCCGGACCCGACGACGATGCCGTCGGCGGCGGTCTCGCCGCCGACCAACGTGCCGATTTCGCGAAACGTCCCCGGATCGAGAAGGTGGTCGATGCGCGCCCGTGCATCGAGTTTGCCCTTGCCGTGGTGCTTGGCCAACCGCTCAGGACCGCCCATCGCCAAAGTGCGCTGGCGGCGATTCTCGAGGTCGTCGAGCGTCTCCTGCCAGTCGGGGGGCTTCGTCATTGGCACGTCCTCACTCGTCGGCCGCCACCTACTGAAGTGCTTACTGTAGCGTCTGCGAGAGGTGCACGGCCAGCGGCCGGCTGTGCCGCAGCGTTTTAGCCACCGCTCCGGGCAGCCGACATTGACCCTACCGAATTGCTTACTGTAGCTTCACGAGTATGACGCTTGAGCGCCCCACGCAAGCGTGCGCCCTCAAGGTCGACGGTGGCGTCTTCACCGACCTCGCTCGTGTGCCCGAACTGTCGGTTGAACTCGAGCAACAGGGCTACGACGCGTGTTGGACCGGCGAGATCAACCATGATCCTTTCCTGCCGCTGCTGCTGGCCGCCGAACACACCTCGCGACTCGAGGTGGGCACAAGCATTGCGGTGGCATTCGCGCGTAATCCGATGACAGTTGCCAACGTCGGCTGGGATCTGCAGACCTACTCGCAGGGCCGCTTCATTCTGGGCCTGGGTACTCAAATCAAGCCGCACATCGAGAAGCGATTCAGCATGCCGTGGAGCCATCCGGTGGCCAGGATGCGCGAGTTCGTACTTGCGCTACAGGCGATCTGGTCGGCGTGGAAGGACGGCACCCGGCTGCGGTTCGAGGGTGAGTTCTACACGCACAAGCTGATGACGCCGATGTTCACGCCCGAGCCGCAGCCCTACGCCGCGCCCAAGATCTTCATCGCCGCCGTCGGCGAAGCGATGACCGACATGTGCGGCGAGGTCGCCGATGGCCTTCTGGCACATGCCTTCACGACACGGCGGTATCTGCACGAGGTCACTCTGCCGGCGGTGCGGGGCGGGCTCGAGCGCTCCGGTCGTGACCGCAGCGCGTTCCAGATCGCGTGCCCGGTGTTCGTGGTGACCGGCGCCGACGAGGCCGAAATGAGCGCCGGCGCAGCCGGTGTCCGCAAACAGATCGCTTTCTACGGATCGACACCGGCGTACCGCAAAGTTCTCGAACTGCACGGCTGGGGCGATGTGGCGTCTGAGTTGCACCGGCTGTCGCTGCAGGGGGAATGGGACGGGATGGCGACGCTGATCGACGACGAGATTCTAGACGCCTTCGCCGTTGTCGCGACGACGGACAAACTCGCTGCCGCGCTCAAAGACCGATGCGACGGCGTCATCGACCGCGTGATGCCGGCGTTTCCCCGCACCCTTTCCAAAGGCACTGTCACCGCGATATTGCACGAGCTGCGTCAATGAGGAGCCGCCGATGAGCACACCGACGATGGATGACGCCGCCAAGGTCCTTGCCGACCCGCAGGCCTATGCCGACGAAACGAAGTTGCATGCCGCACTGACGCATCTGCGGGCCAACGCTCCGGTCTCCCGGGTCGAGGTGCCGAACTATCGTCCGTTCTGGGCCATCACCAAGCATGCAGACGTCTTGGACATCGAGCGCAACAACGCGTTGTTCACCAATTGGCCGCGCCCGGTTCTGACGACGGCGGAAGGCGACGAGCTGCAAGCCGCGGCTGGGGTGCGCACGCTGATCCATCTCGACGATCCACAACATCGCGTGGTGCGGGCGATCGGCGCGGATTGGTTCCGGCCCAAAGCGATGCGGGCGCTGAAGGTTCGCGTTGACGAGCTCGCCAAAAACTACGTCGACAAGATGATGGCGGTGGGTCCGGAGTGCGATTTCGTTCAAGAGGTCGCGGTGAATTACCCACTGTACGTGATCATGTCGCTGCTGGGCATCCCCGAGTCGGACTTCCCGCGAATGCTCAAGCTCACCCAGGAGCTGTTCGGCAGCGACGACAGCGAGTTCAGGCGCGGCAGCAGCAACGAGGATCAGATTCCCGCGTTATTTGATATGTTCCAATACTTCAATGGCGTGACCGCCGCGCGTCGGGAGCACCCGACGGAGGATCTGGCGTCCGCTATCGCCAATGCCCGCATCGATGGCGAACCACTGTCGGACATCGAGACGGTGTCCTACTACCTCATTGTCGCCACCGCCGGCCACGACACCACCAGCGCGACCATCTCGGGCGGACTGCATGGTCTGATCGAGAACCCCGACCAACTGCACCGGCTGCGTGATGATCTCGACCTGATGCCGCTGGCCACCGAAGAGATGATCCGATGGGTCACCCCGGTCAAGGAATTCATGCGCACCGCAGCCGAAGACACCACGGTGCGCGGGGTGCCGATCGCGGCAGGAGAGTCGCTGCTGCTGTCCTACGTATCGGCCAATCGGGATGAAGAGGTCTTCGCCGATCCGTTCCGCTTCGATATCGGCCGCGACCCCAACAAGCACCTGGCTTTCGGCTACGGCGTGCACTTCTGTCTGGGGGCGGCGCTGGCCCGCATGGAAGTCAGCAGCTTCTACTCCGAGCTGATACCGAGGCTGAAATCGATTGAGCTGACTGGTGATCCAGAATCCGTAGCGACGACGTTCGTCGGCGGGCTCAAGCACCTGCCGGTCCGATATTCGCTGCGCTGATTAGGGCGCCTCGTCGTCGTCATCCTGGAGAAGCTTCTCTGGGTGATGAAAGGTGTTGATTCGCTGCTGCCCCCGGTCAAGATGCGGCGGTGGGATCCACTCTGTGTCGCCGCGCGCGTTTTTGCGGGTGGTCCAGCCTTGGTCGGCGAGTTTGTGATTGGGGCCACAGGCAAAGCTGAGGTGGTTGATGTCGGTGACAGGGTTGGTGGCGTAAGGGTTGTTGTGGTGGACTTCGCAGAGATAGCCGGGCACGGTGCAGCCGGGAAAGGTGCAGCCACGATCCTTGGCGTGCAGCACAATTCGCTGGGCCGGCGAGGCCAGTCGTTTGGTGTGGTACAGCGCCAGCGCTTGGCCCTTGTCGAAGATCGCCAGGTAGTGGTGGGCATGGGAGCCCAGCCGGATCACATCAGACATCGGCAGCAGGGTGCCCCCGCCGGTCAACGCTTTGCCGGCGCCAGCTTCGAGTTCTTGCAGAGTCGTGGTGACGATGATGGAGGCCGGTAATCCGTTGTGTTGACCGAGTTCTCCGGAGGCCAGGGCGTGGCGCGCCAACGTGAGAAGCGCGTCGTGGTGGCGTTGTCCGGCGCTGCGGGTGTCGCCCTGGATGGCGGACTGCGACGGGATGCCGCTGACGCACGGCTCGATATCGTCTGGGTTGCACGTGCCGGGCGCGGCCAACTTCGCGAAGACCGCGTCGATGGTCGCCCTCGCCTCGGGTGTCAGATAGCCGCTGACCGGGCTCATACCGTCGATGTCCTGCTTACCGATGGTCAGGCCGCGGCGTTTGGCGCGGTCCACGTCGGTGAAGTCCCCGTCGGGGTTGAGGCAGTCGGTGAGGGTGTCGGCCAGCCGGGCCAACTCATCAGGCCGATGCTCCAGGCTCAGGCGGCCCAACTGCGCCTCGGCCTTCGCGCGGGTCTCGATGTCGACGAAATCCGGTAGTCGGTGCCAGAAGCTGCGGATGACCGCGACGTGGCCGGGACCGAGGTCGCCATTGCGCTGTGCTTCGGCGGTCGCGGGCAACACGGGCGGCAGCGCCTCACCGTTGAGCGCCTTCCGCTCGCCCAAGTCGGCGGCTTCATGGACCCGTCGTGATGCCTCGGCGCGGCTGATCCGCAACCGGTTGGCCAATACCGGGGCCAGCTTGCCACCCAACTCCGTGGCGTCGGCCTGCTCAGCGAGCTGGTTGATCAGCGCGTGTTCGATGGCCGGCTGCTGACGGCGAAAGCCCTCGAACCTTTCCAGCACGGCCAGCCGTTCGGGCGTGGTCAACACGTCGAACGTGAGGTCTCGCGCCCGTTTGTGAGCAGCCCTGAGCGCGTCGAGAACCTCGACGATCTCTTCGCGGCTACTGGAACGCATGTTCGAATTGTAGCGAGCAGGTCCGACAGCTGAAGATAGTTATCCACAGGCGAAACTACAGTGACACAAGTAAATTCGGACTTCGATGCTAGCCGGCTCGGGAACGCAGCCGGCAGCGTTCGATCAGGATTTCGGCCAGCAGCGCGGGCTCGCTGATCATCAGATCGTGGCAGGTGTCGACGGGGATCAGCGTCTGCGCGCCGCCGAGTGCGGCGATGCTGCGTAACTGGATGCGGCGGAATAAGGCATGGTCGCGCAGCGTCAGGATCCAGGTCCGCGGAACGTCGTCGGGCAGATCGCTGCGATCGACCGGTTCGGTGATGATCGTCGCTGCCTCAGGATGAATCCGGGCCAACGTATAGCGGCGCTGCTCGCGCGTCATGCCGTTGCAAAAGATCAACGCGCTGAGCATATTCGGCATCGTCCCCGGCGACCTTCGCAGCCGAACCGCCCGACGCACATACCAGGCCAGCGGTCCAACGAGCGTGTCGACGATCGCCTGGCCCTGCACGGGCAGACAACATGCCGCCAAGACCATCTCCCGCACCCGGGGGGAGCCCAGCTTGGTGACCATGCCGGGCACCGTCAGTCCGGCCAGCGAATGCCCGACGACTATCACGTCGCCGAGTCCGGCGTCTTCGATCTGTTCGACTGCCGATCGCACACAGGCGGCAATGTTGACCGTACTCAGGTCGCCGGGTGTCGCGCCGTGGCCGGGCATGTCCACCGCCAGTACCGGCAGATGCGGCGCCCGCCGACGCAACTCGTCGACGGTTAGATCCCAACAATCGGCCGAATGCTGGCCGCCGTGAACGAGAACCAAGGCCGGCGAATGCACGGGTGTCCTCCCCGGACGCGACAGCTATGCCACTGCGAAATCGATGATGCCGCGGACGATTTCACCGTTGAGCAAGTCTGCGTAGGCATCGTTGATGTCATCGAGGCGGTAGCGCTTGGTGATCATCTCGTCGAGCAGCAGTTGCCCGCTCTGATAGAGCTTGGCCAGCCGGTCGATGTCGGCCTTCGGATTGCAAGAGCCGAAGATGGTGCCCGCCAGCGTCTTGTTCATCAGGATGAATTCCTGCAAGTTGATCTCGACCGACTGGGTCAGCTGCGAGGTCATCCCGGTGAGCACGCAGGTGCCGCCCTTGCGGGTCAGTGCAACTCCATCGCGGACGTCTTCGCGGCTCATCAAAGACGGCGATACCACCACGGCATCGGCCATCACGCCGTACGTCAGACCCCGCACCAAGTCCATCGCCTCCTCGGCCGATCCGGCGCTGTGCGTTGCGCCGAACCGCAAAGCCGACTTCTGCTTGAATTCAACGGGATCGACGGCGACGATCTGTGCGGCACCGTTGATCCGCGCGCTCTGGATGGCCGCCGTGCCGATGCCGCCGACACCGATCACCACGACGGTGTCGCCGGCGCGCATGTTCGAGCGGTTGGAAACCGAGCCGTAGCCGGTGGGGATGGCGCACGACAGCAGCGCACTGGGCGCCAGCGGAAGGTGTTGCTCGATCTTTACCAGCGAATTGGTGGATGCCACAGTGTGTTCGGCGAAGGTCCCCACCTTGGCAAGGTGACCCAGGTCCCGGCCGTCGGCGGTGTGGTGGCGGAACGTGCCGTCAGTGGGCATGCCCGGGATCATGGTAAAGGCGCCGACATCGCAGATGTACTCCGCTCCGGTCGCGCACCAACGACATTGACCGCAGACCGCGACGAACGACATCACCACGTGATCGCCCGGCGCGAACTCCGTGACGCCCTCACCGACTTCTTGCACGATGCCCGAACCCTCATGTCCACCGATCATGGGGAACATGGTGGGCAGCCCCATGGAGCGCATCACGTCGTTGGGCGCCGACATGTCGCCCTTGAGGATGTGATCGTCGGAGTGGCACAACCCGGCGGCGGCCATCTTTACCAGGACTTCGCCGGCCTTGGGTGGATCCAACTCGAATTCCTCGACAGACCACGGGCCGCCGATGTCGTGCAGGATTGCGGCGCGGCTTTTCATGACACCGGCGTGAATGTCACGGGCAGACTGTTGGGCGATCGGAACGTGACCCCGACAATCCGGGTCTCGTCGTCGGGCTCAAGCGTGAGATTCTCGACACGGTCTAACAGGCTGTTCAGCATCACTCGGGTTTCCAACCGCGCCAAATGCATTCCAAGACACATGTGGATGCCGCCGGCGAACGCGATGTGCGCTCGGCGGGGCCGTCGGATGTCAAAGGTGTTGGCGTCCTTCCAGCGACTCTCGTCGCGGTTGGCCGATCCCATGCACAAGCCGATTTGGGAGCAGGCGGGGATTGTCTTGCCGCCGATCTCTACTTCCTCGGTCGTCGTCCGCATGACCATGGTCAGCGGGGTCTCGACCCGCAGGCCCTCTTCCATGGCGACTGGTATCAACGACCGGTCCTGCTGCACCATCGCCAATTGCTCGGGATGGGTCAGCAACAGATAGAGCAGGTTGCCCGACGACCGATATGTGGTCTCCAGACCGGCCGGCAGCAGCAGACGCAAGAACGCGATGATCGCCTCGTCGGTGAGCCTCTCGCCGTCGATCTCCGCGGTACACAGGTCGCCGATGATGTCCTTGGTCGGCTTTTTGCGTCGCTGTTCAACCTGGTCGAGAAAGTAGCTGTGCAACTCGGCCGCCGCGGTCAACCCCGCCTCGATGTCGGTCTGTATCGAGATGAGGCCGAGGGACAGTCGCCGAAACATGTCGAGATCTTCACGCGGGAGTCCGAGTAGTTCGGAGATGATCCGGGTAGGAAACTCGAACGTCAGCGCCTTCACCAAGTCGGCGTGGCCGTCGTGCTTGATCTCGTCAATCAATTGATCGCAGACCGGCCCGATGACCGATGGCTCCCAGCGTTCCAGCGCGGTGGCCCGGAATG
>Ga0302326_10023961_pt1 | contig 12420 bp, 10 predicted proteins | sample Palsa_T0_3_FD_202264 | JGI IMG/M metagenome (GOLD analysis project Ga0302326, IMG submission 202264) | Peat permafrost microbial communities from Stordalen Mire near Abisko, Sweden - Palsa_T0_3 | ecosystem: Environmental > Terrestrial > Soil > Palsa > Peat permafrost | place: Sweden: Abisko...
CAGCTCCGAAATCTTAGCAGACCGCCAGGGCGAGTGCAACCCCTTATGGACCTTATGGAGGGCTCGGACGAGAGATCGCGCCTGACCGAGGAACCAAAAGGAGCGACCGACAGAAAACGCAGGGACTGGCGGTTTCCCTCCGCCCGATGGACGCTCGGGACGTGTGCTCGTGAGCGGAGCGCACCCGAAGAAGGCGCTCCTGCGGCTCGCACGGCGGGTCACGAAATGCGCTCAGCACTCGGCTCCAGCGGAGCCCGCCGGGCGGAGTTAGCCCGGCGTTGCGGAGTTAGCCCGGCGTTACTGAGATCGTGCCGACCACGACCCCGCAAGCCGCGTTCCTCGGGTCACGGCTGATCAACGCTAGGTTTGTCGATGTGGACGTGGCCGTGAACCCCCACGTCTGTGTCCCCCAATCCCCATTCTGCGCGGTGTTACCGTTCGCGATGTCCCAGGTGAACTGTGCAGACTGCCCCGCAGCCTCGACCTCCACCACCTTATTCTGCGGGGCGCAATCGCCGTTTCCGGACATCGAGAACGTCACGGTATATGCACTGTCGGGCGTCGTCGGAAACGCTCTGGACCGCAGCCCACCTGGGTTGATCCCATCAAGATCGATCGTGCAAGCGTTGTTCGGGGCAGCCGGTCCCCAGCCAGTCGATCCATTGAAGTCGACCGATCCCTTCGCAACGTGCCATCCGGGAGCGAACGGCTCGCCTCGAAAGTACTCCGAGTAGTGGCTCCCGATGTCGGGCATGAGTTGGAAGTCCCCGTCGTAGAGCAGGCCGGAACCGCTCGGCGAGGCTTGACACTTCGGCAGCTTCGTCTGCCCCGCGAGCGGGCGAGGACGTGCGACCGGAGGCCGCGTCGCGGCCATGCCCTGTGGACGAAGCGAGGCTCAATGCGGACAGAACGACGGCGGCAAGGCCGAACAAGCGCATAGCGGTCCTCTCTCATGCAGGTGCATCAAAGCAGGTGCATCGAGGATGCATGGATTCGCCCGAGGGCTGGCTCGCGAGCTGAGGTTTAGCTGATGTGCCAGCCCCAGCTGCCGAGCTGGAACCAACCCGGAAGCCGGCCCGGGTCGAAGCCGAGGAAGCCGCTCTGATGGGCGATGATGATCGCCAAGAGCCAGACGGCCATCAGGAGCGCGAACTCCCGCACGTTGCGGTCCCAGCCGACGAAGAGCGGCAGGAGCAGCAGTGCGATCAGCGTCCCGAAGATGAGCATGGGAAGGACGAAGTCCAACTGGGACCCCGGCAACGAGATCGCCGCGTGCCGGCCGAGCTCGACCGCGCCAACGTACAGGGTGAGCGCGAACACCGCCGAGGCGACCAGGCGTACGAGCGCGCCGAATAGGCCGAACAGCGATAACGGGCGTCCGGAGTTGCGGGGGACCGAGGACCTCTGCGATTGTGCGGTTTGCGGCGAGCGAATCACCTCCAGACGGGTTATCGGCCAATCGAGGTCGCAGTCACACCAGGCCGCAGGCCGCCGTCGCGCAGAACCTCTCGCCACATGGTTCGCAAAGTTTTTCTTATAAACTCGGTTGCCGGCGGCGCCGCCGTTTGGGCCGGGCTCCCTGCGCGCGCAATGGGCGAGGAGTCTGCCCCGCCGGTGGATCTACCGCTGGAGAATGGTAGGCGACGGCTCGTCGCCTACCCGCAGAAGCGCCCGCTGCTGGTGCTGACGTCGCGACCCGTGCAGTTGGAGACGCCGTTCTCCGTGTTCGATGAGGGGGCGTTCACGCCGAACGACGCATTTTTCGTGCGCTGGCATCTCGCCGGCATGCCGACCGCCATCGACGAGGACACCTTTACCATACGCGTTCGTGGCAACGTGGAGCGGGAATTGTCGCTGTCGGTTGGGGACCTGCGGCGGCTCGCGCCGGTCGAAATCGCCGCGGTCTGCGAGTGCGCGGGCAACAGCCGCGGCTTCTCAACGCCGCGCGTTCCCGGTGGCCAGTGGGCGAACGGCGCGATGGGGAGCGCGCTCTGGACGGGAGCGCGGCTTCGCGACGTCCTCCGCCAATCAGGGCTGAAGGCCGGCTCGGTGCAGGTCCGTTTCAACGGCGCGGACGTGCCGGTTCTCCCCGCGACCCCCGACTTCAGGAAGTCGCTCGACGTGGACCTCGCCCTCGCCGACGACACGCTGCTCGCGTATGCGATGAACGGCCGGCCGTTGCCGCTGCTCAACGGATTTCCAGTGCGGCTCGTCGTGCCGGGCTATTTCGCAACCTATTGGGTGAAGATGATCGATGACATCGAAGTCCTCACACAACCCGACGACAATTTTTGGATGAAGACGGCGTACCGGATCCCAGCGACACCCACCGGCGGTGTGGAACCGGGAGCGACCGGGTTCGCGACCACGCCGATCGGCAAGCTCACCGTCCGCTCGTTCATCACGAACTTCGCCACAGGCAGGCGGATCGCGCCGGGGCTGCAGCTGATCCGTGGGCTCGCGTTCGATGGGGGCAGCGGCATCAAGGAGGTCGACTTCTCCCCGGACGGGGGCATCACGTGGGAGCGCGGCCTGCTGGGCCCCGACCACGGCCGCTACGGATTCCGGGCATGGACGGCCGCGTTTACGGCCGAGGGCGGAAAGCGATACACGCTCCTGTGCCGCGCGACCTCGAACGCCGGAGACGTGCAGCCGAGCGTCGCGGCCTGGAACCCATCCGGCTATCAGCGCAACGTCATCGAGCAGATGGAGGTGCGAGCATGAGGAAGGCGATCGTCACCGCTGCCGTCGTCGCGGGGCTGCTCGGCGGAGTGGCGTTCCACGCGAGCGGTGCGGCCTCGCCCGTTTCCGTCACGCTGCCGCCGGCCGTCGAAGCGTTCCCCGGCGGACCCGAGGCCGATCTGGCGCGCAGGCACTGCCTCACCTGTCACTCATCCGATTACGTCTACTCCCAGCCCAAGCTCTCGAAGGCTCAGTGGAGCGCCGAGGTCATCAAAATGGTCAAGGTGTACGGTGCCTCCATCCCGGACGCGGAGGTCGGCCCTATCGTCGACTACCTGGTCGCGCAGAACGGTAAACCGTAGCGGAGCGAACTCGAACCCGGCCTGAAAAAGGGCCGCACCTACCGTTCGCGCAAAGCGGGCCTACCGCTCCACGGAGTTTTCGCATGGGCCGTTTCTCGACCGTCCGCTGACCGCGCGTGCAGGAGTTCGCACAGCAAGTCGTCAGCGGTCTCGCCTCGGGGTCGATCTTCGCGAGCATGGCGCTCGCCCTGGTCCTGATTTATCGCTCCATGAACGTCATCAATTTTGCGCAAGGCGAGATGGCGATGTTCACGACGTTCATCGCGTGGCAGCTGATCGAGCGCGGCGTCCCGCTGTGGGCTGCCTTCGGCATGACGATCGCCATCGCGTTCTGCGGCGCCATCGCCCTCGAGCGGATCGTCATCCGGCCGGTCGAGCGCGCCGCACCGCTCACGATCGTCATCGTGACGATCGGTTTGCTGATCGCGTTCAATGGGCTCGCCGGTTGGATTTGGGGCTACGTGCTCAAGCAATTTCCGAGCCCGTTTCCGAACGCTGCGCTGCACGTGGGCGGCGTCGCGTTCTCGAGCCAGGATCTCGGAATCATCGGCGTCTCCCTCGGTTCGCTCGTCGTGATCTACTTGTTCTTCGCGCGCACGAAGCTCGGGCTCGCCATGCGGGCCGCCGCGCTCTATCCCGAGCAGAGCCGCGTGCTCGGCATTCGCGTCGGTTGGATGCTCGCGCTCGGCTGGGGGCTCGCGGCCGCCGTCGGCGCGATCTCCGGCATCATGATCGCGCCGGTCGTGTTCTTGGACCCGAACATGATGCAGGGCGTTGTGGTGTATGCCTTTGCGGCGGCCGTGCTCGGCGGCGTGGAGAGCCCCCTGGGTGCAGTCGTGGGCGGGTTGTTGCTGGGCGTGGTGCTGAACTTGCTCGGCACGTACGTCGACTTCATCGGAACCGACCTGCGCCTGCCCGTTGCCTTCGCAATCATCGTGGGCGTGCTACTCGTTCGTCCGGCCGGGTTGTTCGGCCGCGTCCGGCAGTCACGCGTTTGAGCTGCGCGCAATGAGCGCCGCGCGCGTGGGCTTGCTCGGTATCGTCGCTGCCGTCGTGGTGCTGCCGTGGATCGTCCCGTCGTTCACCGTGTTCGAGCTGACCTTCGTCGGCGCGTACGCAATCGCGATCTTGGGGCTCGGAATCCTCACCGGAACGAGCGGCCAGATATCGCTCGGACACGGCGCGTTCCTTGCCCTCGGCGGCTACACGATCGCCGTCGCCGCGACGCACGCGGGCGTGCCGTACGTCCTGTCGGTCCCGCTCGCCGGCGCGCTGTGCGCGATCGCCGGAGTCGGCATCGGGTACGTCGCGACGCGGCTCGAGGGCGCGTACCTCGCGCTCGCGACGTTCGCCCTCGCGGTGTCCGTTCCGTCGCTGATCAAGCGATTCAAGCCGCTGACGGGAGGCGCGCAAGGGCTCACGATTTCGACCGTCCACGCCCCCACGGCGCTGACCGCGCTCGGGACCGACCGCTGGCTGTACTACGTGACGTGGCTGCTCGTCGCCGCGCTCTTCGCACTCGCGTGGTTCATCCTCAAGGGTCGCGTCGGCCGCTCGCTGCGCGCACTGCGCGACAGCGAAGTGGCGGCGGCTGCCTTCGGCATCGACCCGGTGTTCTACAAGACGCTCGCGTTCGGGTGGAGTGCGGCCTACGCCGGCGTCGGGGGCGCGCTGCTTGCCATTGCGACCTCGTACGTGGGACCCGACGTCTACAGCTTTGCGCTTTCGATTACGCTGCTCGTCGGCGCCGTCTTGGGTGGGCTCGACTCGCTGTGGGGCGCGCTCATCGGCGGCGTCGTCGTCGAGTTCTTGCCGCTCTGGGCGCAAAAGGTCAGCGCCGCGGCCCCGGCGGTCGTGCAAGGCGTAGCCGTCATCCTCGTCATGATTTTCTTTCCAGGAGGGATCGCCGGCTCGCTCGGGCTTGCCGTGCGGCGCCTCGCGCGGCGCGAACCGGCGCCGCTTCACCCAGCAGCCACAGAGTAACCAGCAACGGAGGAACCAGCGATGACCATTCCACGCAAGCTCCTAGCCACAGCGACCGCCGCGCTGTTCGCACTCGGCATCGGTGCCGGTGCGACCACGCGCGTCGCTGGGCAACAGGCGGATCCCGGCATCAGCGCGACCGAGATCCTGCTCGGCGGCACGCATCCCTACAGTGGACCGGCGTCTGCGTACGGCTCGATCGGCAAGGGCGCACTCGCGTATTTTTCTTACATCAACGACAAGGGCGGCGTCAACGGGCGCAAGATCACCTATAAGGATCAGGACGACGGGTACAGCCCGCCGCAGACCGTGCAGATCACGAAGCAATTCGTCGAATCGGATCACGTCTTCGCCATCTTCAATAGCCTGGGCACGGCGCCGAACATCGCCATCCGGCCGTATCTCAACGACCAGAAGGTCCCGCAACTCTTCGTTTCCACCGGAGCGACGACGTGGGCGACCGATGCGGGCAAGTTTCCGTGGACGATCGGCTGGCAACCGGACTATCAGGCAGAGGCCATCGTGTACGCGAAGTACCTGCTCAAGGAAAGCCCGAACGCGAAGATCGGCGTCATCTACCAGAACGACGACTACGGTCAGGACTATCTGGCCGGGTTGACCAGGGGCCTCGGTTCGAAGGCGAACCTCATCGTCAAGCAGGTGAGCTACGAGGTGACCGATCCCGACGTGACGTCGCAGATCGCGAACCTCAAGAACAGCGGCGCCGATACGCTGTTCATCTTCGCGACGCCGAAGTTCAGCGTGCAGTCCCTCGTCACCGCGGCGAAGATGTCGTGGCATCCAACGATCTACTTGAATAGCGTGTCCAATTCGCAGACCATCATGCGCGCCGCCACCGCGGCGGGCGGCGCCGACGCGACGAACGGCGTGCTCACGGCGGCGTACGTCAAGGATCCCGCCGACGCGCGCTGGGCAGGCGATCCGGGCATGAAGCTCTATCGCCAGATCATGGCCAAGTACCAGCCGAGCGGAGACACCAGCGACGGCAACTTCCTGTACGGCATGGGCGCGGCCGAGACCATGGTGGACGTCCTGACCAAGGCCGGCAAGAATCTAACGCGCGCCAAGGTGATGGACGCGGCGATCCACCTGAACGAGCAGCACAACATCGCGCTCGTTCCGGGCATCACGGTGCAGACGTCGCCGTCTGACCGCTTCCCGATTCGCGAAGAGCAGCTTGCCCGTTACGAGGGCGGCCTCTGGAAGCTGTTCGGCTCGATCATCGACGCTCGCAGGTGAGCGTCACGGCGAGCGCGGCGACCGATACCGTCATCCTCGCGGTTCGCGGGTTGACGATCCGCTTCGGCGGAATCGCCGCGCTCGCCGATGTCTCGTTCGCCGTCGCGGCCGGCCACATCACCGGGCTGATCGGGCCCAACGGCGCCGGGAAGACGACCTGCTTCAACTGCATCACCGGGTTCTACCGGCCGACGTCCGGGACGATCACGGTCGATGGGTCGGACGTGCTCTGCCTGACTCCCCACGAGATGGTGCGGCTGCGCGTCGCGCGTACCTTTCAGAACCTCGAGCTGTTCTCGCGCATGAGCGTCATCGACAACGTGATGGTCGGGGCGCAGGCACGGCGCGATCGCCCGCGCAGCGAACGATTGCTGCGCGCGGAAGCGCTGGAAGCCCTCGACTACCTCGGTCTTGCGAGCATCGCTTCTGCGCCGGTGCGCGGCCTGCCGTTCGGAACGCGCAAGTCGGTCGAACTCGCCCGCGCGCTCGCGGCGCGCCCGGGCCTGCTGCTCCTCGACGAACCGGCTGCGGGCCTGGGCCACGAGGACGTCCAGCAACTCGCAGGCGTGATCCGCCGCATTCGCAAGGATTTCGACACGACGATCCTGATGGTCGAACACCACATGCAGCTCGTGATGGGCGTGTGCGACCGCATCGTGGTGCTAAGCGCGGGTCGCAAACTGGCGGAAGGCTCGCCGCAGGAAGTGCAGCAGAATCCCGCCGTCGTCGAAGCCTACCTCGGGGGAGGCTGATGGCGCTGCTCGAGCTGCGCGGCCTGCGCGCGCGATACGGCGAGATCGAGGCGCTGCACGGCGTCGACCTTGCCGCGGAGGAGGGTGCGATCGTCGCGCTGCTCGGGGCGAACGGCGCCGGCAAGACGACGAGCCTGCGGGCGATCTCCGGCATGGTCGCTTGGAGCGGCAGCATGACCTTCGACGGCCGCGAACTGCGCGGCCATGCGCCGGAGGACGCGGCGCGCCTCGGCATCGCCCACGTTCCGGAGGGCCGCGGGACCCTCGGCGGCTTTACCGTGCGCGAGAACCTGATGCTCGGCGCCTATCTCCATTCGGCCCGGCGCGCGCGCGATCGGTACGCGCAGCTCACCCTGCACTTTCCGTGGCTCGGCGAGCGCCAGCACCAACTCGCCGGCACCCTCAGCGGCGGCGAGCAGCAGATGCTCGCGATCGCGCGCGCGCTGATGATGGAGCCGCGACTGATGCTCGTCGACGAGCCGTCGCTCGGCCTCGCGCCGCTCATGGTGCGCGAGATCTTCGCGCTGCTCCGCTCGATCAACGAGACCGAACACATGACGATCGTGGTGGCCGAACAGAACGCGACCGCCGCGCTCGCGGCGGCGAGTTACGCCTACGTCTTGGAAACGGGACGCGTTGCCGGCGAAGGCACGCATACGGCGCTCATCGACGATCCCCGCGTCCGGCGCTCCTACCTCGGGTACTAGTCGCCGTTACGAGGGGCGAGACCGACTCCGGCACGCCGTGCAACCGTCACCGCTCGGCGTTAGAGCTTGATCTCGACGTCGAACACGGCCTCGAGCGGGATCTTCACGCCGAGGAAGCCGGTGTTCAGGTTGTCGTTAAACGGCCCATACGGGTAGCGCAGGGGGATCGGCGTCTTCGAGAGGGGCAGGAAGTTTCCCGATGGTCCGACTGCGGCGCCGCCCGATGGCAGTTCCGAGTAGACGCAGATGTTCGGGTCGTCCCACGGGTAGCCGCGCTGGAAGCACTGATCGACGATTCCCGAGAGGGTCAGCGTCGCGCGAATGCGCTTCGTCGCCTGATACCCGAGCGCCATGTTGAGCGTCAGGCGCGACGGCTGCTGGAACGCACCCAGCCCGTCGAACTTCCCGGTGAACGCGTCCGGCACGATCAGGAACGATTGCCCGCTGATCGGCGAGAAGTGATTTTCGCACGTGTACGGGATGGGCTGGCCGTTCGCGCCGAGCGAGCATCCACCGTTCGGGTAGTAGCCCGGGTACGCGAGCGGCGAGCCGTAGTTCGATCCCGAGCTGAAGGTCAGGCTGGGCGTCACCGTCAGCGGGCCATGCTTGTAGTTGACGATGAGGGCAAGCACGTCCGGCGTCTCGTAGCCGTTCGATCCGACGAAGAGCTGCGGGATCTGGTCGTACGTCGTGTATTGCCCGTTCGGATCGAAGAGCGGCTGCGCCGGCTGTCCGTAGTACGGATTCTTGACCGAACCGGAGCTCGAACCCGCAGCGAACGACGGGGCCGCGTTCGGATTGCTCGCTCCGGCCGGGAGGCCGCAGAGCCGCGAGTTGCCGGACGTGATCGTCGCGCACGCGGACGTATAGGAATTATACTCCTGGATGTACTCGTTGATGCTGTCGATCACGCTCGTGCCCGACGGGAAGTTCGCGTAGGTGATCCGGCTCTGCGTCAGCGTATACGAGAGCTGGCCACTGAACCCGTCGCGCTCGAAGTCCCCTTTGCGGATCGCGAGTTCGAGACCGTATGACTTCTGTTGCCCGACGTTGAAGCCCGAGACGATCCCGCCAACGCCGATCGGGAACGCCTGCAGCTGATTCTTCGTGCTGCGGTAGAACGGCGTCGCCTTGAACGAGATGTCGGTGTTGCGCACGTGCTGCTCCCAGGAGAAGTCGTAGTTGTACGACGTGTCGGGCTGCAGGTCGTGGACCGGGGTGTTGAAGCCGTAGCCGATGAAGTTGTTCGCCGCGTAGAGCACCCAGTCACGATCGTTGAGGCCGTTGTACTGCAGCCACGACGAATTGACCGGCCGCGAATAGATGCCGAACGAGCCGCGGAACACGGTGTCCGGTCCAGCCTGATATGTCCCGGCGATCCGCGGCTGCGCGACCGTCGCGGAGATTCGCGGCGTACCGAAGACGTTCTGGAAGTTCGCCGGCACGTATCCGTTGCCGAGCGCAGCACAGTTTGCCGGCGTGTTGAACTTGCCGGTCGAGCTCGGCGCCGAACCGCCCTCGGCGACGTTCACCGCACCGAACACGCCGGGCTTGTAGCAGTATTCGTTGTCGTAGGCCGCGACCCAGAACGCACGATTCTGTGGATCGATGCCACCGGTATCGGCGAGCCGGTCGAGGTAGTCTTCGACGCGGAACCCGAGATTAAACGTCAGCCGGTCCGTCGGCCGATACACGTCCTGGATCGAGCCGGCCGTCTCGACTGGGGACACGTTGTTCACGCGGCCGAGCGGGCCGTTCTCGGTCGCGAGCCACTCCGGCTGCGCGCCTCCCGGCCACGAATAGCTGGACGGGCTGAACAGGGTCGGGTTCGAGAACGTACCGCGCGCACTGCCGGAGAAGCAGCTGACGTAGCCGGGCGTACCGTTCGAGGAGCTGCTTCCCCCGGCGAGGCCGTAGCATTGGCCGGTCTGCGCCGCGCTGCCCGGAACGATCAAATTGGTGAAGGCGGTTCCCAGGCCTTGATTGCCGGGGAACCCGTAGTAGTAGCGACGCTGCAGCGTCGACTGGCTGTCCGTTCCACTGATCGTGAGCAGGTGCTTGTCGCTCAGTTGGTTCGAATAGACGCCGCTCAGGCCGTACGTGTGGCTCGGAATCTCGTAGTCGTTGAGTTCGCCGCCGTAGTAGTTCGTAAAGTTCTGGTTCGCCTCACCCGTGATGAACCAGTTCGAATACACCGAGTATGCGAAGATGCGGCCGTACGAACGCGCGTTGAAGTTGCGCTGGTACTGGGCCTTGAGCACGGCGACGCCGTTGTCGTTCGTATCGCGCGCATCGTTCGAGAGCGGCGCATTGAACGGACGGTTCCCCGGGCTGCTCATGAAATAGTACGGCACCACGTCGTTTGCGTTCGGCGGGGCGAACAGCGGCCCGTTGTAGACATAACCGTCGTGCCACGACGCGTTGCCGTTGCCGCCGACGGCGGGGGCCACGTAGGCGGGCCCGCCCTGATCGTTGACCGAGCTGTAGTAGGAGTTGAAGAACTCGCTCGTCATCCACAGGAACTGGAGGTCGTCCTTGTTGCCGTCGTTGTGGTGCGGGATGCCGATGTGGACGTTCGCGACCGTATCGCGCGTCGACGCGCTCGCGATGGCGTAGGTCTGCCCCGGGGCGAAGAGCACCGGGCCGCCCGGGCGACCGTCGTAGATATTGTACTCGCCTTCCGGCCAATACAGCGGGTACGCGAAGCGCGGGTCGCTCGCGCCGTTGTTGTTGTCGATGTAGCGAAAGTCTTGATTCTGGCCCGCGACGCCCAGGTAGTACGAGAACAGCCGGTTCGGGGTCGAGCCACCGAACTCGAACGACGCTCTGTGGTAGAAGGTCGGATCGCCGATCGCGCCGACCAGCGTCGCGAAGCCCGGGTACGTCCCCGTCTTGATGACCTGATTGACGTAACCGGAAAGCCCCTGGCCGTCGGACGTCGCCGGCGTGCCGCCGGTGTAGACCTGCAGCTCCTGCTGGCCGAGCGTCGAGAGCATGGTCTCCGGCGCATTGTCGTACGCGCGGTTCACCGGGATGCCGTCGAGTTCGTAGCCGATCTGGTCGATGTCGCCGCCGCGGATCGAGATCTGCTGAAACCAACCCATCTGACCTTGCTGCACGACCGTGCCGGGGACTGACGCGATGCTGCTGTAGGAGTTACCGAGGCTGCCCGGGCCGCTCAGTCCGTTCGCCGCCTGCGCGGCCGCGGCGTTGACGGAGTAGACGTCGCTCGTCGTTCCCGGCTTGAGCAGGTCGGACGCGGCGCGCGCGCGCACCTGGCCGATCGTCCGCAGCTGCCGCTGGAGTGTGACGTCGACCGTGCGCGTCTGATCCGCGAGGATCGTGAGGCCGGTCAGCGTCGCGGGCTCATAGCCCTCGAAGGTGATCCCGAGGACGTACGTGTCGGGTGCGAGGGAGAGGAAGCGGTACGAACCTGCGGCATCGGTCGTCGTGGCGGCCGCCTGCGACGGCGAGATCACGCCGACGCGAGCACCGGCGATCGGCGCGCCGGAAGTCGCGTCGACGACGCGCCCGGCGAGCACGCCGGTCGTTCCGGCGATTGCCGGCAGCGCCCCGGCGGCAACCACGATGACCAGGAGCAGCGCGGCGAGGGCTTTTCGCACGTCGTGGACCTCCACCGTTGGATAAGAGACATGCAACCGCAGCGAACGGGCGGACGGCGTTTTGCCAAACGTTCGGCCGTCTGGTCGATTGTCTTGCTAAAGTCGATGTCCCATGCGGCCAAAGGTGCGCCGCGCGGCGGGCGCGACCGCGGCCCGTCCAGTGCGCTTCGGGCTGCGCGCATCGCACGTATCCCGACGCCATGCGCGACGTGCGCGCGCGCGAGCCGCCGCCGAGAGGTATGCATGTATCTCGCACCGCTGGCTCCGCGGTGCCGTGCCCTCGGCGCCCCGGTGTCGATGACCCCGCTGACCCGTTCACGGAGCCGCGAGGCCGCTACGCTTTTGTCATCCAGCCAGGCGCGGTCGATACCGGGTCCGAGAACGTCGAACGATTCGGCTACCCGAGCCGTGGACTGGAGAAGACGATCGGCGTCGACCCCGTCCACACGCCGTGGCGGCGGCCGCACGGCGTCGCAGTCAGCGCGTACGTCATCAGGCCGTGGCCGCCGACGCGCACGTCGTCACGCCATGGCAGTGAGGGCGCACGTCGTCCACAAAATCGAGACGTTCAGACTGCGTTGTCGATGGGCCGAGCGTGCGCCGCCCGGACACGCTTTGGGTACCACGCCGTAAACCAGCCGGCTCCCACGAGCGCGCCGATGCCGATCGCCGAGTCCGCCCAGGCGGGAACGGCCGGGACGAAAATACGGATCAACCCGATCGCCACGCTCACGCCGAACGCGCCGGCCCACACCCATGTTATGCGGTAGTTGGTGGCCAGAAACACCGGCGCGTTCCAGAACTCCCTCGGGGTCCGCTCCCGCGCGTACTGCAGCGTGAACGGGCGCCCGACCGCAATCGTGCAGACGACGATCGCCAGCAACCCCGTATTGATCGCGAGTCGAACCCACAGATCGTTCCACACGGGGTGGGCGAGCAGCCCGGCGAGCACCAGAATCGCGAACAATGCAAACGTGCCGGCGTTCAGGATCTTGACCGACCCACCGGACGTCCGCCAATCGTATGCGAGCACGAGCAGAGCCGTCACGAG
>Ga0302326_10023963_pt1 | contig 12420 bp, 9 predicted proteins | sample Palsa_T0_3_FD_202264 | JGI IMG/M metagenome (GOLD analysis project Ga0302326, IMG submission 202264) | Peat permafrost microbial communities from Stordalen Mire near Abisko, Sweden - Palsa_T0_3 | ecosystem: Environmental > Terrestrial > Soil > Palsa > Peat permafrost | place: Sweden: Abisko...
CGAGCGCAGAGATCGCGTATTGATTCTTGTGATCTCGGTATTTCTTGGCGCGTTGGGTATCGACAGGTTTCTCGTGGGAGACGTCGGCCTGGGACTTCTGAAGCTTCTGACCGGGGGTGTTTGCGGAATATTCTGGCTTATCGATATCTTTCTGATCATGGGCCGCGTGGACGATTTCAACCGGACAAAAGCACAAGAGATTGCGATGGCCATCCGAATGTCAGGACCGGGTGTTTAGCAATGATGCTGCGTCTTAAGCTCTATTTGTGAAGCATCGGAAGCAGCAGCGGCACGAGATGCTCTGCTATCAGTTCAGAGCCTTTGGCGGTCGGATGAATGCCATCCTCCTGGATCGTTCCGGGCACCGTGTATATATGGTCGTAAAGCATGGGCATCAGCGGCACCCGGTGTTTGACCGCCGCGTCTTTGTAAATTGCGTTGAAGGACTGGATATAGTCTGCGCCGTAGTTTGGCGGCAGGGTAATTCCAACGAGCAGAACACGAATCTTTGCAGCCTGCAACGTGGTCAGGGCCGAATCCAAATTCTTTCGCGTTACGTCAAGCGGAAGTCCCCGTAAACCATCGTTGCCGCCGAACTCCACAATTACCAGTTCCGGATGTAGCGCAACGATCGTGTTTACGCGGGCGACGGCATCCTTAGTCGTGTTCCCGCTCACGCCTTGATTGATGACATGGTAAGCGTATCCGCGCTTGGACAGCAGCACCTCCAATGCCGCTGGATAGCTTTGGCTGGCGTCGAGTCCGTAACCGGCAGTAATGCTGTCTCCGAAACAAACGAGGGTTTTCTGAGGACCAGCCGCGTGTGAGAAGACCGCAAAAAGACAAATCGTCAGTAATCCGCTCAGCCGGCTTCGTCCTGCATTGGTAATGATCTTCACTTGTGCAGTGTATCAATCTACAAGTTAACTGGCGGTTCGCCTTGGGGAACCCGGTTCAGCAAAACCGCGTAGCATCAAGGTAGGTACCGGAATGGCGCCTGGCGAGATGCGCCAGATTGGGTTGGAGAGCTGAATGATTGAAGTTCGCGGAGTGCGGAAGTGGATTCAGAACGGCACAAGACGAGTCGAAATTCTAAAAGGGATTGATATCAGCATTCCTTCAGGACAGTTTGTCGCGATTGTTGGCGCAAGCGGGAGCGGCAAAAGCACGCTTCTGGGGTTGCTTGCCGGACTTGATACGCCTAGCGAGGGTGAGATCTGGCTCGACGGCACGCCGATCCACAACCTGGAGGAAGAGGCACTTTCAGCTGTGCGAGGGCAGAAGCTGGGATTCGTGTTTCAGTCCTACCAATTGATTCCTACTCTCACTGCGCTCGAAAACGTACTGCTGCCTTTCGAATTGAATCTTCCCGGCAATGGCATTAACCGCGCACGCAAGCTGCTTGAACAAGTAGGTCTTGCCGAGCGCATGGATCATTACCCGGTACAGCTTTCGGGCGGAGAACAGCAGCGGGTAGCTCTCGCACGCGCCTTTATTGTCGAACCTCCCATCGTTATGGCCGACGAGCCGACAGGCAATCTCGACACCGTCAATGGACAACGAGTCCTCGAATTGCTTTTGAGCCGGAACAATCTTGCCGGCACCACCCTCGTCCTAGTCACGCACGATCCCCAGGTCGCCGCACTCGCTCACCGAAAGATCGTGCTGCGCGACGGCCTTGTGGTGGAGGATATCCTTTCTGCGGAGTCAGCCCAGGTACCTATGGCAGCCCAGGGCTTAGCGAATGGTGGGGTCCGGTAGATGGCGCAACGATCTCTCACCTGGCGTCGCGCTGCGGTCATTGCCGGTCGCGATTTGCGATCCGCTCCCGGGAAGTTTGTCTTTGTGGTCCTCTCCGTTGCAGTTGGCGTTGCAGCGCTTGTGGGCGTTCGCGGTTTCAGCGAAAGCTTCCGGTCAACACTGACGCGTGAAGCGCGATCCCTGATGGCCGGGGATCTCTCTGCGCGAACCAATCAGCAGCCGAGTAACGCCGAACTACAAAAGATCGAATCACTGAAGGGCCGAGGCATTCACAGCACTTGGGTTACCGAAACGATCTCGATGGCATCTGTCCCGCCGGATCCGGTTCCGATACTGGTATCACTTAAAGCCGTTGATCCCGCAGAGTACCCCTACTACGGCAAAGCGGAACTTGAGCCAGATATTCCGTTGGCAACGGCGCTGACGGACAACTCGGTGGTTGTTGCAGAGGAGTTTCTTATCAGGCTGAAGGCGAAAGTCGGAGACACGCTTCGGCTTGGAGGACACAATTTCCGCATATCTGCGAGGCTTGTTCAGGAACCGGATCGTATAACGGCCGGGGCCGGTCTTGGTCCGCGGGTGCTTATCTCACGTGCCGCGCTCGATGAAACAAATTTGCTTGCTCCCGGGAGCCGCGCGGGCGAACGCCTGTTAATACAACTCCCCACAACGCTGCAAACTGCGGCGCAACTGGCCACTGTGCGGAAACAGGTTGAGGCCATGCTGCCGGAAGCCCAGGTTATGGATTTTCGCGAAGGGAACCCGGCGCTCACTGAAGGGCTTGATCGAGCGACCGCAATTCTCAGTCTTATATGCCTCGTTGCCATGGTCTTGGGCGCGATTGGCGTCGCGATGTCCATGCATGCGCATCTCGATCAGCGAATGGACGTCCTCGCCATTTTGAAAGCAATCGGCGCAGGTTCTGGAGATCTTCTTCGTATATTTCTGTTGCAGACCATGGGCCTCGGACTTGCGGGAGCGATCCTCGGAGTCGCTGCTGGTGCGGGAGTGATGCTGGCTCTCCCGGCAGTTTTCGGCAACCTGCTTCCCGTTCATGCGACTCTTGCCTTCCCGTGGCGTTCGGCACTGGCTGGTCTCGCGACGGGACTTCTGACCACGCTTCTATTTTGTCTGCCACCACTGCTTGACGTCCGTCAGGTGCGCCCAATTCTGGTATTGAGAAGAATGGTAGAGCAAGCAGAGGAGAGCGGATTCATCGCTTTTCTGCGCCGATGGGGACAACGCAAGCTTCAGATCGCGGCAGCATTCGTAATTTTGATAGCTTTGACTGCAATCGCCGCAGCTCTGAGCGATTCCGCGCAGGTTGGAGTCTGGTTCGGGGCCGCCCTGGCTGCAATTTTGTTTGTGCTGCTCTTGCTTTCGGCTGGATTCCTTCGTCTTCTGCGCTGGTTGCTCAAGATAGTTCGCTTGCATTTGCCTCAATACCTGCGCCAGGGACTGGCTAATCTCTACCGGCCCGGCAATCAATCGGCTGCGGTGCTCGCAGCTCTCGGCACGGGAGTGATGCTGATCCTGGCGGTCTATCTCATGCAGTCGCAGGTTTTGCGGGAGATCCAGGAGACGGCGTCGCCCAAGCTGCCAAACATCTTCCTCGTGGATATCACGACTGACGAAGTCGCTGGGATGAAGCAGTTCTTCAAGACGCAGCCGGGAGTTCAAGATCAGTTGGAATTGATCCCTGTCATCAGCGGCCGTTTCGTTTCGCTCAATGGTGTTCCTCTGGAAAAGCTGAAAGTTGAGCATTTTCCGAGGCGCATGCTGGAGAGTGTCTCTCTCAGTTGGGCAGATGCTGTTCCTGACGGAGACAAGATTCGTCAGGGCAAGTGGTGGAGCGACCCCAACGCTCACCAGATTGCCGTCGGTGAGGGCATCGCACAACGCATTCACGTGGGCGTTGGTTCCGCCGTTGAGGTTGAGGTTAATGGAAAGCAACTTCCGCTTACCGTTTCCGCAATCTTTCGAGCAGATGAGCAACACATCAGCGGTCGTAGCGGCTTTCTGCTGCCATCGGGATTGCTAAAGGATGCACCAGCAGTCTGGTATGGTGCCGCCAGGGTCGATTCAAAGCAGATTTCGTTGATTGAGCGAGCGCTCTTTTCCGCGTTCCCGACGGTCACGGTGATCAATCTCGCCGATGTACTGGACCGCATCGAAGGCGTGGTTCGTCAGATCACCTTTGTCGTTCGTTTTCTGGCAGGATTCTCAATTTTTGCCGGACTGATGATATTGGCATCGAGCATCGCAAGTACTCGGTTCCGTCGCACCCGGGAAGCTGTCGTGCTGAAGACCCTTGGAGCGACTCGCTGGCGCATTATTCGCATATTCAGCGTTGAGTTCAGCGTGCTGGGCCTACTTGCGGGCACAGTGGGAGCCATCTTCGCCAACCTGCTCACTCGTGTTCTGTTACGTAAGCTCGAAGCGCAATGGCATTTCGAGTGGCGCGCCACACTGATCGCTTTGATTGGTACAGCGTTTCTCGCAGTAGCTACCGGATGGCTGGCCAGCTATCGGATACTTGGCTTGCGCCCGCTGGAGGTTCTGCGCGAGGAGTAATGTGGATGGGGTTCGGACAGAGGTGAGACAAAGGCGCGAATTTGAGTTCGCGCCTTTGTTATTGCATCGATATTGGCAGACAAGAGAATTCCGGAGTGTATCAGAATTCCTCGTCGCCTTCGACCTTGGGAAGCTTGTCGTTGTCGCCGGCAAACATGACATAGAGCGTGGGCAACAGGAAGATGCCAATTACCAGGTTGGCCAGCAACCCGCCTACGATTACGATTGCGAACGGACGCTGCGAATCTGAGCCGATGCCATGGGAGAATGCGGCAGGCATGAGTCCCAAAGTTGCCACGAGCATCGTCATCATGATGGGCCGAAGTCGAAGAACGGCTCCCTCGATGGCGGCTTCGATAATGTTGGTCTTGCGATCTTCCTGCATACCTTTTCTGCGTGCACGCAACTGGTTAATGTACTCCAGCATGATCACACCGGTTTGGACGGAAACTCCGAAGAGTGCCAGGAAACCTACCGCGGATGAGACGCTGAAATTTGTGTGCGTAAGGAAGAGAGCCAGTGGTCCACCGATTGATGACATGAAGACGCTGGCCATGATCAGGAACGCCCATTTGAACGACCCGAACATGATGTAAAGAATCAGGAAGATAAACATCAGAGTGACGGGGACGATGATCGCAAGTCGCGCGTTGGCTCGCTTCTGGCTTTCATATTCACCCGCCCACTCCGTGTGGTACCCGGGGGGTAGTTTGACCTGCTTGTCAACTTTGGTGATCGCCTCTTCGACGGTTGAGCCGAGGTCACGTCCGCGGACCGAATACTTAATGGCGATATAGCGTTGTCCACCTTCACGGTAGATCTCCTCCGCGCCGTCGTCGGTTGAAACATGCGTCACCTGCGCCAGCGAAACGCGTTCTCCAGTAGGCGAAAGTAGACGGATTTTCTCGATGGCGTCGCGAGTATCGCGATACTTCGGCTGATAGCGCACGGTGACGTCGTATCGAGCTTCTCCCTGCTGGACCTGCGTTTCAGCTGCGCCTCCTACAGCTGTCTGGATCGCGTCTTGTACGTCCGCGACATTGATGCCGAAGCGGGCCGCAGCCTGACGGTCCACGGTGAAGTTCAGGTTGGGCTGGCCTATGATACGGAAGATTCCGAGATCTTCCACACCCTTGACCTTGCTCATCAGGTCCACGATCTCCTGCGCCTTGGTTTCGAGAACCTTCAGGTCATCTCCGTAGAGCTTGACTGCAAGTTCGCCTTTCACGCCGGAGACAGCTTCTTCCATGTTGTCCGAGATAGGCTGAGAAAAGTTCCAGATAACTCCTGCAAACTTGTTCTCAAGATCCTTGTCCATTGCTGCAATCAGTTCTTCTTTGTTCTGATGAAATACAGGGCGCCAGTCTTCCTTTTGTTTGAGGTCAACAAAGTATTCGGTATTGAAGAAGCCTGTCACATCGGTGCCGTCATCTGGGCGACCTGTCTGGCTGACAACCTGGGTGACTTCTGGGAATGCAGCCAAAGCAAGACGTGCGCTGTTGGTGAAGTCGATACTTGTGGTCGGTCCTTCGCTGGGTGCCAGAGAACCGCGCACCCAGATAGCGCCTTCGTCGAGATGAGGCAGGAATTCCGATCCGATAACGCCACCAAAGTTCAGCCACATCGCAGTGGCAAAAATCAAGAGAGCAACGCCAACTGTAATCTTGCGGTTCAGAATCGCCCAGCGGACGCTGGAGCGATAATGCTTTACAAGGAAACCCATGAGAGGGTTTTCCCATTCTTTTGCGCCTTTGCTGAAAAGCAGGCTGGCCAATACCGGGGCCACAATGATCGAAAATGTCAGCGCGCCGAGTAGAGCGAACGCCACAGTCCACGCCATGGGTTTGAAGAGGCGCCCCTCAACGGCTTGAAGAGTAAAGATGGGCAGGTATGCCGTAATGATGATTGCGATAGCGAAGAAGACTGGCCGTTGAACTTCCTGGGCTGCATCACGGATTTTTTGCTGCGGTGTGTGCGGATCATTCTTGTGAGCAAGGTGTCGAATGATGTTTTCGATCATGACAACAGCACCGTCGACGACCATTCCGAAATCCAGCGCTCCGAGCGAAAGCAGGTTTGCTGGAATGTGGTTCAAATTAAGCAGAATCGATGCAAACAATAGCGAAAACGGAATCGTGAGCGCAACGATGATTGCGCCCCGGACGTTCCCGAGGAAAACAAACAGAATGAGCGATACCAGGATGACACCCTCAGCCAGGTTGTGCTCGACCGTATGCACGGTGAAGTGAACCAGGTCGGAGCGATCCAGGAACGGGACTATCTTCACGCCTGGTGGCAGGATGTGTCCGTTCAGCTCTGCAACTTTGGCTTCGATGCCTTTCAGCACCGGATCGGAGTCCTCGCCTTTCTGAAGCAGAAGAACGCCTTCGACAGTGTCATCGTTGTCGACGATAGTGCCGTCCGGATGGTGCCATGCGCGGCCAATCTGTCCGAGGCGGATTTTCGGCCCCTGCGAAACAGTACCGATGTCCTTGATCTTCAGAGCAGTGCCGGACTGAGTCTTGATTACCGTATTCTCAATGTCCGTGGTATTGGTGTAGAGTCCCACGGACTGCACGTTCACTTGCTGCGCGCCCTGCTCAATAAAGCTGCCACCGGCATTGGTATTATTATTGGCGACTTGCTGTTCCACCTGGCCAATACTAAGGCCATAGGAGATTAGCTTGTCCGGATCCAGTTTGATCTGGTACTCCCGCGTTGGCCCACCAAAGCTGGCCACGTCCACCACGCCCTTGACGCTCTTGAAGGTCTTCTCCATCGACCAGTCTTCGAGCGACTTTTTCTCCATCGCGTCGTATGCGGGATTCGTGCTTTCGAGCGTGTACCAGTAGATCTGGCCAACAGGGCTCCAGTCAGTCCCCATCTGAGGCTGGAGACCGGCTGGCAACGTTACTTGCGAAAGTCGTTCTAAAGTATGTTCACGATTGACATCATTAATTGACTCATCATCAAACGTCAGCGTGAGGCTGGAAATGCCCGCCAGCGAAAATGAACGCAAATGCGTCATGTGCGGAATGCCAGCCATCTGAATTTCAACCGGCACTGTTACCTGCCGTTCGATCTCTTCCGCCGATCTGCCAGGCCACTGCGTGATGATCTGAACATAGTTGTTGGCTACATCCGGATAAGCTTCGATTGGCAGGTTACGAAACGAGATCACGCCCCAGGCCGTGAGCACGATGACCCCACCCAGCACCAGCCAGCGGTTCTTGAGTGCGAAATCAACCAGTGCGCGAATCATTACTGGCTCACCGTGCTTTCCAGATCCAGCGCATTGGTTACGATCTGCTGCCCAACACTGAGGCCGCTAAGAATCTCCTGCTTCCCATTGGGCAGAATCTTTCCGCCCCGAACCTCCGTCCGCTTAAATTGGTCATTTCCTGCAGGCACAAAGACCCAATCGCGATCATGCAGGTGCAGAACTGCGGTTGCCGGAACTGCCGCGTAAGTCTGCATGGTCTTGCTCTCAAACGTCGCAGTCACAAACATACCTATCTTCAGGATCCCAGGGTTCTCGACCTCGATACGTACTTTTGCGGTGCGTATGCTCGGGTCCAAGACCGGTCCCACATCGCTGATACGTCCCGTCAGGACTTTGTCCGGATAAGCGTTGATGTGAATCTGCGCCGTTTGTCCTACGTGGACCTTCGATAGATCATTTTCGAAAACGTCGCAGAGAATCCACACCCGCGAAAGGTCTGCAATCGTGAATGCCGTCGATGAACCGGAAAGGTTGACGCCGGCTGCTCCAGCCTGTGCGACATTTTGTGAGATGATGACGCCGGATACAGGCGCATAAACATCTACCACGCTGCTGGGATGGTCCTTGTCGACTCCGAGAACTTTTAATTGCTCTTCGGCCGCCGTCAGATCAGCTTTTGCATCCTTTTCAGTGTCCTCCGCCTGCTCATACATAGCTTGGGAGATCGCACCGTGCTCCAGGAGTTCCTTCGCGCGAATATAGGCCTTGTTGGCAAGCTGTTCATCATTCACAGCTTTCAGATAGGCGTCGAAGGCCGTCGAGACATCGGGACTTTGTACCCGGAAGAGGAGTTGGCCCTTCTTGACATAGTCATCCAGACGCACTTTGATGTCGACAACACGGCCGTTGGCTATCGAGATCACCGGTATAGTCCGCGAAATGTCGGGATTCACGGAACCGGTTGCAGATAACTCCGCCGCTTCTTCCAGCTTCTCCGCGGCCTGCAAGGGAAACTGGTTCACCTTGCTCCCGTCCACCGTGATCAGGTTCATATCGGAGACATGCGTGACTTTCGCTTCCGGCGGCGCACCGTCCCCCGATTCCTGCTTCTTGCACGCTGTGAAGGAAATGCTTACAGCCAAAAATAGACCGAATATGGCAAACACAGAAAGTTTCTTAACTCGAAGCCGCATCATTGAATCACCTCGCGCCCAACTGCAAGATTCAGTTGGCTGGCCGCCGTTAGATAAGCGCCGATCAGTTGCAGATAGGCCAATTGCACCACGCGATAGTCGCTTTGCGCATTCAGGAAGTCCATCAACGTTGCGCCGCCATGTTGATAGGCAAAGGTCACCGTGTCGCGCACTCGCGTGGATTGCGCAAGGTACTTGTCCCTGTAAGGCTTGAGCAGAGTGATGTTGCTCTCCACCTGCGCGTATGACGAGTCCACATCACTGAACACCTGTGCGCGTGCGGCTTCGGTCAACTGCTGCGATTTATCGACGTCGATCTGCGTCCTCTTCTTTTCTCCCTGGTTGCGGTCGAAGATCCGCAAGGGAATATTGACGCTGAGACCCAGCGCGTCCAGCGCGTTGGGATTGTTGTACGAACCGTCGTGGGTCCACCACCCGCTCAGGGTCGGGTCCGTCGACCCGTTTGCAACCGCCAGTTTATGCGCGGACTTCGATTCTTCAATCGTCTGTAATGCCGCGCGCAGATCCGGCCTGTTGTCGAGCGCGGTTTGTCGGAACTCATCGAGCTGTTTCAACTGGTCCGAAAATGTGAATGGACCGTCGACATCAAATTGATCCACCGGTGTGCGGTCATTGAGAAATTGCAGCAGTTGAATCTTCGATGTGCGCAGATTGACCAGCGCGGTCTGCAATTCGGATTCATACTGGACGCGCAGCAACTCGATGCGATCCAAATCGATCTGCGCGATGTCTCCGGCGTGGAATCGACTGCGGCTGATGTCGATGATCTTGTCGTAATACTCGAGATCATCGTGGGCCAGCTTAACCACCGCTTTCGCCTGCAGCGTCTGAACGAAGGCCGAGCGAAGATTAAACACCAGGTTGCGTTCCAGATCTTCGTGGCTTGACTGGGCTACTCGTGTAGCATCCTGGGCAGTTTCGAGGCGCAGGTGTCGCTTGTTCTCTCTCTCCCATAGATAGCTTAAGTTGCTCTGCTCCTGCACCCCGCTCAGCGGCTGCCAGACTCCGTTGTGCGGAGCGAGTTGCAATCCGTCTTCTGAAAATGTGAACTGGGGATTCGGCCTGAGAAATGCCGTCGTTTCTTCGGCCTTCAATTCATCCACCCCCAGCGCATCGGCCTTTAGCGCCGGATTGGACGCTTCAAATCGCGCTTTGACTTGATCCCAGGTCAATAGCTGTCCCGCAATTGGTTGCTGACCACTGGCCGGCGGCCCGTTTGGGTTAATCTGACCAATACCAGGAAGCGCAAACAGCGCGAATGGCAGCGCTGTAGCTGCGTAAAACAATACTTTGAGTCGTTTCATGACACCCTTAGGAGCCGCCGCTTGGGCGGTCGCCGGATAAGAACAAAGACAATGCCAGGGGGTTCGACAGAGAAGGAATCAGGCGCCAGGCGGAGGCCGACTGTCGAGAGAACGGGTGAGGGAAACAGCTGGAGGCGAGAAACTGAATTCCTGGATCAGTTCCTTGGAACAACCGCTCATGGACGGAGCGTAAACTATTTGCTCTGGGAGAGCGAAAAACGCGACAACAGTCGAGGGATGGGTGTCGTTGGTGTGCAGCACCCTGCGCAGGCAAGTGTCCGATTCTGCCGGTCCCTGCATGGCCATCAGATCATCGCTGAGCGAAATGACCGGCAAAAGAAGAAGGACGACCATCGCAAGAGCTAAAATCTGGGTTCGTCGGGGTACTGGATTGGACTCGGAACCTCGGGTCCAGAGCCAGACCAACCCCAAAGAGCACAGGGCCCAGGCGATATTTAGAATGATCTCCATCGTCAAACCAGATTTTACCCCACTTCTTTCGATCGAAAATCCTGGACTCGTTAAGAGTTAGTGTGATGGGTTGTCAATAAGTGGACGATAGAGAATTTGTAAGGAGTTGATAAGCTACCTTGAAAGGTCCGATCTCGCCTTTGCATTCTGCTCCCGAAAAAGCTCATAGATCGGCGACAATTACTGGCAGGCAGTTCAAGTTCGGGAGCCTGTCGGAGCATTGACCCGTCGCCGTAATACCCCTTATGATTGACGAGTTGGGTGTTAACGGTTCGCACTCCGAGGCGACCTGGGCTCTCTGGGGCCTGAATTAGAACCCTTCTCGTTGCCTCGTCGTTCAATGGTAGGACAGCTGACTCTGACTCAGCATATTGGGGTTCGAATCCCTGCGAGGCAACCAAGACTCTTTCTATCCACGTCTATCTCTGTCGATTCCTGCCCAAATATCCCAACAAAATCAACAACTTAGCTTGTTTCTCGGTCCACCCGTGTCTATTTCCAGCTAGCGGAAGCGATGGTATTTGATGGTACGTTCTCTGGTATCCTTGGGCTCGTACCATATTATGAGACCAAGGGGGCGAGAGATACCATCATGTACCATCTCGCCGACGCTAAGGTTCTTAAAACAAAGACCGGATTGAAAATAACCAAACTCACGGATGGTGGCGGTTTGTACCTGCACATCGCTACGAGTGGAAGCAAGCTCTGGCGATTTCAGTACCGTTTCGACGGCAAGCTGAAGTTGATGGCGCTGGGCAAATACCCGGATGTGACTCTCAAACAGGCTCGAGAACGGCACTTGGAAGCGCGGCACTTGCTGGCTAAAGGGGTTGACCTGATGGTAGACCGCAAAGCTCAAAAGGTTGAGGACGCGTTGGACGCCAAGCAGACCACATTTAAGGACATATTCAACCTGTGGGTAAAGTGGTGGAGGGAAGGGAAGGATGAGGAGCACGCAGCACGGGTAGAACGTCGAATGTTTGCCGATGTCATTTCGGCATTCGGATCAGAGGCTATGGATGACATCACGGCGGCTGACATCCGAAACATGATGCTGACGATTGCGGAACGCGGAGCAAATGACATTGCGAGGCGCTGTCACGAAACCACAAGTCAGGTCTTCCGATTCGTAATTGCGCGCGGGTACGCCAACGAGAATCCGACCGTGCATTTCAAACCCTCCGACATAGTGAGGAAGCCTAAGGTTAAGAATTTCGCTCGCGTGCCCGAAATGGAACTACCAGCCTTGCTGGTTGCAATGGATCGTTACAACGCGGTATCAGACTTCGTGAAAGAGCGAGAATAATTTGCGAATGCTGCTAATTTGGCGCTGGATTATACCCGGGGGTCGCGAAATCAAGAGCCGGAGCGATGGCAGTTCGTCCGTTTCCCAGCAGCGTGTTTGCACCAGGTTCTTGAGAACGGTATTTTCCAGTTCATTCGTCACAGGTGCTCCCTACGATCTTCCAGAGGCTCTGGGGAGAGTTCTCTACTGTTGCTCACGGTACAGCGAGGTTGATTGCTTGTACGGTCTATATAGCTCACGGCTGGCCCTATTAGACTGGCATGTTCCACCTTCTTAGGAATCTTGGGTATCTTACTTACTGAATTTGTCCGATACTGAAGTAACCGGCGTGTGTCGGACTGGAGGCAGGCATAATGAGAGTCATCACCAGACTGTACGGACTACTCAAACACCTGAGAGGTCAAGATGGCCAAGACTTAGTGGAATACGCGCTGGTTGTTGCCCTGATCGCCTTCGCGGCCACCGCGAGCATGAAGGTCCTCGCTTCTGACATCAACAGAGCTTTCAGCAACCTCGGCAGCGCAATAACGACAAACATTACTTAGAGCGTGTTTCATAAACACCGTC
>Ga0302326_10023964_pt1 | contig 12420 bp, 8 predicted proteins | sample Palsa_T0_3_FD_202264 | JGI IMG/M metagenome (GOLD analysis project Ga0302326, IMG submission 202264) | Peat permafrost microbial communities from Stordalen Mire near Abisko, Sweden - Palsa_T0_3 | ecosystem: Environmental > Terrestrial > Soil > Palsa > Peat permafrost | place: Sweden: Abisko...
TCCATCAGTGTGAGGCTGCCGAGTTCACGCACGTAGTGCGATAGAATGCGCGCGAACGTGCCGGCGTTGCGCGGGTGCCCGTCTTCACCATCGCTCGCAATCATCACCAGCGGGTTGGCAATGACGGCATCCACCACTTCCGGCGTGTTCATGAAAATGAGGACCTCGTTCGGAGCGGGGTCCGCGTGCAGCTGATCGAATCGTTCTTTGGTCAGTTTTTCCCCCGTATCGGGCATCTGTAGAGCGTCGTAGCCCACACCGAGCTTCTCCTGCCAGCCAGGATTGAACAGCGCCGAGTTGATCTCGGTAAATCCCGCGACGTACGGATACGCCTCGGTGGTGACATCGAGACCGCGGGCGCGGGCGCCGGCCACCATGGACAAGCACTCGGGCGCGTCGGCGATGCAGCTGCTATTGATATGGGCGATCTGCACAGACGCACCGGTCACGGCCGCCGCGCCGATGACCTCACTGACCGCTTCGATGCTCGAGCCGGGTTCAATACGTCCAAAACTTCGAACATGAGTAAAGACCGGAACACCGCGGCGCGCCGCCAGCCTGAATATTTGAATGACTTCGAGGTGGGTCGCGCCCGGCGTATATTGGATTCCCATACCAATCCCGAGGGCGCCGGCGTCCAGCTCAGAATTCAGACGCTGCTCGATGCTCTGAATCTGCTGCAGCGTCGCGGGTTCATCCGTCGCAGGACCTGATGGAGCCACCAGTGTCGGCTCGCTGAACGGGGTGCCGAATGCGCGGGACCGGGCCGCGGCATGGCTCGCCGTGGTGCCATAGTTGATGAGCGCCCGCCCTTTTTTTCGCAGCAGAAATGCCGCCACATCGGGCACACCGATTTCCATCTCAAGTCCGGTCGTGACACCATCGAAGGCCTTGAGCCGGCCACTGTCCGGATCCTGCGCGTGTTGATGCAGATCAATGAAGCCGGGCGCGAGCACCAGGCCCTTTACGTCGATGGTGCGCTTCGCCGCCAGCGGTTGCGCTGAAATGCGCATGATTCGCTCGCCGTTGATGCTGACGTTGCGGATCGCGTCAAGGCCGGACTCCGGGTCCATGAGGCGGCCGCCGGAAAGCACGATGTCATAAGTCTGGGCGGCCGCTGGCATGGCGCTCGTCAACCAGAGAAGCAGCAGGATTAGGCGGCTTGTCATCGGCTGGTATTCCTGTCTTGAGTGAGTAACGACTTCGCCCAGAGGCCACGTATCAATAGCGGCACGACGTATACGGCAATGAGCAGGTAGGCCAGCATACGGTAGCCGTTGGCAATGAGCGTCACGAGCCCGAACTCGGTGGCCACGAATACCGACAAGACCAATACGCCGGCCGCGAGCATCAATCTCCCGAAGACCGACAGCGTTCGCGCCCGGCCGGCGAGCACGCCGGCCACGCGCTCATTGACCGCGTGCACTGCACCGGTTCCACTTTCCAGAAGCGCCGCGAGAATCATGAGCTGAAAGACGTCGCGGAGTATGGGCGCCCGCAGGTGCGTCAGGATGTAGTCCGATGGCAGCGTCGCGGCGCTGATCGCCGGGTAATACGCGACCATACAAATATAAAACAGCATCGCCGGAAGCATCGCCAGAGGTCCCGCCAGGAGACCGGCGACGATCGCATCCCTGTTGCTGGTCAGGTGGCGCAGCACCGGAAGAATGACCACCGCGCCCACGACGTTGTACCCAGCGTAGGTGAGGCCGCCCAGCGCCCAGCCGGTTGGGGACTGCGGTGCCGCGAAGTTCGCGAGAATTCGATCCGATGTCTGTAGCACAGCGACCACCACGAAGGTGGCGTAGACCGCGTACAGCAAGTAAGTGACGTACTTGAACAGGCGCTCGACGCAGTCGCTGCCGAAAGCGGCAACGGTGGCAATCCCCGAGACCAATGCGAGCGTCCCGGCAATCTGCGGCCAGCCGAACAAGGCGGAGCCGATGGCGCCGGCGGCGGCACCGAACACGGACAGCATGATGAGAAGCAGGCAGGCATAGGCCAGGTCGAACAGAAACCAGGCCGGACCCAACAGGCACCGGAAGAAGGCACCGTAATCGTAGCTACGCGTCACGCGCGCGAATAGGAAGGTCGCCGCGCATACCGCGCTCCAACAGCACAGGGTGACCAGCATCCCGAATACGCCGCCCCACGGGCCGCTCGGCAAGAAGAACTCCGCGAGTTCCCGACCGGTGGCATATCCGCCGCCAATGACCACGGCCTTGAAGGCAAAGCCGGGGAGCAGGAAGCGCTTAAAGTATGACGGTGACGCCGACAACCGCTTGGGCTTTTGGCATGACGGTCAATAGCTGGTGCGGAATGCCATCAGATGGTAGGAGCACGCCGTCCACAGAAGCACCAGCGCGGATAGAGCCAGCGCCGTGGTCCAGATGCGCGCCGGCCAGGGCCTGCGACCCGCGAACACCGCGTACGCCGCCCAAAGCAGGACTGCGGCACCGCCGATGTATCCGACGATGGAAAGCACGTGCATCACGAACAGCCACGGGTCGAGGCTCGGACCAAGCAGCGTCAGGTGAGTCAAGCCGGCGGCAATCAAGGCCGCCCAGCCGATGGTGACCGCGGTGATGGCCACGGCCGCGAGGCGCGAGAGCCGATGCGCGAGCGCATCGCGACCGCTAAGACCCAAGGCGACATGGTATCGGCGTCGAACAATGGCGGCGACGGGCCACAGCACTGCCGTCACAAGACAGGCAACGGCGGAGCCCACGGCTGCCGGCTGCTGCCACGCTGGGGATCGCCACCAGGGGGACGGTTCCAGCACCATGAAAGGGGAAATCTCGTCGATGCTGAAGCGAGCCACCCGCCCATCGACGAGCTTGGCCGCGAGCCGCCAGCCGCTGTCGGGATCCACCCAGACGAACGGCTGGACTTCCTGGTAGTGCCGCGCTGCGCCGTTGATGGTGGGGAGCAGCGATAAGCTCACCGTGCCATCCTTGTCGGCGTCGACATGGATCGGTTGAATCAGATTTGCGATGCTCAAGAAGGACGTGTCGACGCGGCGCGAGTTGTCGTAGTAGCCGCTCAGTACTTTCGCGTCTGCGACGGCAGTGCTGTGATCCACTCGGCGTCTGTCCGGCTCGCCGGGGAAGTAGCGGTTGGCGAACTGTTCGAACAGCCCCTCCCGGATGGTGTGCGCGGCCCCGTCACGGCCGGCGCTGTTCATGGATATGAATACCCCGACGTGGTCGTCCAGAAACAGCGACAGATCACTGTGGAAGTATTCGGTATCCCCGCCGTGGCTGATGATTCGGTGGCCGTTGAAGTTCTGTTCGTAGAAGCCCAGCACCATTCGGTTTAGCGGTGGGATCATGGGCAATGCGGTGTCGTGCATCAGCTTCACGGTCCGCTCGGAGAGGATGCGCACTCCGCCGTACTCGCCGCCCTCGAGGTGGGCGATCATGAAGCGCGCCATATCGGCGCCGCTGGCAGCAAGACTTCCCGCCGGCGCCGGGGTCACAATTTCGTACGCCTTCGGTGGCTCTGAGGCGAGCTCATAACCCTTGGAAGCGTCGGCCGCGAGCGCCTCGGGTAGCGGCTGCTGGAAGCTGGCGTGCGTCATGCCGAGGGGTTTGAAAATGTGCGCATCGATATAGTCGTCGAAGCCCTGACCCGACACCCGTTGCACGATGTAGCCGGCGAGCGAGGTGGCGTAATTCGAATAGGCGGGTGTGCTACCTGCCTTGAACAGGCGCACCGGCATGGAGTGCTCGACGTAGGTGCGCAGTGGCATGAGCTGCCGCGGATCATCGAGGATGAGCTGTTTGACCTGCTCCTCGAATCCTGCGGTGTGGGTCATGATGTTACGCAGCGTAATCGGCGTGCCGTCGCGGGCCGGAATACGAAAATCCAGGTAGTCGTTGACGTCGCGATCGAGGTCGAGCTTGCCCTGCTCGACCAGCTGCATCACGGCAGTCCATGTAAAGAGCTTCGAGGTCGAACCCGGCCGGAACAGCGTGCGATCCGGATCCACCGGCGCCCGCGTGGCGACGTCCGAGTAACCATAGCCCTTGACCAGGATGGCCTCGCCATTCTTGACCACGGCGACGACGGCGCCGGCGACGTCACCGCTTTCCAGTGCATACGACATGAAGCCGTCGAGCCAACTCTCGACATCGGACCGGTCCAGCGCACGCGCGATCGGCGGGGCCGCGACGGGGGCGGCGGCGTGCGCTGTGCAACACAGCCAGGCCAGCGAACAGGCGATGAGCTTATTCACGGTGGTCCGAGGGGCTCCAAGCTGGGACAACGAGGTTGGGCTGCGAGCGCGGCGTGCCTAAGTATTGCGAACGCAGGCAATTTGCCAGAAAAGAAACTTTTCCACAATAGAAACTTCGCCCATCCCTGTCATGGGCCGAGTGCCGGCGGTGTGCTACTCGGAGCGGCGGCGTTGCGTGCGCTTGGCTCGCGATGGGACAGCGGCCGGCGGCTGCCGCCCGGGAGGGGCGCCGCCCACCGCAGCGATCATCTGACTCTCGGTGCCGGAGCAGACTCCCAGTACCCGGCATGGCCCGCTGGAGGCGGCGATGTAAGCATGCCCCATGGTACTGTCGAAGTAGATGGAATCGCCGGCCTGCAAGCGTACGGGAGCATAGGCGCTGGTATGCACCTCAACCTCCCCCTCGAGCACATAGACGTATTCTTCACCCGAGTGGCGCACCAATTCTCCGAACTCTTCGAGACTGCGCGCGCGAATCTCAACGATGATCGGAATCAGCCGCTTGTTCAGGAGCTCAGTGGCCGGGTACAAGTGAAAATAGTTCTTGGACTCTATCGAGCGGCCCTCACCGGTGCGAGTGATGCTGCGCCTGCCGTGCAAAGCCGCCCCCTCAGGCGCAGCTTCCTGCGCACCGAACAAGCTGGAAAAGTCAATTTCCAGGCCGGCGCTAATGCGTGTCAGCTTGTCGTAAGTCAGCGAGACTCTGTCGTTCTCTATCTTCGACAACGTCGAGACCGGATAACCGGTGCGGCTGCTGACCTCTTTGAGGGTCCAACCCCTTTGAATTCTGAGCTTTTTCAGCATCGCGCCCGGCTTGGCGGTGCTGCGCGCCGGCGTCGATGTATTAGGTGGCCGTGACTTCATTCTTCCCCTCGGGAGTGCTGCCCGGCACTTTAGTCGCGCGGATGACAAATAGCACGTTCGGGCGCTGTTTTGTCAGAACTGGCAAATTCGTTGCTAATAGCGAGATTACAAAATATATTCCCTCTAACGGCAATCTCGAGCTGTTGATCATCACGCGCCATTATGGGGAAGGCCGATGCGAATCCGTCGTACTGTTACCGAAATTGCTGCGCTGGGACTGCTGCTGTCCGCGGGGGCCGCGTACGCGGACAGCGCCAGCGACACCAGCACCGCGGTGGCCAGCGCCACACCCGCAGATCTCGAGGAAGTCGTCGTTACGGCCAGCAAGCGTGAAGAGAAGCTGCACGACGTCGCCATGGGCGTCACCGCCTTGAGTGGCGATGATCTCGCCCGCCGCCAGGAACTGGGCTATACCGATTTCGCTGCTGAAGTTCCGGGCCTGTCGATCGAGAGCGTGGATCCGGGCCGAAATCGAATCATTCTGCGCGGCGAAAATGTCGGCAGTGCGGGTGCCACAACAGCCACGACAGTGGACGACATTCCATTTTTCATGTCGGGTTCGCAGTCCAACGGGGTGTTCTTCAGCGCCAACGTCGATACCTACGATTTGAACCGGGTTGAGGTATTACGCGGTCCGCAGGGAACACTCTACGGCGCTTCTGCCGAAGGCGGCTTGATCAAATATGTCACCAACCTGCCGAATCTCAACGCCTATGAGGGTGCGGTATCGGTCGGCGGCGAATCAATTGACGGCGGTCAGACGGCTGGATTTGCCAAGGGCCTGGTCAACATTCCTTTCTGGGACAACAAGGCGGCATTGCGGGTGAGCGCGGTCGAGGAAGGGATTCCGGGTTGGATCAGCAACCCCGAACTTGGGCAGAGCGACGTCAACCATGGCGATAAATACAGCCTGCGTGGCTCGCTGCTCGTGAAACCAATATCCGACCTGACGATACGTCTGACGGTGTTCAATCAGGCTCTGAACGTCAAAGGCGATGACAATGTTCAGGTGGTCGGTGCAGCATTGACACCGCAGACGCCACCGGCGGATCAATTCGTTCTCGTGAACGGACTAAGCAATGCGACCGCCGGCCCACATCTCATCAAAGACAACCTCTCCTATTACGCGCTGAACCTGCAGTATGACTTTAAGTTTGCGACCCTGATGTCCGCCACTAGCTTTGGCGATATAAGGAAGTGGTACAGCTCGGATTTGAGCAACACAAATGTCGCGGCCGGCGTCACGATCGCCGACGCACTCGAGGGCGTGTATGGAGAGCCGATCGTGGCATTTGCAGATCAGCTTGAAAGCCTGCATAAATTCAACCAGGAACTGCGCCTGACGTCCAACCCCGGCAGCACCCTGTTCGGTAACCCCTTCGACTGGCTCGCGGGCGGCTTCTTTACGCACGAGGCCACTGGGTTCAATCAGCTCTATGACGCCCGCAGCGCCACCGACATCTCAACGAGCCTCGCGCCCGCGTTGGGCGGAGATGCCCTTCCGGCGGACTACCAAGAAGCAGCGATCTTTGCGGATTTCACCTATCACTTTACCAAAGCGTTCGATATTGAACTCGGCGGTCGCGATACCAGCACCAAACAGCACTCGCAATCGGCATTGTTGTGTTGCGTGCTGGTTGGACCTGCGATGATCTATCCGACGATCTATACCTCCGAAACCGACCCAACATGGTCGGTAGCGCCCCGCTGGCACGTCAACGAAGACCTCATGATCTATGCACGGGTTGCGACCGGATTCAGCCCGGGCGGCCCGAATCAACCGTCGTCGTTCCTGGCCAACCCGCCACCGTACCGTTCGGATTCGACCCGAAATTACGAACTGGGAGCGCGCGCCGATCTGTTCGACCGGCATGTGACGGTCGATGTGGATGTCTTCGACATCGAGTGGAAAAACGTGCAGATCGTCGATTATCTGCAGACCTCTAGCGGCCCGGTCGGTCTAAACGGCAATTCCGGCAGCGCTCAGTCCAAGGGCGTGGAATGGAACCTGTCGTGGCGCCCCCTGCAGGGTTTGAGCATCGGCCTGCTGGGCGCCTATTCCAACGCAAGGCTCACCTCGAATGCGCTTGCGCTAGGGGGGACGGCGGGTGAGGCGCTGCCGTACGTGCCCGCGCTCAGCAGCACGCTGAACATGGACTACACGTGGCATGCCTTCGGCGCTTTTGCCGGATTTCTCGGGGGCTCGTGGAATTACAGCGGAAGCCGTTATACGGATTTCTCATCCTCGACCACCGTGATCGAGTCCCATGTCAAGCTGCCATCCTACAACACGCTTAAAATGCAGACTGGTCTGGACAACGGGCACTACAGCGTCGAGATTTTCGGCAGCAATCTCACCAATGCGCGCGGAATAACCGAGTATGCCAACAGCGGTGGCCAGAATGAGACGGGCATAGCCGCATTAATTCAACCGCGGACAATCGGTCTCGAGCTAGGCGCGAAGTTCTGACCTCGAACCGAGGCGTCGATGCCGGGTGGCCAATTGATGTATGACTATATCGTTGTCGGCGCGGGAATCGCCGGAGCGTCGGTTGCGTATGAACTCGCACCTTGCGGAACCGTTTGTCTGATCGAGGCCGAATCGCGGCCGGGATTTCACGCCACAGGCCGCTCGGCCGCATTGTTTGCTCCCAGCTACGGTGGGCCGGAGATTCGCGCGATAACCCGCGCGAGCCGAGCTTTTTTTGACCGGCCGCCGCAAGGATTTTGCGAGTACCCGCTGCTGACTGCGCGCGGATGCCTCTATATCGCGCGTGCCGCGCAGAGTACCCGCCTCAAGCGAATGGTCGACACCATTCGCGGATCAGGAGGCGGGGTTGCGATCATCGAAGCAAAAGAGGCCATGACGCTGGTGCCCCTGATTCGCGCGGAATATTTGGCGGCGGCAGCTTCGGATTCCAATGCCATGGATATCGATGTCGACGCCCTGCATCAGGGCTTCCTACGTGGAGCGCGTAACGCCGGCGCCAAGCTCAGAACCGGAACCAAGGCATCGAGCATCAAGCGGCGACATGGCGTCTGGTCTATCGACCTCAATGACGAGGTAGTCAGCGCACCGATATTGGTGAATGCCGCCGGCGCGTGGGCGGATGAGCTTGCCGAAGCGTGCGGCGCGCGTCGCCTCGGCCTGCAGGCCCTGCGACGAACCGCATTGTTGATAGACGCGCCTGCCGGCGTCAACATTCGACACTGGCCCGCCGTCATCGATGCCGATGAGGAATTCTATTTCAAGCCCGAGGGCGCGCAGCTGCTGCTGTCGCCCGCCGATGAGATACCGCAATTGCCCGGCGACGCATACCCTGCGGAACTGGATGTGGCCATCGGTGTGGATCGCGTGCAGGCGGCGCTGGACATCGACGTGCGCAGGGTCAGTCGTAGTTGGGCCGGGCTGCGGACGTTTTCTGCCGACCGCGTTCCGGTCGTCGGCTTCGATCCACAAATCAAGGGTCTGTTTTGGTGCGCGGGTCAGGGCGGTTATGGCATTCAAACCGCGCCCGCGCTGGCGCGCGCCGCAGCGGCGTTGGCGAAACACGAAAAACTACCGGCAGACGTCGTGGCCGAAGGATTGACTGCCACGGACCTTTCTCCTCATCGGTTCCTCGCCGTCACTACCAAGTGACTGAGAGTCGATGCCACGATCGTCAGCGGCGCTAAGGGCGCCCTTCAGGTCCCAGTTGCCAAATCTCATCCTGATCTGAGAACACATGTATACGGGTGTAGTGAGCCACCATGTATGCGCGAAAAGGACCGAGGCGCTCCCCCCGATAGTAGGCGGCGTAATTCGGATCCTCGCGCTCAGGGGTCCAAAGGATATATTTCACTTGCTTCTGAGCAAGCTGGCGTACGGTAAGATCCACCTGTTCCGGCCGGCTGTCCTCACCGGGCGACAGAGTATCCACGAATACCGGACTGCGCAGCTTCAGGGGAAAATAGGTGTTGAGCCAAGCGGTCTGCAAAAGCAGATCGCCCGGCGTCGTGTGCTGCTTGAGCCACGAGAACTTCTCGTATTGGTCCACGTCAGCAACGACGGCTCGACCCGCGGGAAGCTCCAGAACCATTTGTGAATGCCGGTGCCTCGACAGTGTTTGCCAGAGTGCCGAAAAAACTAAGCCTGCCCACATCAGCGCTTTCACATACTGTCGTGCCTTACCGGATCGCGTCACGAGCCAGATGAATAAGATCAGAGCCGGCATAAAAACCATATAAAGCCTGTTCCAATTCGGTCTTGTGACGACCTGCAGCAGCAGAAAAAACCCCGAGAGTGACAGCAGCATGAGCGGCATTGCGATTGCGATCGAAATATCTTGGCGCCGGCGCCAGCACTGCCACCCTACCAATGGATACATCAGCAGCAGGAGCGCATATATTGAAGCGCGCTGAACAATAAGATTCAGTGCGGATAACGCCCGCCAGATGGATTGCCCGGAGTATCCGAACCGGAAGAGTGGATCTGAGATCAGGACGTATTCCTTGGGATAGATTACCCAGAAGTACCAAAGCTGCCGCCAGCCGACTTGCGCGACGAAATATGCGCTGAGGACTGCCCAGGTCACGCCAAAAAACAACAACAGCGCAAACTGATGCCTGACAATATCTTTCCAAGGCTTCTTATTACAAAGATGCTCCCAGGCCAGCGCGGACAGCAGCCCGAACGCGCCGGCCACGCCGGTGGGTTGAGTGAAAAAACACGCGATAGCCAGCAAAGCTCCAGCAATGGCTAGCCTGGAGATTGTTCTTTGAGGCATCAGAACTCTTGCGGCGCAAAGCACTGCAACAAGACTGAACCAATGATGGGTCGCATCCAAGAGGCGACCGTAAATCAGTACTAAAAACAGCAGCGTGCTGAGGATGGCCCATGAGCGTGGCACGATACATATCGCCATATCGAAACAAACCCAGCAGAGCGCAACGCCGAGAATGATCACTGCCATGTCGGTGACCCAGATGTTTGGCCCAAACATTCTGAACAACGTCACAAACACGAGATCTGTCCCGGGCGTCGTAAACTGAAAAAAGTCGCGGTAAACGCGCTCGCCCTGCAGCATGCGTAGGGCATACGCCCAGAAATAGTTCTGGTCTCCCTCAAGCAGGGTAGGGATATTTGAGAAAGTGAACAGGCTAAGATAGAGATAGAGCGCAGCGGTGCCCAGCAACAATAGTCGAGACAGGCTATTGTTCTGCGTGGGGGCGCCGTTCCCATGGGTCATTTGGTGTCCAGTTACGATGTTCCGTGCGATAGCAGGTTTGGTTTTGAGATGAAATGACGGTCTAGGCTTACCGGGCCGCCTTTCAATCCCAGCGATTGGCATTCTTCGGGTAACCGGGCCGCTGCACTCGTACGATGCAAAAGCGTTGGCCCGTGGGTGCCTGCATCACTACCCAACGCTCCAGGCGATCCACGACCTTTGCGCCTAGCGTCTCCAGCCGCGCCACCTCGGCGGGGATGTCGTCCGTCTCGATATCTAAGTGGACACGACTTTCATGGTCCACGCGCTGGATCTGCACGATGGGTTCATCGGGCGGAGTCTCCAGCATGCGGTAGTTGCCGCGGGTACCCGGATGATTCGCGTCTACCGCCCGACCCAGTACGTGGCCCCAGAACTCGGCAGCTTCATCCACGTCGGGCGCATTGCAGTCGATCAGAACGGCGCAGAGGCGGGAATGATGCATGTCAGTGTCTCTCAATTTTCTGTGAGCAGCCACACGAACCGAATACGCTCTACACTGGACTTATGTCAGCGCCCAGGGCCTTATTGGCGGAGCGTATCATCAGCGCTCTGCAGGACGAATCCTGGGATAATAACTCATGCCTACACGCGAGACTCATCGGCGAAAGAAGGGAGCGACTGCGCCGCGATCGACAGCCGGTGCCGATCGACTTTCTCAACGGTCACCCGCCCGCACCGCACATCGCGCGGCGTACCGCCGAGCCCCGCTCGCAAGTTTGCGAGTTTTCGTCGCGGTTGCCGAACACAAGAGCTTCACGCGCGGTGCCGACGCACTCGGCATTACCACGAGCGCCGTCAGCATGCAGGTGCACGCGTTAGAGGAGTACTTGCGTGTACCCTTATTTCGGCGCAACGGCCGCCAGGTAGAGCTGACTTCGGTGGGAGCATTGCTGCGGCCGAAGGTTGAGCAAGCGCTTGCCGATCTGGAGCGTGCGATCGATGAGGCGCGTGCCGACCGCGGCTCCGGGCCATTGCGAGTAACTACGCTCGCTTTCTTCCTCGCGCAATGGTTGTTGCCCCGACTGCCGAATTTTACGGCTAAGCACCCAAACATCGACGTACAGATCCATACCTCCGTGGGGCTTGCCGACTTCGTGAAAATCGCCATAGACGCCGGAATCCGTTGTGGTCCTGGGACTTGGCCACGGTTGCACGCGCAGAAGCTGCTCGATGAGTGGCTGGTCCCCGTGTGCACACCCGCGCTGTTGCAGCGTCATGGGGCCATCGCCGAGGCACGCGATCTCAAGCGCTACAAGCTGCTCCACAGCCCTTATGAGCCATGGACCGCATGGTTGCTGGAAGGTGCCGCCGACGATCTGTGGCCGAGCGCCGGCCCAGCATTCGACGACGCCATCGCCATCGTACGCGCCGCCGAAGCGGGTCAGGGACTCGCCCTCGCTCGATGGTCTCTTGTCGGTGACGCAGTCACGATGGGTCGACTCGCAGTAGCGGGGCGGGCAGTTCGCTCTGCTCACGCTTACCACTTCGTGTGTCCGCCAGCGCACCTCGGGCTTGAAAAAGTAGCGGTCTTTCTGCAATGGTTGACAATAGAGTGTGCCCGCTTCCCGTCGCCGCCTATCATGGGAGCCTGATGCCTGAACCCCGCTACCGTTGGGTAATTGTCGCCGCCGGTGCCGTGATGGGCTGCGTCGCGCTCGGCGCGATGTTCTCGCTCCCCGTGCTGCTGCGGCCGATCGCAGCCAGCACGGGCTGGTCTACGACCGGTATCTCGGCCGCCATGACCGTCGGCTTCCTCGCCATGGCAGTTGGCAGTGCGGCGTGGGGCGCCCTGAGCGATCGCATCGGGGCCCGCTGGACCTGCCTGATCGGATCTCTTCTATTAGGCGCCGGCCTCGCGCTCGCAAGTAAAGCGCCATCGCTGACCGGATTCCAATTTGCGTTCGGACTGCTGGTGGGGCTGGCCACCTCGGCGATCTTTGCACCGGTTATCGCTTGCGTCACCGGCTGGTTCGCCACCCAGCGCAGCCTTGCCGTGTCACTGGTATCGGCCGGTTTCGGCGTCGCACCCCTGACGATGTCGCCGTGGGTTGCCTGGCTCGCGGCCTCACA
>Ga0302326_10023965_pt1 | contig 12420 bp, 13 predicted proteins | sample Palsa_T0_3_FD_202264 | JGI IMG/M metagenome (GOLD analysis project Ga0302326, IMG submission 202264) | Peat permafrost microbial communities from Stordalen Mire near Abisko, Sweden - Palsa_T0_3 | ecosystem: Environmental > Terrestrial > Soil > Palsa > Peat permafrost | place: Sweden: Abisko...
CATCGGACTTCTCAGCTCCGCACTCGGTACACTTCACCGCGTCGGATTCAAACGGATGGAGCTCGCCGCACAATCAGATGCCGTCAGGCGAATCTACGATCAGCTGACCACGATCCGCGGTCTGGCAGTCGGACTCAGCAGTCTTGGCCCATTGATCTACGCTGCTGCTGATACCACCGATGCGGAGGCCGTAAATGAGGCTGAAGCGATCTGCACAATTGATGAGGCAACAGTGCTAGGTTCATTCCCTCCTCGCAACCTCGGATACGAAATCGCATATGAGTGAGTTTGTCAATCGGCCGACGCCTCGCGAGATCTTTCTGACGAAGGATCGTCAGATCGAGATCTTTTTCTACACTTCCAACATATCGAAATTCATCCAGGCCCGCGTGGTCTTCGAACGGGCGGGCCTGCTTCTCCAGCATTTCCGCAGCAAGACGGAACCTTATGCAGAGGACTACAAGGAAGGCAAGGAGCTTCTCCTGACGCGGGCGATAGCGCAGATCACCAGTGGAGGTCTTGGTTCCGGTTCCCTGTTCTTCGTAGAAGACACCTCGTTGAGGGTTGAAGCTCTCAGTTCGCCAACGGTGGACTATCCGGGCCTTGCCGTAAAGGAGTGGTTCGCTGATACCAGATTCGCGCAGCTCGATGAAATGCTGAAGGCGAGGGGTGCTGACCGACGGGCCGAAATAAAATCAGACATTGCTCTTCACCTGCCTGGATTTTCGAAGCCCGCGTTTTTTAGAGGAAGCACGAATGGTCGCGTCGCGGATACTCCGCCGACCTTCGATGAGAATTTGCATTATCCATGGCTTACGCCAGAGACATTTAATGGCTGGTTCATTCCCGATGGTGCCACACATCGCCTCGGTGAGATGAACCTAGAAGAGTCTTGGAGATACGATTTCAGAACTCGTGCCCTTGAATCATTAATTTCTCGACTGGAAGAATACACCGCTGTCTTGAACCTACCGGCGCAGTCGTACACCCGAAGACAGCCACCCGAGTCCCTTCGGCAATTGCCGCTTTTTGTAGGTACTGTGCTCATGATCGTTGGTCATACCTGCGCAGGGAAGACGACATTCGGGGATCGAGCACATGATTTGCATGAACTTCTACACATTGAAGCGAGCGCGATTGTCCGCATGCTTCAACGCGACATGGGCTCGGAAGGCACAAGCACTTTCGCATTCGCTAAAGAGCTACTTCATGAGAAAGGTCCGGACGTCATCGCGTTGAAGATTCTTCAGGTTTATTCCTCTAAATTTGACAAGGGCGTTGTCATTACTGGATTCCGGACCATAGAGGAGCTGGAGCTTCTAAAGAGCCACATTTCCCACGCGAAAGTGCTCTACATCGAGGCCACCGAGCGAACCAGGTATCAAAGATTGCTGGAGCGGGGCAGATCGCCGGAGTGTAGATCGATGAGCAACAATTGTTCTTCGGATTGTTGCGGGTTGCGGAGGATTTCGCAGACCTTCGATTGGTTAATGAGGGAAATCTAGAACAATTTCATATGCAGATTGATGCCGTTTTGAGCGGCACTTATGGAGTCGTCGGCGTGACGGCCCAGGGTTCACCGATCAGGAAACTCGTCGTCAATCAGCTTCTACGCTGTCTCCAAGCACTCGACGCTGCTGGCCGTCCAATGAGTACAGATGAGATCGAAGAAGAAACCGCGAAGATGGGAAGCCGAATACGGCACAATAATGCGAACAAGGTTTTGAAGCGTGTCCCAGAATTTGTGCGGCGTCTGGAACTAGAAAGCATTCGTGTTCGGTACGAGCTTTTGAACTCCGGACGAGCCTACCTGCGCTATATGCAAAGGTATCGGGGGCTTAAGGTCGGAAAATCGACAACGTGAGCCGAGCAAGGGGCGGCTCCTGCGAAGCTTCGCACGTGAGGGATGCATTTGGAAGACCAACAGATCGTAAAATCTTGTTGCTCAGAGGTTTAGGTGCTATTCTTGCTGACATTGTTTACTGACTATGATGAGCGCGCAACCACTGCTTAAGTGGGCCGGTGGCAAACGACGCCTGCTCGCCCAAATTCTCGAACTCGCCCCGCCCCATTTCTCCGCCTACTTCGAACCGTTCTTCGGAGGTGGCGCGATGTTCTTCTCGCTCTTGCCGGCAAAGGCCATTCTCGGAGATGCCAATCCGGAATTGATTGAAATGTATATCCAGGTGCGGGACAATCTAGAATCCGTCCTTAAATGTTTGCGGAGATTGCAAAATTCCGAGCCGGACTACTATCGTATTCGTGGGGCAAAACCCCGCAGTGCCGCCGCAAAGGCAGCCAGGATGATTTATCTATGCTCTCTCTCCTTTAACGGAATTTACCGCCAGAATCTCCGCGGCGAATTCAATGTTCCTTATGGTTACAAGGCTCATGTCGTCCCGTGTGACGAGGCGAAGATACGGCAGATAAGTCAGAGTCTCAAGGGTCGCCAAATCATCGAAGGCGATTTCGAGCGTGTAGTCAGCCCGGCTCGCCGGGGAGATTTTGTCTACTTTGATCCGCCTTACACCACGGCGCACGGCAACAACGGCTTTGAGACATACAACGCAAAAATATTTTCCTGGGCGGACCAGAAACGACTGTCTTCGGTCGCACTAGCTCTTAAGACAGCCGGCTGTTCAGTAATCGTCAGCAATGCAGACCACTCGTCCATTCGCGAGCTCTATTCTGATTTTCAGGTAAAGATCATTGAGCGTCATTCTGTCATGGCCGCCTCCAGCAAATTTCGCCGGACCGTCCGTGAATGCCTGTTTTATTAGCGGAGAAACACCATGTTGACCAACGTTCAGGGAATTGAAGAACTCGGCAGCCTCGCACGGGCTGCTGCCAGGGACTATGAAACGAAGACGGTCTCCCTGTCAGCATTAATCGAACACCAGGAATCCGGCTGGGAAATCGACAAAAAGAACAACAAATCGGTTCGCCTGCGCAAGAACAAATCTCAGGGCTTTCATCTCGAAGATCGCGTCTGGACATTGCTGTACAGGATGAAGTTCAAATATTTGTCCGGCCGCGGCGGCGCGCAGTTGCTTCTAAATTCGAGCGAGGATAGCCCACGATCGCAGATTGACGTCGTGGCACTCGATGACGAAGTTGCGATCGCTATAGAGTGCAAGTGCTCCGAGCAGGCCTCGCGTCGGCCACAATTTCAACAGGAGCTTGGCAAGCATTCGTTGATTCGTGAGCGATTCACCGCGTCAGCACGCAAGAGTTTTGATCCGCCGGCAAAGAGGTTGGTCGTACTGGCGATGTTTATGTCGAATATAATCCTTTCCGAAAATGACAAACTCCGTGCCAAGGAGGCAAACGTCGTTCTCCTCGACGAACAGGATCTTTCTTATTATGAAACTCTCGTCGGCCATATCGGACCCGCAGCCCGATATCAACTTCTGGCAGAGCTTCTTCCCGGCAAGACTATCCCCAACTTGGAAATCAAGGTTCCGGCTATCCGCGCAAAGATGGGTGGAGCGTTTTGCCATACCTTTTCGATTAGCCCTGAATATCTTCTCAAGATTGCGTACGTGTCCCACCGAGCTAAAGGAAAGGCCTCTGATGTTAATACCTACCAGCGGATGTTGAGCAAAGGACGCCTAGGGGAAATTCGGCAGTACATCGAAGATGACGGCATATTTCCCACGAATATTGTTCTCAACCTGGATAAGAATAAGCTGTCGTTTCAGCGCAGCACGCAAGAAGAGGATGCGACAAGTGAGCACGGGGTAGCTGGGTGGCTGGACATAAGGGCAACCTACAAGTGCGCCTGGATCATTGACGGACAGCATCGATTGTTTGCCTATTCGGGCCATCCGAAGGCTGCAAAAAGCAGGGTTGCGGTTCTTGCGTTCGAAGGCCTCGCACCTAGCGAGCAGGCGAGACTGTTTATCGACATAAATGCGAAACAGAAAAGCGTCAAGCAATCGCTTCTGGAAGAACTATACGCAGAGCTCCATTGGGACGCAGCGGATGACTCGATTCGCATCCGGGCGATCATATCTAAATCCGTCCAGGAGCTTGGTTCTGATCCGGAATCGCCTTTATTCGGTCGGGTGCTAACCGCCGATTCACCAAAAACCGATGCCCGATGCATTACGCTAACGAGCCTATACAGCGCGATAGGAAAGACTGAATTTCACCTCGGAAAGGTGAAACATAATATTCCGGAATACGGGCCGCTATGGGCGGGAACGAATGAAGCTACGCTGAAGAGAACGGTCTTTGTCCTGAAAAATTGGTTTGAATGCATTAGGGCCTCCGTACCAGACTGGTGGGATAAAGGCGCGGGCGACGGCGGTGGGCTTGCAATGAACGATGGAGTGACAACGTGCATCATGACGCTGCGAAGCGTTTGTGTACATTTTGAGGCCGGCAAGCTTATTCGGCTCGACAATGAAGACCTGTCGCAACACATTCGCAAATACGCCGAAGCACTCGGGGCCTATTTTGCAAAGTTTACTGAAGCGGATCGAAAAATGTTCCGCGACCTTAGAGGCGTCCAAGGGCAGACGCGCAGATGGCGTAAGTGTCAGGAGGCTCTGCGCAGTGCGTTCCCCTCCTTCAACCCGGACGGTCTGGAAAAATATCTCGCCGAAGAGAAGGCGGAGACAAACACTGAAGGGAAACGCGTCGTCGAGTCTATTGAACGGACTTTGCAGAAGATTGTCGTCGACGAATTGAAACGCGAGATGCCGGAAGGTGAAGACTGGTGGACACTCGGAGTGCCCAAACCTGTACGCCTCAAAGTGACACAAAAATATGAAGAGGATGACCACCAACGGGGCGGTTACGAATATTATTTCGACCTCATTGACTATCCAAAAATCGCAGCCCATAACTGGACGCTTTTTCAGCCACTTCTAGGATATGGTTTGGGCGGCAAAGACAAACAATTGTCGTGGATGAACTTCGTCAATTTGAAACGAAATGTCGTATCTCACGCTTCCTCGGGAAAAACGCTATCTAGTGAAGAATTAAACCAGCTTGAAGAGTATGAGCATTGGCTGAGCCGAAAGGCTGGCGAGACTACGAGCGATGATGTCGAGACAGCTGGTTCGTTCGATTCTGAATAGGGTAGCCCTCAAAGCGATATTCATCTTTTTTGTCGGTTTCTCAAGTTCTCGGTAAAGCATCACTTCACTCTGCCTGCCATTGGTACGCCATTCGAATACGAAAGTGAGGCCACCTCGATGCCCAAGAAGCTTATCCCGCTAGCAATTGCTTATGACTTCGATGGCACTCTTGCGCCTGGCAATATGCAGGAGCACTCGTTTATCCCGAACCTTGGCATTAAGAAAAAGGACTTCTGGTCGAAGGTGAAGCAAAACGCCAGAGATCACGATATGGATGAAATTCTCTCTTATATGTATCTGATGCTGCGAGAAGCAGACAGTCACAGTCAAAGGATATCGAGGGATTCTTTTGCAGCCCACGGTAAGGGGCTTCCGCTCTACCCCGGCGTCACTGACTGGTTTGGTAGGATTAACCAGTACGGAAAAGACCGAGGAGTAAAAGTCCACCACTACATCATCTCCTCCGGTCTTAGAGAAATGCTAGCCGGTATCGATATTGCAAAGGAATTCGATTTCATTTTCGCTTCCGGCTTCATGTACGATCAGCACGATGTCGCTAGATGGCCGGCGTTAGCGGTGAACTATACGAATAAAACGCAGCATTTGTTTCGTATCAACAAGGGAATCATCAATTCCTGGGATAATGACAAAATTAATAAGTTCGTCGCTGAGCCGGACCGTCCGATCCCATTTTCGAACATGATCTATATTGGTGACGGAGAAACTGACATTCCCTGCATGAAAATGGTTAAGTATCAGGGCGGCTACTCGGTCGCCGTATATGACGCTCACAGACGAAAAACGACAACAAGGCCTTCTCCGAAGGAGATTTGCCAGACCTTGCTCGAACAGAAACGGGCAGACTATGCACTACCGGCTGATTACCAAGAAGGCAAAGCGCTAGATAGTTTGGTCAAGGCTGTCATTGAGAAGGTGAAAGCGCAGGACTCGATTCAGAAGGTAGGACAATAGCTGGGTGTAGAAATATACCAATGCATGAGACCAGCTTTGTGAGCCTGTAGGGCGTAATTAATAACTCGGTTGATCGACACCCATACGCAGGATTTAACCGCGATAGCAGCTGATGCTGGCTAAGAAGCCGTTCATGGTGGGTTTCTGAGCCAGATGCGCAGTCGTGAGATTGGGACTCGTCCCGTCCATCGTAAGGGCGTAATCACCTGAGCGAAAGCGCAACGACCCTCGCAGATTGGCGAGGCCAAGAAAAATGGGCCTAAAGCCGTGTCCGCGGTTGCTGCGCGCTCCGAATCGCGATGTGCCATCAGCCAGTGCTACTTCGAGTGCCTTTCCGTGATCGGTCATACTGGCAAATTCTGCACAACGCTTAAGGCTCTCCAAGAGGCCGATTCCCTGGTCCAATACGACAAACTCGAATACTTCGGGTGCAGCTCGATAGGCCAGAAGGCCCGTTGCTGGCGCATCGGAGTGTTCATGAATGTTGCTTTCCATTTCCTGCATAGCGGCGACGAGCTGCCCCGGCGTCGTACCGGGGAGGCACGTAATATCCCTGGCTGCCCGTTTGGCATCCATCAGGAAGGCGATCAGCCTGCTGTCGCCGTCCGGCTCGCTGCGAAGCGCACGGATGAAGCCCGTTTGGCGATCACCGGGATTGACCCAGAGTTCCCGATCCTCTTGTAGCGCGGCGACGAGAGGGGTCGCGCCGTCTTGAATGATCCAGCTTCCACCGCGAGGCGAAGGCAGGTGTCCACTTGATACCGAATGAAATAGCTCAAGAAGTGGGCCGAGATCGCGGGGAAGGTAGAGTCCGCTTTGCTCCGCTGCATCAATATTCCCGCTCACGGCCGCAAAGCCCAGCCCGTCGACGGCACTGAACGTAAGTGGCCGGGGCGGCACCGTCATTTAGCGTCCAGCCCCGTTTGCAGAGAACCAGAAATCAGGTCGTCGTGGGCCGTCGAGAAGGTGTGCCAGTTTTCCGCAAGAAGCTTATCCACCGTTTCGGTGGCCTCGGTCGGTGATGACTGCCACGAAACCGCGCCCGATGGTTGGACAACCGCTCGCTGCCGGGACTTGGTTTTCATGAATACCGATGTGTCCAGGAATGTGACTCTTCTGAATGCCCTTGCCAGGGCGGGAAGGCCCCGGCTACCGCCGCGCACGATCAAGTGCAACGGGCGTCCGACAGCGCCGACCAGGCTGGCGAGTTGGTTGATGTGCCATTCCGTTCGGCGTGCCCAGCCAGCCCCGGTCCCGAATTCAAAGGCGATATGTGTCACCTCCGGCCTGGCGATGATGAATGCCGTCCATCGATCCCAATCCCGCTCCGTGCGTGCATTCACGTGCAGAGCGGCAGGCAGTCCTTCGCTCAGAAACTCTTCATGCACAATCGCAATCCGCTTCATGCTATGCAGGTCATCCCATCGCGGCTGGTCGATGAACAAGCTGTAGTTCGGAGTTGTGACCATGGCGATACCAAGGCCACGCAGGGCCCGAATTCCGTCGCGCCGCCGCCGCCCGAGGGACCACCAGCGTTCCAAAGGCCTGTCGGTTGCGGTGCCCGTAAGGATGACCGGGACGGTTGCGGCGATGCCGAAGCCTTTCGCAAGTTCAGCCGCGCCGCCGTAGCGGACTTCTCCATTGTGCCGGCGGATCACGCTGTAGAGCGGCAAACAGACAGCCGGTGCCTCGAAGGCAACTTTTCGCCTACTGCCGTGATAGAGGAGGGGAATGGCTGCTGGCAATGCCGGCGCTTCCAGAACCGTAGCGCGCGGCACGTTGTCCAGTTCGAATCCGTCGACCTCGCGCACTCTGCGCACGAAATCTTCCGGCTTGTTCCGGCAGACGACATCGCATTTTGTCGGATTTTGGCAGCACAAGCGCAGGCAGTCATAGAGCGGGCTGTCGAGCTGAAGCCCGCCGCAGACCGCCCGGTCAAAGCAGGCCGAGCAGCCCATGGATGGAGTGTGAATGACGCCGTCGTGCCAGAGTCGGCTCTCGCGGCCCGGATTGCGCGCCGGCTGTTGCGAATTCGGAAGGATAGTCAACATACGGAGATCTCCGCGATACAGGCGATGTCGTGAACCTCATGGACGAGGCCGCAGGCCTCGCCGTGGGAGGCGCGAAGCGCTGCCACCAACTCCACGGTCGGCCTGCTGAAGGTGCCGACGGCGTGGAGACCACGCAAAACCAAGACTCGCTCTCCATCAAGCCGGACGCCAAGCTTGTCGCCGACCGTCGGCAGATAGCCGGGCTCCAGATTGGCGGCGTAAGCCTGCGGCGTGCAGGCCGGCTGCTGCGTGAACAAGGTTGGCGTTGCGAGAGCGATCCGCATGCGGTCGAGACCTTTGCGGAACGACGGCGCGGCCCTTCGAATGAACTCAATTCCCATGGTCAGTTCTCCTGAAACAGCAGGCGGTAGCGTTTTGCCCGCCCCTGGCTTAGTTCGACAAGCAGGCCGCGACTGACCAGCGATGAGAGCCGGTTGTTCCAGGCAGTTTGCCTAACACTGCTCGCTTCATTGTCGCCATGTTCCCGCATAAGCTCTGCCGCATCTGTTTCGCCGCGTTCGCGAACGAGATCGAAGGTGAGGCGCTGCTTAGGATCAAGTTCACCGATGAGGCGCGGTTCCAACGGTTGACCATCTTCGTTGAGCCCGCACATCATGAGTACATCGTTATCCGAGGCGACCAAAACGGCCAGTTCATCCGAGACCAGGGCGCTCGCATTGGCAACGACAGGGTAGAAGTTCGAGCGCCGGCGTCTCACAGCGTTACGGTAGGCCAACACTGTTTCTCGGAGAAAACTGGCCGTGGCGACCTCCACTCCGCTGAAATCCAAAAAGGCGGGCTCCGGCGCGGCCGGCTCCTGGCTGGTCCTTTCCATCATTCTGCCGAAGACCTTCCTTCCATGTGGAGCTCCCGCCAGCACGTTGCTCTCTCCATCCGCCAATTCGCTCATCAGTATCCGCATCGATTCATTATCCTCACGTGAAGCCTGTGAGAATCATCTCACCACGCCGATATTTATGTCAAATTGCTGCCCTTGGCTTGAAAAATAAAATGAATATATACCCATATAAGGGTCAGTTAACTTGTAATTCACCTCTATATGGGCAATACTGGAGAAATGTCGAAGGATAGCCTCTCTCATCGTGCTCTGCCGGCCATTGCCGCCGACCAGCTTGTAAAGCTCGGGCGGGACATCGCCGTCGCGCGCAAAAGGAGACACCTGTCGATGAGCGAAATGGCTGATCGGATGATGGTCAACCTGAAAACGGTGCAGCGCCTGGAAAAGGGCGACCCTGCCGTGGGGATTGGAATACTCGTGACTGCGCTTTGGATATTGGGAATGCACCGGCGGCTCGGCGACCTTGCGGCACCTGAAGGCGACACGGGCGGTCTTCAGGAAGACATCAAGAACCTGCCGCGTGATTTCCGCAAAACAAAGAGACCCGCTGACGAATACGATTTTTGAGTGAACGATGCCAACAACATATGTCTACGTCTACCTCCCGGAAGGACCGGTGCCAGCGGGTCTTCTTGAAACGACCGGAGTGGGCCGTGAAGCCACGGCTAGCTTTCGCTATGGCCGCCGGTTCCTACAACGGCAAGACCGTCTGGCAATTGATCCTGTCCAGTTGCCTCTGCCTGAACCGGACTCTGACCGCGATTACCTTACGCCCGAAGGCTTTGTCCTCTTCAATGGGATAAGGGACGCGGCTCCCGATGGCTGGGGTCGCCACCTGATGGATCGCGCCGCCGGCGCGCGCCCACTATCGGAATTCGACTACCTGATCGCCACAGGGGATTCCCGTGTCGGCGCGTTGGCGTTTGGCCCTGACCTCTCTGGACCACAGCGTATTGTGCCTTGGGGTGAAGAACTGGATGGTGAGGAGCTCGACCTCGCAGGAATTCTGGAGGCAGTCGCGGAGCTGGACCGGGCAGAAGATTTACCTCTGAGGCACCGCCGGTTCCTTGTTCGCGGTTCGTCTTTGGGCGGAGCACGTCCCAAAGCGACCACTGAATACGAAGGCAGACAATGGATCGCGAAATTCAGCCGAGCCGAAGACCGCTTTCCTATTTGCCGCGCAGAATACGCCGCAATGACGCTGGCGGGTAGTGTGGGTATAAACGTTCCCGCTGTCCGGCTTGAAAGGATACTGGGACAGGATGTTTATCTGATCGAGCGATTCGACCGCCTTCAAGGGGAAAGAGAGTACCAACGGCTTCCCTTCATCTCCGGCCTTACGATCATCGGTGCTCATGAAAGCGAATCAGCCCAGCAAAGCTATCGCCGACTTGCGGATCAATTGCGCCTCTTCGGATCGGACCCCGTCCAGGATGCACGGGAGCTTTGGCTGCGGATGGTCTTCAACATTCTGTGCAACAACAACGATGATCATTTGCGAAACCACGGCTTCCTTTGGAACGGCCGCGGATGGCGCCTTTCGCCAGCCTATGACATCGTTCCGTTTCCGCAGGTTGGCCTGCGCCGGGATCTGGCGATTGGTGTCGGCCAATATGGTCGCCAAGCGACGTTACAGAATGCACTGAGCGACTCTGCCAGCTTTGGTTTGCAACGAGGCGAGGCTGTAAAGATCGCACGCGAAATGCAAGAAGCGGTGAAAGCGACCTGGGAGAGCCTCTTCAAAAGCAGCGGTTTCTCCGACACTGAGATCGAGAGATTACGAACCTGTTTTATTGCCTGCGATGAGCCGATTGAAGACGAAAACGGTAGATCGTGACGCGAGAACCGTGTCGCTGAATGGATTTCAACGGGTTTAAAGTAACTCGATATTCCTGCTCAGCAATGCGCCGGTATTTTCCGTAACAAAGGTTATCGCATCATTCCTCTTCAGAGGTCTCCGACGCAAGCGCCAGGGCTTCTAAGTGTCCCGTGAGCGCATCCTCTCGGCTGGCATAACGCTCCTCATACCTATTGTGAGACCCTCCGGAAATCATCGTTCCCCAAAGCACGGGTGAGCCTTCTGCGGACCAGCTGGTGTCCACACCGAGGAAGGCTGTAGTCACTGTGGCACCGTTTGGCAGCCTGTCTTGTCGCAAGACACGGCGAGCTGTTTCGAAGAAATGTCCCCATTTGACGATGTCGGGTTCCGGAACGGGTTTCCCTTCTTCGTCCAGCACGTAATACAAGCATTTTTGGGCGGTCAGCATCACTTGTTTTTGCCCGTTACAAAACGGCAGGTCAAGCGCAGCTTTTGCGGGCGCGAATAATACCGGATAACGGCACAGTCACCGCGTCCATTGCATTCCCGACAGCCGCATCGCGCGTCCGTCTATGACGTCACCCGAGAAACCGAGATGGCATTTTCCGTAAGTTCTATTATCACTTCATTGTTGCGTTATGTTCAGTGAACACAGCAGGCAGCTTAGCTAGGGTCATCGTCACCGCTCACGGTCGATTTCTTTCCCTCGCGAGCTCTGAGCCTGACGCTGGCGTAGCTTTTCGGCGACCTCTCGCGCACTAGCCATGATCGCCGCGTCTTTCTGCGCGTCCTTTCGGACTGTGCGGCCGATTTTCTCGTGCTGCTGATTTTGGACGGCGCGGAAGACAGGCACTGCGGCGGCCTTGAGCGGGTTTCGGTCGCTGATCGAATTGATCTTCTGTTCCCATCGGGCCTGAAACGCGCGGGCGTTTTCAACTAACTGGCCCGTGGTGCCGAATGTCTTTGCGCCATGTGAACGCAGGTCACTTTCTGCTCTCTCGCGCTGCTTCGGATCAGTTATTTTGTCGAGCTCGTCACGGTACATGTTGACGACATACTGGCCGGCTTCCTCTTTGGTCTTCGGGGGTGGAAGTTCCTGCCTCATGCCCTCGAAGAACCTCCGTGGGTCAGTATCGGACTTGCTGTCATCATTGCTCATGGCTGCCTCCTGACGATGGAGAACATTCTAGTCTTGTCCATAAGGAATTTCGTCGTGAGCGCACTGGTAACCCGCCGCGAAGGCGTTCGCGAGGTCGGTCGTTCCACCGGCTCTCACAAAGAGAAGGTAGCCAAGCCCTGCCACAGACAAGCTCATAATGCCCTGGCTGTCCTCGAAGACGAACCCGAGCTGTCGGCACCTGTCCAGCCCGCCAACTTCCCTAGAGAGAGTTTCAATTTGTCGGATGGTCTCAATGTCGAAGGCGTTCGTCATTTTGGAATTCTGCATGGCGGTTTCAGCCTGTCAAGCGGAGCGCGGAAACAGAGCCCCCTGACATCTATGGTCAAAGTGATAATAGGTATTACGGAAATTGATGCTGTATTTTCGACGTAATTACAGTTAGATACAGCTTACTCTGCGAAAATCGTTATCGAAACAAATCGACGATGCAGAAGCCCGATTGATTCCTGGGC
>Ga0302326_10023970_pt1 | contig 12418 bp, 9 predicted proteins | sample Palsa_T0_3_FD_202264 | JGI IMG/M metagenome (GOLD analysis project Ga0302326, IMG submission 202264) | Peat permafrost microbial communities from Stordalen Mire near Abisko, Sweden - Palsa_T0_3 | ecosystem: Environmental > Terrestrial > Soil > Palsa > Peat permafrost | place: Sweden: Abisko...
CGGCCTCGCTGGTGACGGGGAATACGGTGGTGCTGAAGCCATCGGAAGAATCGCCGGCGGTGGCAGCGAAGGTGGTGGAGATTTTTTATGAGGCGGGGGTTCCGAAGGACGCGCTCAATTTTGTGACCGGCCTCGGAGAGATTGCCGGGGACGCGATCGTGCGGCATGCGAAGACGCGGTATATCGCGTTCACGGGATCGAAGGAAGTGGGGCTGATCATCAGCGAGGCGGCGGCCAAGCGTGCGCCGGGGCAGATCTGGATCAAGCGCGCGGTGCTGGAGATGGGCGGCAAAGACGCCACCATCGTGGACGAGGAAGCGGACCTGGATGCCGCGGTGGAAGGCGTGGCGCAGGCGGCGTTTGGGTACTCAGGGCAAAAGTGTTCCGCGTGTTCCCGGGCGATTGTTTCGGAGAAGGTGTTTGATACCTTCGTGGATCAGCTGGTGGAGCGCGCGAAGAAAATTACCGTGGGACCCAGCGATCAGCCCGGGAATTATATGGGACCGGTGGTGAGCGCTACGGCGATGGAAGGAATTCTCGGGTACATCGATCTGGGCAAGAAGGAAGGAAAGCTGGTGCTGGGCGGCGAGCGCGCGCCGGGCGAAGGATATTTTATTCCGCCGACGATTATTGCGGATGTGGCGCCTAAGTCGCGGATTGCGCAGGAGGAAGTGTTTGGTCCGGTGCTGGCCGTGATTAAGGCGCGGGACTTCGATCACGCGCTGGAGATCGCCAATGATACGGAGTTTGGGTTGACGGGCGCGGTGTATTCGCGGAACAAAGACAAAATCGCCAAGGCTGAGGAAGCGTTTTTCGTGGGCAATTTGTATTTGAACCGCAAATGCACCGGGGCGATGGTCGGTGCGCATCCGTTTGGCGGATTTAATATGTCGGGCACGGATTCGAAGACCGGCGGGAAAGATTACCTTTTGCATTTTCTGCAGGCCAAATCGATTGCGGAGAAGGTTGGTTAGACGTCTCGCTAGCAATGGCAAGGATTTGGTGATGTTACAAAGGCGCCCGCCGCAGACGGCGGCCGCTACAAAACCTTCGAGAAGCGTTTCATAATCCAGAAAATCGGGTAGCTCAAAAGCAGCATGTAGAAGGCTAGCGGCGCGTTGTCGCGATCGGTGGCCAGGGAGCCGACGAGGAAAATCGCGGAGGCCAGCACCGCCGCGCCCGTGGTCCACGGATAGCCCCAGGCGCGATAAGGGCGGGGCAACTCTGGAGCGCGCCTGCGGAGAATGAAGAGGGATGTATAAGAGAGCGTGTAGTTGGCGACGAAGAAAAAGGAGAGCATGGCAATGACGCGCTCGAAGGAACCGAGCACGAAGATGATAGCGACGACGGTGCTCAGGAAGAGCGCGAGAACCGGAGTGCCGCCGGCATTCACTTGCGAGGCGCGTTTGAAGAAGAGGCGGTCGCAGCTCATAGCATAGAGGATGCGCGTGCAGAACATCTGGCAGGCGTTGATGCAGCTAAGCAGCGAGACGATCATGATGGAGCGCACGATGACGTCGCCGTAACGGCCGAAGATTTTTCCGGCGGCGGTGCCGAGGACAAAAATATTTCCGGAGACCTCGCTCATGGGGAGCACGTAGAGGACCGCGGCATTCAGCAAAAGATAGATCACCATGATGGAGATGACGCTGCCGAAAATGGCGCGTGGCACGTCGCGGCCAGGGTCGCGCACTTCTTCGCCGAAATAAATGACGCCGTCCCATCCGTCCACGGTGTAGATCACCTGCTGCAGGCCCACGACGATGGCCACGGCGAGAAGCCAGCCTGTAGGGACTGCGGGAGACAGCGCCGCGGCGGCCGCCGCCGCTTGATGCGAGGGCCCGCCGAGCACGAAACACGCCAGAACCAGGATCACGAACGCGGCGGTCTTCAGCAGCGAGGTGACCAACTGCGCCCCGCTGCCCCATTTCACGCCGCGCCATTGCAGGACGAAGAAGAAAAGCAGCACGGCGATGGCGATGATTTTTTCGCCGCCCGCGAGGGGCGTGAAAAGCGCAGCGCTATACTCTCCGATCACGATGGCCACCACCGCGCTGGTGCCGCAGGTGGAGAGCCAGTCGCTCCAGCCGACGAGGAAGCCCGCGTACTCGCCGATGGCGCGGTGAGAAAAATTATATTGGCCGCCACTGCGGGGGATGGCGGCACCGAGTTCGGCCATCGACGAAGCGCACAGCAAAGCGTAACCGCCGCCCAGGATCCACACCGCGAAGAAAAGCCACGGATTGGGGAGCAGCTTGGCGATGTCGCCGGGGACGCGCACGATGCCGGCGGCGATGGTGTTGCCAATGGCGGCGGCGATGCCGAACCAGATGCCGAGGACTTGCAGCAACTTTCCCGTGCGCAACGCGGGTTGTTGCGGGTCGGCGGTTTGAGGGTTGAGTGGCATGATCCGGACGCGCGTCCGGAGTAGGCATAGTATCGGCCACGCGCGAAAAAGCAAGTAGCAAGTGCGTTTTCGCGGGCCGGGCGAATTCCCAAGAGGCCGGAACAGGGTATGCGTTGCGAAAGTTTTACGAGCGCGGCCGGCCGAGGAAGTTCCATTTGCCCCAGGCGAAGGACTGCTGCTCGAGGACGAAGTATTTGTCGACAATGCACAGGATCGCATGCGGCCGCGTCAGCCACTGCTCGTAGGTGATGCGCTCGTGGTCGATCATGGTTGCGAGTGCGTCGAGCTTCGCGGAGCATTTGCGTGCCAGAAAATTGTTGCAGAACGCGTGCACGATCCTGAGAAACGGCGTGTTCCACGGTTCGACGAACATGGCGCGACCGTTCGGCCGCAGTACGCGGCGAATTTCGCGGAGGCACTGATCCAGATCGTCGGGCAGCGTCGGCAAATGATGCAGGCCGCCTTGTACAATGGCGATGTCCTGGCTGTGATCCGCGAAAGGCAACTGACGGCAATCGGCGACGATGGTTTTCGCCGTGCCTGTGCATTGCTGCAGCAGGCGCGGTGAGAGGTCGACGCCCTGAATATTGCGAAAGCCGATGCGCGCGAGGGCCTGTAGTCCGTTGCCGCGTCCGCAAAATAGTTCAACGACGGCGGATTCCTTGGGCCAGTTGTCCGCGCCTGCGTGCCGAAGACGCGCCATGAATTTGGAGATCTCCCGCTCCGGCGTTTCAAAACGCGAATACGCCGCTTCCCACGGATCTTGTGGCACAGACTGAGGTGTTGCGCTCATGGCTTGGGGATGGTCTCCGCGGCCGTATAAGGCTGGAGGTCAGTGTTGTCGATGTCGGGATCGACTAGCCAGATGGTGCGGTCATGGAAATAGCGAACGAGCGCGGCATTCTGCGCGGCATTGAGTTCGCGCGCCCAGAGCACCTTGGCGGAGTCGATTTCCGCGCCGTTGAAAACCCATTCGTCGTGGATGTTGTGGTCAGGTTCGTAGCGCACCAGAATGAGATGCTTGCCTGGCTGGGCTTGCAACTGACGGAGAATCTCGAAGCGACTCGAATCTCCGGTGCAGGCCCAGGTAAGCTCGTCGCACTTGCGCGCGTGTAGTTCGCCGGCGACTTGCACTACCAGCAACAGCGCGATGCCAATGGACAAGGCGGCTCCGATGGGTCGCCCCGAGATTTTCCATTTGCTCAGGTGCCGCAGTGCTTGTGCGAGTAAGGCGAAAATCACGCAGGTGAGCGGCGCGGCGTAGTGCGGATTGGACCACACGATGATGAACAAGCCCGGAATGGAAACCAGAAGTGTGATCAAAAGCAGCCGGACGCGCCGATCGTGAAACAGGCACGCAAGCATCGGCAAGAGCAACAGCGTGGCCGGCCAAAAGAAGACCAACCGGAAGCGTTTCCATTTGACCAGGGAAACTGCTCGCGCGCCAGCCCAGCTGCGCTGATAATCTTTACGTTCCCACCCGTTGTAGAAATCGTCGAAGACCTGATTGTTGTAATGCAGGGCGGGCCGGGCGTCTTGCCACAGGAAAATCGGGCCGGTGACATAGGTGCGCAGGTTCAGCGTATAGGGAAACAGCAGCGGATGTGAGGTAACGCGCCAATTGTAGTACGCCATGGATGCGACGGTGCAGGCGAGCACCAGCAACAACGGCATGAGTACGTGGCGCAATCGCAGGGCACGTGGAATACGCGAAGCGCGGTCCTTAATCAGCCACCAGAGCAACCAGGCCGCGACGGGCGAACTGAAGAGGAGACCCTCATACGGGCGGCTGTTGGCGAGGATGGCGATGCCCAGGCCCAGCACAAGTGCGTCGCGATGGCGTGCGCGATGTTTGATGCGCGGCAGCGCTCCAAGCACCAGCGCGCCACCCATGGCGGCGACCGCTCCGCCCCAGTAGCTGTTCATCCAATAGCTTGCGAAGCTGAGTTTCACTGCGGCGAGCAAAGCGCCGAGCAACGCCCATTTTGGCGGCAGCCAGCCCTGCAGCATCCACAGAATCGCGGCGCACATGGCCGCATTGCTTAGAAGCACACCGAGCCATGGGTGTCCGAGCAGTTGCCCCAGCGCCAGCGCCACGCCCTGCGCGGGAGGATACATCGAGGCATACGTCGGTATCCAATTCTCGTGAAAGGTCTCGAAGCTGCGCCACATGGGGTGCGTTGGGTTGGTGAGGCGGCCATGCGCGAGGGTGTCGCCGAGGAGAAGGTGACTGAATTCATCGTGAATCCCTGGCAGCGGCAGGGGCAGCAGCGGCAACAGCGCCACGCGCAAGGCTACCACCGCAAAGAAGAGTCCGACTATTGTGCGCGATTTATTGCGTGCCGCGGCCGAGAAAACGCTCGCTATCTTTCGAAATAGTTTTCCGCCCGTCGCCGGCTTCATCACCACAAGCAGAAGGCACGTGGCGAGAATTACCGCGGACAACAAATCATTAGAGGACGTGTAGGGGACCAGGAAGTCGTCGATTGAACTGGACAAGGTGCAGGAATTCTCCCCACATCGAACGAAGCTGCGATGAAACAGTAGACCGGAGTTTCGCATACCAGGCACCGTGGAAACCAGTGAAACCGCAGTGCGTCCGGGTCTTCCGTTCTACGGGCGAAGAAGGTAGTCCGCAGCGGCGGCGGCTTGTTAGTGAAACTGGGGGCCGGCGGCGATATGATGATTGGCACCATGTCTAATGTCTTGACCTCCAGTCACGTCAATGTGCTTCCCGCGGGTCCGGCTCCGTTGCTCGAAGTGTCCGTGGTCATCCCGTGTTTAAACGAGGCCAATTCGCTGGCCTTTTGCATCGAGAAAGCCCGGGCCGCGTTTCGCAATGCTGGACTGCGCGGGGAAGTGCTAGTCGCGGACAACGGTTCTAAGGACGGCTCACAAGAGATCGCCGAGACGCTCGGCGCGCGCGTACTCCGCGTGCCGGAACGCGGCTACGGCGCGGCGTTGCGCGCCGGGATCGCCGCGGCGAACGGCGAATTCATCGTCATGGGCGACGCGGACGATAGCTACGACTTCAGCGAAGTGCCCAAATTCGTCGCTAAACTGCGCGAAGGCTACGACCTGGTGATGGGCAATCGTTTCCTCGGCGAAATCAAGCCGGGCGCCATGCCGCCGCTGCACCAATACTTCGGCAATCCCGGCCTGACCACGCTGTTGAATATTTTTTTTCGCTCCGGCGTGGGTGACGTGTACTGCGGCATGCGCGGTTTCACGCGAGCATTGGCGCAAGGCCTGGACGTGCGCTGCACGGGCATGGAGTTTGCGCTGGAGATGGTCATCAAAGCCGCACAGATGAAGTCGCGCATCGCGGAGATCCCCGTCATTCTTTGGCCAGACAAACGTGGCCGAGCGCCGCACCTCCGCAGCTTTCGCGATGGCTGGCGCAGCTTGCGTTTCATGTTGTTGTACGCGCCGAATTGGTTGTTCCTCCTTCCGGGAGCTTCGTTGATGATCGTCGGGTTGACCATCGTTGCGTGCTTGCTGCCCGGGCCGCGGCAAGTGCGGGGTCTCAACCTGGATCTGCACACCATGATTTTCGGAGTGTTCTTTACGCTGCTCGGCGCGCAAATCCTCTCGATTGGGGCTTTTGCCAAAGTGTTCAGTTATGCCGAGCGCTTCGATCACGGGGGCGTTTCGTTAAAGCGGGCGTTGCGCAGCGTCACGCTGGAATCCGGACTGGCCGTGGGCGCCGTCATGTTTTTGTGCGGCTTTTGTGGGTGCGCGTGGATCACCTGGCGTTGGGCGTCATCGCATTTCGGCCCGCTGCACGAGGTGCGCCAGATTCTCTTCTGGGCCATGTGGCTGTTCCTCGGCGTGCAGGTAATTTTCGGCTCGTTCTTCCTCAGCATGCTGGGCATCAGCCGGGGCACGTTTATCGGCGACTACGATCGCAGATAATGGCCGAAGAGAAAAAGTCCGCCGGTGCCGACTCCTCGCTTCTACTCTCCGCCGTTAAACGCACGCATCGGGTCTTCGTGCATCAGCGCCGCGTCCGTGTCCTCGCTGCCGCGTTGGCCGGGCAACTCCCACCGTCTGCCGCGGTACTCGATATCGGCTGCGGCGATGGCACCCTAGCCAGTCTGATCGCCCAAGCGCGCCCGGATATATCTATAGCGGGCGTCGAACTGCTGGTGCGCGCCGATTGCCGCATTAAGTGCTCGCCGTTTGACGGCAGCACGCTGCCTTTTTCCGCCGATTCTGTGGACGTGTGCATTCTGGTTGACGTCCTGCACCATACCACCGACGTGCGCATCCTGCTGCGCGAAGCGGCCAGGGTCACGCGCAAAAATGTCCTACTCAAAGATCATTTGAGCGAAAATGTCCTGGATCAGCTGACGCTGCGCTTCATGGATTGGGTCGGTAACCGCCCACACGGCGTGGCCCTGCCATACAATTACCAAAGCCGCGCGCAGTGGAACGCGCACTTCGCGGCATGCGGTCTCGAGACCGCTTCTTTCACCACGCAGCTTCCGCTGTATCCCGCGCTATTTAGCGCCGTCGTCGGCCGCCATCTGCACTTCATCGCGCTGCTGCAAAAGGCCGCGCAGCGTTGAACGGTCGCGGAGCGCCGCGGACCTCCTACTTCGACGCACCATCGATAAAATTCGCCACGTTGGTCTTCAACTTCGCCAAATCTTCTTCGCGTACGTACATCATGTGCCCCGCGTCGTAATACTGCAGCGTGATGTTCTTCCGCAGGGCGTCCGGCAAACCCAGATGGTCTGCGGTAAACTCCGTGGCGAAAAACGGCGTCGCCAGGTCGTAGTAGCCGTTCTCAATTTCCACCTTCAGATGCGGGTTCACCAGCATCGCCTGAATCAAATCGCCCTCCGTGTTCGGCGAGCCCGGAAATCCGAAATTTTCTCCCGCATTGTGCTTCCAGTTCCATTCCTGATTGGCTTTGCCGGAACTCCCGACGTACACCTTGTCCTGACCAAACTTCAGCTCGGTACGCACATAGTTATTCCACGCCGCCGTGAAGGGCCCGGTGATCGAGGTATCTTGCGGGTCGAACTCGGCATATTCGCCGATCAGATCGTAGGAAAATCCGGAGAAGCGCGCGTCCAGCCGCCCGGTCGTCAATCCGCGGCTGCGCTGCAGCTCTTTCATGAACTGTGGAAGCTCCACGCGCAAATCCGCCTTCGCAATATAGTCTTCGCTGAGGCCGGTAAAACGCGACAGCTTCTTCGCCATGTCCGCTTTCTCCGCAGGCGTCAACGTCGAGCCTTTCATCAGCGCCCCAGCATACTCCGTCACCGCAAACGTCCGCGCCTCGTCGATAAAAGTTTTCATGTCGGCCGGCTGGTCCTTCAGCATTTTGTGATACCACGCCGTGGCCGCATAACTCGGCAAATAGAAAATGTACGGCATGTCTTCGCTGGGGTTGAACGAAATGGTTCCCAGGTCCAGCACCGAAGAAATCAGCACAATCCCGTTGAAATACATCCCGTCATTGTTTTGCAGATAATTCGATAACGCCGCCGAGCGAAACGTCCCATAGCTTTCGCCTATCAGAAATTTCGGCGAGTTCCAGCGGTCGTTGCGGTTCACGTAGGTGTTGATCATCTGCGCGAGAGATTTGACGTCCTCATCGACGCCCCAGAATTCCTTGTCCTGCGATTTGCCCACGGCGTGGCTGAACCCCGTGCCCACCGGGTCGATGAACACCAGGTCGCTCTTGTCCAGCAGGCAGTAAGGGTTGTCGCCGACTTTGTACGGAGCCGGCGGCGGCGCTTCCGTTCCGGGAAGCGCCACGCGCTTCGGCGAAAAGGAACCCATGTGCAGCCACATGGAAGACGAACCCGGCCCACCGTTGTAGATGAACGATACCGGACGCGTGCTCAGATCTTTCACATCGCTGCGGGTATACGCGGTGTAGTAAATCAACGCCGTCGGCTCTTCTTTGTCGTTCTTCAGCAAGATAGTCGCGGCTGTAGCTTTGTAAGGGATGTTCTGCCCTCCGACGCGAATGGTGTGATCCGTGACCGAGGATTCTTCTTTCGGTGGGGCCGGGGCGGCGGCTGGGGCGCCGGCTGCCGCGGCGTCGGCCGGCTTCGCGTCTTTATCCTGCGCGCGTGCCACGAGTTGGCACTGCATCACCAGTAAAATCGCACACCACAGCACAATACGGCTTTTCGCGCTCATTCGGACAGGCCTCCAGGGCGTTGCAATCGTCACGGGTTTCGGCAAAGATTCTAACCCGCGCGGGCGCGCAGGCCAAGGTGGTTTATCGGGGAGTTATTGTGTGTAAAAAACGTAAATAGGCCGGAAGGGGAAGTGCTCCGTGGAGGAAACGGCGCTCAGAAGCGCTCGATCTCCACCTCGCCCGCGCTCTCCGGCGCTTTCGCGGCCGGCGCGGCATGCAATCCCGCGAGGGGCTTTCTTTGGCCTTCCAGAAAATCAGCCAATTCCAGGCGCAAATTTCCCGCGTTCGTCGAATACGTTAGGCCCACTTCGAAATCGACAATTCCCGCGCGAATCAGTTTCTGAATTTCCGCGTCGAAATGCTGCATGCCCTCGGTGTCGCCATCGCGCATGGCGTCGAGCAAGCTCTTGCCTTCGCTCTCGCCCTTCTCCACATACTCGCGCGTCCGCATGGTGGCCTTGAGCACTTCAACCGCCGCGACACGTCCGCTGCCATCCTTTTTTGGCAACAAACGCTGCGACACGATGTAGCGAAATGCTTTTGACAATCTGGTGCGGATGCTCTGCTGATCCGACAGCGGAAAAGTTCCTACGATGCGTTCCACCGTCTTCGCCGCATCGATGGTGTGCAGCGTGGACATCACCAGGTGACCGGTTTCCGAGGCTTCCAGCGCAATCTCAATTGTTTCGCGGTCGCGCATTTCGCCCACCAGGATTACTTTGGGCGCCTGCCGCAGCGCCGCACGCAACGCCAGCGAAAACGTCGGCGTATCCGAATGCAGTTCGCGCTGGTGAATGGTGGCTTTTTTATGGCGGTGCAAGAATTCGATGGGATCCTCGATCGTCAGGATGTGATACGCCTTCTCCTCGTTCATGCGATCGAGCACCGCCGCCAGCGTGGACGATTTGCCCGAACCCGTCGGCCCAGTAACCAGCACGATGCCATTCCGGAGGTTGATCAGCTCTTCCAGAACCTTGGGCAGCTTTAATTCGTCAAAACTCGGTATTTTGTCCGGGATCACGCGCATCACCACGGCAATGCTCCCGCGTTGCCGGAAAATATTCACGCGGAATCGGCCCACCCCCTCAATTCCATAAGAGAGATCCGCTGACCCATCTTTTTCCAGCTTCGCTTTGGCGTGCTCCGTATTGGACATTAAATCGTTGGCAATATACGTCGTGTCATACGGTGTGAGCTTTTCCAGCCCTTTGAATTTCAGCTCCACCAATTGGCCGTTCGATTCGATCTGCGGTGCGCGTCCCGGCGAAAAAATCAAATCGCTTACCTGCTTGTGCGCTTTCAGCATCGTGGTGATGAGTTGTGCCACATGAATGGTTCGTTGCGTAGACGGCGACGGCGCAGCTTCCCCGCGTGCCCCGGCTACGTGCGCCGGAATGCCGCCCGGCCCATTGGCAGCCGCAGGCGCGCCATTTTTTTCGACAATCGGTCCCTGCGTTGGAACTTGCGGGCGGGTAACCATGCGTGTTTGGATCCTTGTGGCCCAATTCTGGCCCAGACTCGGTGAGAGGTTGCCTGAAGCATCGACCCTGTGGCGTTCTGGCAGGTCCAGTGTAGCCATTTCCCGGGTAGGGAGGCGCATGGGCAGAAACCGCATCGCGAGAAGATTACTGTCCGTTAGTACAGGCGCGTGTGCGGGTTCAGGCGGCGCGTTCTTCAGAACCTCAGCAGCACACTCGCGTTTGGGCCGCGCTGAAAGGTCACCGCGCCTAGGTTGTCGACGATCCAGTCCGCCCCCGCCGCCTGTAGTTCCGCATCCGCCGAGGTCGTACGCAGCGCCAGTACCCGCGCCCCGGCCGCTTTCCCCGCGCAAATGCCCGCCGGAGCATCCTCGACCACCAGGCAGTCCGCTGGCGCCAGCCCCAAGAATTCGGCCCCTTTGCGATAAGGCTCCGGGTCCGGCTTGCCGCGCACCACGTCGGTAGAGGTCACCAACATCTTTGGCACCGGCAGTCCGGCCGCCGCGATGCGCACATGCGCCAACCGCCGCGTGCAGGACGTCACGATGGTCCACGCCTCCTGCGGCAGGCCCAGCAGCAGCTCCAGCGCCCCCGGTAGCGGCACGACTCCGTCCACATCGGCAATCTCCCGCCGTTCCACTTCGGCATTTTCTTTTTCGTGGTCGCCGTCCGGAAGTAATTCGCGAATCGTGGTCATGCTGGGCCGACCGTGCGCGCGGCGCACTACTTCTTCCGGAACAAGACCATGTTCCTTCGCCCAGCCATGCCAAACACGCGCGACCGCCGGCGTCGAGTCCACCAGCACGCCATCCAGATCAAACAAAATCCCCCGGCAAGTAATTTCCGTCATGATTCCCATCCTACATCAAGAAAGTGGGATACTGCGGTTACGCGAGAGGACAAATTGGAAGATTGGCGCAAGAAGGCAATGGAAATGTTCCCGGAGCTTCTTAGCACCATCGAGGAAAGCAACGGCCCGGGCGCTCTGTGGATTGAGTTGTACTACGAGCTGGTCAAAGCCTACGACGATCAGCCCCTCAACGATATTGGGATCCGCAAAATCTATGATTATGCCGACTGGTGTCTGGTCCAGCCCCAGTCAGACGATATGGATCTCTACGATGTATCGAGTTCCGCTGCTGTAGGTTTCGTCGAGAATCTTCCTCTCGACAAACGAATTTCAGCGGACTTGCATCGTTGGATGTCTGCTGAAACCTTCCTAGGTTACGAAAATCTCTTCCGTTACCACTTGTCGGAGGACGAATTTAAACGCTTTTCGGCCGAGTTTTTGCGCAGGCGAAAGCTTTTTATCGAGACACCAGGCGGCTGATGCGTCGCGCGACATCACCGGGCGATCCAGTCGACGGTTTTTGACGCGAGGAGATCCAACGCGGTCACGGACATCTCCAGATGCTCCTCGCGCGTATCCTCAATCTTGTTGTGGCTGATGCCCTGCAGCGACTGCACAAACATCATCACCGCCGGAATCCCGCAGCGCGCCACTTCCGCCGCGTCGTGCAGCGGGCCGGAGGGCATGCGATGCGCCGTGCCGCACACCTCGCGCACCGCTTCTTCGCACAGTCGCAACAGCTCCGCTTGAAAGGGCACCGGCTCGATGCTCCACAGCCGCGACCATTCCACGGTGCAATGCTCCTCCTCCGCAAATTTCCGGCTCGCCGCCTGCGCCTCCGCGAACATCTGCGCCAGGATTTTCGCGTCCAGATCTCGCTGGTCTAGCGTCGCCTCGCAGCGGCCCACCACGGCGGTCACAATGCCCGGGAACGTCTTAACGCTGCCCATCGTGCACACCGCATCCGCGTGTTTGCGCGCGATGTTGCGAATCTCCAGAGCCAACTTTGCGGCGGGTGCCAACGCGTCGCGCCGCCGATCCATCGGGGTCGAACCCGAGTGCGCCTCCCGCCCAAAAAATGTGATGTTGTGTCGCTCGACGCCCTTCGTCCCCAGCACCACGCCCAGCGGCAATCCCATACTCTCCAGCACCGGTCCTTGCTCGATGTGTAGTTCAAGGTATGCCGCCGCTCCGCGCCGCTCGATCTCCGCCTCCGGAAAGCGGTTCATCTCGACGCCGCAGCGCCGCAGCGCATCCTCCATGGTCACGCCGTCGCGATCCGTGCGCACGCGGTCCGCCGCAATCGAGTGCGTCCCCGCAAACGCCGAGGATCCCAGCAAGCTGCGTCCGAAGCGCGCGCCTTCTTCGTCCGCCCAATCCACCAAGCGAATGGTCACCGGCGGCTTGCCGTCGTACTCCGCCGCGAATCGCCGCAACACTTCGAGTCCCGCCAGCACATTCAGGCTGCCGTCGAGCCATCCGCCGTTGGGCACCGAATCGAGATGCCCGCCGATCAGCAG
>Ga0302326_10023973_pt1 | contig 12417 bp, 12 predicted proteins | sample Palsa_T0_3_FD_202264 | JGI IMG/M metagenome (GOLD analysis project Ga0302326, IMG submission 202264) | Peat permafrost microbial communities from Stordalen Mire near Abisko, Sweden - Palsa_T0_3 | ecosystem: Environmental > Terrestrial > Soil > Palsa > Peat permafrost | place: Sweden: Abisko...
GTTGTTTGGCTTCCTGCTCGCCCCAGTTGCGCAGCATCCAATCGGTGGCCACGGACTGAACGGTATCGAGACCAGTCACTTCGACCATAATCTCCGCCGGAGCGGGCGCGATTCCATGGGAAAACTCCAGATTGCCCAACGGCGCTAGAAATGAGACTCCGCGGCTTAATTCCTCTTCCCATCCCCGCCCAGCCTCAAAGCCAAGGGCGGAAAAGAAGCTGGCCAGCTTGGCATACGCCTCGGGCGTACCAGCCGGCCGCACGATGGTGATTCCCTTGATCATCTCTCTGAGAGTACCACCGTGAGGAGCGGGGAGCCGTGCAGGAAAGGCGTACCTCAGGGGCTAAGAGCCCGTCATATTTTCGATCGTTTACGGCCCGACTCAAGTCGTGCACTGATACAAAACAGAGGTTTTCCACACCCTGTTGAGACGCCTGTAGCCGGAAAACCCAGGTCTCAAAAGCGAGACCTGGGCCACCCACTCGATATTCGTCCGCGCCATTTCATCCACAGGCCCATCTACATTCCGATACTAAACAAAACCGCTTCCGTCCCGCGACATTCCCGCTTCGCCCGCGGCTTTGTTAGACTCACTGCTTCGCCCCAGGGAGCCGAAACTGCATGGATTTGGAAAACATTCGTTTGGAACTGCGCCCCCCCCTTGCGATCGTCACCATTGACCGGCCCAAAGTGCTCAACGCACTCAACTACCGCAGCATGTCTGAGCTGGAGCAGGTTTTCCTCGACATTCGGCAGAACACCGACGTACGCGCCGTCCTGCTTACGGGAGCGGGAGAGAAAGCCTTCGTCGCCGGCGCCGACATCAGCGAACTGGCCCCCCTGACACCCCTCGAAGGAGAGCAGCTCGCCACCCGCGGCCAACGCATCTTCCACCTGATTGAAAACTGCGGCAAACCAGTCATCGCATGCATCAACGGCTTCGCTCTCGGGGGCGGCTGCGAACTGGCACTGGCCTGCACCTTGCGTATCGCCAGTACGAACGCGCGACTGGGACAACCTGAGGTGAAAATCGGCATTATCCCCGGCTATGGGGGGACCCAGCGCCTGCCTCGCTTGATCGGCAAAGGCGCTGCACTCAAGATGATCCTCACCGCCGAGATAGTGAGCGCCGCCGAGGCCCTACGCCTGGGCCTGGTGGATGAAGTAGTCGCACCCGATCAACTATTGCCGCGCGCCGAGCAACTCGCCCAGACCATTGCCGGGATGGCTCCCCTGGCGGTTCGCGACTCGATCCGCGCGGTCAACTCCGGCTACGATTTGCCACTCGCCAGCGGTCTGGAGCTGGAAGCTTCGCTCTTCGGCTTAGCCTGCTCCACCAGTGATAAGCGAGAAGGCGCGCAGGCCTTCCTGGAGAAACGCGCCCCCAACTGGAGCGGAAAATGAACCACCCTCACCAACCCGGTTGCGCACACTTTGCCGCGATTTGGTGTTCCCCTTGCTATGCTTGATTTTGTGGCTCGGCCGCATCCCCCGACTTCTTGTTTCCCGTTAGGCAGCGAACGGCGCGCCAGGGTCCTGGCGATTTCGATGGCCCTGTGCTGCGCGCTCTTGCCTGGTGTGACCGGCTGCCGGGACACGGCCGCGCCAAGTAACAAGCCCTCCCGGGCGGAAGTGCGGCAGGCTCGCCAGGCGCAACAGAGCAAAATGGACCAGGCCCGGCAAGAGCTGGAGCAGATTCCGCCGCCGTCTAAGAATCGCTACCTCAACGTGCATTCCCAAGAGGCGTACGGCAATCCGTTTATCGTGGTGCATCCGCAGATAGTCACCCTGAACGTACTCTTTCGCGACCAGGATCCGAATGCCTTCTCTGCCGGAGGGCTGCTGCGCCCGGTAAAAGCTCGCAAACAAGAGGTCGACGTGCGTCTGGCGGATCTGCCCCAGGCGCTTGCTTCCCTTACGCCCGACGTGTGGCCCTACGGCCGGGTGGTGGCCGTTGAAGAGTCGCCCGCCGCGCCCCGAGCCGAGCGCGTCGCCATCCGCCGCAATGTAGAGGCTACGATCCAGATTCTCAACGACCTGGGCGTAGTGGTGGATGAATGGACCGGTTCCAACGGTGCGCTGCTACGCTAGCGCAGCATGGCTCCCCAAATTCAGCCCGTTGCCCTCGCCGTTTTTTGTACCTGCTTCCTGCTGGTGACCGGTGCCGGGTTCTGGGCGGTCCGCTGGCGGCGATCGGATCTCGGCAGTCTGGATGAGTGGGGCCTGGCAGGGCGCCAATTCGGCACCCTGATCACCTGGTTTTTGATCGGCGGCGACCTCTACACGGCCTACACCGTCATTGCCGTCCCCGCTGCCCTGTTCGGCGCCGGCGCCCTGGGTTTCTTTGCCCTCCCATTTTGCATCATGAGTTTTCCTGTCATGATGGTGGTGCTGCCACCTCTCTGGCGCATATGCCACCGAAACGGCTACATTACGCTGGCCGACTACGTTCGTGGCCGCTACCAAAGCCGCTGGCTTTGTGTGGCCGTCGCGCTGACCGGCATTCTCGCCACCATGCCGTACATTGCACTGCAGTTGATCGGCATGCGCGAAGTGATCGCCGCCCTCGGCGTTCGCGGGGAGTGGCCGCTGATTGCTGCCTTTATCATCCTCGCCGCCTATACCTATTCCAGTGGCCTGCGCGCGCCGGCGCTGATCGCCATCGTGAAAGACGTGATGCTGTACATCATGGTGCTGGCGACGGTGCTGATCCTTCCTGCCCATCTGGGCGGCTACAGCCATATCTTCTCGGTTGCTTCCACGACCCTCGCCCGTCATACGCCGCCGGCTTCCATCATTCTCCGTCCGGCGCAGTACCTGAGCTACTCCTCGCTCGCCCTGGGTTCGGCCATGGCCATGATGCTTTATCCCCACACCATCACCGGCACGCTCAGCGCGGCCAGTGACCGGGTGATTCGCCGCAACGCAGCCCTCCTGCCGGCCTACAATCTGTTGCTCGGTTTGGTCGCACTGCTGGGCTACATGGCCATTGCCGCGGGGGTGCACACGGCCAACACCTCCAGCGCCGTGCCGTCGCTGCTCACCACCGTGTTTCCCCCCTGGTTTGCCGGCTTCTGCCTGGCCGCCATTGCCGTCGGGGCCCTGGTCCCGGCAGCCATCATGTCCATTGCCACCGCCAATCTCTTTACCCGCAATATCTACGGCGAGCTGTTCCATCGCTCATTCTTCGCCAGCGCCATGACGGGAGGCCAGGAAGCGGCAACCGCAAAACTGGTCTCGCTCGCCATCAAGCTGGGTGCATTGATTTTTGTGCTGCTGTCACGCGCCCAATTCGCCATCGAGCTGCAACTGTTGGGTGGAGTATGGATTCTGCAGCTCTTCCCCGCGGTCGTGGGCGGACTCTTCACCCGCTTCCTGGCGAGCTCGGCGCTGCTCTGCGGCTGGATGGGAGGAATGGCCGCCGGCACGGCCATGGTCGCGTCCCTGGGGCTGAGAAGCTCCGTTTACCCGTTCCATTTTGCAGGTCACGTTTACAGCATTTATGCCGCCCTGCCTGCGCTGGCGCTCAACCTGGCGATCGCAGGAATTCTTTCCCCGTTCCTGAAGCCTTCTGCAACCCTTGTTGCTCAGGATCGGTAGGGGTAACCGTGGGAGGTTGGAGGGTGAGATCTGACTATCCCACCCTTCGCAAAGAACGCGAAGGATGGGCCACCCGTCGACTCGAGCGGGGGATGGGGTCCAAAAGCTAGTGCGGGGGATGGGGTCCAAAAGCGCGTTCCTTCCACCTTTCACTTGCCGCCGGCAAGCGAGTTTGCTCAAAACCGAAGCAGACTTGTTCATTAGGAGGGATTGAGATGAATGAGAAGAAAATCGGAGTCATAGGCCTGGGAGCCATGGGCCTGGGCATGGCGAAGTCGCTGCGGCGCGCAGGATACAGCGTCCACGTATTCGACGTCCGCCACGAGGTCGCGCAGACGTATGCCGCAGAGGGTGGGGTGGTCTCGAAGAGCCCCGCGGAGTTGGCCGCCGCCTGCGACGTGCTGATCAGCGTCGTCGTCAACTCAGCCCAAACGGAAGCCGTTTTATTTGGAGAAGACGGTGCGGCCGCGGCCATGAAGCCCGGCAGCGTTTTCGTGATGTGTTCCACCGTCGATCCCGGCTGGTCGATGGCCCTCGAAAAGCGCTTGGCCGAGAAAAACATTCTCTATCTCGACGCACCCATTTCCGGTGGCGCGGTCAAAGCGGCCAAGGGCGAGATCACCATGATGACTTCCGGCCATCCCGATGCCTACAGCAAGGTGGGCGAAGCGTTGGATGCAATGGCCGCGAAAGTATACCGGCTGGGTGAAGCGGCCGGGAATGGCAGCAAGGTCAAGATCATCAATCAGCTTCTGGCTGGGGTACACATCGCCGTGGCTGCAGAAGCCATGGCGCTGGGCTTGCGTCAAGGCGTAGACCCTGCGGAACTCTACGAGGTCATCACACACAGCGCAGGCAACAGCTGGATATTTGAAAACCGGATGGCCCATGTGCTGGCCGGCGACTATACCCCGCTCTCCGCGGTGGACATCTTTGTCAAGGATCTCGGCCTGGTGCTCGACACTGCGCGTGCCAGCAAGTTTCCCTTACCCCTGGCCAGCACCGCGCACCAGATGTTTCTGCAGGCGGCCAGTGCCGGCTACGGCCGGGAAGACGATTCTGCGGTGATCAAAATTTTCCCCGGGATCGAGCTGCCGGGGAGCGATTAGGCTACCTATTTCGCATACAGTTTGAGACTTTCGAGATAGCCTCGCTCCCGCCACTTGGCGCAGGTGTAGACTCGGCCCTCGTCAATCAAAACATCAATCGAATGAAACCACGCGATTTCACTTCGCACCTTGTCTTCATGCGCGCGTATCAATTCATTCAGCTCATTGACTGTGACACCTTCAGGATGCTGACGCATCAGGCTGAAGACCGTCTCAATGGCACGATCCTGCTCGGGGAATTTGCGACTATAAGCCACGACTTCAGCTTCTCGCCTCCATTTTATCTCGCACTACCGGGAAGGGTGATACAGGGCCTCGAGCTGTCGACGGAATTATCGGACACGACCGCTTGTGCGCGGTCCGCGACGATGCGAACGGCTCGGTTAGCAGAACCAGGAAAACCAGTGTTGCAATTGCTGGGCCCACCCGCGAACCGGGATGGTATTTTTTCAATTTTCCCGGACGCGCAGACCAGGTCGTTTTCAAACCCCTCAAACGTCAAGCGCGTAATGATCGTTCGCGTTCCTGCAGCCAGTATATTGTCACAGAGTGTGATCTTTTAGCAAGAGGCTTGCAAAGGGGGTCGGATTTTTTCCCGATACAGTCTCGGGTGTGATACTTTGTGCCGCAATAATCCTGCCGGAACATCGCCTCGCTTTTTGCTATTGACTTCGCACTGAGGGAACGAGATTCCCGCCGGTCGAAGCAGCTTGCGCACTCCCAGGCGCAGATTCGTTATAGCGGGTCAATCGCAGCAATACCGGTGTAAGCTCAAACGGCATTTTGTCCTGGGCATTCAATAACGGAAGCGGCCTGGCCTTTAGCTGAAAGACTCGATCATCCCACGCATCAATTTTCAAATGGCTACCCAAGGGCAGCGCTGCGACCTGGTTGAGATCATGAATGTCCAGCCTGGGCGAAGCCTTTGTCAGATCGATCAGCCACGGTATCCCATCCGCATTGAGCAGCGAATCACCGATTCGCGGCGTGGTTAATGCCTTCAACTCTCTCGACCGGTTCTGAAGTTGAGCGAAAAACAGTCCCGCATTCGAAAGATGATCCTGATAAACCGAGTGATGAAGGAACTCGATAGCTTTCCTGGCCGCCACGGCATCGTCAGCTTCAGAGTGGTTCATGGTAATTCTCTGAAACGTCACTTCATCCGGGAAAAGCAGCCGGTCGTTGAATGCGTACCGGGTATCGACATGGTGACCAAGCGTGATGTGGGCGAGTTGGAAGGAGAGGACCGCAGCCAGGTCCTCCTCATACGGCAATACATCCACCAACCCTTTGCTGAGCAGGATCGTGTCGCCCACCGCGAGAGACTCGAGCGGCGTGGTGAGCAATACGCGGCAGTGAACGGCCGGCAGGTTCAGGTTATTTCCAATGATGAGATTATTCGTAACTGTTTCCAACACTTTGTCGAAGTCGCCGGGCGGGGCCAGCACTCCTGCTTGCACCAACCGGTCGAGAACGTTCGCTTCTGCTTGCGCGACCCAGGCCCGGCTCGCCTCCAGGGGGCTTACATCCTGCGCCGCATCACTCGTGTCAGTGACATCGTCAATGCGGATCGCAGTGTTTTCTGTCTCGTGACTGGGCAGCTTGAGCGAATACCCCCAGAAACTGGTCCGCGCCCTGAGTTCGGGTTCATCGTCTAAACGATTGCGGTGCGTCTCTTCGACATAGATCTCTGCCGGCAGCCAGACACCCGGCTGCAGGTTGACGCGCCAACTGTCGTAATGAAAATAGTGCGGGCGGTCAAGATAGTCGTTGCCGGTAAAGATGCCGTTAAGACGAACGACGGCGCCGTCCTGATCCTCAATCCAAATGCGCCCGCTAAAGCGTCCGACGCCCGTCTTCTTCTTGGGCAAGACATCAAAGACCTGAGTGTGGACCGTACCCAGGAAATCATTGCGCACAAATCCAAAGTCATAGTGTTGACGATCAAAGTCTGTGGGGTCGATGAACATCATGTCCATGAACCCGGTGGGCACATATTCCGCCGTCAACCCCAAAGCTTTCGTGAGATCGCTGAGCGTGCCCAGCGATTGCTGGAAGAGCCCCTTCCTGGATTTTTCGCGATAGCCGTCCGCCTGAAAAGATTTATCGAAATCGACCCGGCTCAGGATGTATTGGTCTGACACCGGGACAGTCCCCAGTTCGCCATCGGGTTTGAGGTTCTGGATATAGGTCTGCACCATGGGAATACGCTTTCGCAATTCGCCGGCCATCTTTTTCTCTTGCGCGCTGGCCCGGTCGATGAGAGCTGCCTGCTCCGGCGTCGGCGGAGTGACTGACATAATATGGGGTTTCTTTGCCTGCGCAGCTATGCTGGATAAAATGATCAGTAGCCCGCGAAAGCATATGTTGCGCCAACTCACTATGCTGCCCTTGGATTTCATTGCACTAAACCCTATTTGTATCTATGGCCGTTCAATGCGTGACTTATACCTCTAGACGGGGCGGTTTTCTTTATCAGGTGACAGGGATTCTAGAAAAACCCTGCAGAGAGCAGGGACCGGGGGCGTGGCTAGCTCAGACGGGAAAAACCAGGAAAAGAGAAAAACTAGCGGGATGCGTCGAGATGGATGATCTGATCAGAGTCCATTTCTTTGCGGACCTGCAGCAGCAGATGGGTGTTTGCTTTTTCCAGTTCTGCCCTGGCCTGCGCAACGCGATCGATCTGGGCAAAGAGAGCACTTTCCTCGAGCGTCTGGGCGCGGCTAAGGACTTCCATCTTCGACTCTTCCTGCTGCAGCGCCTGGTACCGGCTAACCAGGGTCGCCCTGTTCTCGTCAAACAGATCATCCATACGTTTCTTCTGCTCGGGTCGCAAATGGAGTGACTTGGCAAAGTGCTTGTCGTCCCACCAGCGGCCCGGGGGGCCAAGTTGCAGCCCTCCGCGCGTCGTGCTGCTGGTGGCGCCTGGTTGAGAAGAAGGGTTGGAGGGGAAACCCTGGCGCGTATCGCCGGCAACTCCTATACCCCCGGGAGAGCCTCCAGGGCCATTCGAGCCTGCAGGCATACTGGCGCCGCCCGGCATACCGCCTCCGGGAGGCGGACCTCCCCCGCCCGGTCTCTGGGCCAGCCCGGGGAACCCCGGGCCGGCAAGCAGAAACCCCGCCAGCAGCAAACCGCCCGTTCGACTCACTCCCATTAGTAGGTCAACCTGGGTGACGGCGTTTCACGGGACCTTCTCCCCGGGGTCGCTAACTCGTTGGCCGAGATAAGCGTCTGCGGTTGCCACCGCATCTCTTTGTCGATCGCCATCATTAGCCGATTATCGTCGGCAACTTCAGAGTCGGAATCAGCCGCCTGGCTGCCGGCAACTGAGGTAGCCTGCGGCGTCTGCGTTCTTCGCTGGTACTGCCCGGTAAACGAAATCGCCGCGGTCAGGACCGCTGCCGCAGCCGCCGTCCAGGCACTCGCGGATTGCCAACCGCGAAGCAATACTGAACGTGTGGATATAGACGTGGAAGCTCGCTGTTCTGCCCATTCCAGGCTGAGGGAAGCAAAATCCTCAAGCGAAGCTTGCACGGTTGTGAGTTCCTGCCGGCATTGCGCGCACCCCAGCAAGTGATCGCTGGTTTCACAGCCGCCAGAGAGTAAGCCGGCAAACTGTTCGTCTGTTAAATGATGACCGGTCATCTTTTCTCTCCGATCTTTTGCCTTACCGCTTTGACCGCGCGGTATAGGTGGGTCTTGACGGTGTTGACGGACATATCGGTGGCCAACGATATCTCCTGTATTCCCATATCCTCCTGAAAGTGCATCAGGAAAACAGTCCTCTGCTTAAACGAAAGAGCGTCCAGGACCTTTGCCACCTGGGCAACCCGCTCCCGAACCAGCAGATTCTTCTCCGGAGTTTGGGCGGCACTTGGTAAGGTGGACGCTATCTCTGTGATGTCTAACGCCGTGTTGCGAAAGGCCCTCCAAAAGCGGAATTTTCGGGTCCGTTGGTGATCGAGGATCATGTTCAGGGCGATGCGGTTCAGCCATGTCTGGACATTGCATTCACCGCGAAAACTATCGCGTGCGTTGTACGCCTTCAGGAAGCAATCCTGAACAATGGATTGAGCAAGGTCCGGATCGCCGATGGAAAAGGCCACAAAACGCAGGAGGCGGGAGCGGTGGCGCTGAACCAGCTGATCGATGTCATCCAGCTCAGAAGCCGCACGCTCCTTTCCCGCAAAGCGGATGATACTCGAAGCGTGAGCGGCATGCATATGTCACTAGACGCCGTTTTGTTAAGGAGGGGTTACGAGCCGGCCTTAGAACTCGGCAAAGAGACAGCAGGTTTCGCCGAGTAAGATTGCAAATGACGCGTGTCGGAGTGCCTGGCGCAAGCCCAATAGGCAACTGCGAAAAGGGCCAGCAGGATGCCAAAAATCATCATGGCGCGAAGCGAGGGTAACCAGTTCATAGCCATACAGCATACCCGACCCGCCGCTGCACGCACACGCTACACTGGAATCTGTTGAATCTATTTAAGCCACCACGAATGCGCCTTCACCTGCTCGGCCCGGCGATCCTGCTGATTGTCGCCGGCACCATGATCCCGACAGGGCTTCGACACCCTTCGCTGAGCTACATCGATAACGGGTTCAACCTCGACGACTTCGTCAACAACATGTTCCTTTACATGCCTCTAGGAATCGCCCTCGGCGGCTCCTCATTGTTGCGCGCATTTCTCGTTGGGCTATCGTTATCAACCGGTGCGGAAGTCTTGCAGCTTGGGTATGTGGACCGCATTCCATCCTTCGTTGATATCGCCAGCAACACCAGCGGCGCGGTTGCCGGCTACCTGGCAGCAAAGCTTTTCTTTCGAGGGGGCCAGCTCTCTTGCTTGAAGCTGAACCGGGCTTTGGCCGCAGCAGCCATTCCTATCGCGCTGCTCGGCACCGCCTCGCTTGTACATCCGCTCATGGCGTCTGATTTCTCAAACTGGAGCCCGTCGTTTCAACTGGCCGCCGGAAACGAACTGACCAGGGATCGCCCCTGGTCAGGAACCATTTCAGAGTTGTCCATCTATCCCTTTGCCATGTCTGCGAAGCAAATCGAGCAGCTCGCTCACCCGGCCGCGGATTCCAATGCGACCGCATTGTATGGTCCGCCCGTCGCCGGGCCAATTAAGCCGGAGGAGGAACAGCTAAAACATGGCAGCCCGTTGCTGTCCAGAGAGGAGAATCTCCGGCTGTACAACGCCCTGGTTGCAAAGAACCAGATGACGCTCCTCGTTTGGCTCCGGCCGGATAACCTGGAGCAAACTGGTGCGGCGCGTATCGTCACCTATTCCCAGAACTGGAAGTTTCGCAACTTTACTCTGGCCCAGATGCGAAACACCCTCACCTTCCGCCTGCGGACCCCAGCCTCCGGCCTGAACGGCACCGACCCCGCACTTTACACCGGACCCGTTCTTTCTCTCGATCACACATCTTTTGTAGCCGCCGTCTATGACGGACGCATCTCCAGCCTGTACGTCGACGGCAAACTCGGCGCGCACAACGACCTGGGAGCACGTAGACCTCGCTTGCCTCATCGGATTTGGTCCTGGCTCCCGGGCTCCCTGCCGATGCGTGAGATAGAACTGTGCGGCGCCGAAATTCTTCTCAGCGGATTATTCTCGATTGGGATCTTCGCCCTGCGTGGAGTTCCTCGCCGGCCATTGCATCGCTACCTTCTGGGTGCGGCGGGGGGGACTGCGATCGGCGCGATCGTCTGGGCGTTTGCAGTATCCGAACCTCGGCTGGGGATGCGTATTTTGCTCGAGTGTATTGCTGCTGGGTTGTTTATCTCCACGTCGATCACAGAAGAGACTGAAACTTCCATCAAGGCTGCCCCCTCCGCGTAAAGCACTCGCTACGGTTGCATGTATCAGGCACGATCGTGCTCTCTTTGACCCGGGCCCGCTCCGGTCGGGATGACAAGGGTAGGGCGGTTACGTGCCGGAAGGAGGGCGACTTGGATGGACGGAGTTAGAGCGGCTACTCCGCAGCAACTCCAGATCCCTCCACTACGCTGCGCTCCGGTCGGGATGACAAGGGTAGGGTGGTTGCTTTCCGGAAGGAGGGCGACTTGGATGGACGGAGTTAAGAGCGGCTACTCCGCAGCAACTGCAGATCCCTACGCTGCGCTCCGGTCGGGATGACAAGGGGAGGGCGGTTGCTTTCCGGAAGGATGGCGACTTGGATGGACGGAGTTAAGAGCGGCTACTCCGCAGCAACTGCAGATCCTTCCGCTCCGCTTCGCTGCGGTTCGGGATGACAAGGGGGGCGGTTACGTTTCGGAAGGATGGCGACTTGGATGGACGGAGTTGGAGAGCGGCTACTCCGTGAAGACTGCCAAAAGCGGCCAGGGACATTCTTCCGTCCTCAATGATAGGCTCGGTGAGTGCGCGCGCTGCTATTGATCACAGTCTCATGGTTGCTCGCGTTCACACCTTCCGTTCAGGCTGAGGACTCAAGTTCCCCCGCAAATTCAGCGCATCCATCGGATACGGGCTTGCGCCGATTTGAACTTGGCATACAGACCGCCGACGTACGCACAGGATGCATCGGCAGCGCCGTGAGCTGCCCCCTACCCTCCTTCGCTCTGGGGGCCGGGGGGACCATGAATCTAAATCAACACTTCTCGCTCGACGCGAACTTCCTTATCACTCCACAATCTGCCTCGTACATCACTAATACCTTCGGAGGCCACGCATCGGAGCTCTTGCTGGGTGCGCGGGCGGAGGTACGGGCTCGCCATTACGGCTTCTTTCTCAAAGCCCAGCCCGGATACTTCAGTTGGAGCCACCTCATCACCGGAGTCGCCTATCCCACTCCATCTAACTTCGTTTTTTCCTATGGGAGGCGGACTTATTTCGGCACGGATGCCGGAGCCGGCATTGAATACTCTCCTTCGGCTCGCATCCACTTGCGTGGAGAGGTTACCGAACTGATCCTCCATGAGGGAGGGTCCGGCTGGACCAACAATCTCCAACCATCTGCCGGTATCTACTATGGGCTGGGAAAGCAGATTCAGTGGAAGCCTTTCGTTTACGAAGCAAAACGAGCCCACCGATTCGGAGATGCTCCCAATCTTTTTCTGCTCACAGTCAATGTGCTGGCCGTGACCGCAGACGCCATCACCACGCAACGCGGTCTTGCCCACGGCGACCGCGAAGGAGACCCGTTCGCGCGACCATTGGTCAAATACGGGTGGAGCGGTGAGATCAGCGCGATGGCGCTCGAAATCGGAGCTGAAACCTTAGGGATGTACGGCTTGCATAGGCTCGGCCAGCACCGGGTCGAACGTCTGGTTCCAGTTTCCCTGGCGGTTGTCCACGGAATCTTCGCCTACAACAATACGAATGTTAAGGCCTCGGAGTGAGTCGCGTCATTTTGCGAGGATTTTGGGCCCTGGAGTGCGAGAGGCTTTTGCCTGTTCCTCAATGGTTAGATTTTCGAACTTTATATCTAACCGTAGCCGATTAAAGACGCTCATGTGGAAATTTGCAACCCACACGAGTGCGAATTCCGCGAGGACGTAACCTCGCCAGCCGGCATATAGTAGTGCAAACGCCAACCCTCTAGAAGCTCGTTACGTGATACTTACAGTTACATAAGCAGTGCTGAACATCCGTTCCGGGTCTCTTTTGCAGCATGATTACCGGCGAGACGTGCGTATGTAGGTACAGATTGCTTATTGCGAGCAGTCCTGGCGCCAT
>Ga0302326_10023974_pt1 | contig 12417 bp, 12 predicted proteins | sample Palsa_T0_3_FD_202264 | JGI IMG/M metagenome (GOLD analysis project Ga0302326, IMG submission 202264) | Peat permafrost microbial communities from Stordalen Mire near Abisko, Sweden - Palsa_T0_3 | ecosystem: Environmental > Terrestrial > Soil > Palsa > Peat permafrost | place: Sweden: Abisko...
TGATGTAGGTCAGCAACTCCTCGCGGGTCAGCCGTCGCGTCACACCCTTCTCGTCGACGAATTCGACGTTCAGCAGGTCCGTCATGATGTCGTCGGAAGGGTGCTCGGCGCGCCAGTCGATGAACTCTGCGAAGAACTCACCGGTGTTCATGCCGTCGTCGGACAATGTCATCGGTTTGCCGGCCTCGGTGCGCATCTGGTCGTTCGTCAGGTCGCGGGCGGCTTCCTGGTACTCCTCGGGAACCCCGAGCAGCATCCCGATCACCCGCATCGGCATCTGGGCGCCGAGGTCGCCGACGAAGTCGAAATTGCCGGAGCCGACGATGGGATCCAAACTGTGCGCGCAGAACTCGCGGATCTTGGGCTCCAGGGCGGTGATCTTGCGGGGCGTGAACATGCGAGCCAGCAGCTTGCGGTGCACATCGTGAAGCGGCGGGTCCTCGAAGATGATGACGCCCGGCGGGATGTCGATGTTGGCCTTGATCAACTCGATGATTGCGCCGCGGGCTGAACTGAACGTCTCGTAATCGACGATCGCGTCGTCGACATCGGCGAACCGGCTCAGTGCATAGAAGTCGTGCTGCTCGTTGTAATACAGCGGCGCCTCTTCGCGGATTGCCCGGAACGCCTGATAGGGGTCGGTATTGATCTCCACGTCGTACGGGTCGTAATAGACGCCATCGGGAGCAGTCACCGTCACAGAGTTTCGCCTCTCGCCGCGACCACGCCGTCGGTCGCCCTCAGAACTTGCGGCAACTCTGTCATCAGCCACCTCCGGGTGTCAACGCCGGATCCGTTTTCGCTATCCACCATTCTTCCCTGTGGAGAATTCTATTCTCCAATTCCGTGATTTGGTGCGATATGTGAAACGCACGTCGCGTGGCCGAAACGGCAATCGTGTGCCAACACCGGGCCCTGCAACTGTCTGTATTGCGTCGTCGAACGACAAGTAGTCGGCTGCATCGCCTGGACCAGGCAACTCAGCAGATCAGGTCGGCGGTCAGTGTAAGTTGAGTTCTCACGTACCGGTAACCGGATTCTCGCGCGTTAATCGCCAATAAATCCGCGCGCGCAGAAGTCCCAGACTTCATCGGCGGTGATGGGATGCACGGTCGCATCGTCCGACCCGCCGTTGGACTGCGCAATGAACATGACGGTCTGCATGGTCATTGCGGCGATCCGCTTCGGGTTGACGCCGGCGCGCAGTTCGCCAGCGTCGCTGGCGGCCTCCATCAACTCGGTCAGCAAACTCACCAGCGGCGCATGAGCGACCTTGACCTCTTCTGGATGCGAGACCAGCAACCGCGGCGCGAAGTCGGTGAACAGCGGCCTCTTGGCCGCCGGGTCGGGCCGAGAAGCCTCGAACAGCAGCTCGACGGCAATCTTGAGTCGCTCGCCGGGGTTCGCGTGGTTGGTGGTGGCGGCCCGAATCTGCTCGGCCGACCGGCTCAGCGCATCCTCGAACAGCGCGAGCAGTAGTTCGTGTTTGCCGTCAAACTGCAGGTAGAAGCTTCGCAGCGACTGTCGGGAGCGGTCGACGACCTCCTGAACTGTGAAGTCTGTGGTGCCCTTTTCGATGATGATGGCCTGGGCCGCGTCGAGGAATCGTTGAACGCGTTGCGCCGCTCGCAGTTTCGCGGTCTTGATCGACCGCTCGACCGCGCGCTGCTTCCAGGCCGGCTCTTCGCTCGGGCTGGTCACGGGCGGCTCAGATGATTGCCGCGAGGGGAGAACATGATTGGACTGTACCGGAGAACGCCTCGTCATAAGGTGCTAGCCCCCTCGCGGAACGACGTGTCTGAGATTGTAACTTTCTCGCTGGGAGAATAGTATTCTCATAGTGCTCTTCAAGGAAGCAGAACGGCAATAGCGGACCGCTGATCGGGACAACTTCGCGAAATCCGAGGTGCGCCGCCGCCGCGGCGAAGATTGCTGCCGAACTGAGCTTGAAATCACGCGTCACACCTCCACATGCGTGACAGGTCAGAAAACATGGGCAATCTGCCCGCCTCTGAGCGATTTCTATCCGAAGGCTGGGCGCAGGAAGTCAGCTCAGAGTTGCGCGAGCCGCGGCGCAAACCCCTTGGTGCGTAACACCGCACCGGCTTCGCGGGTGAGCTCCCGCGAACTGCCGAGCAAGCCGTCCAACAGCAGCGCGCGCTTGATGTGACGATGCAACTCGTGCTCGGCGGTGAAGCCGATACCGCCGAGCACCTGCTGGCAATGGCGGGCAGCGGTCAACGCCGCACGGCCGGCGGCGGCCTTGGCGAGGATGAAGCTCAGCTCGTCAGGCTCTGCAGCGGCGGCCCACAGGGTGGCTTCCGCTCCTTCGACGGCGACCAGGGTCTCGGCCAGCCGATGCCGGATCGCCTGGAAGGATGCGACGGGCCTATTGAACTGGACGCGGTCCACAGCGTGCTGGCGTGCCAGTGAGAGCATCGTGCGACTGGCACCGACCAGCCACCAGCCCAATGCATGTCGTCCCGCACCGACCGGCACCAGATCGCCTTGGTCCACCCGGTGTATCGGAATGTCATTGCCCAGCGCGGAGCTTGGCCCGTCGCTGCGTTCCCACAAGATCCACGAGCCGCCCGTGAATGGCAGCGGCACAGTGCCACCACCGGCGCGACCGGCCGCGCGCAGCACCACGTCATTGAGGATGGGCGCATGCGCACCGGTCTCACCGAGCAGCCGGAACACCAAAGGAATTGCGGTCTCCGGCATTTCGTCGAGCATCTCCAGCCAGCCGAGATCAGCGAGCGAAGCGTCGAGTTCATGGCCGGACGCAGCACTCATCGTCTTACGCAGTCCGTCTTCCAGCAGATGCAGGGATTCGGTGTCCACGGTCACTCCTTGCCCAGATCCAAAAGTCGACGCGCGATGATATTGCGCTGGATCTCTGCGGTGCCGCCGTAGATGGTCGATGCGCGCGAGTACAAGTACTCCGAACGCCACGGTGTTTCGTCGAGTTCCACCGTTCCTGGCAGCAGGTCGCGGACGGTGTCGTAGAGCCGTTGCTCCGCGGTGGCCAGCAACACCTTGTCGATCGAGGTGTCGGGTCCAAGTCGCGCTCCGTTGAGCAATCGGTGCTGAGTGTCCCGTGATCGGCAACGCAGCGTGTGCAGCGCGAGATAGGCTGCGCCGAGCTCATATTCGTCAGGATCGGACGCTTCCGCGATGAGCTCATCGAATCGAGCGTAGAGGTAGGCGATTCGCTGCCAAAAACAGCTGGACCGCTCATACGGCAGTAGGTCCATTGCGAGGCGCCAGCCGTCGCCGGGTCGGCCGAGCATTCGGCTCGCCGGGATCACCACGTCGTCGTAGTAGACCTCGCAGAATTCGTCGACCCCGTGCATCGTTTGCAACGGCCGAACGGCGATGCCGGGAGTGTCCAGGTCGACGAAGAACGCGGTGATCCCGTCGTATCCGGGTGCTGTTCGGGTGAGTAGTACGCACCGGGTGGAGAACTGCGCGAAACTGGTCCAGACCTTCTGCCCGTTGACGACCCAGTTGTCCCCGTCCTGGATCGCGCGGGTAGTCAGGGACGCCAGGTCGCTGCCCGATCCAGGCTCGGAAAAGCCCTGGCACCATTGCTCTTCGCCCCTGAGCAGTCGCGGTACCATCTCGGCCGCGAGTTCTGCCGGGGCGTAGTCGATCATCGTGGGCGTCAGCACCTCGAGCATCGAATAAGGGCCCGGTTCGGCGAGTCGGCGGCCCACCACTTCTTCGCCGACGATCGCGCGCAGTATGGCCGGACCGCCCAACCCGCCGACTTCGATGGGCCAGCCGTATCGCATCCAGTCGGCGTCGTAAAGTGCGCGGCTCACCCGGGCCATTTGGCGCATGTGGGCGTCCAGCGAGTGATCCGGCTCCGGCGTCAAATCATTTTCGTCAAGCCAAGCCTGCAAATCCGCGCGGAACTGTTCGACCTTCATGCGGGGTTCGCGCTAGGCCGCCCGATCGCGTGCGGACGGCCGGAGTCATGCGTGCCGTTACGCCGAATGAATGTCATAGCGCGCGTTTTCAGCCGCCACCCGTCGTCGGTGCGAACATAGGTGTCTCGGTAATAGCCGATCCGCATATCGTGTGTGGCGTTGTCGATGAAGCACAGAGGCTGCGTTCCGGTCGCGGTGTCACCGGTCAAGTCGATGACCGGAGTCGCGGTCATGAACAACCCCTTCGGGGCAGCGTCGACGAGCACCGGAAACCGGTCCAGCGAATAGGTTTCACCGAATGCGCTGTACGTACCGTCCGGTGTGAAGACTGCCACCAAACCGTCGGTGTCTTCCTGCGTGATGGTGACTGCGTACCGGGCCAGCAACTGCTGAATCTCGACGAGGTCGTCAGTGCGTGTTGGCATATACCTTGCCGCCTTTCATCACGAAGCCCACCTTCTGGGTAACTCCGATGTCGGACAACGGATCTCCGGGCACTGCGATGATGTCAGCGAGCGTGCCCTCGGCCAGCCGGCCCCGGTCGGTCACGTTGAGCAGCTCGGCGGCGACGGTGGTGGCCGCGCGTAGGACCGCCAACGGCGGCAGGCCCCAATCGACAAGGGTGACAAGCTCATCGGCATTCTTGCCGTGCGGAATGGCCGGGGCATCGGTGCCAACGGCGATCTTCACGCCCGCTTCGTAGGCGGCCAAGATCGACGTGCGCGACTTGGGGAACATCTCGGCGGCCTTGGCCTGCAACTCGGGCGGAGCGTGCGAGACATCCATGCCTTCAGCCAGCCGCCTGGTCGACACCAGAAACGTGCCACGCTCGACCATCAACGCGATCGCCTTGTCGTCGATCAGGAATCCGTGCTCGATGCAGTCAATGCCTGCCTCGACCGCGTGTACCACCGCTTCGGCACCGTGGGTGTGGGCGGCGACCCGCATTCCGCGCCGGTGCGCCTCGTCGACGATCGCCCGCAGCTCTTCGTCTGAATAGTGTTGCGCCCCAGGCGGCCCGGTCAATGACATGACGCCGCCCGAACAGCAGACCTTGATCAGCTGTGCACCGTGCTTGATCTGATAGCGCACCGCCTTGCGGATCTCGTCGACGCCGTTGGCGATGCCCTCTTCGATCGTCAGCTCAAGCACGTGCGGCGCGAACGCGGCGAACATGGTCGGATCCAGATGGCCGCCGGTCGGGGTGATCGCGTGACCGGCGGGCACCACTCGCGGCCCGTCGATCCAGCCCGCATCGATGGCTTTGCCGAGCGCAACGTCGAGCAGATAACCGCCGGTCTTCACGAACAGGCCGAGGTTTCGCACCGTGGTGAATCCCGCGCGCAGTGTCCGGCGCGCATTGCCGACCGCACGCAACACCCGGGTCGGTGGATCGTCCTGAACCTGTGACAGCCCGGGTTTTTCGCCGCGCCCGCCCATCAGCAGGTTGACTTCCATGTCCATCAATCCAGGCATCAGGATCGAGTCGCCCAGATCCAGAATTTCGCCTTCCGGTTGACCGCCGATGCCGACGATCCTGTCCTCGTCGACGCGCACGATACCGGGTTCGACAATGTGTCCGGCTTCGACGTCGAGCAGCCCGGCCGCCTTGAGCGTCAACACCTGTCAGATCACCGGTTCCCGGATCAGCTCGACCCAGGCTGCCCCGCTGTCGGGAACCCGCGGCTGCTTCCAGGCTTCGATCGGGAACGACACCATGACCAACGACTGCATCAGGTGCATGAGAGCGCGTGCGTCGTCGGGCAGATCGTCGAGCGGGAACTTGTCGCAGTAGTCCATGACAGCTTCCAGCTTCGGGAACGCCACGTCGTAGAACGCCTGCATTTCCGTCATCGACGATGCCAACCGCTTGGCGTAGCGCTCGGGCTCAGTGGCCAGAGCCCAGTCCAGATACGGCTCGAACTCAGCGAATTCGGCGGGCAAGTTCTCAGTGGTGGCCATTGCTGGCAACCTCCTCCTTGAAGCTGGTCACGTAATCGCCGGTCACCTTGTGCAGGTGGCGCAGCATGATCTCCTGGTCGCACAACGGGAAGTCGTTGACCACCTTGGTGCCGATCATGGTCTGCGTTGCTTCCAAAGTGTTGGCGTCCTGCAGCGCGTACTCCTTGAACGTGACGGCGGCCAACTCCTGGGCCAGCCGCTCCCGTGCGTTTTTCGGCGGAACGAAGTACAGGGTGGACTCGAAGATGTGCTTGTCGACCGCGGTCGGCCAGTAGTGGTAGGTCAGGAACCAGCCGGGCTCCCAGATCAGCAGCATCATGTTCGGGTAGAAATGCCACTCATCGATGCCCCATTGCCGAACCTTCTTCGGGTTCACGCCCTCCGGCAGCTCAGTGAGTTTCGCCATCACCTCAGGCTTATCCCAAGGGCCGAACAAACCACTGCGCAGGACCTGGTCCATCGGCTTGACCATGCTCATGTCCACGGGCGGCGACTGGCCGCCCCAGGTGGAGATCATCGCGTGCGGGCTGGCCATCTCGTAGTAAAGAGCCTCGAAGCCGTACTTCTGGATCTTGGCGGCTTCTTCCTTGGTGTACTGGCCCTGGTGCAGGATCGGCGCGTGGTAGAACTCGGCGAACGCGTCCATGAACAGCTTCCAGTTGCTGCCGACCTCGGCACGATAGGAATAGGTCTCGGTCATCTCGTGGAAGGGGTAGCCCTCGATGCCCTTGGCCAACGATCCCAGGTAGTCGGTCAGCGGCTTGGCGTGCTGGTCGAAGTTGATGAAGATGAAGCCTTCCCAGACCTCGCAGCGCACGCCGACCAGTCCGTAGTCGCTCTTGTCGACGTCGAAGAACTCCTTTTCCTGCTGGATGAAGGTCAACTTGCCGTCGAGGTCGTAGCGCCAGGCGTGGTACTTGCAGGTGAACTGCCGGCAGGTACCCGAGGTTTCCTCGTTCGGAAAGTCGTTCCACACCAACTTGTTTCCGCGGTGACGGCACACGTTGTGGTACGCCTTGACCGAGCCGTCCTTGGTCTTCACCACGATGACCGACATGCCCTTGCCCGCCGACGGCAGCTCCTTGGTGAAGTAGCTGCCGGTGCGCGGAAGACGTTCGACGCGACCGACGTTGAGCCAGGTCCGCTTGAATACCGCGTCACGCTCGGCTTCGAAGAACGCCGGATCGATCGAGTCGCTGTAATTCACCGGCGCGGTGCCCAGTTCCGGATAGTTCTCTGTCCAACTACCTGCGTCGGGCTTGGGGAAGTGTGCCAACGTCCTTACCTCTCTTGTGTTCCGCCGTCGTGGTCGCCTTCGACCTCGACGCCAAAAGTGTTCAAAGCCATTGCAAGTGCGATGTAGTTCCCAGTGGTGAAGACGAGGTCCATCCGTTGCCGCTCGTCGAGCTGCTCGCCCAGGGCGGCCCACGTGTGGTCGGAGATATTGGTCTTCTCGTCGAGTTCGTCGACGGCGCATATCAGTGCGCGATCGAAGTCGTTGTCCGCATTGCCGGATCGCACCGCCTCGATATCGGCGTCGGTCAGGCCGATTTCCTTACCCATCTCCACGTGATGCGACCACTCATATGTGCAGCCGCGACGGTGTGCGACGCGAAGGATCACCTGTTCGCGGACGCGGGGCGGCAGCGTCGACCCGTACAGCAGATAGGTGCTGAATCTGAGATACGCGCGGGTGAGCTTGGGATGACGCACCAAGGTGGACAGAACATTACCGGCATCGTGAGGATTGCGCCGTTCCTCGGGCAGCATGCCTGATACCGCGTGCCGGGCAGCGTCGTCCCACTGGTCCGCCGGCAACGGGGACAGACGCATGCGACCTCCTCCTCGGTGGCGAGAATCATATTCTCATATTTGACCAACAGGTTTCCACGAACTCGATGATTGGTCAATCTTTCGCACGTCACCTGCGGTACCGGCGAGCCGGTGTAGGGGCCGGGTCACGGTGCCGGCGCGCCCCTGAACGTGCCGGGGGTAGCCTCAAGATGTTGATTCTCGCGAACTGAGAAGCTAATTTTCATTACACGGCAGAACTCAACGGCGAATGCTGTTGATCGAAGGATTTGGCGACGGGGTGGCAACGGTCACCGTGCAACCGCAGGCCGATGACCAGGTGGGGCATGGATGCCCCCGATGGAGAGGAACAGGCAGTGAACAAGGACGACATGATTCTCATCAGCGTCGACGACCACACCGTCGAGCCACCGGACATGTTCAAGGACCACCTGCCGAAGAAATACGTCGACGACGCGCCGCGCCTGGTGCACAACGCCGACGGCTCAGACTGCTGGCAGTTCCGCGACACGGTCATCCCCAACGTCGCGCTGAACGCGGTGGCGGGCCGTCCCAAGGAGGAGTACGGAATCGAGCCACAGGGTCTGGACGAGATCCGCCCGGGCTGTTACGACGTCGACGAACGGGTCAAGGACATGAACGCCGGGGGCATTCTGGCGTCGATCTGTTTTCCCTCCTTCCCGGGTTTTGCTGCGCGTCTGTTCGCCACCGAAGACAGAGAATTCTCAGTAGCACTGGTGCAGGCCTATAACGATTGGCACATCGAAGAGTGGTGCGGGGCATACCCGGCACGCTTCATCCCGATGGCGATACCGGTGATCTGGGATGCCGAGGAGTGCGCCAAAGAGGTGCGACGGGTGTCGAAAAAGGGTGTACACGCACTGACCTTCACCGAAAACCCGGCCGCGATGGGGTATCCCAGCTTCCACAACGAGCACTGGAAGCCGCTGTGGGAAGCGTTGGTGGACACCAACACCGTGATGAACGTACACATCGGATCCTCGGGCCGGCTGGCGATCACGGCTCCCGATGCGCCGATGGACGTGATGATCACGCTGCAGCCGATGAACATCGTGCAAGCCGCCGCCGACCTGTTGTGGTCGCAGCCGATCAAGGACTACCCGGACCTGAAGATCGCACTGTCCGAGGGGGGCACCGGGTGGATCCCCTACTTCTTGGAGCGGGCCGACCGGACGTACGAAATGCACTCGACGTGGACGAAACAGAACTTCGGCGGCAAGATCCCCAGCGAGGTGTTCCGCGAGCACTTCCTGACCTGCTTCATCAGCGACAAGGTCGGTGTCAAACTGCGCAACATGATCGGCATCGACAACATCTGTTGGGAGGCCGACTACCCGCACAGCGACTCGATGTGGCCGGGCGCGCCCGAAGAGCTGTGGGACGTTCTGTCCGAGAACAATGTTCCGGACGACGAGATAAAGAAAATGTCCTACGAGAACGCGATGCGTTGGTACTCCTTCGACCCGTTCAGTCACATCACACCGGCACAGGCTACCGTCGGTTCGCTGCGCAAATCCGCTGAGGGACACGATGTGTCGATCCGCGCACTGAGTAAGCACAAGGACGCCAGGTCGGGTTCGTCACTCGCGGAATTCACGGCCAGCGCGAAAGAACTGACCGGCAATAAGGACTGACGCGCGACCGGGCCGGTACCTGAACTGATCGAAGGAGACGAAGCAGTGACCGGCGGTGGGATGAATTTCGAGCTGACCGACGACCAACAGCTGATCCGTAAGTCGGTGGCCGAGTTGGCGTCGAAGTTCGACGATCACTATTGGATGGAAAAAGACCTAGCGCACGAGTTCCCGCAGGAGTTCTACGACGCGATCGCCAGCGGCGGCTGGCTCGGCATGACCATCCCCGAACAGTACGGCGGCCACGGACTCGGCATCACTGAGGCGACGTTGCTCCTCGAAGAGGTGGCGCGGTCGGGTGCTGCCATGAACGGCGCCAGTGCCATTCACCTGACGATCTTCGGCATGCAGCCTGTCGTCAAGCACGGCTCCGAGGAATTGAAGGCCAGGACCCTTCCGCGAATCGTCACCGGCGATCTGCACGTGTGCTTCGGCGTCACCGAACCCGGTGCGGGCCTTGACACCTCGCGCATCACGACCTTCGCCAAGCGCGAAGGCGACACGTACCGGATCAGCGGGCGCAAGGTCTGGATCTCCAAGGCGCTGGAGTCCGAGAAGATCCTGCTGCTGACACGGACCACGCCATTCGACCAGGTCACGAAGAAGACCGACGGCATGACGCTGTTCCTCACCGACCTCGATCGCGACCACGTCGACATCCGGCCGATCAAAAAGATGGGCCGCAACGCCGTCAGCTCCAACGAGGTCTTCATCGACGATCTGATCGTCCCGGTCGAGGATCGCGTCGGCGAGGAGGGACAGGGCTTCAAGTACATCCTCGATGGTCTCAATCCGGAACGGATGCTGATCGCCGCCGAGGCACTCGGCATCGGGCGCGTCGCGCTGGAGAAGGCTGTCAAATACGGGAACGAGCGCGTCGTGTTCAACCGCCCGATCGGCATGAACCAGGGCCTGCAGTTCCCGCTGGCGGACTCACTGGCGCGCCTGGACGCCGCGGAACTGGTCCTGCGCAAGGCCACCTGGCTTTACGACAACGGGAAACCTTCTGGCCGCGAGGCGAATACCGCGAAGTACCTGTGTGCGGATGCCGGATTCGGAGCCGCTGACCGGGCGCTGCAGTTACACGGCGGCATGGGCTACTCGGAGGAGTACCACGTGTCGCGGTACTTCCGCGAAGCGCGGCTGATGAAGATTGCGCCGGTCAGTCAGGAGATGATTCTCAATTTCCTCGGCGAGCACGTCTTGGGAATGCCGAGGAGCTACTGATGGCCTCGCTGTTCGACCTGACCGGTTGGTGATGTGATGCCGGAGAACCGGGGACCGCTGACGGGCATCAACGTGGTGGCCCTGGAGCAAGCGGTCTCGGCGCCGATGTGTACCCGAGTGCTCGCCGATTTCGGTGCGAGGGTCATCAAAATCGAAAATCCCAAGGGTGGCGACTTCGCTCGCTATTACGACGAAGTCGTCAACGGGCTTGCCGCGCACTTCGTTTGGGCCAACCGCGGTAAGGAGTCGGTGACGCTCGATCTGAAAGCCGAGGCAGGGCGCGACATTCTGCACCGGTTGCTCGGTCGTGCCGACGTGCTGGTGTCCAACCTCGCCCCGGGTGCGGTGTCCCGTCTCGGCATCGGGTCCGCCGATCTGGAGCAGCGCCATCCGAATGTCATCGCGGTCGAGATCGACGGGTACGGTCCCGGCGGACCGTTGTCACACAAGCGCGCCTACGACCTGCTGGTCCAGGCGGAGTCCGGCGCCTGCGCCATCACCGGCAATCCGGGCGCACCGGCAAAACCCGGCCCGCCGGTGGCAGACATCAGCACCGGGCTATATTCGGCGTTATCGATTCTGGCGCTGTTGTATTCACGCGACGCGCAGTCGACGCCCGGCCAGCACGGCAACGCGATAGGGCTCAGCTTGCTCGACACCATGACCGAATTGATGGGGTATCCGCTGACCTACACCCGGTATTCCGGTGTCGACCAGGAGCCGTTAGGCATGAGTTCGCCAGCAGTGGCACCCTATGGCGCGTACCGCACCGCCGACGGTCAGACCGTCATGCTGGGAACCACCAATGATGCTGAATGGCAACGACTGTCACGGCAGATCATTGCGCGGGACGACCTTGCCGACGATCCGCGCCTCGCCGACAATTCCGGTCGCTGCGCGCACCGCGACATCTTGGACGAGGCGATCGGAGCCTGGTGCGCGGCGCACGACCTGGAGCACGTGCAGAAGACGGCGGACACCGCCGGGATCGGCAATTCGCGATACAACCTGCCCAGCGAGGTGCTGGTCCACCCGCAGCTGACGGCGCGCGACCGCTGGAGGCAGGTCGACACACCCGCCGGGCCGATTCAGGCTCTGCTGCCACCGCCCGTCATCGCCGGCTACGAGCCTCCGATGGGCGCGGTTCCCGGTCTCGGACAGCACACCGATGCGGTGCTCACCGAACTCGGTTACGGCGCTGACGAAATCGACGGTCTGCGAGGGCAAGGTGCCATCGGAGCGGCGTACAGCTGATGGGTGACCGAGCTGTGCTACTCAGTGATGACCGCGACGGCGTGCGGACGCTGACGCTGAACCGCCCGCGCCGCAAGAACGCGATCAACCGCGAGTTGTGGATCGCGCTGGCGACTGCGCTCAGCGCCGCGGACAAAGACCCTGATCTGCGCGCGCTGGTAATCACCGGTGCCGACGGCGCGTTCTGTTCCGGTGCCGACATCTCGACGCCCGACGATAGCCATCCGGTGCGCAAGCTACAACGGCTGACCGACGTGGCGCTGGCGCTGCACGAATTGCGGGTGCCGACGATCGCCAAAGTCAACGGCGTCGCCGTGGGCGCGGGATGGAACCTGGCCCTGGGCTGCGATCTGGTGGCGGCGACGCCGGAATCGACGTTCTCACAGATCTTCTCCAGACGCGGGCTGTCGGTGGACCTCGGCGGCTCGTGGCTGCTTCCGAAAATCGTTGGCCTGCAACAGGCCAAACGCCTGGTGTTGCTGGCCGAGACCATCGATGCCGCCGAAGCTCACGCGCTGAACCTGGTGACCTGGGTCGTTGGCAGCACCGAGATCGACGCATTCGTCACCGAC
>Ga0302326_10023980_pt1 | contig 12417 bp, 13 predicted proteins | sample Palsa_T0_3_FD_202264 | JGI IMG/M metagenome (GOLD analysis project Ga0302326, IMG submission 202264) | Peat permafrost microbial communities from Stordalen Mire near Abisko, Sweden - Palsa_T0_3 | ecosystem: Environmental > Terrestrial > Soil > Palsa > Peat permafrost | place: Sweden: Abisko...
CAACTCCTGGTGGGAGCAGCAACTCGGGACCCCGGTGCCGCCCGGCACCCTCGGCGAGAACCTGACCATCTCGGGCGTCGATCTCAACCAGTCGGTCATTGGCGAGCAGTGGCGGGTTGGCGGTGCCGTGCTGCAGGTCACCCAACCCCGGTTCCCATGCTGGAAGCTGGGCCTGCGGATGGGCGACGAGGGCTTCCCGAGGCGCTTCCTCGCGGCCCGCCGGCCCGGGTCGTACTTCAGCGTCGTCCACGAGGGCGACGTCGAGGCCGGAGACTCACTCGAGCAGATCGCCCGGCCCGCCCACCCCGTCACGGTCGGCCTCATCGCCCGGTTCAACCACGCTGACCGGGAGTTGGCGCTGCGGCTGCTGGAGGCGACCGAGTCCAATCCGGAGGCGGGCGAATTGAAGCGCCTCCTGACCGAGGCCGGGGTGGCATGACGATTATGAACACCGCGTGACAAGCCCTCCAGACAACCCGGGTTGTGGTGAGCGAGATACCGCCATCCGAACCCGGCCGGCAGAATCAGTGCGTGCCTCGCGCCGCAACCGGGTGGATCCGTGGGGGGACCTCCACGCCGTCGGTGCTCGCCAGATGTTCACCGGCAACCGCGGCTGCATCGTCGACGACACCGGCGAGGTGGTGCGCCATCACCGCAGCGCACTGTGGATCGTGTGCCTCACCGAGTTTCGCGGCTGGCAGCACCCGCTCGCCGCGCCGGGGCGGTGGACCCCGCTCTTCTTCCTGGATGACGCCGTTGCCCTCGCCGCTGGTCACCGACCGTGCGGGCTGTGTCGGCGAGCGGAGTACCGGTGGTACCGGGATGCAGTGACACACGCCGTCGGAGCCAGCCGACCGCTGCTCGCCAAAGAGCTCGACCGGCGTCTGGTGGCCGAACGGCACCGTCGCGGGAGGGGGCGTGACCGCGCCGCCGATCGCCGCCTGTGGACGGCGGCCATTCGCGACGTACCGGTGGGCAGCGTGATCCTCGGCGCCGGCGACGAACCCTGCCTCGTGCTCGATGACCGGTTGTTGGCGTTCACATTCGATGGATGGTCCTCACCGGTCACCCGCCCCACGAAGGGCGCGGTGCGGGTGCTTACGCCGCCGACATCGGTCGGTGCGCTCCGCTCCGGCTACCGACCCGTGCTCCACGCCACTGCGGCAACCGGGGACCGCCCTCGGCCCTAGCTCAACACGGTGATCAGCGCGCCGGTCGCTGCGCTCATCACGGTGACGGAGTTGCCGGTCTCGTTGGCGACAAACAGCCGGCTGCCATCGACGGCCAAGGCAGAAGGGTCGGCGAACTCGTAGGGCCCGTTGGTGTTGCACTTGTACCAGTTCGCGCCGCCACTCGCGTCAGCGATCTGGGTGATCATGGGGCTCGCTCCCGGCGGGTTGGTGATGAACGTCACCGACCTCTTCGCCAGGACGGTGCGCGGTGCGTCGAACCCGTAAGGACCAGTGGCGTTGTTGATCACCTGCACGAAGGCACCGTCGGCGGTGAGCTCGGTGACGGCGTTGCTGGCGCTATCGGCAACCCACAGGTGCTCGCCGTCGAAACCAATCCCCTCAGGAGCGTCGAACTGGTCAGCACTGGACGAGACCGTCTGGACCCACGCAAGCGTGCCAAGATCCAGCTCGGTGACGGAGTTCCCGGTCCTGTTGGTCACCCACAGGCTCTTCCCGGCAACCGCGAGTGCCGTCGGCGCGGAGAAGCCGTAGGTGCTCCCCTGCGCCACACCGAGCAGGGCCCCGGTGACCGAATCGAGCATGGCGACCGACTCCGTCGAGTTCAGCACGTAGAGGTCGCTGCCCGAAACCGCCAGCGCGACCGGCTTGACCACGCCCGTGGTAGCCCCCGAGACGGTGCGAGTCCACGCGCCGGTGGCGGAGGCGATCTCGGTGAGTGATTGGCTGTTGGCGATCCAGAGATTTGACCCCGCCCTGACGATGGCCGACGGGCTGGCGAAACCGTAGGCGGCGGCGGAGAGCAGGCGTACCAGCGCACCATCGGGCGTCACCTCCGTGACGGAATCACCGCCTTGGTTGGTAATCCACACGTTGCCGTTCGCCACGGCTTCGGCCGACGGCTCGACGAACCCATAGCTGAGCGCCGACGTCGTGGGAGCACGCCGCACGGTGGTGGTCGGCTGGGCGCCGACGCCCACCGCGGACAAGAGCAGGCCGATCCCCACCGCCGTCGAGGTGGCGAGGAGTCGGCGGGTCGATTTGCGGGGGGTGCGGGGGATGCGGGGGATCGACAACCGATCCTCCTCATGCGTCGACGGTCTTGGCCCAGCGGCGGAGAACCTTCGTTGGTTCTGCCTCGGGATGTCACATGCTTGCAGGTGGCGTCGGCCAGATCCACTTGCTCGGCGCTTCCGCCCCGACCTGTCTTCACCCCAGTCTCACCCGATCAGATCAGTCGACCGGCCAGCGGCGCGACTCCGCCACGAGTCCCTGCATGGCGGTCGCCGGCATCGGCCGCGCCAGGTAGAAGCCCTGTGCCCGCTGGCAGTGAAGTCTCTTGAGCTGTGCAAGCTGATCCTGAGTCTCCACGCCCTCGGCCGTCACCTCGAGCCCAAGGGCGTCGGCCATGGCGACGATGGCCGCGACCAGTGAGCTGTCGTGGGGGTCGGTGCCGAGCCCGTCGACAAACGCCCGGTCCACCTTCACGGCGTCGAGCGGGAAGCGCTTGAGGTAGCTCAGCGACGAGTACCCCGTCCCGAAATCGTCGATCGACAGGGCAACCCCAAGCGCCTTGAGACCCGCGAGCGTCCTTTCGAAATAGTCGACATCCTTCATGAACACGCTCTCGGTCAGCTCCAGGCAGAGGCTCTCAGGCCGAACCCCGGTGCGCTGCAAGACGCCCTCGATCAGACCGGCGATGTCGGGGGCGAGGATCTGACGCACCGAGAGGTTCACGGCCACCGACATCGACGGCTCCGTGCGCTGCCATTGGGCCAGCTGCATGCATGCCTGTTCGAGCACCCAGGCGCCGATGGGAACGATCAGGCCCGTCTCCTCAGCGAGGGGAATGAACTCGTCCGGGCCGACGAGGTGGCCGTCGGGATGCTCCCACCGCAGGAGCGCCTCGGCACTGACCATTGCGCCCGTTGACAGGTCCACGACAGGTTGGTAGTGGACGATCAGTTCCTCGCGCTCGAGGGCGCGGTGCAAGGCCGATGCCGTGGCCAACCGTCGCTCGACCTTGGCGCGCAGCGCCTCGTCGAAGAGCTCGATGCGGCCGTTGCCAAAGGCCTTGGCGCGGTACATGGCGGTGTCGGCGTCGCGCAGCAAGCTCTCCGGCGTGGCGTCCCCGTCGGCAACGGCGATGCCGAGGCTGGCGGTCACGTTGATCTCCTGGTTGTCGATGACGCAGGGCTGGCCCAGCGCGGCGAGGACGCGCTCGGCGATCTCTTGGGTCTCGAGCGGGGCGACGTCGTCACACACAACCACGAACTCGTCTCCACCGAAGCGCGCCACCGTGTCGCCGGGGCGGATCGCCTCCGCGATCCGGTTGGCCGCGTGCCTCAGCAATTCGTCGCCGCGGGTATGGCCCAACGAGTCGTTGACCGCCTTGAAGTTGTCGACGTCGAGGAATATCACGCCGAGGCGCGAGTCGCGTCGCCGTGACCCGGCCAGGGCGTGCACGAGGCGGTCGGTGAGCAGAGCCCGGTTGGGGAGGCCGGTGAGCGAGTCGTGCAGCGCCTGGTAGGCGAGCTCACTTTCCATCTGCTTTCGTTCGGTGATGTCCTGGAGCTGCGTGAAGTAGTACTGCGGCGCCCCCGATTCGTCCCGCACGATGCTCACGTGGGTCGAGGCCCACACAACCGTGCCGTCGGGCCGTACGTAGCGCCGTTCGTCTGCGTAGGTGTGCTGTCCGGCAGCCACCCGGGTCGCCAGGATCTGCCAGAGCGGCACCTCGTCGGGGTGGGTGTACTCCGTCCATCGCCGGCCGACGAGAAGCTCCTCGGGCCGACCCAGGAGCGCGCACACCGCCTGGTTCACGCGTGTCGCAACGCCGTCGAGACCGACGATGGCGGCCCCGATTCCCGCCTGTTCGAAGCCGATCTCGAAGCGAGCCTCGGCCGCCCGCCGCACCCGGTCGGCTTCGATCCATTCGGTGTCGTCCATCAGGGTGCCGATCAGCTTGCTCACCGTGCCGTCTTCGGCCATCTCCGGGACCACTCGGGCACGAACGCAGCGTTCCTCCGAATCGGAGCGGAGGATCCGGTAGACCAGGTCGAACGGCACACCGTGTTGGGCGGCGTTCGCCCAAGCCTGGCGGAGCGCCGGCTTGTCATCGGGATGGACCATGGAGAGGAACAGTTCTGGGGTCGGCTCGAGGGCGGCGCCGAGCCCCAGGATCCGGTAGTGCTCCTCTGACCAGGTCATCGCACCCGTACCGAGATCGAGCTCGAAGCTCCCGAGGTGAGCGATGCGCTGCGCGACGACCTGCCGGCGTTGGCTGGCTTCCAGGGCGCGTTGCGCCTCGCGTCGCTCGGTGATGTCGTGGGCGATCACCGACAGACCCACGACCTCGCCGGCTTCATCCGTGGCCGGCGAATCGGTGATGAGGACGTCGACCAGGCTCCCGTCCTTGTGACGGCGCACGGTCTCGAGATATTCAGCCGGCCCGCCCGCATTGAGCCGAGCGCGTATCTGCGCCTGCTCGGCCGTCTGTCCGGGGGGCGTCAGGACGGCGACGGGCTGACCGATGATCTCTTCGGCGGTGTAGCCGAACAGTCGCGCCGCGGCCGGGTTCCAGCTGGTGACCGTCCCGCCGGTCGTCGCTCCGAAGATGGCGTCCCCGGACCCTTCGATGATGGCAGAGAGCTGCCGGCGAGCCTCTTCGCCCGCCTTGCGCTCGCTGATGTCCACGGACACCCCGATGACGGCCACCAGGCGGCCGTCCTGGCCGAAGGCCGGAGTGTCGATCACATGGATCGGGAGGCGGGTGCCGTCGCGCCGTTTGATCCAGTAGTCGCCGGACCAGCTCTCCCCGCGAAGGAGATGCTCGTAGATTGCCTCGTCGTCTGTCGTCTCCTCAGGGCGGGTGAGCTCCCTGCCCATCCGCCCGATCGCCTCCGCGCTCGACCAGCCGTACATCTGCTCTGCCGCCCGGTTCCAGTACACGACGACGCCCGCTGGGTCGGTCGCGATGGTGGCCTGGCCGGCGGCGTCGAGCAGTTCAGCCTGGAAGCGGGTGGCCTCCTCTGCCTTCTTGCGCTCGGTGATGTCGACAACGACGACGCCGACGCCGATGACCTCGTCTCCCGACGCGATCGGGTAGTAGCTGTTCAGCCAATGACGCGTTTGTGCCGGGTCGGCCGATGGCCGACTGTCGACCTCGACCTCCAGCACGGCCTCGCCGCTGTCGAGGACGCGGCGGTAGAGCGGCTCGAGCTGTGGCCACAGCTGCGGCACGACGGCCGGAACGAGGCGCCCGAGCTGCGCAGCCACCGTCGAGCCGTTGACGGCGGCCAACGTCTCGTTCACATGGACGAGCCGGAAGTCCCGGTCGACGAACCCGAGCCCGACCGGTGCCTTCGAGAGCAGGGTCTCGAGCAACGTCAGCGTCTCGGCCGCCCGCTGCTCTGAGAGTCCCAGATCGGCTTCCAACCGGTTGGCGTCATCGATGTCCGTCGCGGTTGCGATCCACTTGCGGACGAGGCCACGGTCGTCGCAGATGGGCGATGCGCGGAAGGCGTGCCAGCGGTAGGCGCCATCGAACCGTCGGAGCCGGTAGTCGAGGCGGAGCGGCAGCAGGGTCCGAGTCGCCTCTTCCCACCCGAGCCGCGCCTGTTCGGCATCGTCGGGATGTACCAGCGACAACCAGCCCCAGCCGTAGTTCTCCCCCGTCGGGCACCCGGTGTAGTTGGTGCTCTGCCGGTTGAAGTACTCGGCTGACCCGTCCGGCGCTGTCAGCCACACAATGTTGGGAATCCATTCGGCGATGAGCCGGAACTCGGCATCGGTGAGCGTGGTGCGGCTGTCCACCAAGGAGAGGGTCACGCCAACCCGATGCGGTCGTTCAGGCCCCTAGCGAGAGGCCGGCGGATGGCGCGCGTGGCTGACATGACGTTCCTCTCGCTGGCGAAAGAGGCGGCGTCGAGCCTGCACGGGGCGACAATCACGAAGATCGTCCTGCCCAAACCAAGCGTCCCTCGGGGGATTCCCTCACTTGTCGGCATCGCGCGACGACACCTGAAGTCCCGGCCCCCTTTGTCGACATCAATGCCGTTGAATATCAGCGGTGCGAGGATCGGGATGCGATGACGGCTCTCCCGCCCGACTACGACTCCGACCCCGCCCGCTGGGCGTCCTGGGCGTCACCGCAGGACGTTCACGAGATGATCGCTCCGGAGCTGGCAGGACCGGTCCTCGACATCGGCTGCGGCGAAGGCCGGCTCGCGTCGCTCCTCGGCGATGGTGTCGCCTGGATCGGCGTCGACTCCTCCCCCGCGCAGCTGGCCGTGAACCCCTACCGACCCGCGGTGCTGGCCGACATGCGGGCGCTGCCGTTCCGCGACGGGGCCTTCGCGGAGGTGACGCACCTGTGGTGCCTCTACCACCTCACCGACCCGATGGTCGCAGTCGGTGAGGCAGCGCGGGTGCTGCGAGCCGGTGGGCGCTACTACGCGTCAACGGCTGCCCGTGACAACGACCCGGAGATCATGTTCGAGGGCTACCCGCCCTCTTCGTTCGACGCTGAGGAGGCCGTCTCCATCGTGGCGTCGGCCTTCGAGGAGGTCGAAGCCGAGCGATGGAACAGAGCGTTCTTCCCGCTCGAGACACCCGACGAGGTGCGCGCCTACTGCCGTCACAACTTCGTCCCGGCCGATCGAGCCGAGGAGGCGGACCTCCCACTGTGGCTCACCAAGCGGGGCGTGCTCGTACGCGCCACCAAGCTGTGACATCGCCGTCGGCGCGGCACCCACGCGGGGTCAGCCCATCGTCTTGGCACCGTCGAGAGACTCGCGGATGATGTCGGCGTGGCCGGCGTGCTGGGCGGTTTCGGCGATGATGTGCAAGAGCGCCCGGCGAGCCGACCACCGCGCTCCCGGCTCGAACCAGGGGGCCTCCGGCAAGGGCCACGAGGCATCGAGCGAAGGCAGCGAGATCACCAGGTTGTCGGTCCGGCGGGCGACCTCGTCGTAACCGTCGAGGAGGCTGGCCAGCGTCTCGCCCGCCAGCATGTGGAAGCTCGTCTCGTGGGTCTCCACGGCCGCCTGGTCCGCCGCTGCCACCGCAACCGGGCCCCGCTCGATGAAATCGGCCCAGCCCCGCTCGACGACGGCCACGTGCTTGATCAACCCCCCCAGGCAAAGTTCGCTGACCGTCGTCCGCCGGGCCGCCTGCTCGTCGTCGAGGCCTTGCACGGTGTGACGCAGGAATGCCCGGTGCGCGCCAAGGGTCTGGAGCAGGTCGGGACGCTCGCTGCTCTCGTCATCTCGGTCGGTGGTCATTGGGCCATCATGACCTCCCAATGAGGTCACCTTCTGACCGCTTTTGCCAGATAATTCCGACAGCCACGGCTCGGCGCCGCTCCACGAGCAGTTCGGGTCGGGGCAGAGTCGGCGAGGACGACGCCGGGAGGGTGGGTGGGCAGCCCCCGGTAGGGTGCGACTCGTGGATCCGGACTTCGTGGTACTGCTGGTCATCGGCGGGCTGGCCCTCGCCGGCCGAATGTCGAGGGGCGCCTCGGCTGCGGGCCACTCGGTGCGCGCCGGCGCAGGCGCGGTCGTGACACCGATCCGGTCGGGCTTGCTCCACATCCCCGTCGTCGGGAGACCCGCAGGCATGATCGTCGGCGCTCTTGGGGTAGTGGCCGGGGAGTCTGTCGGCGAGGTCCTCGATGGGGTCGCCGCCGCCGCGACCTGGCTCACGCATGGGACGCCAAACGAAGACAGCGAGAGCACCCAACCGCCGGCCCCCGGATCGGACAAACGCCCGTCGCGATAGGCCAGCGGTGTGTATCATATGCGCATGGCGAGGGTGAACATCACGATGCCGGACGACCTCTACGCCCAGGCGAAGCACGCCCGTCTGAACATGTCCCGGATCGCCCAACACGCGGTCGCCGCCGAACTCATCCGGCTGGCCAAGGTTGCCGAGCTCGATGCCTACCTGGCTGAGCTGGACGCCACGTTCGGCCCGACCAGTGACACCGAAAGAGCCGATGCCAAGGCCTGGGCGGATCGGGTACTCGCACAGCCGCCCCGGCGGCGCCGCTCGGCGTGACCGTCGTCCTCGACTCCGGCGGGGTGACGATGCTCGCCAGCAACCGGGCCAGACTGGAAGAGCTGCGGGGCCGAGGTGAATGGCCCGCGGTCGTGCCCTCGGTCGTCATCACCGAGGCCATCACCGGCGATCATCGCCGTGATTTCCGCGAAAATCGGCTGCTGCGAACCTGCGATATCCACCCAATCGAGGAGCACCTTGCGCGCCAGGGCGCACTACTCCGGACGGCGGCCGGCGGAGAGCGGATCCCTTCAGCAGTCGACGCGATCGTGGTCTGCCTCGCCGACCAACTCGGGGGTGCGACCGTTCTCACGAGCGATTCGCGCGATCTGCGCGCACTTGCCCGCCACACGACCAACCCCGTGCCGATCGCGTCGGCCTGACGCGGAGCGTTCCTCCTGGAGGGCCCTATTCGGTGACGTCCGAGCTGCGGCTCTTCTGCATCTGCTCGCCGTTGACGAAGCAACCCAGACCGATGTCGTCGCGCCGCTCGATCTCGTCGGGCGTCACGACCGCCGGCCCGATCGGCGAGAAGCCGGCGAACGACTTGGCCAAGTTGAACTGCGGCGCCGGCCCCGTGCGCTGCAGGTCCCGCTCGGAGATGTCCTGGCCGAGCGTCAGGCCGGCCACGTGGTCCCAGCCCCGTTCGACCGGCACGCCCCGTGCCGCGGTGCCGATGACGGCGACGAGCTCGACCTCCCAGTCAACCGATCCCGCGGGGAGCACGACGTCGCTCACCGGTCCGGAAATCGAGCTGGGGAACTTGGTGAAGACCAGCGGTTGCGCCGGCGCCTCGAAGCCCGACTCGCTGGCGTGGTCGACGTAGTTGAGGCCGATGCCGAACACTTGCGCCGGCGCGGGCACCGGCGCGCCTGCGGCCGCCGGGCTGAACTCTTCGTCTGCTGCGCTGACGCCCTCCGCCCATCGCCGCACCTCGGCGATGCGCTCGAACACAGCCTGCGGCTCGTGGCCGAAGCGCCCGCCGCTGGCCGTCTCGACGTCGACGGCTCCGCCGGCCACGAGCAGCTTGAGCCGCCCGCCGACGTTTGCGATCTGCATGGTGATCCCCCTTCTGAAACCTCTGGGGAACGTACCGCTCCGTGGCTGTGATTGCGGAACCAGATGCGGCGCCCCGCGAGGGCGGCCTGGTCCGAGGCGAACCCTCGCCCGGCTGCTACGGCTGGCGTCGCGCGCTGGGGCCGTTGACACCCGGCGTGGAGCTGTGGCGCTCCTGGGCAACCGCCACCTCTGGCTTCGCACGTGGGGCCCGGCCCGGGTCGCCCTGCAGGTGAGCAGGCCCGCCAGGGACTGCGGGCGAGAAGGCCTACGACTAGAAGGCCCCCGTGCCGTCCGGTGTCCCGAGCCCGGTCGGGCCGTCGTAGCCCACCTCGGCCGTGCACAGGTACGCCGGCGTGCAGCCCGATGAAGAGTTCGTGCCGCTCGTGACGTCGAAGAGGTCGGACGGGTGCTTGTACGCGATCGAGGCGCCGCTGCCGGTGGTGACACCCGACAGGGCGTAGACCGAGGCGACGAGCGGCGAGGCGACGCTGGTCCCGCCGAACACCAACCAACCCGACGAGCCCTGATAGGCGAAGCTGTCGTACACCGCGACGCCTGTGTAGGGGTTGGCGACGGCGGAGACGTCGGCGACGATCCGCTTGCTGCATCCGGCGGGCAGGCCCAGTGCCGTTTGCCACTTCGGCTGCGGCTCCACGGTCGAGCACCCGCTCCCGGTGCCTTCGTCCGCGACGCCACCGGTCGTCGGGCCCCAGACGGTCTCCGTCCATCCACGGGCGTTGACGGCCGTGCTGAGGCTGGTGCCCCCGACGGAGGTGACGAAGGGCGATGCCGCCGGGTACTCGACGCCGTAGTCGCTGTCGCCGGCGCTGGCGGTCACGGCGATGCCGGCATGGTGGTAGTCGGTGTCGTAGGAGGCCTCCCGGGTCGACTCACTCCCGCCGTAGCTGTTGGAGATGGCGACCACGCCGAGCTTCGACGCCTCGTTGGCGGCCGCGGCCAAGTTGGCCTGCGAGGCCGAGCGCGCTTCGACCAGCACGATGTCGCACAGCGGGCAGGTCGCCGACACCATGTCGAGGTCGAGGGAGATCTCCTGCGACCAGCTGGCGTTGTTGCGTGGCAGGGTCGTGGTGCCGGTTTGACTGACCTGTTTGAAGCACCCTGAGGTCGTCGTGCAGGCCGGCAGCCCGTAGTTGGCCCGATATGTCGAGAGATTGGACGCCGCGTCCGGGTCGTTGAAGGCGTCGACGATCGCAACCGTCCGCGACGACCCGTCCGTTGCCGACGCCGTCAACAGGTTGTAGGCGCTTTGGAGATCACAGGGGCCGTAGCCGTTTTGGGTCGCAACCGGCGTGAAGGCACACCCGGGCGTGGTCGACGGGGCTGTCGCGTTCGCCATCGCTGAAGCCGTGGTCGAGTCCGGGGTCAACAAGATGGCGTCGCACGCGGCATCGCCGGCCGCTGGCTGGCCACATACCCAACTCTGCGACCACGTCGCCGACCCGCGGTAGTGGGCGGGCGCGGACGGGGATGAGGAGGGAGACGACGGCGGCGCTTGGGCGGCCGCCCCCGTCGAAACGACCCCGAACGTCAACAAGCTGCCGGTGAGGGTGCCCGCCAACACAATCGCAGCGCGCCGCCGCCCGCCCAGGAAGTGGTACATACGCGGCAGTGTACGCGGCGCCCACTTCGGCGCCATAGTCCGAACGAGCTATTCGGCGGCCGGCGGCCGTCCCGCTCACGCCCGCAGGCTACGTCTTGCCGGCATGGCTCCTGGCGCCCTGGATGGCATCCGCGTGGTCGAAGTCGGACTGTTGGTGCAGGGCCCGCAAGCCTCCGCCCTCCTCGCCCAACTCGGCGCCGACGTGATCAAAGTCGAGCTGTCCAGGTTCGGCGACCGGCGTGAGGCGGACCTTTTGACCATAGGTCAAGCGCGAGTGATCGAAGGTCGGCTGGGCGATGGCCGCCAGGCGGTAGCCTGGCGGCGTGGCCATGGAGCACGTGAGGTCGGCCGAACTCGAAGGCGCGGTTGAGCGAGCCCGCGCCCGGGCGGCCGAGACCGGTGAGCTTCGTGCGGTCGTGAGCGGGTCCGTCACAGGCTGCGCCTCCGACGAGCTCGCCGAGTTCGTCGAGCGGATCCTCACCGACGGCACCTATGCCCGCGCGGTCGCACGCATCGGCGAGGAAGACCCCGACCTCGCCAACGTCTGAAGCCGCACCGCGGCACCTGACGCGCCGTGTCCACCGTCGTTGACGACGCCACGCTGATCACCATCCTCACCCGGCGGGCCGGGGCGACGCTCCTCGCACTTGCAGATGCGGGCGAGGTGCTCACGACCGGCTCCTGGTATTACCGGCTCCACCGAGCCCTCCACGACCCGATTTCGGCCGGTCCCTTTCCGCCATGGCAGCCACTCTGTCCCCACCGGCCACGGCCGAACTCCTCGCCACGCTCGACGACCTGCCGCCTGAGATCATCGTGCCCGGTCCCCGTCTGCTCGTGCCGGTGATGGGCGCCCTTCGGTTGCGCAGGAGGGTCAACCACCTGACCGCGGAGGCAGTCGCCGCGGCCATGATCAGTGGTGCCGGCATCCGGGTGACAGCCGACGCTCCGCTCCTCCGCGACGCCTGCGTCCAACTCGGCATCACCCTCGACTTGCGACCACCGTTCGCATGAGGGCCCGGGCGTAAAGGCGTAGCGGACACTGCGGGGACTCGCACCAGTCGACCGATGGTCGTCACCTATCCGGCTCGTCGATCCCGAAACGGGCACGGGCATAGCGCTTCTCGTTTTCGGCGCTGAAGGCGATGTGCTGGTTGGCGGTGCGGATGTCCCGGAAGCAGCGCTGGAGCGGATGGCTGCTGTACACGGCGCCGGCGCCGGCCAGCTCGAAGCTGGTGTCCACGGCGGCGATGCCGGCGTGCATCGCTTCGCACATGGCCAGTTGCAGCAGGCCCTGCTCCTGGGGACTCGGCGTGTCGCCAAGAAGTGCCGTATCCCAGAGAGCGCCGACCGCATCGAACACGAACGACCTCGCGGCGAGGAGGCGTCCTTCCGCCTGGGCCAACAGGACTTGTGCGTGGGGGTCCTCGGCGACGGTCTCCCTCGAGGCGGCGCGACGCTTCGTCGGGGCGAGCGCGGTCAACTCGT
>Ga0302326_10023981_pt1 | contig 12416 bp, 9 predicted proteins | sample Palsa_T0_3_FD_202264 | JGI IMG/M metagenome (GOLD analysis project Ga0302326, IMG submission 202264) | Peat permafrost microbial communities from Stordalen Mire near Abisko, Sweden - Palsa_T0_3 | ecosystem: Environmental > Terrestrial > Soil > Palsa > Peat permafrost | place: Sweden: Abisko...
TCCAAGAGCGCTTCGCGGCCTAGATGCCGCGTCTTCCAGAGATACAGCCAAAACGCAAGGCCTGCGTGCTCGCCGTAACGCTTGAAGTGGCGTTGGATCGTCCGGTCCGCGATCTTCTTCTTCCCTTTGAGTTCGGCGTAGCGCGGCCGGGTCCACGAATCCAAGATCAGGCGCGAATTGCGGCCGAAGAGAATCATCGTGTGGGCGGCCGCGTATGGCCCAACGCCGGGCAGCGCGAGCAGCAGTTGTTCGAGTTCTGCATCGGGCAGCTCTGCACGGGATGCGGCGCGCCACGCTTCGAGATCGATTTCGCCGCCGGCGACCATTCGTGCGAGCGATCGCAGGTATGCGCCGCGGTAGCCCGCGCGCGCGACGTCGCGATAGAACGACTCGGGGGCCTCGGCCATCGCAATCGCGCTCGGGAAGCTTCGTCCTTGCCAACCGCTCGCGGGCGCCGACGCGGTGCGCGTGCCGAGATGTTCGACGAGTGCGCCGATCATGCGCTCGGTGCCGGACCAACTGCAATTGGTCGTGCAGATCGTGCGCACGACGTCCTCGAACGCGGTCACGCTTCGCAACATACGGCCGATACCACCCTCGGCGACGAATGCGAACTCCGCGTCGTGCGCGAGCGCAAGGTAGAGCGGAGCGAGATTGTCGTCGAGGGCAAACATCGTGCGAATCGCCGCGACGATCTCGGCGCGCGTCCGCGCCCCCGGCGCCCGGCCCTCAACCCGGATCGCAAGCGTCCGCAGCGGCTCCTCGAAAAGTTCGACGGTTCGCGCGGTGCCGTCCGCGAGCCGCAAGGTCGTTCGCAGCGAGCGTGCGCGGGGACCGATCTCGTTGGGCGGTAGCGAAGCGAGACCATGCGATCCGAGCGTGCCGGGAAGCGAGACCGGTTCGCCGCCGGCACCGGCCAGCGGGACCGAGAGCACGGTCGACGCGGCCGGCTTCACGGCGAGAGCCGCTCGATCGCCCACTCCGCGCCGGCGCGCACGTACGCAATCCGATCGTGCACGCGGTTCGGGCGCCCCTGCCAAAACTCGAACGCGGCCGGAACCACGCGGTAGCCGCCCCAAAACGGCGGCCGCGGAACGTCCGCATCTTTGAAGCGTAAGTCCTCCGCCTGCATGCGTGCCTCGAGGTATGCGCGGTCAGGAACCGGGGCGCTCTGCGCCGATGCCCAAGCACTCAGTCGATGCCCGCGGGGACGCCGTTCGAAGTATGCGTCGGATTCGCCCGCGGCAATCCGCTCGGCGACGCCCTCGATGCGGATCTGGCGCTCGAGCCGCTCCCAGTAGAACAGCAGCGCGGCCCGGCCCCTGGCGTCGAGTTCGCGACCTTTGCGGCTTCCGTAATTGGTGAAAAACACGAAGCCCCGCTCGTCGAAACCGCGCAGCAGAACGATCCGCAGCGACGGCCGGCTGCGCTCGTCGACCGTGGCGAGCGCCATCGCGCTTGGCTCGACGATCTCTTCGGTTCCCAGCGCCTCGCCGTACCAGCTGTTGAACTGCGCGAACGGGTCGCGCGCGACGGCACGCTCGTCCAGTTCGCCGCGCTCGTAGTGGATCCGCCGGTTGCTTACTGTCTTGTCCGCGCTCATATTTCCCCGTTGCAGTTAGGTGCATTTTGCCGCAGTTTGCGGGTCCTTCGACGCATAAGGGCGCGACCATGGCTATCGTAAATCCGATCTCTGCACTACGGCAGCTCGATCCGGTCGGGCGCCGCACTTTTATCGCCGCGTTCTTGGGCTGGACCCTCGATGCGTTCGACTTCTTCTTGGTGACGTTCGTCATCACCGACATCGCCAAAGAGTTCACCGTCGATCGCGTCGCCGTGCTTGGCGCGATCACGCTAACCTTGATGTTTCGGCCACTGGGCGCGCTGATCTTCGGTCAGCTCGCGGACCGTTTCGGACGCAAGGGTCCGTTGATGATCAACATCCTCTTGTATTCGGGGCTCGAATTTGCAACGGGCTTCTCGCCGAACTTCACGACGTTTCTTGTACTGCGCGCACTGTTCGGTATCGCGATGGGCGGCGAGTGGGGCGTCGGCGCCGCACTTGCGCTCGAGGGTATGCCGGCGAAGACGCGCGGCTTTTTCTCGGGACTGCTGCAAGAAGGATATGCGACGGGCTATCTGCTGGCCGCGGTCGCGTTCTTCTTCGTCTTGCCGCACCTCGGCTGGCGCTGGATGTTCTTCATCGGCGCTGCGCCCGCGCTGCTGGTCGTCTACATCCGTTCGCAGATTCCCGAATCCGCGGCGTGGAAGCAGCGTAAGAGCCAGAAGATTGGTGAGACGTCCAACCTCTGGACTTCGTTCTTGCAGGCGCCGGGGCTGTTCATCTATGCGATCGTGTTGATGGCTGCGTTCAACTTCATGTCGCACGGCTCGCAGGATCTCTATCCGACCTTCCTGCGCGTCCAACACCACTTCGATTTCACCACGACGACGCTACTCGCGATCATCGCCAACATCGGTGCGATCGCCGGCGGGATGCTGTTCGGGACGCTCTCGCAGGGATGGGGCCGCAAGCGCGCGATCATTACGGCGTCGCTGATCGGCCTGCTCGCGATACCGCTGTGGGCGTTTGCTCCGACTACGGCGCTGCTCGCCCTCGGCGCATTTGTCATTCAATTCTTCGTGCAGGGGGCGTGGGGCGTGATCCCCGTCCATCTCAACGAGCTCTCGCCGGGCAACGTGCGCGGGACGTTCCCCGGCTTCACCTATCAGCTCGGCAACCTGATCTCCGCCGGTGCCGCCCAGATGGAAGGTGCCTTCGCGAAGAACACGTTCCCGCTACCGGGCGGTGAGGCCGACTACGCCAAAGCGATGGCCGTCGTGATGGTGATCGTCTTCCTGGCGGTTGCGATCATCACCGCACTTGGGACGGAAAAACGCGGCGTCGACTTCGTCACGGGCGAGGTGGCGGCGTAATCTCGGTTTGTCACCGCGAGCTTGTCGAGGGGCCGACGGGATTTCGCCAGGCTCCGTTGGTCCTTCGACTGCGCGCCTCCGGCGCTCCGCTCAGGATGACATGCCTGCGGCGTTTCGCTTGCGGTGGCATGCGGGGTTAGGGAAAGCGGCCGGTTGCGAGGCCTACTAGGAATGTAATGACGAGTAGGGTGCCGCCGGCGAGGGCGAAGGGGAAGCTGCCGTCGACGGGTTTTTGCTCCCAGACGGTGCCGAAGGCGATGTTGCGAAAATCGTCTTGGAGGGTGGCGGCGTCGCGGGCCTCGGCGTAGCGGCCGTGGCCGAGGTGGGCGATCGTGCGCAGCGTGTCGGCGTCGAGATCGGCGAGTTCGTCGGTTCCGGGAATGAGTTGGCCGCTGTCGCTGGAGCCGACCCCGACCGTCTCGATGTGGATGCCCTGCAAGGCGACTTCCTGTGCGACGGAAACCGGATCGCGGCCGAGATTGTTGACGCCGTCGGTCAGCAACACGATGATGCGGTGACCCTTGGGCGGGAGTTGTTTTGCCGCGAGCGCGAGCGCGTCCCCGATCGCGGTTCCGCCCTCGGGCGGCGGGACGCGGTCGAGCGCTTCGCGCACCGTGTCGAGGTCGCTGGTCGGCGCTTGGATGACGTTCGCGACGCTCGAAAACGAGACGATGCCGATGCGCGTCCCTTCCGGGACGCTGTCGATGAACGTGCGGGCGGCGGCGTTTGCGGCTTCCGAACGTGACGGTTCGACGTCGCGCGCGCGCATCGAACCCGACGTGTCGATGCAGATGACAACGGTTCCGTCTCTCGCTGGGACGCGCATGAAGAAATGCGGGCCGGCCAGCGCAAGTAAGAGCGCGGCAGCGCCGGCCGCATACGTCCCGAGCAGCACCGCCGCGGGCCATCGCGACGGGCGCAGCGCGTCGAGCGCGAAGGCGAGATTCGAATAGACGAGGGCCTGTGCGTTGCGCCGCCGCTGCGCGACGCGATACAGCCAAAGCAGCGCCGCGAGCCCGAGCAGTGCAACGAGAAGCAGAGCCGGCCGTGCGAAGATCATAGCCCGAAGGTCTGCGCGAGCGCGCGCAGCGGCCCCGCGTCCTCATCGAGCATTCCGACGCGGGCGCCGGTCCGGCGCAGCGCCTCGACGACGTCGCGCTCGCGCGCAGCGACCGCGCGCGCGAACCGCTCTCGCCCGCGCTTGTCGACGTAGACGCGCGCGTTCTCGCCGGTTTCCGCGTCGCGAAGTGCGACGAAACCGCCGAGCGGTAAACCCGCGTGCCACGGATCGCGCGCGAACAGCGTCGTCACGTCGAAACGGGCGACGCACGCGCGCAGCAGCGCCGATTGCGCGTCGAGTTCGAAAAAATCGCTGATCACGAGCACGCGCGCCCCGCGCCCGAGCGTCGCGAGCGCCAAACGGAGGGCGTCGCCGAAGGGCGTTCCGGCGGGTTCGCGCCGGAGCGCGCAGGCACGCGCGCCGGCCCGCCCGCGCACGTCGCGCAACACGAGCGGTTCTGCGCCGAGCCGCGCGCAACGGTCGTCATCGATTGCCGCGCCGTACCAGAGGGTTGCCGTTTCGCAGGCCAGGTCGTAGTTGCTGCGCGTGCGGCCAAGCTGCATCGACTGCGATGCGTCGAGCGCGACCGCGAGCAGGAGTGACCGGTCCTCGAGAATTACCCGCGTCTGCAGGCTTCCGGCACGCGCGGTCGCGGCCCAGTCGATGCGGCGCGGATCGTCGCCTTCGACGTACTCGCGAAGCTCCGAGAATTCGTAGCCGTCGCTGCGGCGCAAGGCGGGCGCGCCGACCCCGCGACGCCCCTCGCGCCGCCCGGCAAGAAGCGCGTCGCGCAGACGCGCCCCAAACGCGCTCATCGCTTCGCTCCAGGCCCGAGCGCGGTCTCTGCCGGACGCGCCCGACCTGCCGGCACGCGCGGCGGCGCGAAACGGACAACCAGGATCGCGAGGTCGTCGGCGATCCGGCTCGAGCGTTTGCGCAAACGACGCACGATCGCATCGGCGATTGCCTGCGCGGAGCCGTCGAGTTCCGAAAGCCACACGGTGACGCCGCTCTCGCCGAGCAACCGATCACGCGAATCGCGCGATTCGGTCAGGCCGTCGGTCGCGATCGCGAGCGCATCACCGGGCTGCAGATGCAACTCCCGCGTTTCGAATTCGGGTGCGAGCTCGGCGCTGACGATCGGCCCGGTCGGCGGAAGCGCGATGACGTCTTGACCGAGGATCGCCCAAGCCGGCTCGTGGCCGGCCGAAGCGTAACGGACCGTGCCGTTCTCCAAGTCCAGAACCGCCAAGAACAGCACGACGAAGCTTTCCGGATTGTCGTTCGAGGCGGCATACAGGGTCGCGAATTTCGTCAAGATGCTGCCGGGATCCGGATCCGCCGAAAACAGCGTGCGGATCGTGTATTTGATCTCGGCCGTATCGACGGCGGCGTCGATGCCTTTACCGCTGACGTCGGCTACGAGAAACATCGCGTGCCGGCGATCGAGCGTGAACGCATCGTACGTGTCACCGCCGACGTTGGAACCGCGCGTCGCCGAGAGCAGCACGGTGCCGAGATCGACGCTTGGAATTTCGCGGCGCTCCGAAATAAACGCGCGCTGCAGGCGCGCGACAAGCGATTGCCCTTCCGCGATCGCTTCGCGCAGGCGCCCGACGACGATCGCGAACAACAACGCAACCAACGCAAACATCGCGTTCGAGAGATCGCGCGAATGCGTGTTGGCGGCGACCGTCGCATCGAAGCGCTGCTGTCCGAGCACCTGAAGCTGCGTGAGTTCGGCGGTGAGCGTCTCGTACGCTTGGCGCGTTGCCGGGAACGAGAATTTGGGAGCGCGCTCCGCCAGTGTGTCGGCGAGCGAGTCGATCCGCTCGAGGTCCGATGCAAGGATCGCATCGTACGGCCGTAGATCGGCGCGCGAGGCCCCGCGATCGAATTGCTCGACTTCGAGCAGCTCGGAGTCGCGTTGCGCGGCGACGACCGAAGATTGATATCGGAATGCGTTGCTGATGTCGGTCGCGCCCCAGTACGAGAGCCGAACCGCGTAAACAAAGGCCAGCGCGAGCCCCAAAACGAGCAGCAGCGTGATGGTCGTCTGCCGCGAGGGGAGCCGCGGACGCAGTACGAGTTTCACGATAGACTCGCTAGGATAACGAAGGACCCAGTACCTTTGTGGCCACCCCGCAGCGTTCGCCGATGTAGGACTCTGGTTGCGATTCTGCAAGCAAGCACCCCATGATCGTCTCGCAGGACCTCGAGATCCCGGCCGGCGACTCCCGGATGCCGGCGTACCTGGCCCGGCCGGGCTCGCAGGGGACGTTCCCCGCGGTCATCGTGCTCGAGGGCATTTACGGCTTCGACGACGAGCTGCGCCGGATCACGGAGCTCCTAGCCGGCTTCGGTTACGTCGGGCTCGCGATCAACTATTTTCGTCGCACTCATCCGGCGCTCGCCGAGCCCTTCACACCCGAGGGCCGCGCGCGGGGCGAAGCGGCCGCGGCGGCGGTCAAGAGGGAGCAGGCCCGGGCCGACGTCGCAGCGGCTCGCGACTGGTTGAACGAACAACCGTTCGTCGATACCGGTCACGTCGGAACGTGGGGCTTCGGGTTCGGCGGCACGATCGCGTTCGTCTCGGCCACCCTCGCGGGCATCAACGCCGCCGTGGTTTTCTACGGGCAAAGCATCGCAAGCCTCATGCCGAGCGGCGAGGCGGCGCCGCTCGAAGACGTCAAGCAGATCCGTGCGCCGCTGCTGCTTGTGTTCGGGGGTCAGGACGTGTTGATCAGCCACGGCGACGTCGACCTCATCACGAACACGCTCGAAGCGAATCACAAGAAGTTCGAGGTCCAGCTCTATCCGAACGTCGGGCATTCGTTCTTTCGGGCGACACCGGACACGCACTCGACTCGCGAAGCCGCCGACGCGTGGGACCGCGTACAAGCCTTTTTCCGCAAGCATTTACGATAACTCGGCTCCGGCTGCGCGCGGCCCCGCCGTTCCGATCGCGCGCGCGATCAGCGCCGGGCGCGACCGAACTCGAAACGCTTTGAAAATCGCTTTAACGTGATTGCGAATCGTGTATTCGCTGCGGCCCTGCTCGGCCGCGATCTGAGCCGTCGAGAGGCCGCGCAGGAGTTGCTCGTAGACGGCCCGCTGGGCCGGCGTCAGCGCAGCGAGTTCGGCCGGAGCGGGTAGCGCGTTCGTACTCGCGGATGACACGAGCCAGCTGCGACCGTACGGCCGTAGTTTCTGCGCGGCCTTTTCTTTCCAGGCGTCGTCGCCGGTCACCGCAGCGAGCGCTGCAGCCGCGCGCCCCGCTCGCCAATCGTAACCGATGCGGTCGTAGATTTTCCACGATTCGCGCAACAGCCGGACGGCTTCATCGGACTCGCCCAGCGCTTGCTGCACGATTCCGAACGAGTAGCTTTCCATCGCGATCACGCGCCGGTCGTCGCTCGATGCAAGCGTACGTGCAAATCGCTTCCCGACGTCCTTGTAACGCGCGACGTAGGAAAGCGCGAGCGCCGGGTCGCGCGGCGCGAACAGTTCGGCGAGCACGGGGAGTGCGAACCGCTCCTCGGCGTCGAGCGCCGTCCAGACGACAGAGTTCGCGAGTTCGTCCGCGTCGCTCAACTCCTGCTCCGCCCAGCGGCGCTCGCCGAGCACGGTCGCGAAATAAGCCCGGTCGCAGGACGCCATAACCCGCCACGCGTCGGACGGCGCAGCGGCGCTCGCGTCCTTCAGCCGGCGGAATGCGTTGAAGTAATCGCCGTCGAGCGCGTGGCGCCAACCTACGGCGCGAAGCATCGTGAAGTGCAGTTCGCCGAGATCCGCAGTCCACGGTACGGCGGAATGCTCGGCGTATGCCGCGTCGCGCAACGCGGCGCTCGGCATCTCGCGGGCCAGGTACGCGATTTGGCTCGCGATCGTGGCGTGGGCAAGCGCCGGCGGGTCCGGCATCGCGCGCATGAGCCGCAGCGCGTCGAGCAGGATCGCGCCTTGTTCGGGAAGGCGCTCGCGCGATGCGGCAACCGCGCCGCGCAACACCCGAGCCTCGAGCAGCAGATCGTCGCTCGGTCCGAGCAGTTCGAGCTCGTCGAGCAGTTTCTCCGCGAGGTCGAGCCGGCGCGCGATCCACGCACCGAGCGCGCGCTGATAGCGCAATTCGTGTGCGAGCCGCTCGTCGTCCGGAGCGAGCGTGGCAGCGCGTTTGAATTGCGCGGCCGCCGCTCGCTCGTCGCCGAGCCGGGTGTACGCCGCACCGGAAAGTAACGCGGCCTCGGCACGCGCGCGCGGCGTGGTGAAGCGAGCGGCATTGCGCGCGACGTCGTCGAGCGCCGCCGCCGGATTTCGCTGACGCAGATGAATCCGCGCGCGCAGCAGAGCCGCATCGCTTGCGAGCGACCGGTTCTCAGCGCTCATCTCGTCGATCGCTGCGGCGGCTTGCGTGTACTCGGCGCGGCGATAAAGCTCGCCGAGTTCGGCAAGCGAGCGACGCGCGGAAATACGAACCGAGGGCTTCATCGTCTGACCCACTATTGGCCCCTTTTAGCCAGGTACCCTGCGACCCGCGAAGAAGCGTTACCTCGCGCGTATGGAGTCAATGCACAGATCGTTTCTGCTCATCTTAGGATTCGCGGTCTGCGCCGGTCTCTGCGGCGGCTGTGAAAACAACGGGGGCGCGATGAGCCCCGCAAGAACGATACCGTCAACGCCATCGCCCGCAGCGTCAGCCACTGCGACCGCGACGCCGTCGCCTTCGCCGAGTCCCTCGCCGTCCGCGCTTCCACGCGCTAGGTAACGGGGAGGCGAGCGAGCGTCGAGTTCACGTCGGCGAGCCGTTTTTGGGAATAAGCGGCGCATGCCGAGGATGAATCGCCGAACGTTTGTAGCCGGCAGCACTGCTTCGAGCTTGGCGCTTGGGTTGACCAGGCCGAGCGGCGCCGCCACAGCGGAAACCGAACCGAGTGGCCCGGACGTTATCGACGTCGTGCTCAGCGTAAACGGCGCCGAGCACGCGCTCGCGATCGACCCGCGGGTCACGTTGCTCGACGCGCTGCGCGATCGGCTCGGGATGACGGGGACGAAGAAAGGTTGCGACCAGGGCACGTGCGGAGCGTGTACCGTGCTGGTCAACGGCCGGCGCATCGATTCGTGCTTGACGCTCGCCCTCATGCACGCGGGCGACCGGATCACGACGATTGAGGGAATCGCCCAAACGGGAAAGCTCCATCCGGTTCAGGCCGCCTTTATCGACAGAGACGCCTTTCAGTGCGGCTACTGCACGTCGGGCCAGATCGTTTCCGCCGTCGGCCTGTTGGGCGAAGGACGCGCGCTCGATCGCGACGCCGTGCGCGAGCACATGAGCGGCAACATCTGCCGCTGCGGCTGTTATCCGCATATCGTCGACGCGGTTCTCGACGCACAGAAGGCCACATGAATCCGTTTCGCTTCGCCCGAGCCGAAAGCACGCCGGCAGCGCTCGGCGCAGTTGCATCCGGCCGGCACGCCCGGTTTGTCGCCGGGGGCACGAACATCCTCGACTTGATGAAGGTCGGCGTCGAGATGCCCGAGCTGCTCATCGACATCAACGCATTGCCGCTGCGCTCGATCGTACGCCGCGGCGATGCACTTCACATCGGTGCGCTCGCGCGCCTCAGCGACGTTGCGGCCGACGCGCAGGTTCGTGCGGCGTTCCCAATGGTTGCGATTGCGCTCGAACAGAGTGCCTCACCGCAGTTGCGCAACATGGCTTCGATCGGCGGCAACGTCCTGCAGCGCACGCGCTGCCCGTATTTCCGCGACCTTGCGACAGCCTGCAACAAACGCGCTCCTGGGACGGGGTGCGGCGCGATCGGCGGCATGAACCGCCAGCAGGCCGTTTTGGGCACGAGCGACCATTGCATCGCGACCCATGCGTCCGATCTCGCCGTGACCCTGGCGGCCCTTGAAGCGCGTATCCACATCGACGGACGCGCGGGCAGCCGCGACGCTTCGATTCGCGATTTCTACCGTTTGCCCGGGGAGACGCCGCACGTCGAGAACGTCCTCGCTTACGACGAGCTGATCACCGGAGTTTCGCTTCCACTTCTGGCGTACGGCGGGAATTCGACGTACCTCAAAGTGCGAGATCGCGCGCAATATGAATTCGCGCTCGCCTCAGCGGCCGTCGCCCTCGACATTGCGAACGGAACGATCCGTCAAGCGCGCGTCGCGCTCGGCGGAGTTGGAACGATTCCCTGGCGCTCGCTCGAGGCCGAAACGCTCCTTAGCAATGCTCCTGCGACCCGCGTTACGTTTGAAAAAGCGGCGCAGGCCGCCGTTGCCGGCGCTCGCGGCTACGGCCAAAACGATTTCAAGATAGCGCTCGCGCAGCGCACGCTGATCCGGGCGCTAGAAATGGTGGTCGAACGCCAATGAGTCAGCCCCTCGTCGGAAAACCGCTCGACCGTGTCGACGGTCCCGCCAAGGTGACGGGCGCGATAAACTACACGGCGGACAACGCCTTTCCGAACATGCTGCACGCGGTTATCGTGCCCGCGACGGTTGCGCGCGGGCGCATTCGCTCGATCGACGAGTCGCGCGCGCGCGCGGCCGCCGGCGTCGTGGAAGTGATGACGCATCGCAACGCTCCACGCGTCAATCCGGACAAGACCGACCCGAGCGATTCACTGCTTTTCCTGCTCCAGAACGACGCCGTTGAATTCGACCGGCAGCCGGTTGCCGTCGTCATCGCGCGCACCTTCGAGCAGGCGACATATGCGGCCGATCTCGTCAAGGTCGACTACGACTCTTTGGCGCCCGCGATGGATCTCGAGACGGCAGCCGTCTTCGTTCCGAAAGAGATTAACGGTCAGCCGGCGACCCGCGAACGAGGAAGCGCGCAAGCGGCGTTCGCTGCGGCGCCCGTGCGCGTGCAAGAAACCTATCGGACGCCGACCGAGCATCACAATCCGATGGAAACCCACGCCACGATCGCCGAGTGGGACGGAAGCCGGCTCAGCTTGCACGATGCGACCCAGTGGGCGTTCGGCGTGCGGCACCGAATCGCCGCGATCTTCGGGATCGACCCGAATGACATACGCGTGGCCTCTCCTTTCATCGGCGGCGCCTTTGGATGCAAGGGCCAGGTTTGGTCGCACGTGCCGTTGGCGGCGATGGCGGCGAAATTGGTCAGCCGTCCGGTGAAACTCGTGCTGACGCGGCCGCAAATGTTCGGCTGGGTCGGCCACCGTCCGCAAACCGTTCAAGTTGTCTCGCTCGGAGCCGATCGTTCGGGGCGGCTTCTATCCGTGACGCACAACGTCCAAAGCGAAACGAGCGTAAGCGACGAGTTTGTGGAACCGTGCGCCGTTTTCAGTCGCGATCTGTATGCCACCCCGAACTACGCGATGTCTGCCGAATTGCGACGGCTCAACATCAGTAAGCCAACGTATCAGCGGGGCCCGGGCGAATCGACCGGCTCGTTTGCCGTTGAGTCGGCGATGGACGAACTCGCTTATGCGTTAAAGCTCGATCCGCTCGAGCTGCGGCTGCGTAACTATTCCGAAAACAACCCGGACTCCGGTAAACCGTACACGAGCAAGAACCTGCGCGAGTGTTACGCGCGCGCGGCGGAGCGGTTCGGGTGGGCGGCACGCAATCCGGTCGTCCGCTCCACGCGCCGTGGGCGCATGCTCGTGGGTTCGGGAATGGCCAGTGCCTCCCGCGCGACGCACCGCAGTGCGGCAAGCGCCCGTATTCGAATGTCGGCCGACGGCTCGGTGACGATTGCGTGTGGCACCGTCGAGCAGGGAACGGGCTCGTCGACCGTTTACGGTCAGCTCGCTTCCGAGATTCTGGAGATCCCCTTCGAGCGCGTGACTTTCGAATTCGGGAACACCGATTTGCCGGACGCACCAATCGCCGCCGGCTCGCAGACGGCCGGCAGCGTCGGCTCGGTCGTTGTCGTCGCAGCGAACCAGGTTCGCGAGCGTCTTGCTTCGCTTGGCGGTCGCGTGCCCGCCGAGGGAATCGACCTGCACGTGAGCGACGAGCCCGGGCCCGAGGTCGAACAGTACGCGCAGCAGTCCTTCGGCGCGCACTTCGCCGAAGTCGAGGTCGATCCGGATCTCGGCATGGTGAGCGTCACCCGGTTCGTCGGCGCGTACGAAGGCGGCCGCATCCTCAACGAAAAAACGGCGCGCAGTCAGTTCCTGGGCGGCATCGTGTGGGGGATCAGCATGGCACTTTTCGAGGACACGCGCTATGACGTGCGCACCGGGCGCATCATGAACGCGACCCTCTCCGATTACCTGGTTCCGACCAACGCGGACATCCCCGATCCCGATATCATCATCATCGAGGAGGACGATCCGCACGTCAACCCGGCTCACGTCAAGGGCATCGGCGAGGTCGGCATCTGCGGTTCGGCAGCTGCCGTCGCCAACGCAATCTATCACGCCACCGGCATTCGCGT
>Ga0302326_10023982_pt1 | contig 12416 bp, 12 predicted proteins | sample Palsa_T0_3_FD_202264 | JGI IMG/M metagenome (GOLD analysis project Ga0302326, IMG submission 202264) | Peat permafrost microbial communities from Stordalen Mire near Abisko, Sweden - Palsa_T0_3 | ecosystem: Environmental > Terrestrial > Soil > Palsa > Peat permafrost | place: Sweden: Abisko...
GAGTCTTTCGACTTGTCCCGGAACATTTTTCCGTAAGCCTTGTCCGGGTCTTCGTCCTCGAAGAACCGATGCAGAAACGACGTGTGCACCGGATCGATGCCTACTTCGAGCGATTGCAGCCAGTTGCAATCGATCATGCCCTTGAACGCGAAGGTGTGCGTGTCCGGCGCAACGAAGCAGTCAAAATCCGGAAACGCCGACGCGTCGCCGGCGCCGAGATAGGCCCACAGGATGCCGCTCTTCTCCACCACCGGATACGATTTCTGTTTGATATTGGCGCAGAGATTGCTGTTGTCGGGCTCGGCCGGCGTTTGCAGGCATTGGCCGTTTACGTCGAACAGCCAGCCGTGAAAGGCGCAGCGCAGCCCGCCGTCTTCTAACCGCCCAAAGGCCAGGTCGGTCCCGCGATGCGGACAGTGGCGGCCGATCAATCCATAACGGCCCTTTTCATCCTTGAAGATGACGAGGTCTTCACCGAGGAGCCGTAATGCCTTCACCGGCCGATTGGTCGATAGCTCGTCGACCAGCGCTGCAGGCTGCCAGTAGTGACGCATCAACGCACCGGCAGCAGTGCCGGCCGTAGTGCGGGTGATCAGGTCGTTCTGTTCCGCGCTGAGCATGGGGAAAGTCCTTCTTTGCTCAGTATACTATACGAGGGATGCGCAGCTTAAAACGCGATTACGGACCCTGCACACGCGCTATAACTTTGACGCCGGTCGTCCATCCGCGCTGCGCTACGCGCGTAGGACCGGCCGGATCGGTCAAAGACTGACCCGAAGCGACTAAAGTCGCTTACTAAAAATTCCCTTATCGATTGCTGGCGTTCAATCCGCCTCGAAGCCCCTTGCCTTGAAGGCGGCGATTGCGGTCGGCGAAACTAGAAACTGAATTAACGCGGCAGCTTCTTTCGGAGACGACGCTCCGGTGCTCACTGCGGCAATCGATGTCGCCTTAAGCGGCAAGATGTCGGCCGGGACTGGCCCCATGATAACGACTCGGGGGACCGACAGCAGCTCGCTCAATGTGGTGACCCCCATGTCCACTTCTTCACGAACGAGTGCTTCGGCGATAGCCGAGCCGTTGGGATAAGTTTTAGCCTTCGCTTCAAGTTGCGAGCTCACGCCGAGCTTAACAAGGTTCTGCATCAGCAACGCGGTAGACGGGCTGCGATCGACTAGCCCAACGGACTTGGCATTTTTCAGGAGGCGCTGAAAATACGAAACATTCATCGTTTCAGACGCGTTGCCGCCGGGCGGCATGCCGACTGCATACGTCGTTGCGGGCAGCACCGTCTTGGTTGAGGAAACTAGTCTGCCAGTCTTTTCCGACTGATCCCACAGCACCCCGGGAACGATGAAAACGTCGGCAGGCTCGCCTTTGCTCAAGCGTTCCAGCACCGCTGCTGGGCCACCGTAAGTGATCTCAATCTTGTTGCCAGTATTGCGCTCGAATTCTGGAATTAAGTCACGCAGTACTGAGCTTACGGTTCCGATAGAGAGGACTTTTATATCTACGGCCAACACCAGCGGACACGCTCCAGTCAGAAACCAACCCAAGCCAGGATGAGTTTCATAATCAATCTCCCCTTGGTAAGCCACACACCCCCAAAATATTTGTCGGCCCGAAATTACTCCAACTTCTAGACATGAGTACGTGGCCTAATGCCCCGGCAGCACCAGAACCTTTGGTTTGTCCGGCAGCGTGGTCTTTGAGACAACAAACGACGGGATTTCCGCGTGCTCGATCGGCCAGTTCTGCGCGGCGCGATCGAGGAAACGCTGCAGCGTGAACGGATTGAAGAAATGCATCGGGACGATGATCTGGGCCTTCAGCGCCGAGAGAACGTCCATCATGCCGTCGAGATCAAGCGTGAGATTGCCGTCGACCGGCGCCATCACTACGTCGACCCGGCCGATCTCGTCGAGCTGCTGCTGGGTCAGGGTGTGGTGCAGATGGCCGAGATGCGCGATGCAAAGGTTTGCGATCTCGAAAATGAAAATCGAGTTGCCGTAGCGTTCGGTGCCGCCGGTCCAGTTGCGGATATTGGTCGGCACGTTGCGAACGCGGACGTCCTTGTATTTGACGTCCCAGTTCGCCGGCTCGTTCTCGCTCGGGCCCCAGCCGCGCAGCACGTATTTGATCGCCGGGTCGGGATTGTCGGTGTAGTGGGTATCGTGCGCGTGATTCATGGTCGCGATATCGGGCAACACCGGCGGGCGCACATAGTCGTTGTAGTCGGTCGCGATTCGCACCAGTTCCGGGCTTTCGATCAGAAACGTGGCGTGGCCAACGTAGGTGATGCGCACCTGATCGGGATTGAGTGCGGCAGGAATAATCCGCGGCTCGTTGGCGGCCACCAGACCGGGACAAACTTGCGTCATTTCCGGGGAGGCTGCGCTTGGCGGTTTTGCCTCCTGCGCGAGCGCTATCGAGGAAATGAGAGCTGTCTGCGCAACGATAGCGATCAACCCAAGAAGCCGGCGGAACATGATTATGCTCTTCCATGGCGGCGCGTCACACGCGCCATACATAGGTCCAAACGGTCTGCAAAGTCTGCCGGCAAACGCGGCGATCATACCACTGATTGGATCGCCGCCTTAGGCGTCTGGAGTCATCGCGGCCATGCCTATTCGTCCGGGCATCCTTTTTGCGATTATCTGGATCGGCTGGCTGTTGAGCTGGATGGTCGCGGCATTCTGGACAAGCCGGACCCGGAAGAGCGTCGCCACCTGGAATGTATGGTTATCGCGCGTCTTGCTTCTGGTTGGGGCCGCGCTGCTGTTTCATTCCACCCGCCGCCTGCTGCGCGAACCGATGCTCTGGCATGTCGGTTATGGCGGCGGCTTCGCGCTGGCCGGCGTGGCCCTCATCGGCGTTCTGTTCGCCTGTTGGGCGCGCATCCACCTCGGCCGTCTATGGTCAGGAACGATCACGCTGAAACAGGATCATCATGTTGTCGACACCGGACCGTATGCGCTGGTGCGGCATCCGATCTACACCGGATTGATCTTGTCGATCCTTGCCACGGCAGCCGCACAAGCCACAGTCACCGGCTTGTTGGGAGCGGCCGCGATTGCGATCGGTCTTTGGATCAAGGCACGGGTCGAGGAACGGCTGCTGACGACCGAACTTGGTGCTAACGCTTACGGTGATTATCGCCGCCGCGTGCCGATGCTGGTGCCGTTCGGGCCACGCTAGCGGTTCAGTCTCCGCTCGTCCCCGCGAAAGCGGGCACCTAGTTGTTCTGGGAATAAAGCTGGATTCCCGCTGGAGCCTGTACTCGGGCCGGCGAAGCCGGGACCCGGGTACGGGAATGAGCGGTGAGGTTTCAGTGCCCTTCAGTAATCAGACCGCGCGCGGTGATGACGACCCATTGGCCGTCCTGCCGCTTCACGGCGTCGACATGACCTGCGCCCGGGAGCACACTGCCGGGCATCACCAGAAATTCGCCGCCGTAACGGCTCGCGACCAGAGCGCGGTCGCCATGCACGTCTTCCAGCACCCAATCTTGCAGGATGCGGTCGGTGGTCTTCGGTTCAGCGGGTGGTGAAGCGGCAGCGGTTGCGCCCGCTACCGGCGGCGTAATTGAGCCGGTGGTTTCCGGCGTCGAGTTGTTCAATCGCGTGAGACGGTCGACGCTGTCGGCGATGTGCGCAAGCTGCGCCGGGTCGGTCTGCGCATGCTCGACTCTCTCCAGCCGATCCGAAATCGAATTGAACTGCGCATTCGCATAATGCGTCGCGCTGTCGAGCGACGATTTCATCGCGTTGAGTTCGGCGAGCTGCGCTTTCAATGTTTTGGCGACGAAATTGGCGTCTGCAGTGCCGGTGCCCGGCTCCGGCGCTGATACCGAAGCAACCGAGGCGGTGTTGACGTGACCGATTCCGACCGCAGCCAGCGTCGCGGCAAAGGAACCGACCGCCGCGGCGATCGAGACGCTGGCGGCAAGCAGCACGAAACGTGACGAGCGCGACGAGGAGGCGGCGGACGCCGTTGCGGTGCTATCCGCGGCAGTTTCGCCCGCTGGAATTTCTTCGTAGGGCGGCGGCTCATCGCTCGGCCCGAACGATACATCCACGATGTCTTGCTCGATGTCGTCTGCGGCATCGAGCTTCGGCGACCAGACCACCGGCAGCTTGTGCTCCGGTGTGGCCCCTTCCGCCGCTTCGGATTTGACAGCTTTGTTTTCGGCGTTTTCGCCGTCGCCGAAACCTTTGCCGTCGCTGCCTTTATCGGCGCTGTCGTCCATCGTCGGATCCTCCGCGTTGCGGTTGATCCGTCGTTAACGAATTATCGTTAGGAAACCGTTACTGGCCCGCTATTTCAGTCCAGCAGGCCATTGTCGCGCGCGAGGTCTTTCAGCGAAACCTCAGGCCGCGCGCCGAGATGCTGGATCACTTCGCTGGCGGCAAGCGCACCAAGCCGGCCGCAGGTGCGGTCTTCCGCGCCGCGCGCGAGACCGGACAAAAATCCCGCAGCGAACAGATCGCCGGCGCCGGTCGTGTCGACGACCTTTTTTACCGGGAACGCAGGCACCGCTTCGATGCCGTCCGGGCCGATCACCTGACAGCCTTTTTCGCTGCGTGTCACCACCGCGATATCGATGTCGTTGCGCAGCGCCTTGACCGCCGAGTCGAAGTCGGAGGTCTGATACAGACTTTGCAGTTCACCTTCGTTGGCGAAGATCAGATCGACGGTGCCCGAGCGCATCAGTTGCAGGAACTCGTCGCGCCAGCGATCGACGCAGAACGCATCCGACAGCGACAGCGCCACCTTACGCTCGGACTGGTGGGCGATCTTCGCTGCCTTGAGAAACGCGTCCTTGGCGTTCTTCGGATCCCACAAATAGCCTTCGAGATAGATAATCGCGCTCGACGCGATCATGCCCTCGTCGATATCGGCGGGATGTAGGTCCTGGGCGGCGCCGAGATAGGTGTTCATGGTGCGCTCACCGTCCGGCGTCACCAGCACATAACATCGTCCGGTCGACGGGCCTGACGTTGCCGGCGACGTCGTGAAAGACACGCCCGCAGCGCGGATGTCGTGGGAGAAGGCATGCCCGAGATCGTCGCTCTTAACCCTGCCGACAAAGGCGCCACGGCCGCCGAGGCTCGCCAGCCCGACGATGGTGTTGGCGGCCGAACCACCCGAAATCTCCACCGCCGGCCCCATCGCCTCATAGATCGCCTGCGCCCGCGCCTCGTCGATCAGCGCCATGGTGCCTTTGTTCATGCCCTGCTTGACCAAAAAGTCGTCCTCGGTGCGGGCCAGCACATCGACAATCGCATTGCCGATGCCGAGAACGTCGTAGCGGGCGGAAGCCATCAGAAAATCCCGTTTTGAAGGCGCGCACTATAACCGCCGGGCCTTGCGGGGCAAGGCGCGGCCGTGGCATTTGAGCGCCACCGCCGCGGAGTTTGGGCATGGCCTTTAAGGAACTGGTTTTTTCAGGCGTGCAGCCGACCGGCAATCTGCACCTCGGCAACTATCTCGGCGCCATCAAGCGCTTTGTCGAACTGCAGAACCGGTACGACTGCATTTACTGTGTCGTCGACTTGCACGCGATCACAGTGTGGCAGGAGCCCACCGAGCTGCCCAAAACGATCCGCGAAGTCACCGCAGCATTCATCGCCTGCGGGATCGATCCCAAAAAGCACATCGTGTTCAACCAGAGCCAGGTGTCGGAACACGCTGAACTGGCGTGGGTGTTCAATTGCGTGGCCCGGCTCGGCTGGCTCAACCGCATGACGCAGTTCAAGGAGAAGGCCGGCAAGGACCGCGAGAACGTGTCGGTCGGTCTCTTCGCCTATCCCGATCTCATGGCGGCCGACATTCTGATTTATCGCGCCACCCATGTGCCGGTCGGTGAGGATCAAAAGCAGCACCTCGAACTCTCGCGGGACATTGCGCTGAAATTTAACAACGACTTCGGCGCGTCGATCCAGGCGCACGGCCTGGGCGAGACGTTCTTTCCGCTACCCGAGCCAGTCATCACCGGCGAAGCAACCCGCGTGATGTCGCTGCGCGACGGCACCAAGAAAATGTCGAAGTCGGATCCGTCCGATCAGTCGCGCATCAACCTGACCGATGATGCCGACACCATCGCGCTCAAGGTGCGCCGCGCCAAGACCGATCCGGAACCGCTGCCCACCGAGGAGAAAGGACTGGAGACACGGCCCGAGGCCGATAACCTGGTCGGTATCTTTGCCGCGCTGGCCGACACCACACGTGCCGATGTGCTTCAGCAATTCGGCAATGCGCAGTTCTCGACATTCAAGAATGCGCTCACCGACCTCGCCGTGACCAAGCTGACGCCGATCAATTCGGAGATGAAACGGCTGTTGGACGATCCCGCCGCGATCGACGCCGTACTGAAAGACGGTTCCGATCGGGCACGCAAGATTGCCCGCGAAACCATGAACGCAGTGAAGGATATTGTCGGGCTTGTGCGTTAACCGTCGACCTTCGAGGCTCGCTTACGCTCGCGCCTCCAGGGTTGGCGGTGAAGGCGCTTGAATTTCCGCGTAAAACTGCCACGTATTAGGGCGGTACCCGAAGCTGTGCTAAGGACGTCCAGAGGCTGCACATGTTCATCCAGACCGAAGCAACGCCGAACCCCGCGACCCTGAAGTTCCTGCCCGGACGCCCGGTCATGGAATCCGGCACGCTCGATCTACGCGACGCCAGCCAGGCGGCACAATCGCCACTGGCCGAGCAACTGTTCGGCATCGATGGCGTTTCCGGCGTCTTCTTCGGTTCCGATTTTATCACCGTGACCAAAAGCGCCACCGAGTGGCAGCAGCTCAAACCGATGATCCTCGGCGCCATCATGGAACATTTCATGTCAGGTGCGCCGCTGCTGGCTGACGCTGGCAATACGACGGCAGGCGACGGCGAAGAGTTCTTCGATGCCGCCGACGCCGAGACTGTCGCCACCATCAAGGACCTGATCGAGACACGGGTGCGTCCCGCGGTGGCAAACGACGGCGGCGATATCACCTTCAAGGGCTTCAAGGATGGCGTTGTCTATCTGAACATGAAGGGCTCGTGCGCGGGCTGCCCGTCATCGACCGCCACCTTGCAGCACGGCATCCAGAACCTGCTTCGGCATTTCGTCCCGGACGTCACTGAAGTCCGTCCGGTCTGATCGGGCCTTAAGCACGCGCGCGCGGCTGCGCTGACTTTGCTTTCATGCCATAACGGCGCCGATGCGCGTCCTGGCTATTGATACGGCGCTCGGCGCCTGCTCCGCGGCGGTGCTCGACACCGAGGCGGGCGGCATTATCGCCAGCGAAAGCGTTCCCATGCTGCGCGGCCACGCCGAAGCGCTGATGCCGCTGATCGGCGGCCTGTTCGACCGTCTCGGCATGCCGTTGCACCAAATCGATCGCGTGGTGGTGACAACCGGGCCCGGCAGCTTCACCGGCCTGCGGGTCGGCATTTCCGCCGCACGTGGCATCGCGCTCGCCGCCAACAAACCCGCGGTCGGTATCTCGACCTTGCTGGCTTACGCCGCGCCCCACCTTGCCGATGACGAAACCGCGCCGGTGGTTTCGGTGATCGATGCACGGCACAATCACGTTTATCTTCAATCGTTCGCGCCGGGCGGCCGCACGGTGATCGCGCCGCGGATCGCACCGATCAGCGAAGCCGTGCGTGTCGCAGCCGAAGCACCGGCGCGCATCGTCGGCAATGCCGCCCAACTTGTCGCCGACGGACTCAAATCTCAGCGCAGGCAATCGATCGTTGTCGACGATCGCGCCGCGCCTGATATTGCGTGGATCGCAACGACCGGCGCTGCGATGGACCAAGATCAGGCGCCGCCGAAGCCGCAATATCTGCGCGCGCCGGACGCGCAGCCGCAGAATGCGGCCCAACTACCACGCCGATGATCGGGGTTATCTCCCGTCTGCTTGGCCGCACCGCGCCCGCGTTATCCGAAGCGCGCCCAGCGGATGCCGCCGCTATTGCCGCCTTGCATAAGGCATCGTTTCAGCGCGGCTGGGGCGAGGAGGAAGTCTACAGCCTGTTGATCGACAAGAACGTCATCGCCCACCGCGCCGTGACCGGCCGCGTTATGGCGGGCTTCATCCTGTCGCGGCTCGCCGCCGGGGAAGCGGAAATTCTCTCGATCGCGATTGCACCGAAACAGCGCGGCCGTGGCCTCTCCCGGCCATTGCTCGATCTCAACTTGCGCCGGCTTGCCGGCCTCGGCGCGCGAACGGTTTTTCTGGAAGTCGATGAAAATAATGCGCCGGCTCGTGCGCTCTATCGCCGCGCAGGTTTTGCCGACGTGGGACGGCGCAAGAGCTATTATCAAAGCGGCGCGAATGCGCTGGTGCTCCGACGCGATCTATAATCGCGCGGTGCGGGAGGAAGCCATGAAGGCCTTGCGCGTTCTGTTCGCTGGAGCGCTTATATTTGCGGCTGCGCAAAATTTCGCGCGCGCCCAGAGCAGCGATTTCCCAAATCATCCGATCAAGCTCGTGGTTGGTTTCGGCGCCGGCGGATCGACCGACGTGGCGGCGCGGCTCATCGCGCAGAGAATGTCGGAAGTTCTCGGCCAGAGCATTCTGGTCGAGAACCGCACCGGCGCTAGCGGACTGCTCGCCGCGGAAGATGTGATCAAATCCCCGCCTGACGGCTACACACTGATGATGGCGAGCCAGACCGTGCTCGCCGTCGCGCCAAAACTTTATCGCAAAGCAACGATCGATCCGGTAAAGGATTTTGCGCCGATCGTCTACTGTGGCGCGTCGCCACTGGTGCTGGTGGTCCATCCATCGTTTCCGGCCCACACCACCGCCGAGATGATCGCGATGGCGAAAGCGCAGCCGGGCAAGATCATTTTCGGCACCGGTGGCGTCGGCACCACGCCGCACATCGCATCCGAAATGTTCCAATTCGACGCCGGTATCAAAATGTCCCACGTGCCGTATCGCGGCGAAGCGGGAGCGATCAACGATCTGGTGGCGGGACAAATTCCGGCGATGTTCGCCAACCTCTCCGCCGTTGGCGGACAGCTCGCTGGCGGCACGGTGCGCGGCCTTGCTGTGACCAGTCCGCAGCGGGCGCCGTCAGCGCCGGATATTCCAACGGTCGCGGAGACATTGCCGGGCTTCGCGGCAGACACCTGGTTCGGCATCGTCGCGCCAGCCGGTACGCCGCGCCCGGTGATCGACAAGCTCAACGCCGCCGCGCGCAAGGCGCTGGCCGATCCCGACACCAAGAAGCGTTATGCCGAGGTCGGCATGACCATTTCCGGACCGGGCGGCAGTACTCCTGAGGAGCTCGATACCTATATCAAGGCCGAGATCGCCAAATGGGCGAAGGTCATCGACGACGCCCGTATTCAGCCGATGGACTAGAGGCGCCGCTGCATTTCTTTTTCGAGGGAATCCGGCTAAGACAATGAAGGTCGCCGGCCGCACTGTAGTGTGGTGAATTTCTATCAGTTTTACAGGGGTTTAGGCTCTCACAGCCCGGCATGAAGGACGCAAAGAAGCTTTACGTCAAATCGTTTGGCTGCCAGATGAACGTCTACGACTCGCAGCGTATGGCGGACACCCTGGCGCCGGAGGGTTACGTTGAGACCGCGAGCCCCGACGACGCCGACCTCGTCATCCTCAACACCTGCCACATCCGCGAGAAAGCGGCCGAGAAGGTCTATTCCGAGCTCGGCCGCGTGCGCGTCGTGAAGGACGCCGCTGCCGCCGAAGGCCGCCGCGTCACCATCGCAGTCGCCGGCTGTGTCGCGCAGGCGGAGGGCGAAGAGATTTTGCGCCGCGCACCGGCAGTCGATCTGGTGGTCGGGCCACAGAGCTACCATCGCCTGCCCGATCTTTTGCAGCGCGCCGAACGCGACGGCACCGCGATCGATACCGAGTTTCCGGCCGACGACAAATTCAATCACCTCGCCGCGCCAAGCATCGCAACGATGCGCGCCCGCGGCGCTTCGGCTTTCGTCACCGTGCAGGAAGGTTGCGACAAGTTCTGCACCTTCTGCGTCGTGCCCTACACGCGTGGCATGGAGACGTCGCGGCCGGTTAAGCAAGTCATCGCCGATATCGAGCGGCTCGCCGGCGCGGGCGTGCGCGAAATCACACTGATCGGCCAGAACGTCAACGCCTATCACGGCGATGGCCCGGACGGTCAACCCTGGACGCTGGCGCGGCTGCTTGCCCGCATCGCGGAGATTTCCGGTGTCGATCGGCTGCGTTACACCACGAGTCATCCGCGCGACATGACCGACGACTTGATCGCGGCGCACCGCGATCTGCCGCAGCTGATGCCGCAAATGCATCTGCCGGTGCAGTCCGGTTCCGATCGCGTGCTCGCTGCCATGAATCGCCGTCACACTCGCGCCGACTATTTGCGCATCGTCGACCAGGTTCGCGACGCGCGGCCCGGCCTCGCGCTGACATCCGACTTCATTGTTGGCTTTCCCGGCGAAACCGAGAGCGACTTTGCCGACACGCTGGCGCTGATCAGCGAGGTCGGGTTCTCCGGCGCTTACTCATTCAAATATTCGCCGCGGCCGGGCACGCCGGGCGCCGACATGGACGATCAGATCGCCGAGGAGATAAAGACCGAGCGTTTGCAGCGGCTGCAAGACGCGATTGAGCGTAGCCAGGCGGCGTTCAACCGCCGCTGTCTCGGCCGCTGCTTCGGCGTGCTGTTTGAGCACGAAGGCCGCTATCCTGGCCAAATCGTCGGCCGCTCGCCTTATCTGCAGCTGGTGCAAGTCACAGCACCTTCATCGCTGATCGGCAACATTGCCGAAGTCAGCGTCACCGAGATTTCCAGCAATAGTCTGTTCGGCGTGCTCGCGCAGGCGCCAGCGCAGCAGCCGGCCCTCGTTGGCGCAGGAGCCTGAATTGCGGACACCCGGCACGGATGAATCGCTCGTCGTCGCACCAAACAACGCGACCCAGATTTCTCTCACCTTCGACGACAACCAGCTCGCCTCGGTGTTGTTCGGGCAATACGGCCAGAACCTCGCGCTGATCGAACGAAAACTTGGCGTTGCCGCCAACTCGCGCGGCAACCAGGTCACGATTGACGGCACGCGCGAAGCCTGCGAACTCGCGCGTCGGGTGCTTGAGGGACTCTACGAGCGATTGAAGCGCGGCGACGAGCTGACGCAAGGCGACGTCGATGGCGCAGTGCGGCTCGCGCTGTCGCAGGGCTCGCTGTTCGATTTCGATCCGAGCACCTCGCGCGAACGCTTCGAAGAGATCAATCTGCGCAAGCGGCGCGTCCGCGCCCGCACGCCGGCGCAAGGCGCCTATATCCGCGCCCTCAAGCGGCACTCGCTGGTATTGGCGACCGGACCCGCCGGCACCGGTAAGACCTGGCTCGCGGTGGCGCAGGCCGTGCAACTGCTCGAGCGCAAGGAAGTCGATCGCATTGTGCTGTCACGGCCTGCGGTCGAAGCCGGCGAACGGCTCGGCTTTTTGCCGGGCGACATGCGCGAGAAAGTCGATCCCTATCTGCGGCCGATCTACGACGCCCTTTACGATCTGATGGATGCGCGCACGGTCGAGCGCGCGCTGACATCCGGCGAGATCGAAATCGCGCCGCTGGCGTTTATGCGCGGCCGCACCTTGTCGAATTCCGCGATCATCCTCGACGAAGCGCAGAACACCACCTCGATGCAGATGAAGATGCTGCTGACCCGGCTTGGCGAGAACAGCCGTATGGTGGTGACTGGCGATCCGAGTCAGGTCGATCTGCCGCCGGGACAAACCTCGGGCCTCGCCGAAGCGGTGCGTTTGCTCGAAGGCATCGAGGGCATTGCCCAGGTCCACTTCACGTCCGCCGATGTGATCCGCCACGAACTCGTTGCCCGCATCGTCGAAGCCTACGACCGGGCTTCGGCGAAGAAACGCGAGCGGCCTGAATGACTTCGGCGCCGCGAGCGGCGCGGAAAAAGCTCAGGATCGACGTGCTTATCGACTCCGACCGCTGGAAAAGTGCCGACAATATCCGGACGCTGGTGCGCCGTGCGGTTGCTGAAGCCGCCAGCACGCAGTCAACAAGCGAGCGCGAGCTTGCTATCGTGCTCACCGATGATTCGGCAATCCGCCAGCTCAACCGGTTGTGGCGCGGTGTCGATGCGCCCACCAACGTGCTGTCGTTCCCGGCCGCAACCAAACAGGCGGAGGACGAACCGGCGCATCTTGGCGACATTGTCCTCGCCTACCAGACCATCGAGCGCGAGGCCCGCGCCGAGGACAAGCCGTTTGCCCACCATGTTGCCCACCTTGCCGTGCACGGCTACCTGCACCTTATTGGGTTCGACCATGAACACGATGCCGACGCCGAGACGATGGAACAGGCTGAGCGTAAAATCCTGCGCCGGCTGTCAATTCCCGATCCGTATCGGCAGAATGCCGGCAAAGGCCGTAACACCC
>Ga0302326_10023983_pt1 | contig 12416 bp, 7 predicted proteins | sample Palsa_T0_3_FD_202264 | JGI IMG/M metagenome (GOLD analysis project Ga0302326, IMG submission 202264) | Peat permafrost microbial communities from Stordalen Mire near Abisko, Sweden - Palsa_T0_3 | ecosystem: Environmental > Terrestrial > Soil > Palsa > Peat permafrost | place: Sweden: Abisko...
GGGGAACGATCCTTATGTCATCACCGTGGGCGCCATGAACACCATGGGCACACCCAATCGAAACGATGACGTCATGACCACCTATAGTTCCAAGGGGCCGACTCCGATCGACCACATCGTGAAGCCGGATCTGGTTGCCCCGGGCAATCAAGTCATTTCGTTGCAGGCCTCGACCACCGCGACTCTGGTCGTCGACTATCCTGGCAATCGGCCGCTGCAGAGTTATTACCAGAGCAACGCGACACCCGGCGCGGTGTCGACCAAGTACTTCACGCTGAGTGGAACGAGCATGGCGACGCCGGTGGTAAGCGCCGCAGCCGCTCTCTTGCTCCAGCAAAACCCGCTCCAGACTCCGGACCAGATCAAGGCCCGTCTCATGCAGAGCGCCTACAAGGTGTTCCCGGCGACCTCCACCATCGCGAGCGATGGTCAAACTTTCGTGATTCAATACGATGTGTTTACCGTGGGAGCCGGGTATCTGGACATCCAGGCGGCGTTGGCGGACACGAACGTGGCTACTCTGCCCGCCGTATCGCCGACCGCGGCTTACGATCCAACGACGGAATCGGTTTACTTTGTGAAAAATACGTCCGCGCTATGGGGCAGTTCGGCGCTGTGGGGCAGTTCCTCGGTGTGGGGCGCGAATGAATTCACCAGTACACAATCGGCCCTATGGGGCAGTTCCGCATTATGGGGCAGTTCGGCCTTGTGGGGAAGCAGTACAACCCAGGGTTTTAGCGCCTTATGGGGCAGTTCGGCGCTGTGGGGCAGCAGTACGCAGACCCCGGATACGATGGCCATTTCGATCAACGGGGACAACAACTGATCCCAAGATAACCACCGAGGATTCGGACAGTGTTAGAGCAAGGACGTTATGACAATGGCCAGTTCCGATACGCGGTTTGAGGTTCCCGAACGGGGTCTTTTGCTCGAACATCTTCAGGGGCTGTCGGTCGCTATGCTGAAGGCGGCCACGAGCGCAATGGCGTTTCGGAGCCCGGAAACAAGGCTTTCGTTAGCGGAATGCGCAGGCGGTTGCCTGGCATTCAGCGGCACCGATGTCCCCTTGAGTCGCGCGGTTGGCGTCGGGACGGCGGGCCGCGTTAGCGAAGATGAAGTCGATCAGGTGGAATCCTTTTACAGGTCCCGGAACTCGGCGGTGCGGATCGCCGTCTCGGAGCGCACAAATTCGTGTCTACCAGAAATGCTGAGAAGGAGAGGTTACCAGTCCGAAGATTTCATGCAGAATTGGTGGCTCCCCGTAGAGGGCACAGCTGCGGTCAGGGAATCGGAGGATATCGAAGTTGTTCCTGTTGGCCTGCACCAGGCGGAAGCATGGGTAAGAACCGTGGCTGCGGGTTTTGCCGAGAAAGATTCACCGATCGACGAAGCGGAAATTCCCCCGCGGGCACTCGATACTTTCTACTGTCTGGGATTCGCTGACGGAGCCCAGCCCTTTTTCGCCAGGCATAAAGGCATAATCGCAGGCGGAGGGGTTCTGCACATTAGCGGAAAAACGGCCTTTATCCGAACTACGAGCTGTCGTCTAGACCATCGTACGAAAGGCGTTCAGCGTGCCTTGCTGGCCTTCCGACTGGAGGCCGCAGCCAGGGCGGGATGCCGTTTCGCATTCTCCAGCACCGATAAACCAGGGGCATCATCCCGGAACTTGCAAAGGTTTGGATTTATCGCCCTGTCGAAAAGTTTCACGATGTCCTTATAGCCGAGTACTCGGGTTACCCAGGTAACTTGCTAGCGAAGCCACGCGCCGATGTAATCACTTACATCTACATCTTGAGTCCCCGGGAGACATGAATTGTGTAGGAGTGCGGTCCGCAAGCGGGCGGCTGATTCCTGTCTTGACTGTGGTTTAGAAATTCTCCGATAGAACGAGGAGGTGACCGCATGACTTCGACCAGCCGCCGTTCGTTCGTGCGACTGCTTCTCGGCTTCGCTGTCCTCTTTGGTGCTCTGACATTCGGCTCGGCCTTCGCCCAAAGTGGCGGAGAGTTGCGCTTCTGCCTCCATTCCGAGCCGAAGACATTCGATCCTCTCTTGGTCGATGACGACGCTTCACTTTCGATCCGCTATCTGACGGGCGGAATGCTGGTGCGCGTCAATCGCAACACGCAAGAACTTGAACCGGAACTGGCGGAATCGTGGCAGGTATCGAAAGACGGCCAGCAGATCACTTTCAAACTTCGCCGCGGCCTTACCTTTTCCGACGGCAGTCCGTTTTCCCCTGAGGACGTTGCCTTTACCATGCAACGGCTCATGGACCCAGCGCTGCATTCCTCGACTGGCGACGCGTTCCGCTCCGGCAACGGCGCCCTCAGCACAAAAATCCTTGCGCCAGACCGGATCTCCATCATTTTTCCCGCACCCCTTGCCGGAATCGAGCGCCTATTCGATCAAGTCGCGATCATGTCCGCACATTCTCCCAAGAAAGAAATGGCCGTTTTGGGGCCATTTATGGTGGCAGAGTATAAAGCCGGATCCAGCGTGCTGCTGCGCCGCAACCCTAACTACTGGAAACAAGATTCCCAGGGGCGCCGCTTGCCCTATCTCGATTCCATCCGGCTCGACATTCAAGGAAATCGCGACGTTGAAATGCTGCGCTTCAAGCGCGGCGAACTTGATCTGATTAACGTCCTCGACAGCGACTACTTCGATCGCCTGGCCGCCACTTCGCCCCAGCTTACGCACGACGCCGGGCCTTCGCTCGATTACGATTTCATGTGGTTCAACCAAGTGGCCAGCGCCCCGATCCCCGAGTACAAACGCGCCTGGTTCCGTTCCACCAATTTCCGGCGGGCGATTTCTCAGGCTATCAACCGCGACGATCTGAGCCGTGTGGTCTTCCATGGTCACGCCCAGCCTGCCGCCGGCCCGGTTTCTCCCGCCAACAAATTCTGGTTCAACACCCGGCTCAAAGCCGAACCGTATCGTCCCGATGCCGCGCTGGCGCGCTTGCTAGCCGACGGTTTCCGCTTGCAAAACGGAGCGTTGTTCGATAAGGGGGGCAACGCCGTCGAGTTCTCGATCGTTACCAATGCGGGGAATCAATCGAGAGAACGCATGGCCGTCATGGTGCAGGAGGATCTCGGGAAGCTCGGCATCAAGGTCAACCTGGTCACGCTCGACTTTCCATCGCTGATCGAGCGCATTTCCCAGAAATTTAATTATGAAGCCGCTATGCTCGGCTTCCGCAATGTCGATCTCGATCCCAACAGTCAGATGACCATCTGGCTCAGCTCGGCTGAAAACCACGCCTGGAATCCGCAACAGAAATCACCGGAAACCGCATGGGAAGCCGAGATTGACCGTTTGATGAGGGCGCAGGCGTCGACCTCCGATCCAAAGAAGCGCAAGGAGAGTTTCGATCGCGTGCAGGAGATCGTCTTCGACCAAGCGCCGTTTATCTACCTGGTCAACCAGAATGCGCTGTCCGCCGTCTCCACCGCAGTCGAAGGAGCGAAGCCGGGAATCCTTCACCCGCAGACGTTCTGGAACGCCGAGCGTCTTACCCTGAACCCAACCACGCGGGCGAGCCGATAACCTAAAAGGGATCTCGCAACCAAAACCTTACATTTAACGAATCCCAAGATCGAAGATTGAGGATCGAAGTACAAGTCCTCAAACGAGAGTGCATCCGGCCGCTTACCGCGCTGACGCTCGAAGATGCGCGAGCCCTGATTCAAAGCTACGCTCGATCCCTACAATTTAAGGCTGCACAGTGCCATCGGCTCGATCACGCTGCAGGATATGGTGGCTTGGCCGACGGGCTGGGATCCACGCGGACCGATCGTTCGGAAGAGGCACGTAGACAGCAAATTTTGATCGGAACGCCTCAGAAATCAGTTCTGCGAGCTGCTCGCTGGCGGTGTTGCTGGCGATCCGGTGACCTCCGGCCTCCGAGCGAGCAAATCAGCCACTTGCTGGCTCTGATCTGGAGAGTATCCCCATTTTCGTCGCAACCAGCACCTCCAACAACGTGGCGGTGTTACGAACGCTTCCTGCTATGGTGATGAGTCCTTCTGAGACCAGAGGATGTTGCTCCGACAGCGAGTCAAGACGGTCACTCACGTTGTAGAGTCGCTGAACTTCGTGCAGGATCGCATTCGAATGCATGGGGCACGCTGCTTTCGCGAGCAATCAAATAAAGGGCGGCCCCTTTGATCGGGACCCACCCCATACCACGGCGGACAATCCCCGTTACGCGGCTATAGCGACGTGATGGAAGGTCGAGGTGACCGTTTCAAACGTCTGAACCTTGGGCGTTCCATCGATCACTCTTGCAAATGTTCGCAACACTTCCGGGTAAAGATGGGTGTTGTAAGCATCGGCGCTGGCTTTGTTCTCCCACAGACTGATCGAAATCGCATCCACACTGCCGGGATTCGACAATGTGATTTCGTCCTTAAAGCCCTTCTGCTTGCGAAGCAAAGGAAGAATTTCGTTCTCAAGGGTCCGGGTATAGTCAGAAAGCATGTTCGATTTCAGGTGAAAAGAGACATTGCGTGCAAACATATCAACCTCCACTAGGTTGTTGTCGCTAAGAGGGGAGAACTTCAGATGACTGACTTAGTTTCAGGGAACCTGAAAGGAGGAGAACAATGCTCACTCCACCCCCACGGTTGCATTCCAGTGGCCCTCGGCATCAACCGCGCAACTTGTTGTTTCGATAGGTCGCATCGCGGAGATCCGGCGCGCCGAGTCTGGGTGTGGGTCGGTACTTTCGGCGGACAGCAAGCACAAACGGCAACTTTAAGGGAATGACAGTCACATGGGTCGCGTGGTTTTGTCCATTGGCGAAATATCCCCGTCTCTCCGCGTGCGAACGAACTTTCTCGACTGCTAGAAATCCCATCCCTCGCGCCACATCTTAGAATGTGCCTGGCCGTATCAGCTCAAACGCATCTTGGCGAGCGACGCACGAGCCTCACCGCCGCTCTTGTCAGGCACAATGGTTAATTCGAGCATTCCGACCTCGACGAGGTCAACGGCGTAGTCCTCGATCTCGCGGATTCCTCCCGGGGAACTGAAATTCCACTGCTGGCGCACGATTTCCCGGAAAGGTTCTCCAACGTGCGAAGACCATCTCAAAACGAACTCCTGCGTGCGGGAAACCTCGCTATCCTCAAAGGCCAGCCAAATACGTCTGAGCCTTTGTGGGCTGTCGAAAATGAGCCGTATGGTTTGACTTCCCGGCTCGGAGGCGCGCCAGCCTCGCTTCTGGTCTCCTAGGAGCGCAGATTCAATCGGATAATTCTCATCTTCCGATGAAACCTCGACCGAAGCCGCTTGCTCCACGTCCAGCCAACCCTGGTCCGGAGCTGGGATACTCTCGGGAACTCGGGTTACCTTCTTATTCTTACGCATAAACACTACGTTACGCTCATTTATAGCATCGTGCTCGGTGTCTGCAGACAGTCCGAACGTCACCTCAAGAAATCCAAGGGTAGCAAGAAGACCCCTTGCCGCGCTCCAATCCTTATCATTCCAGACGAACCGCGAGCGACGGAACAGCGATCCACCAGCGCGTCGTATTGCATGCTCAAAAACTTCGACGCGAGTTCTGATTGGACTCGACGATTCTTGCCGGGTTGCCCCCAACTCCGAACCGATGCCCACCTGCGACAATGTGTTCCCTCGGTCTGGCCGACATCGACCACGGATACAGCCCGGCATCGGTACGCTTGTCCGGTTTTCGGCTGTATGAAAGTACAATATCGATAAGACATTACCGTATTTTTCAATACTCATTGGACAGCGCCAGCATGAATCGCTGCGACTCCCGAGTTCGTGCCCGAAAGCAAAATGCCTTGAGGGAACTATGTCTAGAAAATTTGATGTGATCGCAGTCGGAACAGGATCAGCCGCCTCGGCGGTGGCGTTGCGTTCTCGCAAAGCAGGATGGCAGGTTGCGATCGTGGATTCGAGGCCCTACGGAGGAACCTGTTCTCTGCGGGGATGCGACCCAAAGAAGGTGCTCGTCGGAGCTGCCGAATCGGTTGACTGGATTCATCGAATGAAGGGAAAAGGAATTCAGGCCGCGAAGCTTCAGATTGATTGGCCCGAGTTAATGCGTTTCAAACGTTCTTTCACTGAGCCTGTTCCAAAACGGCGCGAAGAAGAGTTTGCGAAAGCCGGCATCTTAGCGTTCCACGGTCGGGCGCGATTCACCGGTCCAACAACCGTACGAGTGGGGAAAGAGACCTTGGTGGGACGATACGTCGTAATTGCGACCGGTCAGGCACCTGCAGATTTGGAGATTCCCGGCGCTGAGCACCTTACGACAAGTGATCAGTTCTTGGAGCTGGACGAGCTTCCGAGGAGGATTCTGTTTATCGGAGGCGGATATATCGCCTTTGAGTTCGCGCATGTGGCGGCGCGTGTGGGATCGCAGATCACAGTCCTACACCGTGGCCTGCGCCCACTCGCCCTTTTCGACCCGGATCTCGTTGAGCGGCTCGTTGAGCGAACTCGCGAACTTGGCATAGACGTTCACCTGGGAACCGAAGCGATAGGAATCGAAAAGAGCTCCGGTCAGTTGACGGTCCGGGCAGTGGCTTCTGGGAAGACGGGCATGTTTCAGACGGATATGGTTGTGCATGCTGCGGGTCGCGTGCCCGAGATCAAGGACCTGGATCTGGATGCGGCCGGGATCGAATGGGAGAAACGGGGCGTGCGAGTCAACGAATTTTTGCAAAGTGTGTCTGTTCCAGCTGTGTATGCGGCAGGAGATGCCGCTGCCAGTGGCGGTTCACCGCTGGCTCCGGTGGCGAGTTATGAAGGGTTGATCGTGGCCGCAAACCTGTTGAAGGGGAACCATCAGAAACCAAACTACCTCGGCGTTCCGTCGGTCGTCTTCACGGTCCCCCCGCTGGCTGCTGTCGGTCTCAGTGAACGCGACGCAAGTGAGCAAAACCTTAAGTTCAGGGTCAAGAAGGAGATGACCTCGACCTGGTATTCATCTCGGCGGGTTGCGGAAACATGTTCCGGCTATAAAGTGCTGGTGGAGGAAGGCACAGACCGCATCCTGGGCGCTCACATTCTAGGGAGCGACGCCGGTGAAGTCATCAATCTCTTCACGCTTGCGATCCGCTCTGGGATGCGAGCCACGGAGTTAAAGCACATGCTGTTTGCATATCCGACGAGTGGTTCAAATATCACGCGCATGCTTTAGAAAGGTCGAGCCTTGAGCGTATGCAGTCCCACTTCGTCAGTACGGATTCACCGTTACCGTGACAGCCGGGCTTTGCCCAGAGGAGTTGCTGCCGGTATGGGTGTTGTCTCCCGCATAGCTTGCAATGATCGTCCTGGTTCCAGGCGTGTTGAACGTCAACTTGCACTTTCCATCCCCGCTGGTCGGAGTGAGCGTCCCCGAACATGTTTCGCCGGTGCTGGCGGTCAACGTAACGCTACCCGTAGGCTCGTAGGACGTCACGTTGAAATCCAGGGTTGCTGTGGCAACGCCATGTGCGTTCAGGGTGATCGTTTGACTGGGCGAAGTGATCGTCGTAACGGTAGAGGCTTGTAGCACCCGAAGCGTTACCGAGTCGGTCGTGGTGGAGTAGTTTGCAACGCTTGGTGTGAATGTCACCTTTAGAGTATCGGTTCCCACATTCTCTATGCTTCCAGACTTGGGCGTGTAGCTAAAGGTGCCAACCACATTCGCCGTCGCGTTCAGCTGTGCTGCGCCGAGCGGGTTGCCGTAAGTGATGGACGCCGGAGTCGCCCAAGTGATTACGGGCGTCGCTTTTACTGCCGTCGTTGACTGAGTGGCGGTGGCAGGGTTGTAGTTCTGGTCCGCCCCCCACGATGCGGTAAATGTGCAACTGCCGGAGTCCTTTATCACCGTCACTGTGACCGGAGAATACGGTCCCGAAAGCTTGCACGTACTCGGGTTGGTCGCGGTGACGTACGCCACGGCGGTGGAGTTGGTGGTCGCAACCAGCGTGAAGGTGCTGAGGTAAGGGGCGGTGGCTGGCGCACCGGTGAAGGTTACGGTCGGGTTGGCGCGGGTGGCGATCGTGAACTGGGTCACCGGGCTTGCTGCCGAGTAGTTGGTGTTGCCCGCCTGGTTGGCGATCACGGAACAGGTTCCCGTGCCGCTGGTCATGGTGTAGGTCGCGCCCACATTGCTGCACGCGCCCGAAGAGGTGAACGCCACCGGCAATCCCGAACCGGCGCTGGCTGCCACCGTGAAGCTGCTGTTGTAGGCCGCGGTGGTGGGAGCTGCTTGCGTAAACCGAATCGTCTGGCTTGCCTGATTCACTTGCAGCGTGACGCTGCCAATCGAAGAGGCGTAGCTGCTGCTGCTCGGAGTGAAGGTGACGGAAAGGGTCTGAACGCCCGCGTTCAGCACCGTATTCGCAGGCGGATTATACGCGTAGGTGCCGGCACTGACCGGCGTTGCCGAGGCATTTAACTGCGCTGCGCTCAGGGCTGTGCCATAAGTGATCGGCGCAGGATTCGACCAGACCACAGTGGTTGCGCCGATGCCAGTGCCCTGTAAAGCGATGCTTTGCGCGGCCGAGGGACTGGCGTTGAGCGCATTATCGGTGAATACGGCAGTGCTCGTAAGTGAGCCGGCACTTTGCGGCTCGAAGCTGAGGCTCAGATTGCAACTGGCTCCCGGCGTCAGCGCAAAGCTGCTCGTGCAATCGGCTGGCGTGCCCATGCCTGCAACCTGGGCAAAGTCCGGCCCGGTGACGACCAGTCCTGGAGTAACAGCATTCAGCGGCAGGTTGCCGATGTTTTGAACGGTGACCGACTGCGGGCCGCTCGTGCTGCCCACATTGGTGGAGGCAAAGTTCAACGAGGGTGGCTGCGCGCGTTGCACTTCAAATACCTGGTTTTCATAGGGAGCCCCGATGATGACATCGCCTGCTGCGTCGACCGCCACTGCCCGCGGAGAAAAGAAGTAGCCCACCACGGTCTCGGGGCCTCCACCGGCCGGAGCTTCCACCACCTGGTTATTGTAGGTATCCACGATGAAGACATCGCCCGCTGCATCCACCGCTATACCGAATGGGTTATTCAATCCGCTGCCTACCGTGGTCTGGGGGCCACCATCGGCCGGAACCTCAACCGCCCGGTTGTTGCCGCTGTCTCCGATGAATACGTTGCCTGAGCCATCCACCGCCACACCGATCGGATAGATCAGTCCACTGCCCAACGTGATCTGGGGGCCTCCATTGGCCGGAACTTCCACCACCCGATTGTTGTAGGTATCTGCGATGAAGACATTGCCCGCTCCATCCACCGCCACTCCGTATGGCAGATTCAGTCCGGTCCCGACCGTGGTCTCGGCGCCGCCGGTGGCAGGGACCTCCACCACCCGATTGTTGTTGGAATCCGCGATGAAGACATCGCCCGCTCCATCCACCGCCACGCCGAGCGGGCCATTCAGTCCGCTGGCTGGCACTGTGGTCTGGGCACCTCCACTCCCCGGAACCTCCACCACCCGGTTGTTTCTGTAATCTGCGATGAAGACATCGCGAGCCTGATCTACTGCAACACCGAACGGGAAATTCAGTCCGCTGCCTACCGAGGTCTGGACGCCCGGCCCAAACGCAATCGCCGGCCCTTGACCCTCACCGTGAACCAGGGTGGCGGCGAGCGGGTTGTTCGAGTTATCGAACAGCTGCACCGCACCCATGCGCACTCCGGGCGCGAGCGGGGCCAATGTGACGTTCACTGTGCATGCGCTGCCTGCGGAGACCGTGCCCGTGCATGTGCCGCCGCTCGCCAGGGTAAAATCGAGGTTGGGTGCGCCTTGCGTGCCTACACTCGTTGTGCCAAACGTCGTGGTCGCTGCGACATTGTAGTTCAACGTGAGTGTCTGATTGCAGGGCGCGGGAGTGATCTGTCCGGTGGGGCACACGTTGACGTTGCCGAAATTAACCGACAGACGCTGCACCTCCACTACTCGATTCGCTAGGTAATCTGCGATGAAGACATCGCCCGCTCCATCCACCGCCACTCCGGACGGCCGATTCAGTCCGCTCCCCACCGTCGTCTGCGCGCCACCACCGACCGGAACCTCCACCACCTGGCTGCTGTAGTTACCCGCGATGAACAGATTGCCCGCCCCATCCACTGCCACTCCCGTCGGGAAATCGAGCCCGCTGAACACGGTGGTCTGAGCGCCGCCGCCGGCCGGAATTTCCACCACTCGGTCGTTGCCGGCATCCGCGATAAACAGATCGCCCGCTCCATCCACCGCCACACCGTACGGGTCGTACAAACCGCTGCATGGCACCGTGGTCTGGGCGCCGCCGCCGGCCGGAACCTCCACCACTCGGTTGTTGCCTTCGTCCGCGATGAAGACATCGCCCGCTCGGTCTACTGCGACACCGGTCGGGATACTCAGACCACTGCTTGGCACCGTGGTCTGGGCGCCGCCGCCGGCGGGAACCTCCACTACTCGATTGTTATAGGTATCCGCGATGAAGACATCGCCCGCTCCATCCACCGCCACTCCGAACGGGTAACTCAATCCGGTGCCCACCGTCGTCTGACCGCTTCCGTTGGCCGGAATCTCCACTACTCGGTTGTTACCGAAATCCGCGATGAAAACATTGCCCGCTCCGTCGACAGCCACTCCGTATGGGAGATTCAGTCCGCTCGCGGGCGCCGTCGTCTGCGCGCCCGCGAAGGTTACGTTTTGCGCGTGAGCCGGGGCGGAAATCGCGCCGAGCAGCAGCATAAGCGCGCACGTTGGTAACAGTAGGAAACTGACGGAGTCGGACAGGGAGCGCGATCGAGGCATGAGCGTTAATCTCCTGGGCCGGCCGGTCTAGGCTGCCGGTAAAGGGTTGGGCTCGCGTTAGCCTGCTATGTGACCGGAACAGTCTGGGGAGAAAAGGGGGGATTCCGTCGATGGATTGGCTAAATTCAGTTTGGAGTCTACAAACAAGATTGCAGTGATGCAATGGCCCTTTCGGGGGAAACCGAACAGGCTCCGACATTCGATGACTCGGACAGGATGGACTGTTTTAAAACCGCCAAGTCGATCCGCTGCTAACCCCGGTCACGATCGACCCTTCGCATCCCTTCCCGCACGTCATCCACAACCCGCAACAGCGGCAGTAGTGAACGGGACCAACGACAACTGCGAGCTGGTTGGTTTCTCCGGCACGGCGCCGATCGAGTCTGGCTTGTCGAGGTGCCGGCAGAGTAACTTCAATCAAATCGTCTCCAATCCACTGATTTTCTTGTTCTCTTTTCTTGGAGGCGATTGATTTCCTTGCGACCGCATTGAGGTTCTTGGGGTCGTGTTCCCCCACGGTCTGTTCGCAGAATTCAAATTCAGCCGAATTCAGCCGCGCTTGGCTTGTCATATTGCTTTAACAATGCAAAGCTATGATCCCGTGCACCGGAAGAACTCGCTTGCCATGTCACGTCCAGCTCTGAATGATCCTCGATTCTATTTCAACCGCCACGAATCATGGCTAGCCTTCAACCGTCGCGTGCTGGAGGAGGCCTTGGACGAGAGCAATCCTCTGCTCGAGCGGGTAAAGTTTCTGGCGATTACCGCCAGTAATCTCGACGAATTCGTCGAAGTGCGATTGGCGGGTCTTCTCCAGCAGGTCGAGCATGGATACCGGGAGGTTGGCCCGGACGGCTTGAGTCCGGAAGAACAATTACGACGCCTTTCGGCGGAGCTGCACGTCTTCACTGCCGATCAATACGATTGCTGGAATCGAGCACTTCTTCCAGCTCTCGGCAAGGAAGGAATCCGTGTCCTACCGGTTTCTGCTTTGGATAACGCCGGCAAAGACAAGATGGACCTGTTTTACACCCGGCAGGTCGATCCGCTGCTAACCCCGGTCACGATCGATCCCTCGCATCCCTTTCCGCATGTCATCAACAAAGCTCTGTGTGTAGCCTTCTCTCTGCGTGCGCGCCGCCGCCCATCGATGGCCTATCTGGGCGTGGTGACTGTGCCCCGCAAATTGCCCAGACTGGTTCGCGTCCCACCCAAGGCGGGAAACGAGACCGGCCAGATCGATTATGTGTTCCTGCATAACCTGATCGAGGCGCACAGCCGCAATCTCTACAAGGGTTATCAGGTGATTTCTGCCGGTGCCTTTCGCGCCACCCGCAACAGCAATCTTTATCTGCATGAAGAGGAATCTCGCAACCTGCTCGATTCGGTCGACACCCAGATCCACAGCCGTCGCAAGGGCGACATCGTGCGCCTGGAAATCGAAGCGGGCGCCGCCCCGGAGATCGTCGATCCGTTGTCGGAGCAATTCGCGCTGCGCCCATGGCAAGTGTTTAAAACGCCAGGCCCGGTGAATCTTTCGCGGCTGTTCTCGCTGGCAGAGCAGACGCCGCGGCCGGACCTCAAGTTCCAGGCTTTCGTGCCGCGCGCTCTCAGCTTTGCACCGAAAATCTCGAGC